>JAEAMG010000214.1_pt1 | contig 87145 bp, 79 predicted proteins | sample 8958741 | NCBI WGS metagenome assembly JAEAMG01 (sample SAMN16933256, study PRJNA681125) | bioreactor sludge metagenome | isolation source: anaerobic bioreactor treating anionic surfactant - SDBS | place: India: Bengaluru | collected 2019-02-28
GCATGATTGCCGACTTGTGCGATTACAAGAGCAAATCGCCGATGCCGGCCGTGGTCTGACAACACTCCTTTACGAACGGCGACACCATGTTGCACACGACACTAGATATCCTGGCTTGTCCCGCCTGCCGCCTGCCCCTGCACAGCAACAGGCCAGCCGGGGCGTCGGCACCGTTGCTGGAAGCGCTATTGCGCTGTCCGGCGTGCGCCATCGAGATTCCCGTCGTGCAAGGCTTCGTGCTCTTCACGGAAGCGCGGCAAGGCTGCGATGACCAGATGCTATCGGCGCTGCGTGCCCAGCTGACACCCAGCGCCGAGTACCTATCCTTCATGCACCGCCGCCATGTGCGCCGCATTCCCGACCGCTACGCCGCCTTCCAGCCTTTCAATGAATCGACCCGCGCCTTTTATGCCTTGCTGGACCTGGCCAGGGAGCAGTTGCAACCAGGCGACATCATCCTCGACACCTGGGGCCGCACGGGCTGGAGTGGCGAAATGCTGGCGGCGGCGTTTCCCCAGCAACATGTCATTTCTGTATGGGAAGGCAATTTCGATGTGCTCGGTTACATGGGATACGCGCACTGGCTGCCCGCAGGACAGCGCGCGCCCAACCATGACATCATTTTCTTGCCACCGGGCAGTCCCATGCCTTTTCGCGATGGCACATTCGCGCTGATTCACGGCCTCGACTCACTGCATCGCTATGCACCATTGACCTTTGCCGGCGACATGCTGCGCATCGCCCGCAGCGATGCGCCTATCCTCTTCCCGCATGTACACATGGCCAATAGCCAGCCCGCGCCGTACTTCGAGCGCGGCGGCAACATCCTTCACGGCCGGAGCTATCAGCAGCGTTTTGATGCTGCGCAAGCACGCGGCGCACGCAAGACGCTGGTGCTGTCGGAAGTAACCCTGTTCGACGCCAGGGGACAGTTGCATGGCGAGCCGGACACTGCACATTACAACGGTCTGGTGGCGCTGGTGCCGCCCGCATGGGAAGGAGCACCCCTGCGCCAGGCCGATCTCGACCTGGCCTTGCCCGCATCGCGCGCTGTCGTCAATGCCCTGCTGCGTATCGACAGCCTGAATGGCTGCGCCGTGCCCGATACCGATGCACTGGGCGGCCTGATGCAAGATTTGCTGCTGCGTCATCCTTGTTATGCGGAACGCCTGGCGCGTCTGGGACAACAAACACTGAGTGCCGAGCAATTGCAGATCCTGTTTCAGCTGGGCCAGCTGCGCACGCTGGAACAGGCGGCGCAACGGCTGAATTTGCCGGTGGAATACGTTTGCCAGCAAGCAAAGAACATGGTCGATACGGAACTGCTGCAGATGGCCCCCATCAGCGGCGCCATGGCCCGCTTGCAATCCTACTATGCCAGCCAGATCGTGCGTCCCCTGCCACAGGAAGAAACCTTCGAATATCTATGGCAATTACTGCCCACGCTATACCAGCAACGCCCGCTATTACTCTGTGGAATGGACGACAGCGCCTTTGGCTGGGCGGAGGTCGAGCTGCTCGTGCCGGCATTGCAACGGGGCTTGCTGGCGCTGGGCGTCCGCGCAGGCGAGCGCGTCGCCATGCTGTGCGCGCAACACCCTGAAGCAGTATTGCTCAGCTGGGCCTGCTGGCGCATCGGCGCTGTCGTAGTTCCCTTGCGCAAGGAATTGACCGACACGCCCGCCTTGCTGCACCCCTTGCTGGAACGCATTGCTCCCGCCTTGCTGGTGCTCGATCATTCCCGCTACAGCGCCGCTGCTTTGGCACCGTGCCCGGCGCTGCTGCTCGACGATATCCGGCCTGAAGCCACCGCGATCCTGCCACCAGACTGCGCATTGCCTGAATTGTCGGCGTTGCTGGAAGGCTGGATGGAGCTGCCGCCCACACCGGAGCTGTCCGGCCATGGCATCCACCCCGACGATCCTGCCGTGATTTTGTTTACCTCCGGCAGCACCGGCACGCCCAAGGGTGTCGTCCACAGCCAACGTTCGCTACTGCAAAGCGGCCAGTTGGCGGCCACGCAATTTGGCTGGCACGACGGTGACATACTGCTGTCGCTGGGCGACTGCCACACCATGAGCGGCTTGCGTAACCCCATGGTCGCCGCCCTGTTTTCCGGTGCCAGCGTGTATCTGGCCGATGAAAACGAACGGGGTAATGTCGGCAAGACCTTGCAGGCGGTCCAACGCCATGGCGTGACCGTGCTGGCGACAGGCCCCGCCTGGCTGGCCATGCTGCAGCGGCTGCCTGCGCACCTGACCCTGCACCCGGCCAGCTTGCGACAAATCGTTTCCACGGGCGCGCCCCTGCAAACGTCGCTGCATACGGCATTGAGCGAGCGCATGCGGCTTGCCATCGTCGATTATTACGGACTGACGGAAACGGGCGGCCTGTGCATGCTGTTCCAGCACGCACCCGGTGCCGCGCAAGCGTGCGGTCGTCCCGCAGGCGCCGTGCTGCAAATCTGCGATGGCGACGGCCTGCCGCTCGGACCGGATCAGACAGGGGAACTGCGCGTGCACAGCAACCAGCTGATGAGCGCATACTGGGGCGATCCGGCGCAAACTGCCGCCATTGCCCGCGACGGCTGGATCTACACGGGCGACATTGCCAGCCACGATGGCCTGGGCAATATCACCCTGCTGGGCAGGCACGATGACCAGCTCAAGAATGAATATGGCGACATCGTCCACCCCGCCCCGCTCGAACACGCCATGTGCAGTCATCCGCTGGTACGGCAAGCGGCTGTCACCGCTGGGCAGCAGGGTTTGATCGGCCTGCTGGTGGTTGACGACGGCTTTGACTTGCCCGCTTTTGTCGCTTTTTGCCGCCAACACGCGCAAATCGACGCCTTCCCCCGCGAATTGCGCCTGCAGACAGCCTTGCCCTATACGGCGGCAGGAAAGCTCGACCGTCGCGCACTGGCCCATTCAATCTCATCATAAGCGACCTGCTCACCATGTTTCACACCCGTCCCACGCCTGCGAATACGCCATTCCTGATCGGCCCAAGGTCGTTGTCGCACGCCGACCTGGAAGAACAACTGCTGAAAGTGGCGGCCAAGCTGATCGCAAGCGAACTGCAACATAAACGCGTGCTGCTGATGGTGCGCGACGATCAGGTATTTGTCCCCTTGTTGCTCGGCTGCATGCGGGCCGGTGCCATTCCCCTGTTGCTCGATCCGGGCACCTCCGTACGACAAGTCAAGGATCTGCTGGAACATACGCGCATCGATGCAGTCATTGCCGATGCGGACGCCATCGACCTGTGGCGCACCGAGGATCTGCCGTTGCCGACGCAGCAAATCCGCGTTGGCGCCGTCCAGGCCAAGGGAGCGCTGTTGAGCAAATTGCTGGGACGGCGGCCACCCGCGGACCTGGACAATTGGCCTGGCCTGCTGGCAGCCCCAGCGCCGGTGCCCTTGCCGCCCGCACGGCAGGAAGGGCCCGCCTACGTCGTATTCACATCGGGCAGCACGGCCAGGCCGAAAGGCGTGGAAATGCACTGGCCCGCCCTGCTCGCACACCTGCAGACCATCGGCGAACATTACGCACTGACACCCGCATCCCGCCTGCTGAACTTGATGCCGCTGTCGCACGCCGATGGCCTGGTGCAAGGCGTGCTGCTGGCTTACCAGCGGGGCTGTACCCTGGTGCGTCCCGCGCCCTTCAGCCTCGTCGCCATCGAAGCCATTTTGATTGCCGTTTACCGGGAACAGGTGACCCATCTGATCGCCGCGCCGACAGCGCTGGCCCTGCTGCAACAATATGGCACCCACCTGGCGGAAAACTTCGACAATGGCCATTTCCGCTTCGCCATTTCCTGCAGTGCTCCCCTGAGTCCAGCCACCTGGACCAGCTTCAGCCAGTGTTTCAAGGTAAAACTCATCAATACCTATGGCTTGAGCGAAACGGGTACCTGCGGCCTGTATGCGGGACCGGATGCGGCCAGCCACAAGATCGGCAGCGTGGGCGTGCCTCGTGACATGCTGGCCAAAATCGTGCGCGACGATGGCGGCGAGGCCGGCTGCGATGAGGCAGGAGAACTGTGCCTGCAAGGAGCCAACCTGATGCATGGCTATCTTGATAATCCACAAGCAACCGCTGCAGTACTGCGCGACGGCTGGCTACATACGGGCGACCTGGCACGGCGCGACAGCGATGGCGTGTACTGGATTACGGGGCGCATCAAGGACGTGATCATTTGCGGTGGCTATAACCTGTCGCCGGAAGCCATCAATGGTGTACTGCTGCAGCATCCGGCCGTGCTGGAAGCGGCCACCGTCGCCATGCCCGACCTGACCTGGGGAGAAATTCCCGTCGCCTGCGTCGTATTACGCCCCGGCATGGAGGCGGATCAGCAGCAACTGCTGCAACATTGCGCCCAGCATCTGGGGACACACGAATTACCGAAACGCATCAGCTTGACGGGCCAATTGCCGCGCACGCCATCCGGCAAGGTCATTACGGCACAGTTGCAACACGCGCTATCACTTGCGCCCAAGGAAGCAAACGCACATGGCAATCAGCAGGAAGACATTTTTGCGCTGGCCGCGAGCCTGTTCAACTTGCCAGCAGACGTACTGAAGGGTGATTCAGGTCCCGCCAATACGCCAGGCTGGGATTCGCTGGCGCACATCAACTTCGTGATCGGCCTGGAAACCCTGTTCAAGGTACGCCTGAGCCCATCGGATGTGGTGCACATGGAAACGATGGACGCCACCGTGCAACTGATCCAGCGGCTGACACGCTGAGATGGCCTCCGCACCTCCATTACGCGTCTGGCTGTACAGCGCACTCCTGGCCACGTCCATCACTGCCCTGGTTACGCTGCAGTACTGGTCGCCGTGGCGCAAGCCTGACCATGCCGTTGCCGATCATACACGCGAGTTTCTCGGCGCACCAGCCGATGGCAAGGTGCGCGTGCTAGGCCTGGGCTCGTCCCTACTCTGGGCCGCCACGCCGCCCGGGCTGTCACCGGCGGCGCTGCCCGGCATCGACTGGATGCGCATGACCAAGCCCGGCACAGGCATGGGTTATTTGATACCCAGCCTGGACATCATTGACCGCCATCCACCGGATACTCTGGTCATTGATGAAAACCTGCTGTTGTCCGATCAAGACAACGTGATCATGGATGAACTGCGGCAGAATTTCATATTAGCAAGCAAGGGACTGGCCTTCCAGCTTACCGGAAACGTACAGCTGGCACCGCCACAGGCATATGTCGCACTGCTTGACCAACGCGAGCCTTTTGAGTGCGCCGCGCTCCCCGCCCATACACGGCGACGCGAAACTCTCAAAAATGCCGCCAATCTGCAACTCGTCTTTAACAACGCAGCCATCAACCGGCAGCTAACTGACCACCTGCAACGCCTGGCACAACGGGGGGTACGCATCGTGCTGCTTGAACTACGTCGCTCCGAACTGGTCGAGCAGGCGACCGCGACGGAAAAACAACGCTGGTTGTCACGTTTACAGCAAGCACTGCCCCCAGGCCGCCATATTCGCTACCTCAGCTCACCGATTTACGTGCAGCAAAACTTGCATTGCGACGGCAGCCATTTGAATGCCGCCGGAGCCCGTCTGTTTGCACCCTGGTGGCAAACGCAATTGCAGCAACTGCGGGACGAACGTTAACATGGTGTGGATGTCAATCTTCGGCATGCTGGGCATGCCTGTCCTGGTCGCACTCTACTGGCGCCTGCCGCCCGCATGGCGGCCCTGGCTGCTGGCGCTGGGCGGCGCCATTTTGCTAGGGCATGATGGCTGGGGCAGCGTGGCAGCCTGGAGCTCCTTGCTGGCCTGGCTGGCCTTCATCTGCGGTCCACAATGGCGCCGCCCGGCCATGATGCAAACGTTGGGCCTGGCCGGCGTGTTGCTTGCCTTTATCTTTTACCAGTATGCCAAAGCCAGCCACGGCCTGGTCGCTTATCTGGGCTACGCCTTCGTCTCGCTGAAAGCCTGGCACCTGATCGCCGAGCATGGCGGTGGCATCGCGCGCGATGGCCGCGCCGGCACTACGCTGGGTTATCTGCTCTTCCCACCCACCCTGGCCATCGGTCCGGTCCAGCGTTACGATGCCTTCCGCATGGAACTATTGCGCGCGCGGTGGGACAGGCAACTTGCCTCGCAAGCCTTGCAGCGCATGTTGTACGGCTATTGCAAGGTAGCCTTGCTGGCAGGATATTTGCTGAACTACAAGCTAAACGGCCTGAGCCTATCGACAGGCCATGTCTGGCTCGATGCCTACCTGCCGCTGGTGGGCTATGGCTTGAACCTGTACTGGCAATTCTCGGGCTATTGCGATATCGCCATCGGCTTTGCCGCGCTGCTGGGCATACGCGTGCCGGAAAACTTCCATTTTCCCTTTGCTGCCCGTAACCTGTCCGACTTCTGGCGCCGCTGGCACATCACGGTGTCGGAATGGTGCCGCGATTTCGTATTTCGCCCCATCCTCTCGCGCACGCGTCAATACCTGTTTGCCAGCCTGGGCAGCATGATGGTGCTGGGCTTGTGGCATGAACTGTCGCCGCGCTACCTGGCCTGGGGCCTGTTCCACGGCGCCGGCCTGGCCATCGTCCACCTGTGGGGCAAGCACATGCCATGGGCGGAGCAATTGCGCCGCTACGCCCTGTGGCGTGTCTTCAGCTGGTTCTTGACCTTGCAATTTGTCATACTCAGCTTCGCGCTGACGTCGACCAGCGACTTGCAGGCGGCCTGGTCTTGCCTGACGGTGCTGTGCGCACCACTGTTACCTGGGAGTTAAGGTGTACCAATTTCTCTTGCGCTACCTGCCGGCACCGTTCGTACACGGGCTCTTCACGCTATGGTATGGGGGATTGCTGCTGCTGTTGTGGCTGAAATGGCCACTGGCCCTGGGGGTGGGCTTCCGTTACGGACAACTGTAGGCCGTGGCCGGTGCAGGCACCGGCCACATTACCGCCTACAGCAACACCATATTGTCGCGATGAATCAGCTCATGGCCTTCCATATAGCCGAGAATCGCCTCGATCTCGGTGGAGGGCTTGCGCATGATGCGGCGCGCTTCGCCGCTCGTGTAGTTGGACAGGCCGCGCGCCACGGGTACGCCGTCGGCATCGACGCAGGTAATGACGGCGCCGCGGCCGAATTCGCCGTTCACGCCCGTCACGCCGATCGGCAACAGGGACTTGCCTTCCTGGCGCAGCTTTTGCACGGCGCCCGCGTCCAGCACCACGGCGCCGGCCGTGTGCAGATGATCGGCCATCCACTGCTTACGCGCTGTCAACTGTCCCGTTTGTGCCAGCAACTGCGTACCGATCGCTTCGCCCTGCGCCAGGCGGCTGAGCACGTCGCTGTCACGGCCCCAGGCGATGATCGTATGAGCACCGGACTTGGCGGCGCGCTTGGCGGCGAGGATTTTCGTCAGCATGCCTCCACGCCCCAGGCTGCTGCCGGCGCCGCCGGCCATCGCCTCCAGGGCCGGATCGCCCGCCACGCCTTGCGTGATCAGATAGGCGTTCGGGTCCTTGCGCGGGTCGGCCGAGAACAGGCCGTGCTGGTCGGTCAGGATGACCAGTGCATCGGCCTCGATCAGGTTGGCCACCAGGGCGCCCAGGGTATCGTTGTCGCCGAACTTGATTTCATCGGTGACGACCGTGTCGTTTTCATTGATGATCGGCACCACCCCCAGGCGCAGCAGGGTCGTCAGGGTGGAGCGGGCATTCAGGTAGCGTTCGCGGTCGGCCAGGTCGGCGTGCGTCAGCAGCACTTGCGCCGTGCCCAGCTGGTGGGCGCGGAAGCTGCTTTCATAGATTTGCGCCAGGCCCATCTGGCCGACGGCGGCGCAGGCCTGCAATTCGTGGATATCGGTGGGGCGCTGCTCGAAACCGAGGCGCAGCATGCCTTCGGCGATGGCGCCGGAGCTGACCAGCACGACTTCCTTGCCCAGCGCGCGCAAGCCGGAAATCTGCGCAGCCCAGCGGGCAATAGCTGCATGGTCAAGTCCGCGGCCATCGTTGGTGACCAGCGAGGAGCCGACTTTGATGATGATGCGGGTAGCTTTTTGAATCACGGAATCCATGGGGCGGCGCTCTTCACTTAATAGACGTCAGCGCGCAGGACGCAGCAGCAGCAAGGCCAGCCCCGCCGTCAGCTCCATTGCGCACATGAACAACACAAAACCCTGGGGCAAGCCGAAACTGATGGCCGCGTACAAACGGCCGGCGGGCTGCGCCAGGACCAACATTGCAGTGATATCGCCGAGGATGGGCGGTTCGCCCTGCCGTGCTGCGAACAGCGCCAGGAGCGCGGTAGCGCCCCAGACACCGACATGGGAGGCGTAGAACTGGCTGTAGCCATTGACGCCATTGAGGAAGATGCCCATGCCGGCCGCCATTTCATCGGCGAACAGCAGGCAGGCGACCACGCTCAGCCCGTAAGCATACGCGATCAGATGCAATACACGGCGCTGCCACGCTTGCTTGCGCGAAGACGCGACAGCGACCGCCTGTACTGACATCAGGATACAGCCTTAATCGAGGATCTTGAAACGCGGATCATCCGGGTCGATCGACGAGATACCGCGTGCTTCTTCGGTCATCTGCGTTTCTTCGGCACGGCTTTCGCTGTGTTTCTTCGCTTCCAGATGCTGATAAATCGCATTCACCAGTTCCGGGCAACCCTGATGGTTCAGCGCGGAGATCTCGAAGACGGGACCTTTCCAGGCGAAACGCTTGAGGAAGTCCTTCACCAGCTTCTTGCGGTCTTCTTCCGGCACCATGTCAAGCTTGTTCAACACCAGCCAGCGCGGCTTGTCGACCAGCGACTCGTCGTATTTCTTCAGCTCCTTGACCAGCGCCTTGGCTTCCTTGACCGGATCGACGTTGGTTTCAAACGGCGCCAGGTCGACGATGTGCAACAGCAGACCCGTGCGCTGCAAGTGACGCAGGAATTGATGGCCCAGGCCGGCGCCTTCGGAAGCGCCTTCGATCAAGCCGGGAATATCGGCGATCACAAAGCTCTTCTCGTGCGACACGCGCACCACGCCCAGGTTCGGGTGCAGGGTGGTAAATGGGTAATCGGCAATTTTCGGACGCGCGTTCGAGACGGCCGAAATGAACGTCGACTTGCCGGCGTTCGGCATGCCCAGCAGGCCCACATCGGCCAGTACCTTCAGTTCCAGGCGCAGTTCGCGGCGTTCGCCTTCCTTGCCCTCGCCTTTTTGGCGTGGCGCGCGGTTGGTCGAGGACTTGAAGTGGATATTGCCCCAGCCGCCTTCGCCGCCCTTGGCCAGCATTTCGGTCTGGCCGTGTTCGGTCAGATCGGCCAGGATTTCGCCGCTCGCGTTGTCGATGATCAAGGTGCCGACCGGCATGCGCAGATGGATGTCATCGGCGCCCTTGCCATAGCAATCTGCGCCACGGCCAGGCTCGCCATTGCGAGCCTTGTGCATTTTGGAGAAGCGGAAATCGACGAGCGTATTGATATTGCGGTCGGCGACTGCCCAAATGGTGCCGCCCTTGCCGCCATCGCCGCCATCGGGACCGCCGAAAGGCCGGAATTTTTCACGGCAGAAAGAGGCGCAGCCGTTGCCGCCATCGCCCGCGATGACTTCGATTTTTGCTTCGTCGATAAACTTCATAATTTTGCCGCCATAAAACTAAAAAGGCTCTACCTTGGGCAGAGCCTTTCGATTGAAGGCTTGCGCCTTACATCATGCGATCACGGCGGGGCGAACTGGCGCCCCGCGATGAATTACGCTGGTACTGCTGCGTTAGGTACAACGGTCACGAATTGCTTCGAGCCAGCACCTTTGACAACGAACTTCACTTTGCCCGCGATCAGCGCGAACAAGGTGTGGTCTTTGCCCATGCCTACGCCTTCGCCGGCGCGCACTGGCGTGCCGCGTTGACGAATGATGATGCCGCCAGCATTGATAGCTTGGCCGCCGTAGACTTTAACGCCCAGACGTTTTGATTCTGAATCACGGCCGTTTCGCGTTGTGCCGCCGCCTTTTTTATGTGCCATTTAAGACTCCTTGATAGCTGATTAATTCAAACAGCGGCGATTAGCCGTTGATCGAAACGATTTGGATTTCGGTAAAATTCTGGCGATGGCCTTGATGCTTTTGGTAATGCTTACGACGACGCATCTTGAAAATTTTGACCTTATCATGGCGACCATGCGCCACAACCGTAACCAGTACCGTTGCACCTTCGACCAATGGCGCACCAAACTTAATGGTGTCGCCCGCGCCTACTGCGAGAACTTGATCGATGGTGATTTCGGAACCAATGTCTGCCGGTATCTGTTCTACTTTAAGTTTTTCGCCAGCGACAACTTTGTATTGTTTGCCACCGGTTTTTATGACCGCGTACATGATTTGAAACCTCATCAAATGTTGAAAGAATTTGTCCCACTGCCACGCAAAGCAAGCCGTACACAACAGGGGGAACCAGCGATTATACACGGACTGAGAAATTGCGTCAAAAACTATTCACAAAGCTTGACGATCGTGGTATGTCGACAACCTGACCATCATGTCAGGCTTGCGCCAGGCGGACAGAAAAGCACGCGCCAGTGCCAACAAGGTCAAACAATTGCTCTACAGTCATAGGCAAACATCACGCTCGCGCAAGCCTTGTCGTATAATCGCCGCACCCACAATCTAATGCAGGTTCGCCTTGTCTGACGCTAACAAACACGTTAACCAAAACACCATCGTGCAAACGATTGCCGCCGATATGGACGCAGTCAATACGGTGATCCGCCAAAAACTGCACTCCGACGTGATTCTGATTAACCAGATCGCTGAATACATCATCAGTGCAGGCGGCAAACGCATCCGTCCCGTGCTGATTTTGCTGGTGGCCAATGCCCACGCCTATCGCGGCACGGCGCACCATGAACTGGCTGCCGTGGTCGAATTCATCCATACCGCCACCCTGCTGCACGACGATGTCGTCGATGAATCGTCGATGCGCCGCGGACGCCAGACGGCCAACGCCCTGTTCGGCAATGCGGCCTCGGTACTGGTGGGTGACTTCCTGCACTCGCGCTCGTTCCAGCTGATGGTATCGCTGAACAATATGCGCGTCATGCAAATCCTCTCCGACGCCACCAACGTGATCGCCGAAGGCGAAGTGCTGCAGTTGCTGAACATGCACGATCCGGATGTGACGCAAGAGAGCTATCTGAACGTCATCCGCTCGAAGACAGCCAAGCTGTTCGAAGCGTCGGCGCAACTGGGCGCCCTGATCGCCGGCGCCAGCGAAGACGATATCGAAGCGGCTGCCGAATACGGCCGCTCGCTGGGCACGGCATTCCAGCTGATCGACGACGTACTCGACTATGCAGGCGACGCCACCGAAATCGGCAAGAACGTGGGAGACGACTTGCGCGAAGGCAAACCGACCATGCCGCTGATCTGGCTGATGGAAAACGGCACGCCAGAGCAACGCGAACTGGTGCGCAGCTGCATCGAGCAAGGCGACGAACAGCATTTCGACGCCATCCTGGCCGCCATCACCAGCAGCGGCGCCCTCGACTACACGCGCAAGCAGGCGGAAATCGCCGGCAAGCGCGCCGCCGATGCCATCGCCGGCTGGCCGGACAGCGTCTACAAGCAATCCATGCTGCAACTGTGCTCGTTTGCCGTGGACCGCAATCACTGATCGCGTTTCATTATCAGCAATAAAAAACGGCGCCACTGGCGCCGTTTTCTTTATGTGCCGCTGCTGCGTTCGTGCTCCATCGCCGCGCCCGCCAATGCCTGCACGATGGCCGGCTCCGCCTCCAGCCGTTCGCTGTAGCGGCTGCCCAGGTAATCACGGCGGTCGCGCACCAACAGGGTAAATTTATACAGCTCTTCCATCACATCGACCAGACGCTCGTAATACGGCGACGGTTTCATGCGGCCCGCCTCGTCGAATTCCTGATACGCCTTGGCGACCGAAGACTGGTTCGGGATAGTCACCATGCGCATCCAGCGTCCCAGCACGCGCAAGCCGTTGACGGCGTTGAACGATTGCGAACCGCCCGACACTTGCATCACTGCAAGGGTGCGTCCCTGCGTGGGCCGCACGCTGCCCGTTTCCAGCGGCAGCCAGTCGATCTGCGATTTGAACACGCCCGTGACGGCGCCATGCCGCTCGGGGCTACACCACACTTGCCCTTCGGACCACAGCGACAGCGCGCGCAGCTCCTGCACTTTCGGATGCTCGGGCGAGACGCTGTCGACCATGGGCAAGCCGTGCGGATCGAACACGCGCGTCTCGGCGCCAAAGTGGCGCAGGATGCGTTCCGCTTCCAGTGTCAGCAGCTTGCTGTACGAGCGTTCGCGCAAGGAGCCATACAGCAGCAGGATGCGCGGCGCATGCGTGGAAGCGTTGACCGGCGCCAATTTATCCAGACTAGGCAGATCCAGGTGCGCGGCGCTGATATTCGGTAACTCATTGGCCAGCTCGTCCATCTCAGACCACCGGCTTGCCGTCGGCGCCCACCACGGCCTGGCCGTCTTCCTTGACGAATGCCCCTTGCTGCGGCAGCGGCAGGATCTCCAGCACTTTTTCCGACGGCCGGCACAGGCGCACGCCGAGTTCCGTGACGACGATGGGGCGGTTGATCAAGATAGGATGGGCTTGCATGGCATCGAGCAGGGCCGCATCGCTCAGCTCGGGATTCGCGAGGCCCAGCTCATCGTACAGGGCGCCCTTGTCGCGCATCACGGCGCGCACGGACAGGCCAGCACGCTTGACCAGGTCGACCAGTTCCTCGCGCGATGGTGGGTGCTTGACGTAATCGATGATGACGGGCTCGACGCCCGTGTTGCGGATCAGGGCCAGGGTGTTGCGCGAGGTGCCGCACGCCGTGTTGTGATAAATGGTGATCGTCATGTCGTGGTTTCCTTCAGTAAATGTGGTTCGCTGACGCAGCAAGGCGCGCCAGCGCAGCAGTTCTCGCTCAAAAAGGCCAGCAAGCCGTTCATGCCCGCATAGTTGGCGGCATAAATGATGGAGCGGCCCGCCTTGCTCGCCGTCACCAGATCGGCGTGCGCCAGTTCCTTCAGGTGAAACGACAGCGACGATGGCGCAATGGCCAGCGCCTCGGCGATTTTCGTCGCGGCCATGCCCTCCGGCCCCGTCTGCACCAGCAGGCGGAACACAGCCAGCCGCGATTCCTGCGCCAGCGCCGCCAGCGCCGCGATGGCAGCCGTGCTCGTCAGCGGCCCGGCTTGCAGCGTCATTGCGTTTTCATTTTCCATACTTCAATAATAATCGAATTATGGAATCAATGCCAGCAATCGCAATGCGTACGTAACCCAGCGCACCGACCGATAGGGCCTATCGGTCTACCTTGATGACAAATCACTGCGATTGGCATCCCATGACACGCTCGACACCCCTGAAAATCCTCGGCTGGAGCCTGGCCGCCCTGCTGGCCCTGATCGCCCTCCTCGTCATCTTCGTGCTGACCTTCGACTGGAACCGCGCCCGCCCCTACATCAACGAGAAAGTGTCGGAAAGCACGGGCCGCAGCTTCGTCATCGCAGGTGACCTGCAAGTCAAATGGAAGCGAGGATTGAAGACGGAGCCGGGCTGGCGTCGCTATGTGCCGCGCCCTGTCATCAGCGCGCAGGACGTGCGCATGAGCAACCCGGACTGGGCCACGGCAGGCCCGCAACTGGCCAGCGCGAAACGCATCGACGTGGCCCTCCATCCGCTGCCCCTGTTGCAGCATCGCGTGGTGCTGACGGACCTGGCGCTCGAGGCGCCAAACATTGCCCTGCAGCGGCGCGCCGACGGCAGCAATAGCTGGACCTTGAAGGATAACGGCCCTTCGCCATGGGAGGTGGAAATCCAGCGCATGGCCTTTGGCGACGGCGCCATCCGTTACCTCGACGAGGGCATCGCGCTGGACTTGCGCGCCAAGGTCAGCTCGACGGCGCCCGACGCCACGCCGGGCGACGCGCCAGGCAGCGCCCCCGTGGAAAAATACGGCATTGAATTTACCCTGGGCGGCAGCTACCGCAAGACGCCCGTGACGGGCGGCGGCAAGGCCGGCGCCGTGCTGTCCCTGACCGACAACAACACCGTCTATCCCGTGCAGGCGCACGCCGTGCTGGGCAAGAACAAGGCCAGCATCGCCGGCACCCTGACGGATCCGCGCTCATTGTCGGGCATCGATTTGCAGCTGAGCCTGGCCGGCGCCAGCATGGCCGACCTGTACCCGCTGACGGGCGTGCTGCTGCCGGAAACGCCGGACTACGCCACCAGGGGTCGATTGCTGGGCAAGAAGGATGGCGCCAGCTGGAGCTGGACGTACCAGAACTTCAAGGGCACGGTGGGCCAGAGCGACCTGGCCGGCACCCTGCAATACCTGCCGCGCCAGCCGCGTCCCTTGCTGCGCGGCGAAGTGACGTCGCAGCAACTGCGCCTGGAAGACCTGGGCCCCACCATCGGCGCGGACAGCAATGCGCAGAAACAGGCGCGCGGCAAGGCCGCCGTGCAGCCCGACAACAAAGCCTTGCCCGTGGAACAGTTCAACACGGCCAAATGGAATGCGCTCGACGCCGACGTGAAGTTTACCGGCAAGAAACTGGTGCGCACGCACGATATCCCGCTCAACGACGTCGTCGCCAACATCCACATGAAAGACAAGGTACTGAGCCTGACGCCGCTCAACTTCGGCATGGCCGGTGGCGACATCACTTCGAACATCACGCTCGATGGCCGTCAAAAGACCATCGTCGCGCAAGCCAAGGTGACGGCACGCCACCTCAAGATTCGCGAACTGTTTCCCAAGCTGCAATCGATGCAAGCGAGTTTCGGCGAGGTGTATGGCGACGCGGCCCTCACGGGCCACGGCAATTCCGTCTCGGCCATGCTGGCCAGCGCCAATGGCGAGCTGGCGGCCACTGTCAGCGAAGGCTCCGTCAGCCAGTTCATGCTGGAACTGGCCGGCCTGAACCTGGCCAATGCCGTCTTCGTGAAAATCTTCGGCGACAAGCAAGTGCACCTGAACTGTCTGGCCAGCGATTTCGCCGTCACGAATGGCCAGGCCGACGTGCGCCGCTTCGTGCTCGACACGGACACGGCCGTCGTGAATGTCACGGGCAACGTCAACCTGGCAAGCGAAACCCTGGACCTCGACGTGCGCCCGCGTACCAAGGGTGCCCGCATCATCACCCTGCGCACGCCGCTGTACGCGAAAGGCACGTTCAAGAATCCGGACGTGGGCCCGCAAAAAGGTCCGTTGGCATTAAAAGCCGGCGCCGCCGTGGCGCTGGCCACCATCGTCACGCCGCTGGCCGCCCTGCTGCCGCTGGTCAACGTCGACAAAGCCCCCGACACGGACTGCGCCGCTGTCATGGCGCAAGCGAACGCCACGCGCAAGGCGCCCACTTCACCGGCGACAAAGGCACCAGCGAAAAAAGTCAGCGAAGCGGACATCAAAAAGGCCCAGCAGGAAAAGAAATAGACCTTGACGCAGCCGCTTGAAAGCCGCCCCGCCATCTGCTGTAATGAAGGAAAGCGGGGTGTGGCTCAGCCTGGTAGAGCGCTGCGTTCGGGACGCAGAGGCCGGAGGTTCGAATCCTCTCACCCCGACCAGCATCGTCAAATGCCGTCAGCACCTCGCCTTGCCGGACTTCGCGTCACAAATCAGCTCGTTGGGCGATACAACTTTCTGAGAAGGCGTCTATGCCATGATGAATCATTTGCCAGAGCAAGCAGCAAATAAGAAGAAAGCCTATCTGCTTGGGCTGCTCATCGGATTTCTCCCGATCCTCGCCTTTTTCCTGCTCCTGATCGATCACCCGACTGAATTGCTTGGGATATTCACAGGTATCAGCGTGCCTGTTTCTTTGGGCATCGTTCAAGCTGCAAAAATCAGGCCAAATCACAATGGGAGAACAGTATGGATTGGTTTTTATTGCAACACTCATTGTCGTGGTGCTGTTCCTGATTTTCCTGCAGCAATGGGGACGAGCCTTGAGAGGCATGCCATGGTAATCGCCACCAAAGCAGCCGGAGCAGTCAACGCCGGCGTCAGGAAACAGACGCCGCTCCACAAGCAAGCGCCCTAACAAGGAACATGGTAATGCGCCCAAGCATGACACGAACACCTCAGGTGAATCAAGGCAAGCGTACGGCATCTGGCGCCATGCACACCAGGCTGTCACGTGACAACAGCAACGCTGTTGAAAAGGCCAGCAACAGCATTACATGGGGTATCACGATCATTTCGGCCATCAGCCTGACCCTTACATTGCTTGGTTATGGCGTCGCAATGGCGGTTGAAACGACATTTGGCATACCACACCAGACAGTCTATACATCCGTATTGGACCTCCTCGGATTATCGGTATATGCCATGATTTCCGCAGTTCTGGAAATCGATGAAATCAAATGGCAGCCGATGCTTGAACAGACTTGGCCACTCGGCCTTGTGGCGACAACGGGCATGTTCATTTTTATATGCGTCCTGCTTTACTCAGGAACCCGCCAAGCCAAAACACTCATTGGACCGAATAGTTTCTGGCGCTATTTTTGGCGCCCGACAAAACATGACTCAAGCGGCCGCTTGCTGGCCAAGGGGATGATCGAATCAAGCTTATTCGGCGGATTCATATTCATTAGTCCATTCTGGCTTGCTGGTGTTCTCATATTCACCGTGATCCTGATTTCCAGCGTCCCCATGCTTGGCATGCAACTGGGAACCCTCTACTTCAGGAAGTTTGTAATTAGCCCCGCCACTTGCGAGCCCGTCAGAGCGCATGCAGCGCTGCTGCAGATGTTGTCTGCCCCGCGAAAAAAGACTGTGCCTGTCATCTCGACAGCCAACTGCGTTGCGCTTTTCAAGGATGAAACCCGGGTGGCAATTGGTCGGGTGGTCGTCTCGACACCTTCCGCTATCGTGCTGTTCGAGCCGGTCAGCGGTTCTGCGCGGCGAGTGCCGATAGGCGAAATAACCGTACAAGCTGTCGATCATGTTCCAGCAATCGATCACCCTTAACCCGACTGCAATCCTGGAGCACTCAAACCGATGACTCACACCAGCCCAGTCAGATAGTAAGTAGCAATCACCAAAAACACGACACCCGTCTTGATCACGGTGATGCCGAAAATATCGCGGTAGGACTGCCGGTGCGTCAGTCCCGTCACGGCCAGCAGGGTGATGACGGCGCCGTTGTGCGGCAGGGTGTCCATGCCGCCGCTGGCCATGGCCACCACGCGGTGCATCACTTCCAGCGGAATGTGCGCCTGGTGCGCGGCGGCGATGAAGCTGTCGGACATGGCGGCCAGCGCGATGCTCATGCCACCCGAGGCCGACCCCGTGATGCCGGCCAGGGCCGTCACCGAGACGGCCGCATTGACCAGCGGGTCGGGCACGCTGCGCAGCGTATTGCTGACGGCGATAAAACCGGGCAGCGCGGCAATGACGCCGCCGAAGCCATATTCAGAGGCCGTATTCATGGCTGCCAGCAAGGCGCCGCCGACGGCGGTTTTCGTGCCTTCGGCAAAGGAATCCTTGATGCGCCGGAAGGCGGTGGCGCATACCAGCAAAATGCCCAGCAACAAGGCCCCTTCGACGGCCCAGATGCCGACCACGGCGCTGATCGAGGTGGTCACGGGCGCATGCAGGCCCGGCAGCTCATCACTGGTGATGACGTGGCTGGCGCCATACCAGCGAGGTATCGCATGCGTCAGCAGGAAATTGGCCACCCCCACCAGCAACAGCGGCGCAACGGACAGCAGCGGCGACGGCAGATTCGCCGGGTCGGCCGGCGCGACCGGCTCGCTATCGCCGCCATAGCCTTCGCCGCTGGCCATCACCGAACGCCGCCGCCATTCCAGGTAAACCAGGCCCGTTGCCACCGTCAGCACGGCGCCGATGGTGCCCAGCCAGGGCGCGGCCCAGCCCGTAGTCTGGAAAAAGGTGGTGGGAATGATGTTCTGGATCTGCGGCGTGCCGGGCAAGGTGTCCATGGTGAAGCTGAAGGCACCGAGTGCGATGGCGCCCGGCATCAGGCGCTTGGGGATGTTGCTTTGGCGGTAAAGCTCGGCCGCAAACGGATACACGGCAAACACCACCACGAACAGCGACACGCCGCCATACGTCAGGGCGCCGCACACGGCGACGATCACGGCATTGGCGCGCGAGCGGCCGATGTAACGGATGGCGGCCACCACGATGGACTGGGAAAAGCCGGACAGTTCAATCAGCTTGCCGAACACGGCGCCCAGCAGGAACACGGGGAAGTAGAGCTTGATAAAGCCCACCATCTTTTCCATGAAGATGCCACTGAACACGGGCGCCACTGCCGATGCGTCGGTCAGCAGCACGGCGCCCAGCGCGGCCACGGGGGCGAACAGGATCACGCTGTAGCCACGGTAGGCGGCCAGCATGAGGAAGGCCAGGGCGGAACAGGATCACGCTGTAGCCACGGTAGGCGGCCAGCATGAGGAAGGCCAGGGCGGCCAGCACTATCAGAAAAGACATGTCGTTCGGACCTCTGTGGAAAATTTATCGTTCAACAACCATGCAAAAAGTATCATGGTTTGTACTGATTTCCTATTGGAAATATCAATTTCTCCGCAGGTGCAACGTCCCGGACATATTTCCCGCCCCGGCGAGACGCATACCTTTTAAGTATCGAATGGATACCCAATCGGTGTTGGACGCCACCGCACCAGTTATCTATTCTCCATATATCAGATAACAGTCAGGGTGATATCTTGCCGCAAAGCATAAAACCACAGCAGCACGCAGCCAGCCTGCCGCCGGAACCGCGCGACGGCGGCCAGGCCGCCGGCGGACTGCGTCTGGCCGACTGGTCAGTATCAGCCGTGGCCGCCGGATTCATGGCCGTGCTGGTGTCGTATGCGGGTCCGCTGGCGATTTTTTACCAGGCGGCCCAGGCGGCGCACATGAGCAATGCCATGTTTGCCTCCTGGGTCTGGGGCATTTCCATCGGCGCGGGGCTGGCAGGCATTTTCCTCAGCTGGAAGCTGCGCCTCCCCGTCATCACGGCCTGGTCCGCGCCCGGCACGGCGCTCCTGATCACCCTGTTTCCCGCCATGCCGGTCAGCGAAGCGGTGGGTGCGTACTTGACGGCCGCGCTGATCCTGCTGGCCATCGGCGTGACGGGCCAGTTCGACCGTCTGATGGCGCTCATCCCCAAAGGCATTGCCAGCGGCATGATGGCCGGCATCTTGCTGCCATTTGGCCTGAATGCCTTCAAATCCATCGGCTCGCTGCCACTCCTCAGTTGCGGCATGATCGCCGCCTACCTGGTGTTCAAGCGCCTGCTGCCGCGCTACTGCATCGTGCTGTTGCTGCTCAGCGGCGCGCTGCTGGCCTGGGCCGGCGGCCACACGCACTTTGGCGGCATCACGCTGGAGCTGGCCACGCCGCGTTTCATCGCGCCCACCTGGTCGTGGGCCGGCACCTTCAGCCTGGCGCTGCCGCTGGTGCTGACCACCCTGACCGGCCAGTACCTGCCCGGCATGGCCGTGCTGCGCGGGGCCGGCTATGACAGCCCGGTGCGCCCCATCCTCACGGCCAGCAGCCTGGCTTCGCTGGCCGTGGCCTGCGCAGGCGGCATCACGATCGCCATCGCCGCCATCACCGCGGCCATGTGCACGGGACGCGATGCGCACGACGATCCCGCGCGGCGCTACATCGCCGGTGTGGCCAACGGCCTGTTCTACCTGCTCGCCGGCCTGTGCGGCGGCTCGCTGGTGATGCTGTTCGCCGCCCTGCCGCGCGAACTGGTGGCCACCCTGGCCGGCCTGGCACTGCTGGGCGCCATCACCGTCAACCTCGCCGGCATCGCGGCGGCCGAAGACCATCGCGAAGCGTCCGTCATCACCTTCCTTGCCACCGCCTCGGGCATGAGTTTCCTGGGCCTGGGCTCGGCCTTCTGGGGCATTTTGATCGGCATGCTGGCCTGCTGGCTCCTGCATGCCGGGCGGCGGCAGGCCGCGCGCCCCTCCTGACGCACATCCCGTACTTCCCTTCACCACACCCGCACGCCCATCCAGCCGCGCGGCTGACCCTCCACAACCCACAACAACACCCAGGAGACTTGCATCATGCGACATATCGACGTACACGAATTATCCGACAAGGCCCGCTTCAACCGCTTCCATGCCGGAGTGCTGCTGTGGTGCGCCCTCATCATCATCTGCGACGGCTATGACCTGGCCGTGGCCGGCATCGCCCTGCCCTCGATCATGAAGGACATGGGCGTGACAGCGCAAAACGCGGGCTTCATGGTCAGTTCCGCGCTGTTCGGCATGATGTTTGGCGCCATCTTCCTCGGCACCATCGCCGACCGTATCGGACGGCGCAAAGCGATCGCCATCTGCATCGCGCTGTTCAGCGTCTTCACGGCGGCGGCGGGCTTCACGCACGACCCGTACACCTTCAGCGCCATGCGCTTCCTGGCAGGGCTGGGCATCGGCGGGGTGATGCCCAATGTGGTGGCGCAAATGACGGAATACTCGCCGAAGAAAATCCGCGCCACCATGGTCACCCTGATGTTCAGCGGCTATGCCGTGGGCGGCATGCTGGCGGCGCTGCTGGGCAAGGGACTGCTGGAAACCTATGGCTGGTCGTCCGTCTTCCTGGCCGCCGGCCTGCCCGTGCTGCTGATACCCGTGATCCTGAAAACGCTGCCCGAATCGATGCCCTTCCTGATCCGCGAAAACCGCCTCGATGAACTCAAGCAGATCGTCGCGCGCATGGAGCCGTCGTATCGTCCCGATGAGGGCGACCGCTTCGCCCTGCCCGCGCAGGACCGCGCCGAGGGCGCGCCCATCGGCAAACTGTTCCAGGATGGGCGCGGCTTCAGCACCGCGATGTTCTGGATCGCCTTTTTCATGTGCCTGTTCATGGTGTATGCGCTCAGCTCCTGGCTCACCAAGCTGATGGCCAGCGCCGGCTACAGCCTCGGTTCGGCCCTGACCTTCGTGCTGGTGCTGAATTTCGGCGCCGTCATCGGCGCCGTCGTCGGCGGCTGGCTGGCGGACCGTTTCAACATCAAGTATGTGCTGATGGGCATGTACGCGCTGGCGGCCGTATCGATTACCCTGCTTGGCTTCAAGGTGCCGACCGAACTGCTGTTCCTGCTGGTGGGCCTGGCCGGCGCCTCGACCATCGGCACGCAGATCGTCACCTATGCCTATGCGGGCCAGTTCTATCCGATGGCGATCCGTTCGACCGGCATCGGCTGGGCTTCGGGCGTGGGCCGCAGCGGCGCCATCCTGGCGCCCATCGCCATCGGCACGCTGGTCGGCATGGCGCTGCCGCTGGAACAGAATTTCATGGCCATCGCCATCCCCGCGGCCATCGCCGTCATCGCCGTATCGCTGATACGCCACGGCCTTTCGGCCTCGGTGCAAGCGGCACCGGCGATGCCGCCACGCGCGCGCGCCGTTCAATCATAAGCACCACGACATCACGACAACAACGGAGACCAGCATGAACAACACCATCGCCTGCACGGCATTGATCGCGGCAGGATGCCTGAGCACGGGTGCACACGCCCAGCAAGTAACCATGTACGGCCTGCTTGACCTGGGCATGGCCTACACCACCAATGCCAATGCCGCCGGCGACAGCATCGTCAAGATGCCGTCGCTGACGGCCTCGCTGCCCTCGCGCATCGGCTTTCGCGGCAGCGAAGACCTGGGCGGCGGCATGCAGGCACTCTTTGCACTGGAGACGGGCATCGGCGCCGACACGGGCACAACGGGCCAGGGCAACCGCCTGTTCGGCCGCGCCGCCTATGTCGGCCTGAAAAATGCCTACGGCCAGCTGATGCTGGGCCGGCAAGTGAACATGACCTTCCTCGCCACCGCCAGGTCGGACATCATCGGGCCCAACATCTTCAGCATCAGCAGCCTCGATCTGTACCTGCCCAATGCGCGCAGCGACAACGCCATTGGCTACCTGGGCGTGTTCAATGAATTGACGGTGGGCGCCACTTACAGTTTCGGGCGCGATGCGTCTTCGGCGGGCGGGCCGGCCGCCACCGGCTGCGCGGGTGAAGTGCCCGGCAATGCGCGCGCCTGCCGCCAGGTGACGGGCATGCTGGCCTGGGATACCAGGACATGGGGCGCCTCGGCCTCGTACGACCAGCTGCGCGGCGGCCCCGGCGCGGCCAACGGGCTGGTACACGCAACCGATACCGACCGGCGCATTTCGCTCAATGGCTACGCGGTGCTGGGACAAACCAAGATCGGCGGCGGCGCCATCGAGCGCCGCATCGATGCTGCCAGCGACAGCCGCCTGGGCCTGTATTACCTGGGCGCGTCCTACACCTTCGACGGCCCGTGGCAGCTCGATGGCCAGCTGTCGCGCCTGGACGTCAAGGACAGTCCGAAGGCATCCAATCTGGCGGTGCTGCGCGCCACCTATTACCTGTCCAAGCGCACGGCCGTCCACGCCTCCCTGGGCCGCATGCAGAACAAGGGCGGTGCCGCCATCGCCCTCGATGCCGGCGGTACCGTGGGCGCGGGGCTGAATCAGTCCGGCGTGCTGATGGGCGTGCGCCACGCGTTCTAAACGGTGCCTCCCCACGTCGGGCTACAGTTCTTCCTTGACGTGGGGCAGCTTGCAGGCGTCGTAGATCTCATAGATTACGCTGAGCATGTTGGACAGTTCTTCCGAGCGGTCCATCAGCCGCACGCTGAAGATGATGGGCGATACGGCGCGCCGGTCGTCGATGGCGCGGTACACCACGTCGTTGCGCTTCATGCCCTGCAGGCTGTCGGGCACGATGGCAATGCCCTGGCCGGCGCCCACCAGGCCGATGGCGATCTGCAGCTCGCGCACCTCGATCACCTGTTCCGGCACGATCATGCGGTCGCTGAAGGTGGCCAGCACCTGGTCGGCAAAACTGGGCCGGGGTGACTTCGGATAGACGATGAGCGGGTCGTGCAGCAGGTCGTTCATCTTCAGCGGCCCTGCTTGCGCGGCGAGCCGGTGCCCCATGGGCAGCGCCACGATCAGCGGCTCCTCGCGCAGCACGATGCGGCGTATCGCGGCATCCTCGCGTTTGAGGCGGCCGAAGCCGACATCGATACGGCCTTCCTTCAATGCCTGCAGCTGCTCCATCGTGGTCATCTCGTGAAAACTGATCTCCACCGCCTGATAGCGTTCGCGAAAGCGCCGCACGATCTCCGGCAGCAGGCCATACAGGGTAGAGGCGACAAAGCCGATCGACAAGGTGCGCTCGATCTTGCCCACGCGCTGGGTCATCGTCTTCAGGTCGGCAGCCTTGGCCAGCAGCTCCTGCGCATGCGCATAAAAGAAGCGTCCCGCCTCGGTCAGGCGCAAGGGACGCGATCCCTTTTCGATCAGCTGCACTGCCAGTTCCTCTTCCAGCTGCTGGATCTGGCGGCTTAACGGCGGCTGGGCGATATGCAGGCGCTCGGCGGCCCGCGTGAAATTCTTCTCTTCCGCGACGGCGACGAAATAACGCAGGTGACGCAGCTCCATATATACCTTTTAAGTATTGAAACCATACCAAAACAGTGTTGGACGTGGGGTGTGACGGGGAATATCGTACACATACCTGCTCACATTATACAAATTAAATATGATACTCAGCATAGAAACCATCCTCGCCGACGTGCCAACCATCCGCGCGCACAAGATGTCGGTAGCCACCATGAAGTCGCAGACGCTGGTGCTGGTGCGCGTACGCTGCGCCGACGGCATCGAGGGCTGGGGCGAAGCGACCACCATCGGTGGCCTGAATTATGGCGAAGAGAGCCCGGAAAGCATCAAGACAAATATCGACACGCATATCGCCCCCCTGCTGGTCGGCATGGAGGCGAGCGGTGTGGCCATGGCCATGGCGAAAGTGCGCAAGACCATCCAGGGCAACCGCTTTGCCAAATGCGCGATCGAGACAGCCTTGCTCGATGCGCAGGGCCAGCGCCTGGGTGTGCCGCTGAGCGAACTGCTGGGCGGCCGCGTGCGCGATGCGCTGCCTGTCGCCTGGACCCTGGCCAGCGGCGACACGGCGCAGGACATCGCCGAAGCGCAGCAGATGCTGGAACTGCGCCGCCACCGCATCTTCAAGCTGAAGATCGGCTCGCGCAGCGTGGCTGACGATGTCTCGCATGTGCTGGCCATCAAGCGCGCCCTGGGCGACGCGGCCAGCGTGCGGGTCGACGTCAACCAGGCGTGGAGCGAACTCGATGCCATGCGCGGCATCGCCGCACTGCAGGATGGCGGCGTGGACCTGATCGAACAACCGGTGCGCGCCGATAACACGGCCGCGCTGGGCCGCCTGGCTGCCCGTTTCGACGTCGCCATCATGGCCGACGAGGCGCTGCACGGCCCCGGCGACGCCTTCCGCCTGGCCTGCGCCGGCAGCGCCGACGTGTATGCCGTCAAGATTACCCAGTCGGGGGGGCTGATCCCCGCGCAGCAAGTGGCCACCGTGGCACAGCTGGCCGGCATCGGCCTGTATGGCGGCACCATGCTCGAAGGCAGTATCGGCACGGCGGCCAGCGCCCACCTGTGCGCCACCTTTGCCGACCTGTCGTGGGATACGGAGCTGTTCGGGCCCCTGTTGCTGACCGAGGAAATCCTGCGTGAGCCGCTGGTCTACCGCGACTTCATGCTGCAGGTGCCCACCGGTCCCGGCCTGGGCGTACAGATAGACACCGACAAACTGCGCCGCCTGGCGCGCCAATAAGGAGATTGCCATGCTGTTTCACGTGAGGATGGATGTAAAACTGCCGCCCGACATGCCAGCCGACCGGGCCGACGCGCTGAAGAAGGAAGAAAAAGCGCTGGCGCAGCGCCTGCAGGAACAGGGTCAGTGGCGCCATCTCTGGCGCATCGCCGGCCAGTATGCCAACGTCAGCATCTTCGACGTGGCCGGCAACGAGGAGCTGCACGCGCTGCTGCTGTCGCTGCCGCTATACCCCTACATGCAGATCGAGGTGATGCCCCTGTGCCGGCATCCATCTTCGGTCCGCGCCAACGATCTTTAACCGCCGCAGCATCATTCCCAACAGAGGAGACAAACATGACACACAATGACATCGATACCCTGGTAAAAAGCTGGATCGTCGACGCCGCCGACCGGCCGGCCCATCCACGCGTGCAGGCCATCGTCCTGCGCCTCGTGGGCGATCTGTGCAAGGCCATGGAAGACCTCGATATCCAGCCCGCCGAATTCTGGACTGGCCTGGACTTCCTTGCCAACGCGGGCGCCGCACATGAACTGGGCCTGCTGGCGCCAGGCCTGGGCCTGGAGCGCTTCATGGATATCCGCGCCGACGAAGCCGAGGCCAGGGCCGGACTGCAAGGCGGCACGCCGCGCACCATCGAAGGCCCGCTGTATGTCGCCGGCGCCCCCGCAAGCGAAGGCTTTGCCCGTCTTGACGACGGTAGCGAAAGCGCACAGGCTGAAGTGCTGTTCATGCAGGGTACCGTCTACGACCAGCAGGGCAAGCCGCTGCCGGGCGCCAAGGTCGAAGTCTGGCACGCCAACCTGATGGGCAATTACTCGTTCTTCGACCAGAGCCAGTCATCCTTCAATCTGCGCCGCACCATCTACGCCGACGCACAGGGACGCTATCAGTTCCGCAGCATCATGCCCAAGGGCTACGGCTGTCCGCCGGATGGCAGCACGCAGCACCTGCTCGACCTGCTGGGCCGCCATGGCCAGCGCCCTGCCCACATCCACTTTTTCATCAGCGCCGAAGGCCAGCGCCAGCTGACCACGCAGATCAACATCGATGGCGATGCCTACCTGTGGGACGACTTCGCCTTTGCCAGCCGCGAAGGCCTGGTGCCGGCCGTCACGCATGTCAGCAATGCCGCAGCCATCGCCGCAAAGGACCTGCAACAGCCATTTGCCTCGATCGACTTCGACTTCCACCTGTATCCGGAAACCGCAGCCGCACCGACCTCGCAAATCGAACGCAACCGCGCAGCCGCCTAGAGGTCATGCCATGATCCCCATCCACCCATACCGGCCAGCCACCAGCCCGGCGCCCGATCTCGATGCCTTGCTGGTCGAGGACCAGGCCACGGGCGACCATCGCCTGCACCGCAGCGCCTTCACCGATGAAGCCCTGTTCGAACTCGAGATGAAGCACATCTTCGAGGGCAACTGGATCTACCTGGCGCATGAAAGCCAGATCGCCAACAACAATGACTACTACACCACGCACATTGGCCGCCAGCCCGTCTTCATCGCGCGCAACCGCCTGGGCGAACTGAATGCCTTCATCAACGCCTGCAGCCATCGCGGCGCGCAGCTGTGCCGCCACAAGCGGGGCAACAAGGCTACCTATACGTGCCCTTTCCACGGCTGGACCTTCAACAACAGCGGCAAGCTGCTGAAGGTAAAGGACCCGGAGAACGCGGGCTATCCGGAATGCTTCAACAAGGAAGGTTCGCACGACCTGAAAAAAGTCGCGCGCTTCGCCAACTACAAGGGCTTCCTGTTCGGCAGCCTGAACGACGACGTGGCACCGCTCGAGGAATTCCTCGGCGAAGCCGGCAAGATCATCGACATGATCGTCAATCAGTCGCCGGACGGGCTGGAAGTGCTGCGTGGCGCTTCCACCTATACCTTTGAAGGCAACTGGAAGCTGCAGGCCGAAAATGGCGCGGACGGCTACCACGTCTCGGCCGTGCATTGGAACTATGCGGCCACCACCAGCCGCCGCAAGGAACAGCTGGAACAGCGCGAGGACAAGATCCGCGCCATGGATGCGGGTAACTGGGGCCGCCAGGGCGGCGGCTTCTATGCCTTCAAACAGGGGCACATGCTGCTGTGGACGCAGTGGGCCAATCCGCAGGATCGGCCCAACTTCGCGCGCCACGCGGACTACGCGCGCCAGTTCGGCAAGCCAACGGCGGACTGGATGATCAGCCGTTCGCGCAATCTTTGCCTGTACCCGAACGTCTACCTGATGGACCAGTTCGGCTCACAAATCCGTTTGCTGCGCCCGATCTCCGTCGACAAGACCGAAGTACCGAGGATGAAGGCCTGTACACGGTGCAGCACCGCTACTGGCTCGACGTCATGAAAAAAGCCCTCGCCGCACAGGGAGAACAGCCATGAGCGCCATCGCGCAGCACGACATCGCCAGTTTCCTGTACCGCGAAAGCCGCCTGCTGGACGACGAACAATGGGACGACTGGCTCGATTGCTACCACCCGGATGCACAATTCTGGATGCCGGCCTGGGACGATGACGACACCCTGGTCACCGATCCGCAGCGCGAAATTTCGCTGATCTTCTACCCGACCCGACAGGGCCTGGAAGACCGCGTCTTCCGCATCAAGACCGAGCGTTCCAGCGCTACCATGCCGGACACGCGCACCAGCCACAACATCGCCAACATCGAGCTGGAAAGCCAGGACGGCGCCATCTGCACGGTGCGCTTCAACTGGCATACGCTGAGCCATCGCTACAAGCGCGACTACAGCTACTTCGGCATGTCGCGCTACATCATCGACTTTTCCGGCGCACAGCCGCTGATCCTGAACAAGTATGTCGTCCTGAAGAACGACTACATCAACCAGGTCATCGACGTGTACCACATTTAACAAGCTTTACCAGCAAGGAGACCGACGATGAGCCATAACATCGCCCTGCAATTCGAAGACGGGATCACCCGCTTCATTTCATGTAACGACAATGAAAAGCTGTCCGATGCGGCTTATCGCCAGAAAATCAACATCCCGCTCGATTGCCGCGATGGCGCTTGCGGCACCTGCCGTGGGCACTGCGAATCGGGCAGCTACGACCTGCCCGCGTCGAGCTATATCGAGGATGCGCTGACGCCGGAAGAAGCGGCGCAAGGCCATATCCTGGCTTGCCAGATGCGCCCCACCTCCGACTGCGTGGTGAAGATCCCGGCCACCTCCGCCGCCTGCAAGACGGCCGTGGCCAGCCACGCCGGCACGGTGGCAGCGGTACGGCATCTGTCGCCATCGACGATCGCCTTCGCCATCGACCTGGCCGATCCTGCCGCGCTCGACTTTCTGCCGGGCCAGTACGTCAACGTGGCCATTCCCGGCACCGCGCTGACACGCTCGTACTCGTTCAGCTCCGCGCCAGGCGCGGCCCAGGCGCAGTTCGTGGTGCGCAATGTCCCTGGCGGGCAGATGAGCGGCTACCTGAGCGACGCGGCCCAACCGGGCGCAGCGGCCAGCTTCGCCGGTCCCTATGGCAGCTTCTACCTGCGGCCCGTGCAACGCCCTGTCCTGCTGCTGGCGGGCGGTACGGGCATCGCACCATTTTTGTCAATGCTGGGCGCACTCTCCACGCACGGCTTTCCCCAGCCCGTGCGCATGGTGTACGCCGTCACCAATGAGCACGACCTGGTGGAACTGGAGCAGCTCGCCCGCGTCGCCTCTGCCCATCCACAGTTCTCCTACGTCACCTGCGTGGCGGCCGCCGACAGCGCGCATGCGCGCAAGGGCTATGCGACTGCCCACGTGGAGCCGGCATGGATGAACGGCGGCGATGTCGATGTGTACCTGTGCGGCCCTGTCGCCATGGTCGATGCGGTGCGCAACTGGCTCAATGAGACGGGTGTGACGCCCGCCAACTTCTACTACGAGAAATTCTCGGCAAGCAGCGGAGCGTGAAAAATGAGTGATCGTCAACGATTCTCCGACAAGGTCGTGCTGGTAACGGGCGCGGCGCAGGGAATAGGCCGCGGCGTCGCGCTGCGCGCCGCGCGCGAAGGCGCGCAGCTGGTGCTGGCTGATCGCGCCGATCTGGTCGAACAGGTGGCAGCCGAAGCGATTGCCCTGGGCGCGCGCGTCAGCGTCTGCAAGGCAGATCTGGAACACTATGCAGGCGCGCGCCAGCTGGCCGAACTGGCCATGGCCGATTTCGGCCGCATCGACGTATTGATCAACAATGTGGGCGGCACCATCTGGGCACAGCCTTTCGAGGTCTACCGGGAAGAACAGATCGAAGCGGAAATCCGCCGTTCGCTGTTCCCCACTCTCTGGTGCTGCCGCGCGGTGCTGCCGGCCATGCTGGAACAGGGCAGCGGCGCCATCGTCAATGTCTCGTCGATCGCCACGCGCAGCATCTACCGCGTGCCATACGCGGCGGCCAAGGGTGGCGTGAATGCGCTGACGGCCAGCCTGGCGCTGGAAAACGCGCAACACGGCATCCGCGTCAATGCAGTCGCCACGGGCGGCACGGAAGCGCCGCCACGCGCGATTCCGCGCAACAGCACGCCACTCAATGAACAAGAGCTGCGCTGGTACCAGGGCATCGTCGACCAGACCATCGCCAGCAGCGCCATGCACCGCTATGGCAGCATCGACGAACAAGTGGGCGCGATCCTGTTTCTCGCCTCGGATGAAGCGTCGTACATCACGGGCAGCGTGCTGCCTGTCGGTGGCGGCGATCAGGGATAAGGGACGCACTCGATCCGGTCACCACGGTCTCCGACGCCATGCAGATGCAGCAGGCTATCTTCCATGCGGACGTGGCCACCGTCGATGCCGCGCACCTGTCGAATATCGAAGCGGAACTGGCCTTTACGGGACGACTGCTGGACTTCCTGCGCGCAGACTAAACCCGGCGACGCATCACGCTGCGTCGGCCAGCAATGCCGGCCGCAGCGCGCGGATGCGCAGCTCCGTGAAGTAGCCGCCTGCCTCGTTGTAGCGCAGGTAGTGGCGGCCGCAGTTCAGGCAGCGCGCCACCTGGCTCAGGTTGGCGGGATAGTAGCGCGGCGCGATGGGCGCATCGATGCTGTCGTAGCGCGTGCCGTGCGGGTGGTATTCGGCAAACGTCGGTTCCTCGTATGGGTCTTCGCGCAGGGTACCGATTTCTTCAAACCGATCCAGCTCCAGCGACGTGGGCAGGCGTTGCCAGGCATCGAGCGGCACGGTGCAGCAGCTGCATTTTTTTGTCTCCAGGGCCGACGCGGTGGCCAGTGCGGACAAGGCGGGAAAGTCGATGAATATCATGTTCAGCCATTGCAAGGGTGCGGCCCATGGCAACGAGCCTGGCCGCGCCCCTTATTCTAGCGCAGACGCATCCTGCCGCTACGCGCACCCCATTTCGCCAGCAGCAGCTCCAGCAGCATCAGCATGCCGCCGGAAATGAGCAGCAGCGGCATCAGCGCGCACATGCCGGCCGCCACCAGCCAGGCCAGCGCGGACGGCGCGGTCCAGGCGCCCGGCAGCAGCCGGGGCAAGCCCAGCGAGCCTGGCAAGCGCCGCTTGAAAAACATCACCCAGCCCGACACCAGCGAGAACAGCACGCTGGCGCCGAACAGCAGCAACAAGGCCTGGTTCCACCAGCCGAACTCCCCGCGATGAAATGGAATGCCGATGGCCGTGGCCTTGCCGAACGCCGTCTGCGCCTGCCACCCCGCATAGTACAAAGGCTTGCCGCTGTAGGCGTCGAATTGCAGGTCGAAACGCAAGGTGGGCTGGCTGCGGTCGGCCATGGTGGCGCGCCACACATCGTCCTGGCTGGCCGGCGCCGTCAGCTGCAGGGCGATAGCCGGTGCATGGCTGCGCGCCACCTGCCAGGCATCCTGCCAGTCGAGCGGAGCGCCCTCCTCGCGCGAATGCAAACCGCGCGGCACGGGCGGCGGCGCCTGGCCGCTGGCATCGCGCAGCGCGCGGATGCGTCCGCCCGCCTGCTGGCTCCACGTCAACCCTGTCGTCAGGATCACGACGCTGACGATGCCCAGCGCCACGCCGAGAAAAGCATGCCACTGGCGCCAGCCATTGCGCCCCCGCGCGCCCCGCTTGGGCAAGCCCGATTGCGCGCCGCGCGGCCACCACAGCACCACGCCCGTCACCAGCATCACCATCAGCCAGCTGGCCGCCAGCTCGATCATCCAGCGCCAGCCATCGTTTTGCAGCAGGCGCGAATGCAGCTTTTTCGCCCAGTTGCCGAAGCGTTCGCTGCTGGCCAGGCTGCCCAGCACGCGCGCTTCATACGGATTCACATACACGATGATGGCTTGCGCGGGCAGGCCGAACTTCGGCCTGGGGGGCGTGGCCGGCGCGGCATGTCCGCCATGGCCCGCATGTTCATCCTGCGCGCCGCCGGGCGGTGCGAACGCCACCTGCACCGCGTCGTCCTGTTGAAACGGCGGCACCACGTGTTGTACTGTCCAGCCACGCGGCGCCGCCCGTTCGGCTGCCGCCACGGCGGCGTCCAGCGGCAGCATCGACGCTTGCGGCGCCACATGGTCGAGGTGCTGGTACAGCCTTGCCTCGATCTGCGGCGTGAACACATACAAAATGCCCGTCAGGGTGGCCACCAGCGCAAACGGCGAGGCGATCAGCGCGGCCCAGAAGTGGATGCGCCAGTACAGGCTTTTACGCCGTGCGATGAGAAAGGTGTGATCGTCCATGGCCAGCCTCACAGTGCGTTGAAGGTATAGCCCAGGCCCAGCATCACGCTGCGCGGCGCACCGGGCGTGTACTGGTTCTGGCTGTTCGGTGCATAACTGCCCGTGCCCGAATAACTGCTGCTGGCCGAATCGGCATAGCGTTTGTCCATCAGATTGCGCACCTGCGCCCACGCTTCCAGCCCGCGCGCGAGCTGGTAGCTGGCGCGCAGGTTCAGCAAGGCGTGGCCCTTGTACTCCACCGTATTGGCGTTATTCATCCAGTAGCGGCCCTGGTGCACGGCTTCGAGCGCGATACGCGCGCCGGCCACGGGCTTGTAGCCGATCTCGATCGAGGTGACGTCGCGCGGCGCCTGCGGCATGCTGCGGCCGCTGTAATCGAGGCTGGCGGAGACCTGGTAACGCAGGTAGCGGTGGCGTGCGATGGCCGTGGCGAAGCGCGCGTCGAACAGGCCGCTGTCGTAGTTCAGGCCCAGCTCCAGCCCTTCGCTGCGCGTGCGTCCCGCATTGCGGTTTTCGCTGTTGCCCGGCGAGAGCGTATAGCTGACGATGGTGTCGCGCCCGTCGAGGCGGTACAGGGCCGTGTCGAGTTTCAAGCGGCCCTGCAGGAACGCCCAGCGCAAGCCCAGTTCATAGTTGTTGTAGACGGATGGCTGCAGGTCGGCGATACCCGTCTTGCCATACAGCTGGCTCACCTCGGGCGGCGTAAAACCCTGGCTGACGTTCGCATACGCGCTGCCCGCCTGGCCGATGGCGTAGGTGGCGCCCAGCTTCGGGCTCACATGCGAAAAGCTGCGCGACTCGTCGGGCGCGCCGTAATTGACGCTGCCGCCGGGCGCCAGCTGGTTGTGGTAATCATAGCGAATGGCGTCCGAGCGTCCGCCCAGCACCACGCGCGTGCCGGCCAGCGGAGAAAATTCCCATTGCGCGAAGACGGCCGTGTTCAGAATGTCCGTCTGGTAGTCGCGCACGCCCTGCGGATTGGACGCATTGGCCAGCGTATAGCGCAGGTAGCGGCCCGTGGCCGCATCGCGCACGATGGACAGATTATCGCTGACAAAGGGATTGTCGCTCTTGTCGACGTACACGCCGGCAATCAGGCGCGAACGCAGCCACGCGAATTCCTGCTGGTGTTTCACGTCCAGCCCCAGCGAATCGACGTGGTTGTTGTTGATGACGCCCTTGCACAGCATGCCTGCGCAGCTGCCGATGGAATACGCGGGAATCTGCCCATGGTCATTTTTGCGCGTAAACACGGTAACGGTGCTGGTGCCATGGGCCGTCGTCGCGCCCTCCCACGCCAGATTCATGCGCGTGGTCTTGTCCTTGCGGTAGGTAAACGTGTTCAGGCTCTTGCCGCGATTGTTGCGGTAGTCATTCTCGAACAGACTGCCCGTCATGGCCGCATCGAGATCCGTGTGGACGAGGGTGGCGCGCAGCTGCGACGTGGAACTGAGCGCATAGTCGGCGCGCAGCGAGAACGAATCCTTGTCGCCATAGCTGTACTCTTGCCAGTTGTCGCGCGAACGGCGCGAGCTGTAATGAGAAAAGCGCAATCCCAGCGGACCCCAGGTATCGCTGGCGGAGGTGTCGTAGCGGGTGAAACCGCCCACGTTATCGCGCCGCACGCCCACCTTGGCCGTCGGCGTGGCGCTGGCGCCGGCCGTCAGGAAATTGACGGCGCCGCCCACGGCATTGCTGCCATACAGCGAGGAAGCGGCGCCCTTCACCACTTCCACGCCGCTGGCCCCCGCCATGTTCATTTCATTGAGCGAGTTGTGATTGAAGACGCCCAGCGGACGGATGGGGATGCCATCTTCCAGGTACTGGTAGACGGCATTCGTGCCGATGGGCTGGCGGATGCTCATGCTGTGCTGCTCATTGCCCAGGTCATTCCAGTACACGCCGGCGATGCGGTTGAGGATATCGCCCATGGTCTTGGGCTTGTCGCGTTCCAGGGTCTTGGCATTGACGACGCCGATGGCCTGCGGCGTCTCGGACAGCCACGATTGCGCGCGCGAACCGGAAACGACGACGGTGTCGATGGCGTGGTCGGTTTGGTCAAGTTGCTGCGCCTGAGCGCACGGGTAAGCCACGGTGATGGCAGCAGCCAGCACCAATAATGTCTTGTTCATGTGATTCTCGTATAAGTGTGCGGATGCTGCCCGTCGCGCCGGAAGACGCGCAGGGCAAGCACTAAAAATGCATGGACTTAGACGAGGGCGGGCGGCGCGCGCGACTGCGCGGTGGACCAGATGAACAGCGGGGATGGGGACTGGTAGTACAGCGCCGGGAAAATGGCCGTACCGCTGGCAACGGGCAGCGGCAGCACGGGGCTGGCGGGCGGCAGGCCGACGGAACCCGCATGCGTGGAACAGAAGGCGCAATGCTCCATCTGCATGGCCTTGCCACCGGATTTTTCGTCGGCGGCGCCGTCATCGCCCTGCACAAGCTGGACAAAACGGATGCCGGCCACCGAGCAGATTTCCGCCCAGCCGGAGCCGGATTCCTGCTTGGCGTTGGCGACGGCCTGGGAAATCGATGGCGCGAGCGCCGCCAGCAGGATCGCAAAGCAGGCGATCCAGGCGGCAAAGCGGCGCGTGAACAAGGTCATTCCCATGGCCGCATTTTACCAGCGGCCGCCGGGACTGGGTAGCGAAAAGCCGCTCAGGATGCCGGGCAGGCGGCGTTGCCGTTGTCAAAAGCGCGCACCACGCTGGCCGTATCGGCGGCGATGCGGCCCACGGCGCGGCGGTGGCCCAGCACCAATTCATCGTAGCCCGCGCCCACCTTTTCATTGGCGATCGTACGGCAGGTCACCACCTTGTTGCTGGCCAGCTGGCGCACGCTCCACACGGCATCGATCAGCGCATACTGGCCCATCACGGACTCGAAACGCTGCACATTGGTGCTGATGCGGTACACGGGCAGGTTGTCGGGATGCGGCGTGCGGAACACATCGATGGCGCCCAGATCGTTCGTCACGGCCGTCGACAGGGCCTGGCCGATCTCGCCGGCCAGCGGCCCCGCCCAGCGCTGCTGCTCCAGCAATTCGATGCGTCCCGACGGCGCAGTCACAACAAACTGGTTACGGCTCACCTGCTGCGGCACGCTGACGGCCAGCACCTCGACATAGTATTTGACGGGTTTGGCCGGCTGCGCGTCGGCGCCGCCGCTGAGCGTATAGAAATGCTCTGGCTGGGGCGTGGAGCAGGCACCCAGCAGGCTGCCAGCCAGCAGCGCGGAAAAAATCGGTTTCATCATTTTTTTTCATCTCCTTTTTTACCGCGGATCAGGGACTCGGGATGACGTTCCAGGTAATCCGACAGGGCATTGAGCGATTGCAGGGTTTGCGTCAGTTGCTGCAAGGCCTGGCGCACGTCCGACTGCAGCGGCGAATCCTTTTGCAGCACCTGTTCGGCCGTGCCGAAGGTCTGTTTTGCCGCCGTCAGGGTATCGCGCATTTCCGGCACCACCTGGCCATCGAGCTGCTTGAACAGGGTATTGGCCTGCTTGATGGTGGCGTTCAGGTTGTTGCCGATCTCCGCGTATGGCACCTGATCGAGCTTGCGGGCGATGCTGGCGATCTGCGTCTGCAGTTCATCCAGGGTATTGGGCACGGTGGGCACTTCCAGCGGATACCTGTTCAAGTCCAGCGCCACCTTCGGCGCTTTCGGGAAGAAGTCCAGCGCGATGTACAGCTGGCTGGTGAGCAGGTTACCCGTGCGTAGCTGCGCGCGCAAGCCGCGGCTGACCATGCGTTCGAGCAGCTGGTGGCCGGCCGATCCTTCCGCATCGTCGACGGCCGTCTTGAAACGCATGCCCAGGCGGGCCGGATACAGACTGACGGTGACGGGCATGCGGAAGTTCTTCTTCACGGGATCGAATTCGATGCCCACGGAGCGCACCTCGCCCAGCACGATGCCGCGGAAGTCCACCGTGGCGCCAGGCTGCAAGCCACGCAGGGACTGGTCGAAATAGAAGACGGTGGTGATCGCCTCGCCATCGGGTTCGCGCATGGCGCTGGCCTCGTCGGCCGCCAGGCGGAAATTGGTATCGGCCGGCGCCGGCTCCTCGGGCTTGCGGCCGTTTTCCGCCTCGAAGGCGATGCCGCCTACCAGCATGGCCGCCAGCGACTGCGTATTCAATTTGAAGCCGCTCGAATCGAGGCGCACGTCGACGCCGCTGGCATGCCACCAGCGCGCATTCTTGCCGACGAACTGGTCGTACGGGGCGTTCACGAAGACCGACATGGTGATGCCATTGCCATCCTTGTCCAGCGCGAAGCTGACCACCTTGCCCACGCGCAGGCGGTGGAAGAACAGCGGCGAGCCCACGTCGACGGAGCCGAGGCTGTCCGCATGCAGCGTATACAGCTTGCCCTTCTGGTCACCGGCCACGGCGGGCGGGTTTTCCATGCCGACGAAGTTCTCTTTTTTGGCTTCCGACTTGCCCGTGTCGACGCCGATGTAGGCACCCGACAGCAAGGTGCCCAGCCCCGTCACGCCGCTGGCACCGATCTGCGGGCGCACCACCCAGAAGCGCGAATCGGCGGTAGCGAAGCGCCGCGCTTCCTTGCTCATGTCGATCGTCACCAGCACCTTGCTCAAGTCCTCGCCGAGGGTAATGGCGCGCACCTGGCCGATGTCGACATCCTTGTACTTGACCTTGGTCTTGCCAGGCTCCAGACCTTCGGCGCTCTTGAAGCTGACCGTCACCGTGGGTCCCTGGTCGAGGATGGACTTGGCGGCCAGGCCGGCGCCGATCAGCGCGGCCAGCAGCGGAATGAGCCATACCAGCGACGGCAGCCAGCGGCTGCCCTGTTCCACATCGGGTTCCGGCAACGGGGGGACGCCCTGGCCACCCGTTTCGGCAAGGTCGCCTGCTTCTTTGTCAGACATGCTGTTCTCCAATCACTGTATTGTTTCCGGTATTTGCCACCACCACGGGTTCTTCCTCTCCCGGCACCTGCCCGTCGACGGGGTCCCAGATCAGGCGCGGGTCGAACTGCATCGCCGCCAGCATGGTCAGCACCACCACGGCGCCAAAGGCCAGCGCGCCGGGTCCGGCCGTGATCACGGCCAGCGACTTGAAGCGCACCAGCGCCACCGTCAGGGTGACGACAAAGATGTCGAGCATGGACCAGCGGCCGATGAATTCGACCATGCGGTACAAGATGGTGCGCTGGCGCGGCCGCCAGCGCGAACGCCGCTGCGCCGTGAACGCCAGCAGCGCCAGCACGCCCAGTTTCAACATCGGCACGACCACGCTGGCGATGAAAATGATGATGGCCAGGCCTTTCGAGCCGCTGGTCCAGAACAGCACCACGCCGCTCATGATGGTGTCGTTTTGTGCGCCAAACAGCGAATACGTCACCATCACGGGCAGCAGGTTGGCGGGAATGTAGAGGATCATGGCGGCGATCAGCAAGGCCCAGGTACGGTTGATGCTGTCCGGTTTGCGTACGTGCAGGGCCGTGCCGCAGCGCACGCACGCCAGATGCTTGCCCTTGCCCAGAGGCGGCGCCACCAGGCCACAGGCGTGGCAAGGCACGATCTTCGCGCCCGGCGCGAAAGCCTTGTAGCGGATGCCGGGCAGCGCTTGACGGGTCAGGTCGTCGCCCAGGTTCCACAGGGCCTTGGGATCAAACGAAACGACGATGGCCAGCATCAGGGTCAGTGCGCCAAACGCGAACAGCCCCGGTTGCGGCAGCACCGTGGCCAGGCTAGTCATCTTCACGACGGTGATCAGGATGCCGATCATCAGCACTTCCGTCATGCCCCATTCGCGCGCCGTCTGCACGGCGCGCAGCACGCGGTTAAAGCCCGGCACCTTGACGCCGCCGCGCAAGCCCAGCGCCACATACAGCAGGGAAGCGAGTTCGATGGCGGGAAAGAGGATGGTAAACAGGAACACCATCGTCGCCACGATGTGCATCTGCTCGGACCACAGCACGCGGATGGAGCCGAGCAAGGTGGCGCTGGAGGTCAGGCCGTTGACATCGAGTTCGACGATGGGAAAAAACTGCGCGATCAGGAAGACGAAGGCGGCACCCAGGGTCAGCGCCACCACCTTGGTCAATTCGGCCGATGCGCCGCGCGCGTGCGCGCCCCGGTATAGCACCGAGCGGCAACGGATGCAGCGCGCCTTTTCGCGTGGACGCAGCGGACGTTTGCGGTACAGCGCGCCGCAGTCATGACAGCTAATCAGGTCGTATCGGTGCACAGTTGAAGTTTGCCGGCGCCCGAAGCGCGACTATCCCATGTCAATGCCAGCTATCATATTACAAACCCGGCATTTTCCTGCACTGAGGCACTATTCTTTTCCACTCCCCCGCAGCAGCGCCTCCACGGCGCGGCCAATTTTCAGCACTGTATCGTCGGCGCCGGCCAGGCCGCAGATGCCCAGGCCCACGGGCAATTCGCCATCCGCATGGCAAGGCAGGGACAAGGCGCAGCCGTCGAGGAAGTTGATCACGCTGGCGTTGCGCAGCACCAGGCCGTTCGTGGCAAAGAAGGTGGCGTCATCCGCTTCCAGCGGCGCGACCTGCGGCGCGAGAATAGCCACGCTGGGCATCAGCCAGGCGTCGAATGGCGCCAGACGCTGCTTCGCGATGGCGATCAGGCGCGCGGGATGCGGATCGAGCCGCCCGTGTCCGTGCCCAGCGCGCCGGCCGCCATCGCCAAGGCCACCGTGACGGCGCCGCCCGAGGTGGAGCCGCCTGCCACACGCGCGTGGTCGTGCGGATTGCGCGGCGTGCCGTAATGGGGATTCAAGCCCAGGCCGGAGAATGCAAATTCGCTCATGTTGGTGCGGCCCAGCAGGACGGCGCCGGCCGCGCGCAGGCGCGCCACGGCAAGTGCATCGGCACCGGCGGGCTGCGCGTCGCCCAGCGCCAGCGAGGCGGCGCTACTGACCTGCCCCCTGACGTCGAACAGGTCCTTGATGGAAATAGGCACGCCGGCCAGCGGCGAGGCAACGATGCCCGCGGCGCGCGCCGCATCGCTGGCCCGCGCTTCCATCAGCGCCTGTTCGCCATCGAGGCTGACATAGGCATGGCCGCCTTGCGCCCGGTGCGCCTCGGCGCGCGCCAGCATCTGCTGTGTCAGTGCCACGCTGGTGATGCGGCCGGTGGCCAGCTCGGCGGCCAGTTCGCGGATAGTCTTGGTCAACTGGGTCATTCTCTTATCCTTCCACGGGCAGGGTTTGCACGGCATAGCGGTGCTGCAGGCAGCGCTGCAAGGCTGGATCATACAGCTCCAGCTCGAACGCGTCGCCATGGCCCATTTCGCCAATGATCGGTTGCGTGCCGCAGAACATCGCGCTGCCCACGGGCAGAGTCGCTTGCCCCGTGTAGCGCAGGATCAGGTCTTCCGGCGACAGCATGCGGGTCACGGGGCCGTCTTGGTACAGGGCAGGTACGCCGGCGCGTTCGCGCCAGGAACGCATCTGCAACTGATCCCAATGGCCGGCCACGTCGGCATAGCGCCACAGGGTATCGCCCACGGGCTTGCCGCACATCTGCTTGGACACCGTCACGCCATAGCTTTCCACCTTGCGGTCCGTGTGGTCGGAACCTATCCCCACCAGCAAGCCATATTCGGTGGAAAACAGCACGAACTCGGCCTCGCCGGACGAATCCAGGCCCGGCACTTCGATGGCGGCATCGCTCGACAGCAGCGCCGCCGCCACGCGGTAAAACGTCGGCACGCTTTTCGGGCGCGCCACGCCGATGGCTTCCAGTTCGGCGATATGGTGTTCGACCATCGCCACGTCGCGGCCCGTCCAGCCGGCGATGATGAGATTATCGATGTCGAAGGTAACGGGGCCGTGGCCTGCCAGTTGAAAACTCAATGTCGTCATGATGTTATTCCTCAAGAGGGCCGCGGCCCGTTTCTCTGGCCGCGAAAACGGCGGCGCCGGTGATCAGCAAAGCCGCCGCCACATACAGCGAGACGGCCATGGTGCTGTTGTACGAGCGGTACAGGCTGGCGATGACGAGGGGCGCGAAGCCGCCGCCGATCACGCCGGCCAGGGTGTAGGCCAGCGAGGAACCCGCATAGCGCACCTTGGTGGGGAATTGCTCGATGACGAAAGCCGCCTGCGGGCCGTACATGATGGCGTGGATGACCAGGCCCACAACGACGGCCGTGACGATGGCGGCTGGGCTGGCCGTATCCAACAAGGTGAAGAAGGCAAACGCCCACACCAGGCCCAGGATGGCGCCCAGCGCATACACGGGGCGACGGCCAATCTTGTCCGACAAGGCGCCAAACAGGGGCACCGACAGCGCATTGCAAGCCGTGCCGATCATGATGGCGGTGAGCGCCAGGGTCGAGGAAAGGTGCAGCACGGTGGTCACATAGGTCAGGGTGAACACCACCACCAGCGCATACAGTACGTCCGAGCCGATGCGCACGCCGCCGGCGATCAACAGACGGCGCCAGTAGATGCGCAGCACGTCGCCGATCGGCGCTTCGGCCTTGGCGTCCTGCTGGTCGAGCTCCTTGAACAGCGGGGTTTCCTCGATGCCGCTGCGTATCCACATGCCGAAGGCCACCAGCAGCAGGCTGGCGATGAATGGCATGCGCCAGCCCCAGTCCATGAACGCTTCATGCGGCAGCAGATAGGTGATCAGGCCGATGCAGCCCGTCGCCAGCAGGGTGCCGAACGAAGGTCCCACCTGCGTCCACGAGGCGTTGCGGCCGCGCTTGTCCGCTGCCCCGTGTTCGACGGAAATCAGCACGGCGCCCGCCCATTCGCCACCGAGCGCGATGCCCTGCACGAAGCGCAGCGCCACCAGCAAGACCGGGCTCCAGATGCCGGCCGTGGCATACGTGGGCAAGAGGCCCATCAGGCCCGTCGTCACGCCCATCAGCATCAGGGTGACCACCAGCACCCAGCGGCGTCCCAGCTTGTCGCCCAGGTGGCCGAAGATCACGCCACCGATGGGACGCGAGATATAACCGACCGCATATGTGGAAAAGGCCAGGATGGTACCCGTCAGCGGATCGAATGAAGGGAAGAACAGATGGTTGAAGATCAGCGCGGCCATGGTGTTGTAGACGGTGAAGTCATACCATTCCAGGGTCGTGCCAACCATGCTGGCCGTGGCCAGACGGCCCGTCTTGGACTTGTCGCCCGGTGCCTGCGCCGCCGGATGCGCAGCGTTTGCCGTTGTATATGTGGTCATTGCCTACCTCTCTCGTCAGTTTTATTGCAGGCCCGGCGCAGGATGCTTTGCCCTGCGCCGTGGCCCGTGTCTCGTGTTATCCGTGCCGGCAAGATGCGCGCGGCCGTGTCAGGCAGCGTGCAGGTCGGCCTCGCGCAGTTGCCAGGACAGTTGCAGGATGGCCGCCTGTTCGCCGTCGAGCCCCAGCGCCGCACTGGCGGCATTGGCTGCCGCCAGTGCGGCGCTTTCCGACGAGGCGTCGATCAGGAAGATCGGATCGAGCACGCGGCCTTCCTTCTGCTCTGCCGGCAGCGGGCCGGACAGCTTCGCGTCGGGCGTCAGCAAGCGCGTGGCAATCACGCCGTCGATCTGCCGCAGCTTCGTCCCCAGCACCGCCAAGCCGGCCACCGCCTGTGCATCCTGGCCGATGGCTGGCGCACCCAGGCGCAGCACGGCCAGCCAGGCGCCCGTGCCCATGCCCGTTTCCGCCTCGATGGCACAGACGCGGCGCATCGGGTCAAGCATGCGCTGCAGATTCGTCACCGACCATGGCGTCTGCTGGCCGAAGGCCTTGAAGTAGTCTGCTGTCTGGAAGGCGTCCAGCGAGTCGGTGCGGTACAGGCCCAGGTATTTACGGGGACCGCGCACGCTCTGGTAGCGCGTGCCGCTGACAAAACCGGGAATGCGCACGCGCTCTTCCACGTGCTCGCGGTCGTACCAACGGTTGAAATCGAGCTCGTGTTCCGGGTCGGTGCTGGTCCAGACAAACAGGATGCCGGGCAAGGTGGTGGTGGACGTCGTCATGATGGTTCCGTTTGCGTTGTAAGTGGGTGCAAACCCAGAATAGGTGGCACGCCATCACTTGGCAAACGGGTTATTCTGAACGCGACTGATAAGTTTTTCTTGTGGGTCGCGGTGGGGACGGGCCAACAATGTTGTCGGATTACGCGCCGGGGCGCTCATCCGACCTACGCCACAGCGTCAAGCTCCGTACTCCTCCGCGAGCCCCAAGGTGAACCTGGCCGCTTCCTCGCACGCCAGCATGGCCACCAGCTGAATCGCCTCCGTGGTGATGTCTTCGCTGTAGCTGATGACGATGCGCTGCGGTGCCAGGGCGCTGCGTGGTGATGTCTTCGCTGTAGCTGATGACGATGCGCTGCGGTGCCAGGGCGCTGGCGCAGGGAATCAGGGCGATGTTGCCTTGCTCGATTTCCTCGCGCAGGGGCGCCAGCGGCAGCACGGCGATGCCGAAGCCCGCTTTCACCAGGCGCACGATGGCGGAGATCGAGCTGACGCAGTGCACGCGGCCCAACTGCACGCCCTGGTCCTGGCACAGCGCCTTCAATGCGGAATGCGGCTGCGATCCCCGGTTCATGGTGATGATCGGGTGCTGCGCCAGTTGCGCCACCGTGAACGGTGTGCCCGTGTCTGGCCAGTCGGCCTTTCTGCCCGCCCAACCCATGGCAATGGCACCGCTGCCCGTGCTGCGGATATGGTCGCCCGTCAGCATGTCCGTCTGCAGTGCGATATCGAGCTCGCCCTGCTGCAGCTGTTCGTGCAGGCGGCGCGTCGATTCCGACGTCAATTGAATCTCGATGCCCGGATAGCGCTCCTGCACGCGCTGCAGGAACGGGATCAGCCAGGTATGCACGATGGTTTCGATGACGCCGATGCGCACCTCACCCGTGATCTGCGCGGGCGAGGAATTGGCCGCATACATGTCGCGGCACAGTTCCAGCATGCGTTCGGCGTACACGAGCAGGTTGCGCCCGGCGAAAGTCAGGCGGATTTCACGCGCGTCGCGGTCGAACAAGCGAGTGCCGAAATCCTGCTCCAGCGAGGCGATGCGGTTGGAAATGGCCGCCTGCGTGATGTGCAGCTTGTCGGCCGCCGTGCGGAAGCTGCCCAGCCGCGCAGCCCAGACAAACGCTTCGAGAAAACGGGTATTCAATTTGGCTCTTCAATCAATGGGGAATCATCTTCACAGTGTGAGTGTTCGCCCCATTGTAAGCCAAAGCGCCCTGCCCTATTTTTCGCCGAGGAAGTCGAGCAGGGTCAGGGCGACGATCTTGCTGGCCTTGCGCAAATCATCGAGCGCCAGGCGCTCGTCGGCCTTCTTCGCGTTCGACTCGGGCACCGTGCGTGGGCCGGCGCCATACAGCACGGCGGGGATGCCCCGTTCGCCATACAGGCGCGCATCCGCATACAGGGGCGTGCCGACGGCAGGAATCGTCTCGCCAAGGATGGCTTGCGCATTCTTTTGCAGGCTGGCGACCAGCTGCTCGGAACCAGGCAAGGGCCGCAGCGCGTGCGACAGCAGCAGGCGGCGGATTTCGACGCGGATGCCAGGTTCGCCCCGCACGGCGTCTTCGATCAGCGCGCGCACCTGCGCTTCCACCGCCACCGGGTCTTCTTCCGGGATCATGCGGCGGTCCATCTTCATGACCACCTTGCCCGGCACCACATTGGTATTCGTGCCGCCGTCGATGCGTCCCACCAGCATGGTGGGCGAATCGATGCCGGCGACTTTTGACTTGATCTTTTTCAGCTCCGGCAACTGGCCGTAGATGGCGTTGAGGATCTTGTTGGCTGCCTGCAGCGCGTCATGCCCCGTCTCCGGCATGGAGCCGTGGCCCGACTTGCCGTGCACGGTGATTTCCAGCTGCAGGCAGGCGTTGTGCGCCGTGACGATGCCGTAGCTGAAACCGGCGGCGATGACAAAATCGGGCTGCGTCAAATTTTGCTCCAGCAGCCAGCCCGGCCCCAGCAAGCCGCCGAATTCCTCGTCATACGTAAAGTGCAGTTCCAGCTGGCCCTTCAAGGCAATACCCAGCGCTTCGAGCGCGCGCGCAGCAAACACATAGGTGGCGAAATCGCCTTTTGACACGGCCGTCGCGCGGCCATACATATAGCCGCCGTCGATCTGGCCGCCATATGGCGGATACGTCCAGTTGTCGCCGGGCGGCACCACGTCGCCATGCGCGTTCAGGGCCACCGTCGGCCCGCCCGCCGCGTACGGGCGGCGCACGATCAGGTTGGTGATGCTCTGCATGCCATAGGCCTCGACCTGGTCCGCAGGTACCGCATGCTTTTCCGCCTGCCAGCCATATGCCTGCAACAGCTGCGCCACCAGTTCCGCATGCGGCGCGTTATTGCCGGGCGGCGTATCCGTCGGCTGCTGCACCACCTGCTGTAAAAAAGCGACTTCTTCGTCGAAGTGTGCATCGATCCAGGCCGTGATTTTTTCTGCGTGCGTAGTCATTTTGCTCCTTGCATGGTCTGTTGCAGCCAGGCGCCCAATTCGCTGCGCTCGGCCTCCGTCATATTGGTCAGGTTCCCGATCGGCATGGCTTTGAGCTCGATGGCCTGCTTGTAGATTTGCGCCGCGTGCTGGCGGATTTGCGTTTCATTATCGAGCATCATGCCGGCCGGCGCCGTGGCGAATCCCGCTTGCGTGGGCTGGGCCGAATGGCAGCTGGCGCAGCGCTGGGCGATGATGGCATGCGCGCGCTGGAACTGCGCGGCAGGGTCCACCGCCGGCGCGGCCGCCACGGGCGCTTTCGGCGCGATGGCGATAGCGACGGCCAGCAGCAGGGCCACGCCGATGGCCGGATAGCGCCACTCGACACGGCCCTTGTGGCGCAGGTTGAAGAAGTGGCGGATGAAGACGCCGGCCGCCATGATCAGCGCCAGCACCAGCCAGGCGTGATCATTGCGGTAGGTCATCGCGTAGTGGTTGCTGATCATGATGAACAGCACCGGCAAGGTAAAGTAATTGTTATGCACGCTGCGCTGCTTGGCCTTCAGGCCGTGCTTCGGGTCGGGCAGCTTGCCGGCGGCCATGGCTTCGACCATCTTGCGCTGGCCGGGAATGATCAGCATCAGCACATTGGCCACCATGATGGTGCCGAGCATGGCACCCACGTGGATGTAGGCGGCGCGCCCGCTGAGCAAATGCGTGAGCACGTACGCGGCGCCGACGATCAGCGCAAACACCGTCACGCCGAACCACAGTTCATATTGCGCCAGCCTGGAGCGGCACAGCAGGTCGTACACGGTCCAGCCGATGACGAGGGTAGCGATGCCGATGCCGACGGCCTGGCCGCTGGAGATATCGGCCACGGCCTTGTCGATCATCATGGCCTGGGCATTGAAATAATAGGCAATCGTCAGCAGCGCAAAGCCGGACAACCAGGTGGAATACGCTTCCCATTTGAACCAGTGCAGCTCCTTCGGCAGTTCGGCGGGCGCCAGCAGGTATTTTTGCGGGTTATAGAAGCCGCCGCCATGCACGGCCCACAGCTCTCCAGAGACGCCCTTCTTCGCCAGCTCGGAGCCAGGCGCAGGCGGGCGGATCGAGTTGTCGAGCCAGACAAAATAAAAGGAAGCACCGATCCAGGCGATGCCCGTGATGACGTGCAGCCAGCGGACGATCAGGTTCAGCCACTCCAGGCCGTACGGAATCAGATAGGCAAATACTTCCATAAATTTCCTCTAGTCAGACCGAACCCATATTCGTGCCAATCTACACAAGATAAACGGAATTACCGCCCTTCACATGAAAAATATCGTATATTTGACATATTCAAATCGATATACAACAGAGCCGCCGCCACATGTCCAGCCTGCCGCAACACCTCGACCTGCACCTGATCCGCATCCTCTACCTGCTGCTGGTGGAAAAGAATGTCTCGCGCGTAGCGCTCAAACTCAATCAGCCGCAGCCGTCGATTTCCGCCTCCTTGCGCAAGCTGCGCGAACTCACGGGCGACCCGCTGCTGGTGCGCGGCGCGCGCGGCATGGTGCCCACCCAGCATGGCGAAAGCCTGCTCAATCCGGCCAAGCGCATCCTCGACCAGACGGAGAGCCTGTTCATCAAGAAGACGCCGTTCGTGGCGCAGGAAGAGGCGCGCACCTTCCATATCGCCGCGCCCGACTACCTGGACAGCCAGTTCCTGCCCAATGTGGTGGCCCAGTTGCGCCGCGGTTCGCCGAAAAGCCGCGTCGTGCTGCACAGCCTGGGACCGGGCATCGATCATATCCGGCAATTGTCCGACGGGGGTCTGGATCTGGTCATCGCCAACTGGGATGAACCGCCCGCCCATCTGCACATTTCGAAGCTGTTCGAAGATCCCATCGTCTGCGCCATGCATGCGGAAAACGCCTATGCGCGGCGCACAGCCAGCGACGCCATGACGCTCGACGACTATCTGAGCCTGCCCCACGTGGCGCCGTCCCAGATGATGCCGGGCTACCACGGCGTGATCGACTCCTTTCTCGAACGGCAAAACCTGCAGCGCAACGTGGTGGTCGAATCGGCGTATTTCGGCCTGATCCCCTACATGCTGACGCAGACGGACCTGGTACTCACCACGGGCCGTCAGTTCATGCGCTTCTATGAAAAGACCCTGCCGCTGAAAACGTATACCGTGCCCTTGAAATTCCCGCCGATGCGCTTTTACCAGTTGTGGCACCAGCGCGTACACCAGGCACCCGAGCATAAATGGCTGCGCGACCAGGTCAGCGCGGCGGCCAAGGCGCTGGTACAGCGATAGGCGCTATCAGCACGCGCATATAATGGATGCAGGAACGGGGCGCTATCATCACTGCTTGCATGATCGGAAAACCATGACCACCCTTTCAGACCTGAACGCCGGCAGCCAGGCCGATTTTATCGCGCAGCTGCATGGCATCTACGAACATTCGCCCTGGATCGCCCAGCGCGCAGCTGCCGCGCGGCCGTTTGCCAGCCTGACGGCGCTCAAGACGGAATTGCAGCGCGTGCTGGCCCTGGCCTCGCCCGAAGAACAACTGGGACTCATCCGCGCCCACCCCGAACTGGCCGGCAAGGCCGCCGTCGCGGGACAGCTGACGGCCGAGTCGACGCGCGAACAGGCCAAGTCCGGCCTGAACCTGTGCAGCGCCGACGAATTTGCCACCCTGCAGCGCCTCAACAGCGAGTACAACACCAAGTTCGGCTTTCCCTTCATCCTGGCCGTCAAGGGCCCGACGGGCGAGGGTTTGACGCGCCAGGACATCATCGCCACCTTTGCGCGGCGCCTGAAGAACCGCCATGCCGATGAACTGGCCGAATCGCTGCGGCAGATCAAGCGTATCGCCGAGCTGCGCCTGAACGAGCTGTTCGACGTGCGCCTGGACTTCGGCCCGGCCATCATGCAGCACGCGGAAACGCTGGCCGGCTGGAGCGACAGCGATTACAACCTGACCTGCGCCTACCTGACGCCGGCGCACCGGAAAACGGCCGCGCAGCTGGCCGACTGGATGCGTGAGGCGGGCATGCAGGTGCAGATCGACGCCGTCGGCAATGTGGTCGGCCGCTATCTGTCCGACGCGCCCGGTGCAAAGACGCTGATGACGGGATCGCATTACGACACGGTGCGCAACGGCGGCAAGTACGACGGCCGGCTGGGCATCGTGCTGCCGATCGCCGTCGTGCGCCACCTGCACGAACGGGGCGAAAAGCTGCCCTTCCACGTCGAGATCGTCGGCTTCGCCGAAGAGGAAGGTGTGCGCTTCAAGAGCACCTTTTTGGGCAGCACGGCCGTCACGGGCAGGTTCGACTTGTCGCTGCTGGAACAATGCGACACGGATGGCGTGAGCATGCGCGACGCGCTGGCCGCCGCCGGTCACGAGGCGAGCGCCATCGGCGCCATCGCGCGCGATCCGGCCGATTTGCTCGGCTATGTGGAAGTGCATATCGAACAGGGCCCCGTGCTGCTCGAGCGTGACCTGCCGCTGGGCATCGTCACGGCGATTGCCGGCAGCTCGCGCTACCTGCTCCATCTTGGCGGCGTGGCCAGCCACGCGGGCACCACGCCCATGACCATGCGCAAGGATGCGGCCAGCGCGGCGGCCGAAATCATCCTGCTGGTGGAACAGCGCTGCAGCCAGGGCGAAGCGCTGGTGGGCACCGTCGGCCAGCTGCAGGTGCCCAACGGTTCCGTCAACGTGATCGCCGGCGCCTGCACCCTGTCGCTCGATATCCGCGCGGCCAGCGACGCGGTACGCCAGGCGGCCGTCGACGACATCCTCGATGGCATCACCGCCATCTGCGCGCGGCGCCAGATCGACTACCAGCTGGAACTGCTGCTGTCGGCGCGTGCCGCGCCGTGCGCGCCGTGGCTGATGGCGCAGCTGGCGCAAGCCGTGGAATCGGTCGGCATCGCACCATACGCGCTGCTGTCGGGCGCCGGCCACGACGCCATGGCCATGGCCGCCATCACCGACGTGGCCATGCTGTTTACGCGCTGCGGCAATGGCGGCATCAGCCACAATCCGCTGGAAACCATGACGGCCGACGACGCCGACATCGCGGCGCAAGCCCTGCTGCATTTCTTGCGGAATTTCCAGCCAAAAACCTAGCCGTGCGCCTGGCGCCAGCGCGCCAGTTCCTGCGCAAGATGGCCAATCAAGGGTTGCCAGCCACCTGTCGCAGGCTGGCGGAACAGCCGCATCGTGGAATACCAGGGCGTATCGAGGCGCCCGGCCATCCAGCGCCAGTCCGGCAGGTAGTCGGGCAGCAGCAGCCAGCACGGCTTGCCCAGCGCCCCGGCCAGATGGGCCACGGCCGTATCCACGCTGATGACCAGGTCCAGGTTGGCGACCAGCGCCGCCGTATCGGCCATATCACCGAGCGCCGCGCCGCCGGCGACCAGGGCGAGTGATGCCGATGTGTCGTTTTCGCCGGCCCCCTTCTGCAGGCTGACAAACTGCACGCCATCCACCGCGCTCAGCGGTGCCAGCACGTCGAGCGTGGCCAGCGAACGCGCATCGTCGTTTTCAAATTGCGCACTGCCGCGCCAGGCCAGGCCCACGCGCAGTGGCGCCGCCGGCAGGCGCGTACGCCACGCCGCGACGGCCTGCGGCTGCGCCCACAGATACGGCAACTGGGCCGGAATTGTCTCCAGGGTGGTGCCGCACAGACCGGGCAGGCTCAGGATCGGTGCCCAGTAATTCCAGCCGTCGTCCGGCACGGTCTCGCCGATGGCGAATACTTCGTCTATCTCCGGAAGGTCTAGCAGAAGCGTCTTGAGCGGCGCATGACATAGCAGCGAGATGCGCGCCGCGCCCAGTTGGCGCAGGCAGGATGCATAGCGGCACAGCTGCAGCATGTCGCCCATGCCCGCCTCGGGACAGATCAGCAGCGACTGGCCGGTAAGCGGCTCGCCCTGCCAGCGGGGAAAGCGAAAATACGCGCCAAACATGGTCGGCTGCGGCCGCGCTTCGAGCATCTGCCAGCCTTCGAGAAGGCGGCCCTGGCGCAGCAGCAGATACGACAAGTTGTAGCGCGCATTGGCGTAGTCACCATCGAGTGCGATGGCATGGCGGTAGCAGCGTTCGGCCTCGGTCTCGCGCTGCATGGCGGCCAGCAGCGCGCCCAGGTTGGACCAGGCGGAAGGCATTTCCGGCGCCAGCGCCAGCACGCGCCGGTCGATGCGCTCGGCCTCCACCGGGCGACGCATCGTCATCAGCAGCGCGCCCAGGTTCTGCAGCAGATGCACGTCATCGGGCACTTGCGCCAGCGCGCGCAGGTAATAGCTTTCCGCTTCTGCCAGCAAGCCTTCCTGTCCACGCATCCAGGCCAGGTTGGCCAGGGCGAATACATGCCCGGAGTCGAAGACTAGCGCCTGCTGGAAACAGGTTTCGGCGCCGGCCGCATCGCCACTGGCCAGCAGCTCGCCGCCGCGCGCCGCATGCACGGCGGCAGGGTTGGCTTCGTTATCGAAATGGAGAGTGCTCATTGCCGGTTGCCTGTGATCGCAAGGCGCCCAGCATAGCACCGCCGCGCCAGCGCAGCTAGACGGCCACGGCCCGCTCCAGCATCGCGTGCAGCAGCACATTGCAGCCCGCTTCCAGGTGCTCGGGCTTGGCATCCTCGATTTCATTGTGGCTGATGCCGTCCTTGCACGGCACGAAGATCATGCCGGCCGGTGCCAGCCTGGCCGCGTAGATGGCGTCGTGACCGGCGCCCGACACCACGTCCATCACGGAATAACCCAGCTTTGCGGTGGCATTGCGCACGGCGCCCACGCAGTCGGGGTGGAACGGACATGGCGGGTAATAGGACACCCTTTCCAGTGAAATGCCCAAGCCTGTTTTTTCGCGCGTGGCGTCGATGAAGGCCGTGATCTCGCCATGCATGGTGTTGAGCAGTTCGTCGTTCACATTGCGCAGGTCGATGCTGAACTTGACTTCGCCGGGGATCACGTTGCGGCTGTTCGGGAACACCTGCACCATGCCCACCGTGCCGCGCCCGTACGGCGGGTAGCGGTTGGCAATGGCGACGACTTCCTGCATGATGACGGTGGCCACCTGCAGCGCATCCTTGCGCAGGCCCATGGGCGTGGGGCCAGCATGCGCTTCCATGCCTGTCACCACGCAGTCGTACCACGACAGGCCCATCACGGCAGGCACCACGCCGATGACTTTATCGGCGTCTTCCAGCACGGGCCCCTGTTCGATATGCGTTTCGAAATAGGCGCCGATCGGATGGTCGCCCGGCACCTGATCGCCCTTGTATCCGATGCGCGCCAGCTCCTCGCCCACAGTTTTGCCTTCCGTGTCTTTCGCCGCATACGCGGTTTCGAGCGAGAAGGCGCCGCAAAAGACGCCGGAACCCATCATCACGGGCACGAAGCGCGAGCCTTCCTCGTTGGTCCAGAACGCCACCTCGATGGGCGATCGCGTCTTGATATTGAGGTCGTTCAGGGTGCGCACCACTTCCAGTCCGGCCAGCACGCCGTAATTGCCATCGAACTTGCCGCCCGTGGGCTGCGTGTCGATATGGCTGCCCGTCATCACGGGCGGCAGGGTATTGTCGGTGCCGTCGCGGCGCATGAAGACATTGCCGATCTGGTCGATGGTGATGCTCATGCCCGCCTCGCGGCCCCAGCGCACCACCAGGTCGCGCCCCTGTTTGTCGAGGTCCGTCAGGGCCAGGCGCTTGACGCCGCCCTTCACTGTCGCGCCGATCTGCGCCAGTTCCATCAGGGCTGCCCACAGCCGTTCGCCATTGATGCGTAGATCATCCATTATTGTCTCCTGACTTCATGCGGTGGTGGCGGCAAACGCCGGGCGCTCAATATAGCGCCCTGCCCCTTCGACGGCCGTCAGCTCGCCCTGGTGGAACACCACCTTGCCGGCGGCAATCGTGGTGCGGGGGATGCCGCGCACGGTGCGCCCTTCGAAGACATTGAAGCCCCCTTTGGCAAACTGCGTGGCGGCGGAAATGGTGCGCGTGCCCTGCGGGTCCCACAGCACGATGTCGGCATCGCTGCCTGCCGCGATGACGCCCTTGCGCGGATACATATTGAAGATCTGCGCCGCATTCGTCGACGAGACCTTGACGAATTCGCAGGGCGTGAGCATGCCGGAATTGACGCCCGCATCCCACACCACGGCCATGCGTTCCTCGACGCCGCCGCAGCCGTTCGGGATGCGCGTGAAATCATCCTTGCCGGCCGCCTTCTGCTCGGCGCAGAAGGTGCAGTGGTCGGTGGCCGTCGTGTGCAGGTTGCCGCTTTGCAGGCCGTGCCACAAGGCCGATTGATGGTGCTTGCCGCGAAACGGCGGACTCATGACGTGGCCCGCCACGTAATCGAAATCATCGCTCTGGTAGACGCTGTCGTCGATCACCAGGTGGCCCGCCAGCGCTTCGCCGTACACGCGCTGGCCGTTGGCGCGCGCCCGCGTGATGGCGTCGAGCGACTCGGCACACGAGACGTGCACGATGTACACGGGGGTATTGAGCACATTGGCAATCGCGATGGCGCGGTTGGCCGCCTCCGCCTCCACAGCGGGAGGACGCGACAAGGGGTGCGCCTGCGGCCCGGTAATCCCCTTTTTCAGCAAGGCTTGCTGCAATTGAAAAACCAGTTCGCCATTTTCCGCATGCACGGTGGGCAATGCCCCAAGTTCCAGCGAACGGGTAAAGCTTTTCACCAGCGTTTCATCGTCGGCCATGATGGCATTTTTGTAGGCCATGAAGTGCTTGAAGCTGTTTACGCCATGCTCGCGCACCAGCACTCCCATTTCCTCATGCACCTGCTCGCTCCACCAGGTGATGGCCACGTGGAAGGTGTAGTCGCCGGCCGCCTTGGCCGACCATGCGCGCCACTGATGATACGCCTCGATCAGCGACTGCTTCGGGGCAGGAATGACGAAGTCCATGATGGTGGTGGTGCCGCCCGCCAGTCCCGCCGCCGTGCCCGTGAAAAAGTCGTCCGACGTCACGGTGCCCATGAAGGGCAAATTCATGTGCGTGTGGGTGTCGATCCCGCCCGGCATCACGTACAGGCCGCCCGCGTCGATCACGGTGGCGCCCACCGGCACCGGCAAGTCTTCGCCGACGGCGGCAATCGTGTCGCCCTCGATCAGCACATCGGCGCGGAAGGCCCGGTCGGCGTTGACGACGGTACCACCACGTATCAGTGTAGTCATCTTGTCTCCTTCTCGAAAAGATCAGGACTGCGGTGCCTGCTGCACGCGTGCTGCCGCCTTGCCCTTCATCATGACGCCGTAGACGACTGCGGCGATGGCCACGCCCACGAACCAGGCGTAGGTATAAATGGTTTTAAAGCCTTCGGCCACGCCGGGAAACGCCGTGGGAAAGGCCGCGTTCAGGAAGCCCGGGATATTCGGCAGCACGGCGATGACAAAGGCGACCAGCGCCGCCATGTTCCAGCCATTGCCATACGAGTAGATGCCGTCATCGCGGTACAACTGCCTGACGTCGAGCTGCGTCTTGCGCACAAAATAATAGTCGACGATGAGGATGCCGGCGATGGGGCCCAGCAGGGCCGAGTAGCCGATCAGCCACGTGAAGATATAGCCCTGCGTCGATTCGAGCACTTTCCACGGCATCATGACGATGGCGATGAAGGCCGTGATGTAGCCGCCCATCTTGTAGGAAATCTGCTTCGGCGCCAGCGAGGAAAAGTCGTACGCCGGGCCCACCAGGTTGGCCGCCAGGTTGACGCTGACCGTGTCGATCAGCAGGATGATCAGGGCGACCAGCACGGCGGCGCCCGTCATGCGGCTGGCCAGGTCGACGGGGTCCCAGATGGCCTTGCCGTACATGACCACGGAGCCGGCAGTGACGATCACGGCCAGCATGGCCAGCAATCCCATGGGCACGGGCAAGCCGACGGACTGGCCGATCACCTGGTCGCGCTGCGTCTTGGCGAAGCGCGTGAAGTCGGGAATGTTCAGTGCCAGGGTGGCCCAGAAACCCACCATGGCCGTCAGCGATGGCCAGAAGACGCTCCAGAACTGGCCCGCCTTCTTGCCGCCCGGGATAAACTGCGATGGCTGGTCCAGCAGCGCCCCCACGCCACCAGCCTTGCTGTGCACCCAGTACAGCAGCACGAAGCAGATGAGGATTTTCAGCGGTGCCGTATAGGTTTCGAGCTTGCGGATCGACTCCATGCCGTGCAGGATGTAATAGAACTGGATGGCCCAGAAAGCCAGGAAGCACAGCAACTGGCTGCCGTTGATGCCCAGGCCCGCGATCTTCTCGCCGCCCAGTTCATGCCCCATCAAGACGCCCATCAGCGTGTAGATCATCTGGCCGCCGAACCAGGTCTGGATGCCGTACCAGCCGCAGGCGACGATGGCGCGCATCAGCGCCGGCAGGCGCGCGCCCATGGTGCCGAACGAGGCGCGCGCCAGCACGGCATACGGGATGCCGTACTTGGTGCCCGCATGGCCGATCAAGAGCATGGGCAGGAGCACGATGGCGTTGGCGAGAAATACCGTGAGCACGGCCTGGTAGCCGGACATGCCGCTGTCGATCAGGCTGGCCGACAGGGTGTAGGCGGGAATGCACATCACCATGCCCACCCAGAGCGCGGCAAAGTGATACCAGCGCCAGGTGCGCTGCGCTGCCGTGGTGGGCGCCAGATCTTCATTCCACAGCTGCGTATTGCCTGAATAGTCGTGGTTCACAGGTATTCTCCATCGGTTAGGCCGCCGGCATCTTGAATGACGCCAGGGATACGGCATTGTGTAAACTGCGGCAGTCTAGCTTACTGCAAAGACAGGCAACAGTTTATAAAATAAACGTACGCAAAAAACGTGCCCTACGCCGTTTCCGCCAACGCCCGTGGATTCCTGGGATCCTGCGTCCAGTTCATGTATGGCTTGCCCGTGGCCTGCGGCACCATCGTGATGCAGCCCTGCACCGGACAGGTGATTTCGCACAGGTTGCAGCCCACGCATTCCTCCTTGATCACCTCATACGTGCGCATGCCGGCGGCGTCGATCAGTTGCGCAATCGACTGGTGCGAGGTGTCTTCGCAGGCCACATAGCACTTGCCGCATTTGATGCAGTCGTCCTGGTTGATGTGCGCGATGACCTGGTAATTCATGTCCAGGTATTTCCAGTCCGTCGTGTTGACCACGGCCTTGCCGGAAAAATCGCTGATGCGCGCATAGCCCTTCTCGTCCATCCAGCGCGACAAGCCATCCTTCATCTCGTCGACGATGCGGAAACCATGCAGCATGGCGGCCGTGCACACCTGCACGCAGCCGGCACCCAGGGCGATGAATTCGGCCGCGTCGCGCCAGTTGCCGATGCCGCCGATGCCGGAAATGGGCAAGCCGCGCGTTTGCGGATCGCGGGCGATTTCCGCCACCATGTTCAGGGCGATCGGCTTGACGGCAGACCCGCAATAGCCGCCGTGCGTGCTGGCGCCGCCCACGATGGGCAAGGCCACCATGCGGTCCAGGTCGAGCGAGGTAATCGAGTTGATGGTATTGATCAGAGAGACGGCGTCGGCGCCGCCCGCCTTGGCCGCGCGCGCCGGCATGCGCACGTCCGTGATGTTCGGCGTGAGCTTGACGATGACGGGTAACTTGCTGTGCTTCTTGCACCAGGCGGTGACCATCTGCACATACTCGGGCACCTGGCCCACGGCCGCGCCCATGCCCCGCTCCGGCATGCCGTGCGGGCAGCCGAAATTGAGCTCGATGCCGTCCGCTCCTGTCGCTTCCACCTTCGGCAAAATGTCGGCCCAGTAGTGCTCTTCGCACGGCAGCATCAGCGAGACGATCATGGCGCGGTCGGGCCAGTCCTTTTTCACCTGCGTGATTTCGCGCAGGTTGATCTCCAGCGAGCGGTCGGTGATCAGTTCAATGTTATTGAAACCCACCACTTCGCGGTTCTTGCCATACAGGGCGGAGTAGCGCGACGAGACGTTGACGGCGGCAGGGTCTTCACCCAGGGTTTTCCACACCACGCCGCCCCACCCCGCCTCGAAGGCGCGCACCACGTTGTAGGCCTTGTCGGTCGGCGGCGCGGACGCCAGCCAGAAGGGATTCGGCGCCTTGATGCCGCAAAATTCGATGCTGAGATCAGCCATTATGCAGCCTCCACTTTATTGAAGAAATCGGAATGGATGGCCAGTGCGGCCAGCTTGCCATGCTGGACGGCCTGCACCGTCAAGTCCTGTCCCGGCGCCACGCAGTCGCCGCCCGCGTAGATCCCCGGCAGCACCGTGCGAAAACCCGCATCGACGGCGATCTTGTCGCCTTCGCGCTGCAGCAGCGACGCCATCGGGTCGTGCAGCACGTCGGTGTCGAGGCTCTGGCCGATGGCCTTGAAGATGGCGTCGGCCGCCACGTCGAACGTTTCGCCCGTGCCCGCCAGGCGCGTGCCCTGCATGCGCGTTTTCTCGAAACGCATGCCCGCCACCTTGCCGGCAGTATCGAGCAGCACCTGCTGTGGCTGGGCCCACGTCAGCATGCGCACCTGGTTGGCCTTGGCGATGTCCTGCTCATGGTGGGTGGCCGTCATGGCGTCGAAGCCGCGCCGGTAGACCAGGGTGACTTCCTCGGCGCCCAGGCGCTGGATCTGCACGGCCATGTCGATGGCCGTATTGCCGGCGCCAATCACGATGGCGCGTTTCGGTACGGGCAGCGCGGCCAGGTCGTCGGCCTGGCGCAGCGCGGCGATGTAATCGACGGCCGCCAAAAGACCCGGCGCATCTTCGCCCGTCAGGCCCAGCTTGCGGCTGGCACCCAGGCCCAGGCCGAGGAACACGGCGTCGTACTGCGCGTGCAGGTCGCGCAGCTGCAGGTTCTCGCCCAGCACCTGGCGACATCGGATCTCGATGCCGCCGATGCCCAGCAGGAAGTCGATTTCCTTTTGCGCGAAATCGTCCGTCAGCTTGTACTTGGCGATGCCGTATTCATTCAGGCCGCCCGCCTTGCCTTCCTTTTCAAAGATCACCACGTCGTGCCCCAGCATGGCCAGCCGGTGCGCGCACGACAGGCCGGCCGGGCCCGCGCCGACGATGGCGATCCTCTTGCCCGTGCTTGCCGCCCGCTGGAACGGGTGCGCCGCAAAATGCATGTGGTCGACGGCGTAGCGCTGCAACAGGCCGATTTTCACAGGCTGGCCTTCCGCGTCGTGGTTGCGCACGCAGACATCCTCGCACAGGATCTCCGTGGGGCAGACGCGGGCGCAGCTGCCGCCCAGGATATTCTGTTTCAGGATGCCGGCGGCGGCGCCGTTGATGTTCTTGTCGTGAATGTTGCGGATGAAGCTGGCCACGTCGATTTCCGACGGACAGATGCGGCTGCACGGCGCATCGTAGCAGTACAGGCAGCGGGCGCTTTCGATGGCCGCCTGGCGTGCCGTCAGGGGCGGCGCCAGATCGGTGAAATGGCCCGCCAGTTCCTCGTTGGGCAGGGCGGGATGCGGCAAATAGTTCAAAGACTCGATCATCGCGTATTCCTCTTGTTATGTGCGGCCGGCTCGTAATTTGAAACCTTTACTTCATCTGGGGAAAAGCAAATTCCACACCAGCGCTTGCCGTGTTCGGCCAGCGCTGCATCACCGCCTTGTGGCGCGTGTAGAAACGCACGCCTTCGGGTCCATACGCGTGGTGGTCGCCGAACATGCTGCGCTTCCAGCCGCCAAAGCTGTTGAAGGCCATCGGCACGGGCAAGGGGATGTTGACGCCCACCATGCCGACCTGGATCTGGCGCACGAACTCGCGCGCCACGCCGCCATCGCGCGTGTAGATGGCCACGCCGTTGCCATACTCGTTGGCGTTGATCAGCTCCACCGCATGCACCACGTCAGGACACCGGAGCACGCACAGCACGGGACCGAAAATCTCTTCCTTGTAGATGCTCATGTCGCGCGTGACGTGGTCAAATAAAGTACCGCCGACAAAGAAGCCGTTCTCGCGGCCCGCCACCACATGGTTGCGGCCATCGACCACCAAAGTCGCGCCCTGCTCCACGCCCGAGGCGATGAGTTTTTCGATGCGCTGCTTGGCGGCCAGCGACACGACCGGTCCCATTTCCGCACCATCTTCCATGCCGTCGCGCACTTTCAGTGCGGCCGTGCGCGTTGCCAGTGCGTCGATCAACTTGTCGCCCGCGTCGCCCACGGCCACCACCACAGAGATAGCCATGCAGCGTTCGCCCGCCGAACCATAGGCCGCGCCGATCAGCGCGTCGACCGTCATGTCCATGTCAGCGTCGGGCATCACCACCATGTGGTTCTTCGCGCCGCCCAGCGCCTGCACGCGCTTGCCGCTGGCGCTGCCGCGCGCATAGATGTATTCGGCAATCGGCGTCGAGCCGACAAAGCTGATCGCCTGCACCACGGGGTGGTCGAGCAAGGCATCAACGGTGACTTTATCGCCCTGCACCACGTTGAAGACGCCGTCGGGCAAGCCCGCTTCTTTCAGCAGCTTGGCGTGCAGCAGGGAGGCCGACGGATCGCGCTCGGACGGTTTCAAGACGAAGGTATTGCCGCAGGCGATGGCGACGGGGAACATCCACATCGGCACCATCACGGGGAAGTTGAATGGCGTGATGCCGGCCACCACGCCCAGCGCCTGGCGCATGGACCAGGCGTCGATGCCGCGCGAAATCTGGTCCGTGAATTCGCCCTTTAACAATTGCGGGATGCCGACGGCAAATTCCACCATCTCGATGCCGCGCGCCACTTCGCCCTGGGCATCGGCAAACGTCTTGCCATGTTCGCGCGTGAGCATGGCGGCAAAGTCGTCCGTGTGCTGCTGGCACAGCTGCAGGTAGCGAAACAGCACGCGCGCGCGCGTCAATGGCGGCGTGGCCGACCAGGAGGGAAAGGCGGCCGCGGCGGCCTGCACGGCCGCATCCACGTCTTCCACGGTACCCAAGGCCACGCGGGCCACGGGTACGCCCAGTGCGGGGTTGTAGACGTCGCCGTAGCGGCCACTTTGCGTGTCGACCTTGGCGCCGTTGATGTAGTGGGTAATCGTATCGAGATCAGTCATGATGCACTTTCTATTGTTAAACCCGAATCAACCGCCGGGGTCGGTCTCTTAGAGATTGGTATGCGTCCCACTGGGACGCATACCCCCTGAGGGTCCGACCCCGAGTTTTCCTGGGTTTGTAGTTCAATCGAGATTCTTTAATACCGTGGCCAGCTTGCCGAACAGCTCGTCGACATGCTGTTTTTCCAGCACCAGCGGTGGCGACAGGGCGATGATGTCGCCCGTCGTGCGTATCAGCACGCCGTCGGCGAAGGGGCGACAGGGCGATGATGTCGCCCGTCGTGCGTATCAGCACGCCGTCGGCGAAGGCCTGCTTGAAGGCGTTGAAGGCGCGCGTGCCGGGCTTGCCGGCGATGGGATCGAGTTCGATGCCGGCGATCAGGCCGATGCTGCGCAGGTCGATCACGTGCGGCAAGCCTTTCAGGGAATGCACGGCATCCTGCCAATACGCCTGCATGTTTTTCGCGTGGCCGAGGATGTCCTGCTCCTCGAACACTTGCAGGGTGGCCAGCGAGGCGGCGCAAGCGAGCGGGTGGCCGGAATACGTGTAGCCGTGGAACAGTTCGATGCCCGGTGGCGCATCCATGAAGGCGTCGTGGATATACTTTTTGCTGAAGACGGCACCCATCGGCACCATGCCGTTGGTCAGGCCCTTGGCCGTCGTCATCAGGTCCGGCTCGACGTCGAAATAGTCGGCGGCGAACGGCGTCGTCATGCGGCCGAAACCCGTGATCACTTCATCGAAGATGAGCAGGATGCCGTGTTTGGTACACAGCTCGCGCAAGCGTTTCAGATAGCCTTTCGGCGGGATCAGCACGCCCGTGGAGCCGGCCACCGGCTCGACGATGACGGCGGCGATCGTCGAGGCGTCGTGCAGGGCGACGATGCGTTCCAGTTCATCGGCCAGGTGGGTGCCGTATTCGGGCTCGCCCACCGTATAGGCGTTCTTGTCCAGGTTGTGCGTGTGCGGCAGGTGGTCCACGCCCGGCAGCAAGGGGCCGAAAGTCTTGCGGTTGCCGCCGATGCCGCCCACGGAAATGCCGCCGAAGCCCACGCCGTGATAACCGCGTTCGCGGCCGATCAGGCGCGTACGTGCGCCCTCGCCGCGCACGCGGTGATAGGCCAGCGCGATTTTTAACGCCGTGTCGACGGCTTCGGAACCGGAGTTCGTGTAGAAGACGTGGCCAAATTTATGCCCCGTGTAGTCCATCAGTTTTTCCGCCAGGTCGAAGGCGGCCGGATGGCCCATCTGGAAGGTGGGGGCGAAATCGAGCTGGCCCACCATCTCGCGGATGGCGCCGACGATCTGCGGCTGCGCATGGCCGCACGGCACGCACCACAGGCCGGCCGTGCCATCGAGGATGGCGTTGCCATCGACGTCCTTGTAATACATGCCTTCGGCCGACACCAGCAAGCGCGGGTTGGCCTTGAAATCGCGGTTGTTCGTAAACGGCATCCAGAATGCCGACATCGATTCCGGCCTTGTTTCGTTCATGATCTTCTCCTTGGGATGGGCTGGCGCGGCGCCAGCATCGTTTTTGACGAAGCGTAAAATAATTTACCAGTTGGCAAAAAGCTGATGTAATAATAGACAGGCCATCTCCAATGGCACAGATACACAAACGGCAAAGTACCCCAACCGTACAGGTCGAAAAACCACTACAGTTTTGTGCAAGGCAGCATAAGGAGCCACCGTGAAGCACAGCGACAGCACAGACGATGCCCCCGAGCAAGGCAGTGGCTGGCCCGTGCTGGACATCGACCGCCAGAAAAAGGGCGGCCTCGTCGAGCAGATCGTCATCGCCATCAGCGTCATGGTGGGCAGCCGCGCCCTGCGCATCGGCACGCGCATGCCGTCCGTGCGCCAGTTCGCCCGCTGCAATGGCGTATCGACCTTTACCGTCGTCGAATCGTATGACCGCCTGGTCAACCTGGGCTTGCTGTCGTCGCGGCGCGGCTCCGGCTATTTCGTCGCGCGCCACGATATCGCCGCCTCGCCGCAGGCGGCACTCATAGCCAACACCCTTGCCAGCCCCACCGCCATCGATGCCCTCACGCCGGACCTGTATTCGGGCGTATCCGATGCCCTGCCCGTGGGCGCGGGCTGGCTGCCGCCCGAGATGTATGGCGAAGCGACCGTGCTCGATGCCGTGCGCCAGGCCATGCGCATCCCCGCCAGCCGGCTGCGCGGCTATGGCCACCCGCTGGGCTTTCCCTCGCTGCGCCAGCACCTGGCAAACAGCCTGTCGGAAGAGCTGTTCCAGGTGGAGCCGGACCAGGTCCTGCTGACGCATGGCGCCACGCATGCCTTCGATCTGATCCTGCGCAGCCTGACCAAGCCGGGCGACACGGTGCTGGTGGAAGACCCCGGCTACAGCAATCTGCAATCGCTGATACGCCACCACGGCTGCATCCCCGTGGGCATTGCGCGCAGCGAGGCGGGCCTCGATCTCGATGCGCTGGCCGTTGAAGCCGCGCGCACGCAGCCGAAGCTGATGTTCGTCAACACGGTACTGCAAAATCCGCTCGGTACTTCCTTGAGCCAGGCGCAGACGCACCGTCTGCTGGCGCTGGCCGAGCAGTTCGATTTCTGGCTGGTGGAAGACGATATCTACCGCGAGCTGGCGGCACGCGGCGAAGCATCACTGGCGGCGATGGACGGCTTGCGCCGCGTGATCCGCGTGGGGAGTTTTTCCAAGACACTGTCGCCCGTGCTGCGCGTAGGGTCGATTTGCGCCTCGCCGCCGCTGGTGGCCGAACTGGTGCGCGTGAAAATGCTGGCGGGGCTGACGACGTCGGAAATCAACGAGCGCGCCGTCTACCACGCCATCTCCGCACGGCCCTACAAGCGCATGGTGGAACGCCTGGTGACGCAGCTCGAGGCGGCCCGCGAGCGCAGCATCGACTGCCTGGCGCAAACGGGCATGGCGCCCGTGGCGCGACCGCGTGGCGGCATGTTCGTCAGCGCCGGCTGGCCCGACCTGCAGACACCGGAATGGAATGGCAAGATCATCGCCGACATGGCCTTGAAGGCCGGCATCCTGCTGTCGCCGAACGAATTTTTCATGCTGCGCGCGCCCGAGACGGTGTGGTTTCGCTTCAACGTGGCCTACACCGATACCCCCGTGCTGCAAGCCTTCCTGCAATCGATACGCCCACGCTAAAGAACCTGCCATGGCCAGCGAAAAATCTCCTGCCCTTCCTGTGAAAAATGCCGGTGGCCGGCGCCTGCAAAACCGCGACCGCCTGGAAGCAGACATCCTGGAGCAAGCCGTGCGCGCATTCGCGGAAAGCGGCTATGAAGGCGCGTCGATCGCCACCATCGCCGAGCGGGCCGGCCTGTCGAAGCAAAACCTGATGTATTACTTCCCGTCCAAGCAACTGCTGTACCAGCGCGTGCTCGACGATGTGCTCGACGACTGGCTGGCGCGCATGGAATCGCTGGCCAATGAACACGACGAGCCGCGCGACGTGCTGCGCGCGTACATCGGCGCGAAGCTGCGTTTTTCGCGCGAACAGCCGTGGGCTTCGCGCGTGTATGCGCTGGAAGTGATCAATGGCGCACCTCTGTACGGCGCGCAGATACGCGACCGGGTCGTGCCGCTGCTGCGCAAGGATATCGCCGTCTTCGAGGCATGGATCACCGCCGGCCGGATCGCGCCCGTCAACGCCACGCACCTGATGTTCGCCATCTGGGCCATGACGCAGTCGTATGCGGATTTTTCGGCGCAGATGGCCCTGGTGCTGGATCGCAAGCAGCTCACGCGCAAGGATTACGAAGAGGCCGAAATCCTGCTCACGCACATGGTGCAGGCGGCCATCGCCCTGCCTGCGGCAGTGCCCGGCGCGTGATGAAATTTCCAAGGAACAAACGAGCAGTGATAGCATGGCGCGCTGGAGCGTTTGCAATCGCGGCGCCATAGCGACAGGATAAGGAACAGGCATGAAACAATGGTCATCGGCGCGCACCGCGTCATTGCTGGGCAAGGTCGCCTGCGCGGCGCTGCTGGCACTGGCATCCACGGTACAGGCGCAGACAGTGGGCATGATAGACAATCAGCCGCTGAGCGAAACCTGGCTCAACGCGGGCTTTTATTCGTATCACTTTCAGCGCGACAAGAACCTGAACGACAGCAATCCGGGCCTGGGCGCCGAATACCGCTTTTCCACGGTCGCGTCGGTCACGGCCGGCCGTTTCTACAATAGCGACCGCGCCTACTCGAACTACCTGGGCGTGTACTACCAGCCGATCAAGGTAGGCCCGCTGCGCATCGGCGCCGTCGTTGGCGGCTTCAGCGGCTATCCGAAGATGCGCGATGGCGGCTGGTTTCCGGCCCTGGTCCCCACCATCAGCTATGAATACCAGCGCGTGGGCGTGAATATCGCCGTCGTGCCGTCCTACAAGGACCGCCTGTATGGCGCCCTCAGTTTCCAGCTGAAACTCAAGGTGTTCGAGTAACCGTTTGTCCTGATTTGTCGCCGTTCGCTCCGCCATTCCTGCCATTCGTCGCATACACGATGTCTGGCAGCAAGGTTTTACCTATAGTGGATTCATCGCCAACCTGCATACGGCAGCGGCAACCACAGGAGAACGGCATGAAAGACATCAATTCGGCACCGGGCAGCACTTCCTTCAGCGCTTTCTGGAGCGAGCTGTGCGCCTACGCGCGCCAGGGCATGGCCGCCCTGCGCGACATGTCCTGGCCCATGCTGCTGGTGTGCTGCCTGGGTCTGGCGTTCCTGATCACCATCTTGCCACTGGCCATCATGCTGTTTGCCCTCGTCATGCTGCTGAGATGGGCAAGCAACAGCGACGATACAGGCACGGACACGAAGGCAGCGAACTCTTCGCAGTCACCGCAATAAAAATTTTCGTCGTGGCAAGAGTGCAATGATTGTTCTATGGCACTATGAGTGCGCGCAGCATTGACGGGCATCAAACCCATCCCGATGGAAGGGTTGAATACGGAACGCTACGCTGAATAGACGATCAAAGCTACTCCCCCTCAGCCATAGGAGTTTTCTGATGACCACGACAGCAAAAGCTACAACCGGCACGACCATTCCCTGCCTGCGCTACCGCGACGCGCCCGCCGCCATCGAATGGCTATGCAAGGCGCTCGGTTTTGAAAAACAATTGATCGTGCCTGACGGCAATGGTGGCGTCGCCCATGCGCAACTGAGCTTTGGCAACGGCATGGTCATGGTGGCGCCGGCCCTCGACAGCGACTATGGCCGCCTGATGAAACTGCCTGGTGACGTCGGCGGCGCCAACACGCAAAACTGCTACCTGGTCGTCAGCGATGCCGATGCCGTCTACCGCAGCGCGCGCGAGGCCGGCGCCGAGATCGTGCTCGACATCAAGGATGAAGATTACGGCGGACGCGGCTTTACGTGCCGCGACCCGGAAGGCCATATCTGGAGCCTGGGCACCTACGACCCATGGTAAGACGGAGAACAATGATTATCAGCACCCTCACCGCCGCCAGCCTTGCGCTGGCTGGCGCTTTCCTGTCCGCTCCCGTCCTCGTGGACGAGCACCTCAACCGTGTCCATCCGCCGTCCGGCAAGGCGCCTTCGACAGCCACTGTAGCCCTGCACCAGAGTCTGTGGATCGCCGACCTGCACGCCGACAGCCTGCTGTGGCAACGCAATCTGAACCGCGACAGCCAGCGCGGCCATGTCGACTTTCCCCGCCTGCAGCGGGCCAACGTGGCGCTGCAAGCCTTTTCCGTCGTCACCAAGACGCCGCGCAAGATGAATATCGAGCGCAATGGCAGCGACACGGACAACATCACGGCGCTGGTGGTGGCGCAAGGCTTGCCGCCCGCCACCTGGAACAGCCTGCTGGCACGCGCTACCTACCAGGCCGACGAGCTGCGCCAGCAAGTGGCCAAGAGCGACGGCAAGGTGCGCGTGATCGGCAGCCGCGCCCAGCTGCGCAGCTTCATCGCCGCGCGCGAAAAGAATCCGGACCTGCTGGCCGGCTGGCTGACACTGGAAGGCGCACATGCGCTCGAAGGTAAGCTGGACAACCTCGATACCTTGTACCAGGCCGGCTACCGCATGGCCGCGCCCACGCATTTCTTCGACACGGAATTGTCGGGCTCCCAGCACGGCCTGAAAAAAGGCGGCCTGACGCCGCTGGGCCGGCAATGGCTGCGCGCCATGGAGCAGCGCAAGATGATCGTCGACCTGGCACACGCCTCGCCGGCCACCATCGACGACGTGTTAACGTTGGCGAAACGTCCCGTGATGGTGTCGCACACGGGCGTGCGCGGCACCTGCGCCAATGGGCGCAACCTCAGCGACGCACAATTGAAGCGCATCGCCGCCCAAGGTGGCCTGGTGGGCATCGGTTTCTGGAATACGGCCGTCTGCGGCAAGGACGTGGCGTCGATCGCGCGCGCCATCGCCTACACGGTAAAACTGATCGGCGCGCAGCACGTGGCGTATGGCTCGGACTTCGATGGCGCCGTTACCACCGCCATCGACGCCGCCGGCCTGCCGCGATTGACGCAGGCGCTGCTCGACGCGGGCCTGTCGGAGGCACAAATCCGCCGCGTGGCGGGCGAAAACGTGCGCGACTTTTTACTCAAGAACCTGCCCGAAGACGACGCCTAGCCCAGTACGCGGATCAAAGCCTGGTCCACCACCTGGCACGGCCGGATGCGTATCAGCTTGCGGTACAGCGGCGGCATGGCGTCGCACAGCACCAGCAGCGCATCTTGCGCCATGGCCGGGCGCACGTACTGGAACTGGGCCGGATTATTCTCCGGCAGCGCCCCTTCCATGGTCGAGCCGTAGGCGCCCAGGGTCATGAAACTGGCGGCGCTGTCGTCCGGGCCGATGGCCAGCACGAAGGTGCCATGCTTGGGGTGGCCCAGGTAGCTTTTGATTTCTTCCTGCAGCGTCGGCGCCGCATTCGCCATCAATTCAAAACGCAGCTGCGCGTACTGGCGCGTGCATTCCATGAACGGCGTGCGGATGGCCGATTGCGCCAGTTTTCCCGGCATGCACAGCAGCAGGTTGCCAAAGGAATCGAGCAAGGCGGCCGCGTCGCCCTGGCCGCCATCGCGTGCGTCCTGCTCCATGGCCGCCTGCAGGAATGGCGCCAGGCCCGCATCGGGCGCATGCGGGTCACAGCGGTAAGTCAGGGCATCGGGATAGCGGCGGCGCAGGGCGCGCACCACGGCATGCTCGGACGGCAAGGTGGCGGGATCGCGCAGGTGCACGTCGTCGCCGGCGTTCAGCAACTGCATTACCTGCGCCGATGTCGCTTCGAACACCAGCGAGCACAGTGCCTGCGTCGCCTCGTGGATGCTCTTGCCGATGAAAAAAGATTTGGGTGCGGCGCCGGACGGCAAGCGCGCATACTCGGTGGCGCCGCGCACGGCCGGATAGCAAAAGCTGCGGCCAGCCTGCGCCTGCAGCGGCGCCGGCAAGGCCGTGAACGTGGCGCCGCCATCGTAATTGATACCCGCCTTGACGTCGGGCGCGGCCACCACCACGTTGAAGCCGGCCGCCAAAATCGCCCCCGTGCACATGCAGCACGGGTCGAGCGAGGTGACGATGGTCAGTTCGCCGGGCGGCGGCAAGGGCGTGCCCTTGGCCCGCTCGGCGAAATACCAGTCCACCAGCTGTCGCTCGCCATGCGCGGTGGGATCGAACACCAGGCCCTGGCGCACGACGTTGTTATGCATCGATTGCAGCACATTGCCGGCGCCGTCGAGCAGCACGCCGCCCACGCCGAAGGTGCCCTGCGTCTTGGCTGCCATGGCTTCGGCCGCGGCAATCGCCACGGCGGCCTGGATATCGATCGTCTTGTTCAAGCGTATCCTGTTACTTCATGTCCAGGTCGGAATTGCCGAAGCCGTGCGGCAGCAGCCAGCCCGCCGTCACTTCCATGACATCGTTTTTCAGGTTCGTCAGGATCACCGGCAGGTCGGCGCCGCCCATCTCGAAGATCACCTGGCGGCAGGCGCCGCATGGAGAGATCGGTTCAGCCGTATCGCCCGTGACGGCCAGCTTGGCGAAATCGCCTGGTTTACAGCCATGCGCGATGGCGCTGAAAAACGCCGTGCGCTCGGCACAGTTGCACAGGCCATACGCGGCGTTTTCCACGTTACAGCCACGGAAGACGCGACCATCCTTGCATAGCAGCGCCGCGCCCACCTTGAAACGCGAATATGGCGCGTAGGCCAGTTCACGGCCGGCATTGGCTTCGGCGATCAGTTCTTGGTTATTCATTTGCTTATCTATCTGTAAAACCGGCGAAAGGCCGGGGTCAGCCCCTCAGGGGGAATGCGTTCCAATGGGACGCATTCCAATCCTGCAAGGACTGACCCCGGATGTTGCTTCCAGGGTTAAGTTATGGACGAATGGTACGGTAAATCACCGGATTGGCCGCCAGCGCCACCGCGCTGATGGCATACGCTTCCTGGATTTCCCTGACGGCTTGCTGCGCCGCCGCTTGCGTGCGCGCATGCACCATGGCCAGCGGCTGGCCGACAGTCACTTGCTCGCCCAGGCCTACCAGATCCGTCAGGCCGACCCGCCATCAATTTCACGCGCGCTTCCTCTTCGGTGGCCGCCAGGCCGCCCAGCACCAGCATCTCGGCGCACAGCGACAACGTGACTTCGTGCAGGCGCGCGGGACGCGAACGGCCCGTCAGGTAATCCATGGCGCCGCGTACTTCCAGCGCATTGCCGGCGTATGGCGCCAGCGATTCATTCATGTCCGTCAAAATCGCCGAGGTCTGCATGCCCGCGCCATTGCCGACGGCGACGATGCTCTCGGCCAGCTCCACCGATTTGTCGTAGGTCGGCATGAAGGCGCCCGTGCCCACTTTGACGTCCATCACCAGCGCATCCAGCCCGGCCGACAGTTTCTTCGACAGGATGGAGCCGGTAATCATGGCCACCGATTCCACCGTAGCGGTGACGTCGCGGATGCTGTAAAAACGCTTGTCGGCCGGCGCCAGCTGGGCCGTCTGGCCGATGATGGCCACGCCAACTTCCTTGACCACCTTGCGGAACAGTTCATTGTCCGGCACCGTGCAATAGCCGGGAATGGCGTCGAACTTGTCCAGGGTGCCGCCCGTGTGGCCCAGGCCGCGGCCCGAGATCATCGGCACGTAGCCGCCGCATGCGGCGACCATGGGGCCCAGCAGCAGGGAAACCACATCGCCCACGCCGCCCGTCGAATGCTTGTCGACAACGGGGCCAGGCAGGTTCAGCGAACGCCAGTCCAGCACCTGGCCGGAATCACGCATGGCCAGGGTAAACGCGACGCGCTCGTCCATGTTCATGTCGTTGAAATAGACAGCCATGCCCAGCGCCGCGATCTGGCCTTCGCTGACGCTGCCGTCAGTGATGCCGCGCACAAAAAACTGGATTTCCTCGGCGCTCAGCACGCCCTTGTCGCGCTTCTTGCGAATGATTTCCTGGGTTAACAACATGGAATAACTCCAATAAAAATAGGTTTGGGGTCAGTCCCTGCAGGATCGGGATACGCCCATTGGCGTATCCCCCCGACGGGTCTGACCCCAGCTTTACAATTCCAATGATCAGTCAGTTAAACACCGTAAGGTATCCACACGTTTTTCACTTGCGACGCATGCGCCAGCACGGCACGGCCGCCGCTTTGGGCCGCGCTGTACCAGTCGCGGCCTTTGGCGCCACCGACCCAGGTGCGCTTCAGGGTAGCGGCCGACAGGCGCTCGACTTCCGCGCAACCGTCAAGCGAGCCGTCATGGCGCCAGACAGCGTCGATGTCGGCGTGCGTGGCCAGGGTGCGCGCCAGTTCATCGGCATTGCCGCTGATGATGTTGACGACGCCGCCCGGCAGGTCGGACGTATCGAACACCTGGTACAGGTCCAGCGCGGAGAGCGGATGCGCTTCCGACGGCACTACCACCACGCGGTTGCCCAGCGCGATGGCCGGCGCCACCAGCGAAATGAAACCGAGCAAAGGCGCTTCATTCGGGCAGACGATGCCGATCACGCCGACCGCTTCGTTCAGCGCCACGGTGATGCCCTTGGTGGGCGGCTGGTGCGCCAGGCCGTCGTACTTGTCGGCCCAGGCGGCGTAGTAGAACAGGCGTTCGATCGATGCCTGCACTTCCTTCTCGGGATTTTTACTGCCCGTCATGGCGGCGATGCGGGCGGCGAATTCGTCGGCGCGCGCAGCGAGGTTTTCGGCGATGTAGTACAGCACTTGCGCGCGGTTGTGCGCCGTGGCGCTGGTCCAGCCGGACGCCTTGTGCGCCGCTTCGACGGCGTTGCGGATATCCTTGCGGCTGCCCAGGCCCACTTCGGCCAGCAAGGCGCCATTCACGCCAAATACGGGCGCGCTGTAGGCGCTGTCAGGGCGTGCCTGCTTGCCGCCGATGTACATCTTGGCCGTACGGTCGATGGCGAATGGGTCGGCTGCCGCCGCTTTCACATTGCCTTTGGCTTTGGCTTCCACCACCGGCAAGGCTGGGCGCGCATCTTCGGCCAGGGCCGTCATGTATTCCAGCATGCCTTCGCGGCCGCCTTCACGGCCAAAGCCCGATTCGCGGTAACCGCCGAAGCCGCAGGCCGCGTCGAACTGATTCGCGCTGTTGATCCACACCACGCCAGCCTTGATGGCGGGAGCGATATCGAGGGCCAGGCTGATCGACTCGGTCCACACGCTGGCGGCCAGGCCGTACACCGTGTTGTTCGCCAGTTGCACCGCTTCTGGCGGCGTGCGGAAGCTCATGGCGACGAGCACGGGGCCGAAGATTTCAGCCTGCGCCACGGCAGCCGAGGTCGACGCGCCCGTGATCAGGGTCGGCGGGAACCACGAGCCATCAAGCGGCAGTTCGCACGCCGGCTGCCATACGTCGCAGCCTTCGGCACGGGCAGAGTCGACCAGCGCGGCGATGCGCTGGCGCTGCACCGGATCGACCAGCGCGCCCACGTCCATCGACTTGTCCAGCGGCGAGCCGAGGCGCAGGTTTTGCATGCGCGCGCGCACCTTGTTCAGGAAGCGCTCCTGGATCGATTCCTGCACCAGCAGGCGCGATCCGGCGCAGCAGACTTGTCCCTGGTTGAACCAGATCGAATCGACCAGGCCTTCCACGGCGCCGTCCAGGTCCGCGTCTTCAAAGACGATGAACGGCGACTTGCCGCCCAGCTCCAGCGAGAGCTTCTTGCCGCTGCCGGCCGTCGCGATACGGATCGCGCGGCCCACTTCGGTGGAACCCGTAAACGCGATCTTGTCGACGCCAGGATGGTTGACGATGGCGGCACCCACCGTGCCGTCACCCGTGACGATATTGACCACGCCGGCCGGCACGCCCGCTTGCAGGCACAATTCGGCGAACAGCATGGCGGTGAGCGAGGTGAATTCGGCCGGCTTGAAGACCACCGTGTTACCGGCCGCCAGGGCCGGGGCGATTTTCCACGACAGCATCAGCAGGGGGAAATTCCACGGCACGATCTGGCCCACCACGCCCACGGCGCGGTAATCGGCAAATTCTTCCGATTGCAGCTGCGCCCAGCCGGCGTGATGGTAGAAATGGCGCGCGGCCAGCGGCAGGTCGATATCGCGCGTTTCGCGAATGGTCTTGCCGTTGTCCAGCGTTTCCAGAACGGCGAACAGGCGCGAATGCTTTTGCAGCAAACGGGCCAGCGCGTACATGACTTTCGCGCGGCCGTGGCCACCCATGCCCTGCCATACGGGCAGCGCGCGGCGCGCCGCTGCCACGGCGCGTTCCACGTCCGCGTCGCTTGCTTGCGTCAGTTCGGCCAGTTGCGTCCCGTCGGCAGGATTGGTCGAGGCGAACAGTTCCGCCGGCTCGCTCCAGGCATTGTCGATGAACAGACCAAATTTGCGCTGGTGGCCATCGAGCCACGCCTGCGCTTCTTTTTGACTTTCGGGAGCAGGGCCGTAGTCCATAGTAGTGAGAATCTCGTTAATTGTTGGCATGACGATTGTTCTTTAAGGTTGTGCGTGACGATGATTGGCCGAGTAGCTGCCGGTGACGTAGTGCTCGAGCTGGCGCTCGATGTCGGTCAGCAGGCTGGAAGCGCCGATGCGGAACAGGTGCGGTTGCAACCATTCGTTGCCCAGTTCTTCCTTCATCAGGGTCAGGTATTGCAGCGCGCTCTTGGCCGAGCTGACGCCGCCGGCCGGCTTGAAGCCCACCTGGAAGCCCGTCTGCTCGTGGTATTCGCGAATCATGCGCACCATCGTCAGGGCCACTGGGATGGTGGCGTTCACGCCCTCTTTACCGGTGGAGGTCTTGATGAAATCGGCACCGGCCATCATGCAGACCCACGACGCCTTGGCCACGTTTTCCATGGTCAGCAAATCGCCCGTGGCGAGAATCGCCTTCACGTGCGCTGCGCCGCAAGCCTTGCGGTAAGCCAGCATTTCGTCGTACAGCACTTGCCAGTTGCCGTTCAGGACGTGCTGGCGCGTGATGACGATATCGATCTCGGAAGCGCCCGCGGCGACCGACAGTTCAATCTCGCGCAGCTTCGTTTCCATGCTCGTCAGGCCGGCCGGGAAACCCGTCGACACGGCGGCGATGGGCAAGCGGCCCTGGATGACCTTCACGGCCGGCTGAATCATCTCGTGGTACACGCACACGGCGCCGGTGCTCAATTGCGTCAGGCCCAGTGCGTCCATCAGGTCCGCACGCAGCGGGCGCATGGCCTTCATGCACAGGCGTTCCACGCGGCCCGGCGTATCGTCGCCGCCGAGGGTGGTCAGGTCGATCATCTGGATGGCTTTCACCAGCCAGGCAGCCTGGTATTCCTTTTTCACCGTACGGCGGTTCGCCAGGCTGGCCGCGCGGCGGTCCGTCGCGGCGCGGTTGACGCGGATCTGGTTGATCCAGCCCAGGTCGAGGCCAACGGCCTCGTTACGCTTGAATTCGGGGTGCATGAGTGTCATAACAAGCTGGTTCCATTAGCAAGTGGTGGTACGCCAAGGTGCTTGGCGAGGGTTTGGCCAATATCGGAGAACGTCTCGGAAATACCCAGTGCGCGCGGGGCGACGCCGGGACCGAAGAAGATCATCGGAATGTGTTCGCGGGTGTGGTCGGAGCCGTGCCAGGTGGGGTCGCACCCATGGTCGGCGGTGATCACGACCAGGTCGCCTTCCTTGAGCTTGGCCATGAATTCCGGCAGGCGCGCATCCATTTCGCGCAGCGCGTCGGCATAGCCTTCGACGTTGCGGCGGTGGCCGAAGGCCTGGTCGAAATCGACGAAGTTCACGAAGGTGAGCGACTTGTCCTGCACTTCATCGGCTGTCTTCAACAGCGCTTCGAACAGCGCCATGTTGTCGACGCCCTTGACGACCCTGGAAATACCCTGGGTAGCGAAAATGTCGCTGATCTTGCCCAGGCCGACGACTTCGCCGCCCGCATCCTTGACGTGGTCGAGCAGGGTCTTGCTTGGCGGCGCGACGGCATAGTCGTGGCGGTTGGAAGTGCGCGTGTAGTTGCCATTGCTGCCCGTGAACGGGCGGGCGATGACGCGGCCGATGTTGTACGGCTCGACCAGCTTGAAGGCCATTTCGCACACTTCATACAGACGCTCGAGGCCGAACGATTCTTCGTGCGCGGCGATCTGCATCACCGAGTCGCCCGAGGTATAGATAATCAGCTTGCCGGTGGCGACGTGTTCATCGCCATGCTTGTTGATGATGTCCGTGCCCGAGGCATGGCAGTCGCCGAGGAAGCCGGGCACGCCGGACAGGGCCTGGAGCTTGTCGGTCAGGTCGGCGGGGAACGATGGCGTGGTGCGGGGGAAGTAGCCCCAGTCGAATTCGACGGGCACGCCGGCGATTTCCCAGTGGCCGCTCTGCGTGTCCTTGCCGGTGGAGCGCTCGCGCGCCGCGCCGTAGGCGCCGGTGAAACCGTCGCGCTGGTCGAAACCCGTGGCCCATTCGCCGCTGGCCAGGTGCGCGGCGGCACCCAGTCCCAGGCGTTCCATGTTCGGGAGTTTCAAGGTCTTGCCGCTTTTGGCGACAGTGCTGGCAATGTGGCCAAAGGTATTGGCACCTGCGTCGCCATACTTGGCGGCGTCTGGCGTCGCGCCAAGGCCGAAGGAATCAAGCAGGAGGATAAATGCGCGTGACATGATAAGGCTCGCTTTACGGAATGATGCGGAATGATGCGGACAGTGTAGGCCGGATTTTCCCGGCCTGCCGCGCGGCAGCGCCGGTGGCCGGCGCGCCGCTACTGCGTAAAAAGTATTTAGGCTTGCGGTTTTTCAGCAACCTTGGAGAGGAAAGCCAGGATCAGCTTGACCAGGTCTTTCGCGCCGATGGCCGCGTATTTCAGGGTTTGCTCGTGCGACAGGGCGAATGGCGACATGCCTTCAGCCAGGTTGGTGATGACGGATACGCCCACCACTTTCAGGTCGCAATGACGGGCCGAGACCACTTCCGGCACCACGGACATGCCGACCGTGTCGGCGCCCAGGCGGGCCATCATGCGGATTTCGGCGGCCGTCTCGAAGTTCGGGCCAGGGTAGGCGACGAACACGCCTTCGTGCAGGGTGATGCCGTTCGAGGCTGCCGTGTCCTTGACCAGGTTGCGCAGATCGGCATCGTAGGCGTTGGCCATGCTGAAGAAGCGCGGGCCGAAGCGGTCGTCGTTCGGGCCGACCATCGGCGTGCCTGGCAGCAGATTGATATGGTCGCTGATGGCCACCAGGCTGCCGGCGTCCACTTCAGGGCGCAGGGAACCGGCGGCGTTGGTGACGAACAGCATTTCGCAGCCCAGCAGCTTCAGGGTGCGGATGGCGCTCGTCATCACGCCCATGCCATAGCCTTCATAGAAGTGGCCACGGCCCTTCATGCAGACGACAGCGACGCCCGACAGGGTGCCGACCACCAGTTCGCCGGCATGGCCGTGCACGGTGCTGATCGGGAAACCTGGCAATTCGTCAAAGCTGATGCTGACGGCGTCCGTCATCTGCTCGGCCAACACACCCAGGCCGGAGCCGAGGATCATCGCCACGCGCGGCTTGAAATTTTCAGGAGCGCGGGCACGGATGATTTCGGCGGCGTGGAAAGGGGTGTTGTTCGACATGGTTATCCTCTGATTGACTAATGATGATGGTTGCTGCCTGCGCGGCCGTCCCCGGTGAAGAAGTACGGCCCAGGTTACGGGTATATATGGTTGTTGCTGGACTATCCAGATGCGTATGGCTGCTATTTTCCGCCACTATGCATCAAACGGAATATGTATGGCAAATACCATTTTTCTTGCCCATTTATACAATTCAAATATAAATGGCCGATATTATAGTCGAGGCTAGCCCAGGCCTGCCATGCCCGGGAAATCCATGCATACAAGCTCCATACGAAGGTTTTTTATGCCCACTTGACACGAACTTGGCACAAGCTTGACACCAAACAGACAAATGTTTAAAGTTCCAGACAAATGTTTAACCCTTCAGCGAAAACTTGTGACCGATACCAATAAAAAAGACCAGTTATATGCGCTGATCCGCAACAATCCCTTCATCTCGCAGCAAGACCTGGCGAGCGAACTGGGCTTGTCGCGCTCGGCCGTGGCCGGCCACATCGCCGGCCTGATACGCGAACGACGTCTGCTGGGACGCGCCTACGTGCTGCCCGACAGCCGCCCCGTGCTGTGCATCGGCGCCGCCAACCTGGACCGCAAGATGCGCACCCTGGCCACCCTGCAGATGGGCACCTCGAATCCCGTGCGCTCGGAAGAGGTGTTTGGCGGCGTGGGCCGCAACATCGCGGAAAACCTGGCCCGCCTGGCTATCCCCGTGGCCCTGCTGACGGCGCTGGGCGACGATGCGGCCGGCCACGCCCTGCAGACGCACGCGGAAGATGCGGGTATCGACATGCGCGGCAGCTTGCATCTGAGCAACACCAGCAGCGGCACCTATACGGCCGTGCTCGATGAGCATGGCGAAATGCTGCTGGCGATGGCCAACATGCAACTCTACGAACAGCTGACCCCGGCCTTCTTGCACAGCCGCCAGCCGCAGCGCGCCGCCGCCGCCCTCACCGTCTGCGACCTGAACCTGGGCCACGACAGCGTGCAGGCACTGCTGGCCGATGCACGCCAGGATGCTGCCCACGCCACGCCGCTGGTCATCGTCGCCGTGTCGCAGCCGAAGATGGCGCATTTGCCGCAAGACCTGACGGGCTTGCATCTGCTGATCCTCAACCGGGGCGAACTGGAAACGCGCGTGGCGCGGGCCTTGCCCACGGCGTTTGAGGTGCGCGCCGCCTGCCGCGAAGTGCAGCGCCAGGGCGCGCGCCATGTGATCGTCACCTGCGGCGGCGAAGGCGTGTACTTCACCGATGGCGACGGCCTGGACGCGCCTGTCGTGCACCTGGCCGCGCGCGAAGTGGCCGCCGTCGACGTGACGGGCGCCGGCGACGCGTTTTCCGCCGCCGTCTGCTGGTCGCTCTACCACGACAGCAGCGATTTGAAACTGGCGTGCCGGCGCGGCCTGAAGCTGGCCGCCATGACCCTGGAATCGGCCGCCACTGTCTCCCCCCAGATTTCCGCCGGCGCGCTCGACGACATCGACGATGCCGACCTGGCGCCGCCTCCCCCTACCCTCTTTCAACAGGATTGACACATGACCCAATTACAGAATTTCCTCTTGTTCTCGCAAGAAGTGCTCGCCGCGCGCGCCGCCGGCAAGGCCATCGTGGCGCTGGAATCGACCATCATTTCGCATGGCATGCCGTATCCGCAAAACGTGGAAATGGCGCGCGAAGTGGAACAGATCATCCGTGACGGCGGCGCCGTGCCGGCCACCATCGCCATCATCGACGGCAAGATCTGCGTGGGCCTGTCGCCGGAACAGCTGGAATTGCTGGGCACCTCGCCCGATGCCATGAAAGTCAGCCGCCGCGACCTGCCGTTCGTCCTGTCGCAACGCAAACTGGGCGCCACCACCGTGGCCGCCACCATGATCTGCGCGGAACTGGCGGGCATCACCGTGTTCGTCACGGGCGGCATCGGCGGCGTGCACCGCGGCGCGGAAACCAGCTTCGACATTTCGGCCGACTTGCAGGAACTGGCGCAAACCTCGGTCGCCGTCGTCTGCGCGGGCGTCAAATCCATCCTCGACATCGGCCTGACCCTGGAATACCTGGAAACCCACGGCGTGCCCGTCATCAGCGTGGGCCAGGAAGGTTTTCCTGCCTTCTTCACGCGCGAAAGCGGTTTCAAGGCCGATTTCCGCCTCGATACCGCCGCCGAGCAGGCCGCTTTCATCGATACGAAATGGCAACTGGGCTTGAAAGGCGGCGTGATCGTCAGCAACCCGGTGCCGGCCGCGCAAGCGATGCCCAAGGAAGAAATCGACGCGATCACCACGCAAGCGCTGCAGGAAGCGGATGCGGGCGGCGTGAAGGGCAAGCAAGTCACGCCATTCCTGTTGTCGCGCATCAAGCAGTTGACGGACGGGCGCAGCCTGGCGACGAATATCGCGCTGGTCAAGCACAATGCCCAGGTGGGCACCGCGCTGGCCATTGCCATGCAGGCAGTCGTGGCACGATAATAGGACCGCTGTAAAGAAAGCGCGCATGCCTGTATCAAGGTCTGCGCGCCGTTCCATCGCCAGGCACCACGCAACGCCAAGGAAAGCATGTCCATCGATCTGAAACAGTTAAAGTATTTTCTTGCCGTCGCCGAGGAGAAAAGCTTCAGCCGCGCCGCCGAGCGCCTGCATATCTCGCAGCCGCCCCTGAGCCAGCAGATCATGAAACTGGAAAGCGAACTGGGCGTGCGCCTGTTTGCGCGCACCACGCGCACTTTCGAGCTGACCGTGGCGGGCAAGGCACTGATGAATGAAGCGGCCGAGCTGCTGGCCAAGATGCGCATGACCATCGACACCATCCGCCAGATCGACCGTGGCGAAGTGGGCCGCTTGCGCGTGGGCATCGTCGGCTCGGCCATGTGGGGCCCCATCCCCAGCCTGCTGGAAGAGTTCCAGACCAAATTTCCCCGCGTCAGCTGGACCATTCATGAATTCGGTCCCACGGTGCAGTACGAGGCGCTGCGCGCCAAGCAGATCGACGTGGGCTTCTGGCGCGAACCGAAACTCAATGACGACGACTTGCGCCACGATAACCTGCGCCAGGAGCTGTGCTTCCGCGAAAACGTCTGCGTGGCCGTCAACGAACACCATCCGCTGGCCAAAAACACGGCCATCGAGCTGATCGACATCGCCCACGAGCCCATGCTCACCTTGAACCTCGATAAATCCGCGTTTCCCCGCTACCTGGTGCAATGCTGCATCAATGCCGGTTTCGACCCCGTGATTTTCCAGGAAGCGAGCGAGCCGCAAACCCTGCTGGCCATGGTGGGCGCGGGCCTGGGCGTGACCCTGGTGCCGGAAACGACGAGCCGCATCGGCTGGCCCGGCGTCATCTTCCTGCCGATCAAGACCAATCCGCCGTCGGCCAACCTGTATATCAGCTACACCACGCTCGACGACGCGCCTGTCGTGCGGGCCTTCCTGAATATCATCAATCCCCCATCAGCCTGACAGGCCATTTATATGCGCTGCATATAAATACATAAACAAAAACGTATTTGTCATACATATCTGGCATGATGCATAGTGATCCGGACGCCCATCGTGGCGCCGGTTCCGTGCCTGCCCTGCCCGTCCATTGACGGCGCATTCCAGCCAGCTCCGGCAGCCCCATTCGATGTTGTAACTATAAAAGAGACGGGGCGCGACTGTTGCATGAGCATCACATTGTCGACATAAAAGCACACAAGGCCGGCAATGATCTTGTTCAATACGGTGCAATGTTGATAAGGAATTATCATCTCCTGCATCAAAAACAGGCTAAATCGGCCCCAAATTATATGTTTCACCTATAAAAAATATACAATATCGATCTTCCAGGAGCCAATTCATGAAACTTACACAATTTAGTTTGACGATCGCAGCCGTATTTCTGACTGCTCAAGCGTCCGCGGCTACCCCAAAACTGGGTGTCGTGTATGACGCGGGCGGCAAGTTCGACAAGTCGTTCAACCAATCCGCTTTCGAAGGTGCCTCGCGCTTCAAAAAAGATACAGGCATTTCCTTCATCGAAGTTCAGGCATCGAGCGATACGCAAGCCGAGCAAGTCATGCGCGGCCTGGCCCGCAAGAAACTCGACATGATCGCCGCCATCGGCTTTGCGCAAACGCAAGCCGTGCAAAAAGTCGCAAAAGAATTCCCGAACGTGAAATTCGTGCTGATCGACGGCCAGGCCGCCGGCAGCAACGTCAATTCCGTCGTCTTCAAGGAAGAAGAAGGCTCCTACCTGGTGGGCGTGGCTGCAGCCATGGCCAGCAAGAGCAAGAAGGTCGGCTTCATCGGCGGCATCGATATCCCCCTGATCCGCAACTTCGCCTGCGGCTACGCGCAAGGCGTCAAGGCCATCAATCCGAAAGCGGAAATCACGCAAAACATGGTCGGCACCACCTCCGGCGCCTGGAATGACCCGGCCAAGGGTGGCGAACTGGCCCGCTCGCAATTCGAGCGCGGTGTCGATGTCGTCTTCGCCGTGGCCGGCGGCAGCGGCATGGGTACCCTGCAAATGGCCAAGGAAAAAGGCAAGCTGGCCATCGGCGTCGATTCGAACCAGAATGGTTTGTACCCTGGCAGCATCCTCACTTCGATGGTCAAGCGCGTCGACAACACGGTGTATGACAGCTTCATGGAAGTCAAGAACGGCACCTGGAAGGGTGGCGTCAGCTATAAAGGCTTGAAAGAAGGCGGCGTGGATTGGGCACTCGATGCGAACAACCGCAAGCTGATTACGCCGGAAATCGAAAAGCGCGTGTTGGGTGCGCGTAAGGACATTATCGATGGCAAGATCAAAGTGATCGATTACCGCGTCGGCAGCAGCTGCCCGGTTTAATTTTTCTCCGTATCTTCTAGCGCGCCGCCGGGGCCTGTCTCCGCGCGGCGCGTTTCCATGAAACTATCCAGTTATGAACCTATGCAGCCAGCAGTAGAATTTCGCAGCATTTCCAAGCAGTTTGGACATGTGAAGGCGAACGCCGACGTCAGCTTCTCCATCGCCAAGGGCAGTATCCATGGCCTGGTGGGGGAAAACGGCGCCGGCAAATCGACCTTGATGAGTATCCTGTACGGGTATTACCGTGCCGACGGCGGAGAAATCCTGCTCGACGGAAAAGTGCAGCCTATCCGCAACAGCCAGGAAGCGATCAATCTCGGCATCGGCATGGTGCACCAGCATTTCATGCTGGTCGAGAACTTCACCGTCCTCGACAATATCATGCTGGGCACGGAAGGCGGTTTTCGCCTGGCCAGCCACCGTGCCGAAGCGGAAGCCAAGCTGCGCGAGATTTGCGCGCGCTACCGCCTCGACGTCGACCCGCTGGCGAAGATCGAAGACCTGTCCGTCGGGGCGCAGCAGCGCGTGGAAATCCTCAAGCAGATTTACCGCAGCGCCAATATCCTGATCCTCGACGAACCGACGGCCGTGCTGACGGCCCAGGAAACGGCGTCGCTGTTTGAAATCCTGCGCCTGTTCAAGGAGCAAGGCAAGACCATCATCCTGATCACGCATAAACTGCAAGAGATCCTGGAAATCACCGACAACGTCACCGTCATGCGCGGCGGCACGGTGGTGGGCGCCGTGGCGACCGCCGGCACGTCGAAAGAGGAACTGGCCAATATGATGGTGGGCCGCCCCATCCAGAGCCACTTGCCCCGTGCACCGTACAATCCGGGCGCCACGGTGCTGGAAGTGGACGGTCTGCAACTGGCCGATGCGCAACAGGTCAAGCTGCTGGCCGACATCGGCTTCAACTTGCGCGCCGGCGAAATCGTCGCCATCGCGGGCGTTTCCGGCAATGGCCAGAGCGAACTGCTGGAAATTTTGTCCGGCATGCGCTTGCCAACGTCCGGCAAGCTGCGCTTCCTCGATAAGGACTTGCCGTTTGGCAAGCGCACTGACGCCGACGGCTTGCCGCTGGCCTTCCGCGAACTGGGCATCGCCCACATTCCGGAAGACCGCTTGCGTGATGGCGTGGTGAAAAATTTTTCCGTCATGCAAAACACCATCCTCGGTTACCAGGACCACCTGAAAAACCGCTGGGGCTTGTTCAACTTCAAAGCCATCGGCGCGCGCTGCGCGGAACTGCTGAAAACTTTCGACGTGCGCCCGGCCAACCCGGATCTGCGCATCGGTTTGTTGTCTGGCGGTAACCAGCAAAAGGTGGTGATCGCGCGCGAAGTGCTGGCCAAGCCGAAACTGATGCTGGTCGGGCAACCAACGCGCGGCGTCGATATCGGCACCATCGAAAGCATCCATACGCAATTGCTGGCCCTGCGCGACGCGGGCGTGGCGATCCTGCTGGTGTCCGTCGAACTGGAAGAAGTGCGGGCGCTGGCCGACCGCATTCTCGTCATGTGCGGCGGACGCATCACCGGCGAACTGAAAATTGAAGAATTCGATACCACCCGCATCGGCCTGCTGATGGGGGGAATGCACAAATCATGAATAACGACTTGCCACGCTGGGCGACAGCCTTTGTCATGCCCATGTTAAACCTGCTGTCGGCCTTGCTGGTCGCAGCCCTGGTGATTTATATGCTGGGCGAAGACCCGGCAGAATCGCTGGGTATCCTCGTCAACAGCGCCATCCTCAATCCGGAAGGCTTGAGCTACACGCTGTTCTACGCCAGCACCTTCATTTTCACGGGCCTGTCGGTCTCCGTGGCGATGCAGGCCGGCCTGTTCAATATCGGTTCCGAAGGCCAGATGTATATCGGCGGCCTGGGCTTGACGGTGGCCATGCTGGCCTTCGACCAGACGCTGCCCGCCTGGCTGTTGATTCCGGCGGCCATGCTCGGCGCGGCCCTGTTCGGCGCGCTGTGGGGCTTCTTGCCCGGCTATCTGCAAGCCAAGCGTGGCAGCCACATTGTGGTCACCACCATCATGTTCAACTTCATCGCCGCCAGCCTGATGAACTTCATCATCGTGAAGTACCTGATTCCGCCGGGCGAGCAGAACACGGCCAGCCGCGTGTTTGCGGAAAGCGGCGAAATGCCGCGCCTCTCCACCTGGTTCCCATCCTTGGGCGATACGCCGCTGAACATCAGTTTTATTCTGGCGATTGCCGCCCTGGTGATCTACGGCGTGATGGTCTGGCGCTCGTCGTGGGGCTTCAAGCTGCGCGCCACGGGCCTCAACAAACATGCAGCCCACTATGCAGGCGTGTCGATCAGCAAGATGATCATCATCGTCATGCTCATTTCCGGCGCGCTGGCAGGCCTCGGCTCCGTCAATTCCATCATGGGTTCGACGCATTATCTGTCGCTCAATTTTGTGGGCGGCGCCGGCTTCATCGGCATCGCCATCGCCCTGATGGGCCGCCAGCATCCGGTCGGCATCTTCCTCTCGGCCGTGCTGTTTGGCGCGCTGATACAGGGCGGTTTTGATTTGTCGCTGGAAAAACCGAATATCCCGACGGAAACGTTCATTTTCATCCAGGGCTTGATCATTTTGTTCTGCGGCGCCATGGAAAACTTCTACGCACCGGCCATTTCCGCCCTGCTCAAGCGCACCAAAGGCTAACACCATGACACTCGACGACTTTCATTTCGCCAGCATCCTGGTATCGACCGTGCGCAATGCGCCAGTCCTGATCTTTGCCGCCATGGCCGGCCTGTTCGCCGAACGCAGCGGCATGATCGACATCGGCCTGGAAGGCAAGATCCTGGCCAGCGCCTTCGCTTCCGCCGCCGTGGCCTACACGACGCAAAACCCGTATTACGGCATGGCCGCCGGCATGCTCGTCTGCGTCGCCCTGGCCCTGCTGCAGGCGTATGTCAGCATCACGCAAAAGGGCAATCAGCTGGTGGCCGGCATGGCCATCAATATCGCCATGAGCGGACTGACGTTTGTGCTGGCGCAATTTTTCTTCCAGCAAGGCGGCCGCACGCCCGACCTCGGTTCGGCGCGGCTGTTCGACGTGGTCTTGCCGGGCACACAGTACGTGGAACACATCCCGTTCATCGGCTGGGTGTATGCCCATTTGATCGGCGGCCATTCCATCCTCGTGTATGTGGCGTTCCTGCTGATCCCGCTCGTGCACTGGCTGCTGTACCACACGCGCTTCGGCCTGCGCCTGCGGGCCTGCGGCGAAAACCCGCATGCGGCCGACTCGGCCGGCGTGAGCGTGGAAGCGACGCGCTACCTGGCCATGCTGGTGGCCGGCATCCTGTGCTCGTTCTCGGGCGCGTACCTGGCCATCGTGCAAAGCGGCTTCTTCCTGCGCGACATGTCGGCCGGCGCCGGCTACCTGGCCCTGACGGCCATGGTGTTCGGCAACTGGCGCCCCGTCTACACTTTCCTCGGCTGTCTGATGTTCGGCTTCTTCGCCGCCATCCAGATCCAGATCGAAGGCGTGGACTTGCCCGTCGTGGGCCGTATTCCCGGCTCGCTGATCCAGATGGTGCCGTACGTGGTCACCGTGATCGTGCTGGCAGGCTTGATGGCGAAATCCATCGCGCCAAAAGCCATCGGTATCCCCTTCGTCAAGTCACGTTAAGAGCACCTGAGAAAATACCCATGGCATCGTTGCCTTGCCCTGGGCATTTTTCAGGCGCTCCCTAAAATGACAAAAAGCGAAGCCTTTGGGCTTCGCTTTTTTTACGCCTGGGCAATCTCGTCCAGCGAGAAATACACGGACAAACCGAGATCTTGCGCCACGCTCACCATCTGGTCGGCACCGTGGGATGCGCCGCCGAGGCGCAGCACCGCATCGCAGTGGCTCAATAAACGCGTCGCATGCGCGTGAAATAGTTCCTCGTACACGGCGTCGCCCACCCGGGTCGAACCAGCCAGCGCCAGCATGGGCAGGGCCAGCCATTCACCGAGCACGGGCATGTGTCCCTTGGCATACAGGGGCAGGCAAACGGCTTGCATGGCCGCCACATTCGCCGCCATCAGGGCGGGATCGTCGCCCGTGCCGGAGCGGTAGGGACCGGCAACCAGTATCTGCATGCCAAGTTTGCGCGGCATCAAGTGCAGCTGCGCATGCTGCAGCAGCATGATGGTCTTGCCGTCGCAGATGCGGCCATCGGCCACCATCTGCAGCGCTTGCGCCAGGGGCAGTTCCAGCACTTCGATATCCTCGCCCTCGTGCGCCAGGCCGCCGCCGTCGCCGATGCGGCTGGCCGGATCGTATTCGGCGACAAAGAAATGCAGGCGCTCGGTCACCGAGCCGGGACTCATGAAGGCTTCGAAGACCTTGTGCACCTGCCCCACCCGGTAACCGGTTTCCTCTTCCACCTCGGCGCGGATGCGCTGTTCCGCACTGGCCTCTTCCAGCAAGCCGGCCGCTGCTTCAATCAGGAAACCATCGTGGCCCTCGCGATACGTGGGAAAGCGGAACTGGCGGATCAGGATCACCGTGCGCTTGATCTTGTTGTACAGCAGGATAGTGGCGCCATCGCCGCGGTCATAGGTTTCCCGCGTCTGCGTCTGCCACTGACCATCATGGCGCAGGTAATCGAACGTGGTCTTTTGCAGCAGATACCAGTCGTGCGACAGGGTCTGCACCTGCTGGATGCGGACCCGTTCCTGCTTGCTGTTTTCTTCGCGCATGTCATCTCCTTGTGCTTGCATGTACTTGCCTTCGCCGACTTTATCATGCAAACTCGTGCAATATCAAGAAAATACAAGAAAAACCATGCTGACACATCAACGCAAACAATACCTGCTGGACCTGCTCCAGCGCGAAGGCCAGCTCGTCGCCAGGGCCGTCAGCGACGCCCTGGGCTTGTCGGAAGACACGATACGGCGCGACTTGCGCGAGCTGGCAAAAGACGGCTTATTGGAACGCGTGCATGGCGGCGCCCTGCCCTTGCTGCCCCGCTCGCCCGCGCTGGCGCCATTTGCGGGTCGCGAACAACTTTCGCCCGAAGCCAAGCCCGCCATCGGCCGCGCGGCGGGCACCATGATACAAACGGGACAAGTGGTATTTCTCGATGGCGGCACGACCGCCGTGCAACTGGCGCGCCAGCTGCCGCGCGACTTGCGCGCCACCATTGTCACGCACAGTCCGTCGATTGCCGTCGAGCTGGTGAATCACCCATCGATCGAGGTGCTGATGCTGGGCGGGCGCCTGTACAAGCACTCGATCGTGGGCGTCGGCGCGGCGACCGTGGAAGCCATCGGCCGCATCCGCGCCGACCTGTATTTCATGGGCGTATCCAGCCTGCATCCGCAAGCGGGCATCACCACAGGCGATTACGAAGAAGCGTGCGTGAAACGCGCGCTGAGCGAGGCGTCAAGCCGCACCGTCGTGCTGGCCTCGCCGGAAAAGTTCAATACGGCTTCACCGTTCCAGATCGCGCCCTTGAGCCAGGTCAACGACATCATCGTGCACCGCGACGTGGACGACGCCCTGCTCGCGCCCTACCGCGAGATGGGAATTGCCATCACCCTGGCATGAAAAAAGCGGCCCGCAGGCCGCTTTCAAATGACATCTTACTGCGGCCAGATCGCCTGCAGCACGGCGGCCAGATGATAGCCGCCCTCGATCAGTTGCTGCTTCGCCAGCGCCGAGCTGGGCACGGGATAATTGTCCGGCACCGTCAAGGCCCACACCTTGTACACCTCGCCCTTGCGGCTGGTCTGCTGCGTGGCCGGACCGGCCACCACGTCCGTAAACGCAATCTTGGACGCAGCCAGCGCGGCATCGGCCCACTGATACGGCCAGGTGACAGGGTCGCCGCTATTGGCGCTCACCACCGGCGCGCTGGCGATCACGGTACGCGCAAACTGCTGCGGCGTGCGCGTGCTCAGGCGGCGCATGGCGTAATCGACCACGGTCGTATCCCAGTAGGAATGCAGGGGCTTGGTGGGCGACTTCGGATAGCTGCTGGCAGGCTTGGCCGCATCATCTTCGGCCGGCAGCGACGCGGGAATCACGGCATCGGACAGCGCCGTCATCTTCGCATCGTCGAGCAGCAAGTCATTGCCACCGCGTGCATTGAAAATGGCGATGTCATCGATCTGCGCCTGCGTGGCGGGCACGAAAAACTGGCCATCCTTGCCGAGAAACGCATTGCCCACATGCAAAGGCTGGTGGATATCGCCCACCAGGTGCGTGATCAGGATCAAGGCTTCGCGCTGGCTGAAGCCGTGCGGATTGCTGGCGGCATCAGCCTTGCCCTGCAGCACCAGGATCGCCTGTTTGAGCGTTTGCACGATATCGTCGTCAGCCGTGCCCACGCCATGGTCGTGGTAGTGCGCATTCTGGAATGGCACGTTCGTGTAGTGGTATTCGCCATGCTTGGGATTGGCCGCGACATAGGTCAGCATTTCCGGCGATTGCGGGCCGCAATACGTGCCCTTCACGCAATCGGGCCAGTTGGCGATCTTTTCCAGGCTTTCGCCAGGCAACAGCAACTTCGCTACTTGCGCCTGTGCCGCGCTACCTTTGAGCAATTGATCGGCAATGGCGCCCACGGCGCGGTGGCCGTCATTGCCCCAGGCCAGGACGTTGCCGGAAGCAAAAGCGGCGCCCAGCGCCAGCACTGTCAGCAGTTTTTTCATGTTCACCATCACTCCTTGCCTTGCGGCGCAGCCTTGGCCGGTTTCGGATACTGCCTGTTGATGTCGATCGGCAGCGCATACGCCGAACTCCACGTCTGCTCATGCAGGGCGGCGATGCGCTGCGCCATGGCATCGTTGCGCAGCACCACTTCCAGGTTGCGCGACAAATCGAAATAGCCACCCGCCCAGTTGCTCGTGCCGACCCAGGCCAGCTTGCCATCGATGCTCATGGTCTTGCTGTGGATCACGCGCGCAAATGGAATGAAACCCGTCGAGGCCGTGGGAATCGTCACGATGCGGATCTCCACGTTCGGCACCAGGGCCAAACTCTTCAGGTAGGCGATGGCCGGCGCTTCCGTGTTCCAGGCGGACACCATCAGCTTGATCTTCACGCCACGCTGGGCGGCCGCGCGCACGGCGTTGTCGATCACGGCGTAGTACGGACGCGTGCGGTTCGGACCGTAGGACAGCGGCGCGTAATCGAGCAGCTGGATGCGCACTTCGCTTTTCGCTTCCGCCAGCAAGGCGGGCAAGCCCGTTTCCGAGTCGCCCACGCCAGCCGGGTTATACGCATTCGGGCTGGCCAGCAGGAAAGCGTTTTGCGCGTAATTGGCGGGCACCACCTTGCTGTTGAGTACCGTGGCGCGGCTGCCTTGCGACGTCAATGCCTGCGCTTGCCAATCCTGTTCGAAAATGGCTTGCACCTGGCCCACCATGGCGGCTTCCGTGATTCTCAAGCCCGTCTCATGGATGTGCTCGAACGAGCGCCAGTCGAAATTCTGGCTGCCGATGTACGCGACTTCACCATCGACGGCCAGGTATTTCGCGTGCACGATGCCGTTGCCCGTGATTTTATTGAAATCGATGAGGCGCAAGTCCAGGTTCGGAATCGCCTTGATCCGGGCGATGGTCGCCGCTTCCGACAGGCCCACGCCCTTCTGGTCCAGCAGGAAGCGGATCTTCACGCCGCGCTGGCCGGCGGCCGTCAGGCTCGCCAGCACCTTCTCAAAAGCCGTGCCCGGTTTGCTGACGGCATAGAACTGGGCGATGACGATCTCTTTTTTTGCCGAATCGAACAGCTCGCGCCACACGGCAACGGGCTCGCGCAGGTCGGGATTGGTCAAGCTCGTTTCCACGGGCGAGGTGTGCACCAGCTCAAAGCCGGGAATGGTGAAATCGGCGTGGGCCGTGCCCGCGAACAGGGTAGAGACGAGCAGGGAAACAGATAAATGACGCATGCTTATTCCTTGTAAATTATTTGACGCGCACGATGCGCCCTGCCGCCGTGGCGCTGCCGGCGGGCTTGCCGGCACGCGCGCGCGCGATCAGGTAATCGCTGAAGGCATCGATGTCGCGCACGCCCGTGTCGAGTCGGCGCGTGCCGGCCGCCAGCACGGTAAAACGGTCGCCGCCGCCAGCGAGGAAACTGTTGGCAGTGACACGGTATTGTTGATTGTCTTCAAGAGCAATGCCATTGAGCATGATGCTGCCCGGCAGCACGCGCTGGCCTTGCGGCTGCGTGCTGTCCCAGCGATACGTAAAACCTTCGGACACTTGCAACAGGTTGTTGTCTTCCGCTACCGCGCCCGGCCACTGCTGCTCAAGCAGGGTACGGATTTGCGCGCCGGACAGGCTGACGACGATCAGGGTATTACCGAACGGGACCACGGCCTGGTTCTGGCCCACGTTCGTCATCAGGTCGGCGCCCGCTTCCAGGTCCTTGCGGATGCCACCATTGTTCATCAGGCCGATTTGCGCGCCAAAAGCGCGCGCGCCGAACAGGGTGCTGTCAGCCACCAGGTCGCCCAGCGCGGAAGCGCCGCTGCCCTTGGTACTGCGGCCCACGTTCGGCACGGCGATGGCGGCCACGGGACGCGACAATTCTTGCGCGCTGCGCTGCTTGACCGATTCCAGGTAGGCAGCCACGGCAGGGTCCGGCTCATACATGCCTGGCAACATGACGACGTTGTGCGCGCTGGCATCAATCAGCGCATTCTTGACGGGATCGACCTTGAGCTTGATGCGCGTCAGCATATGCCCGCCCATCTGTGCTTGCGTCACGAGCCGACCATCGACACGGCACAGATAGCCCTGGTGCGAATGACCGCTGATGACCAGTTGAATGGCCGGGTCGAGGCGTTTCACCACGTCGACCACTTCACCTTTCAGGTGGCTGCAATCGGGCTGGTCGACGGCTTCGGTCGTCTCGCCGCCCTGGTGCAGCAGCACGACGAACACGCCCACGCCCTGTGCGCGCAACTGCGGCAAGGTGGCGTTGATGGCGTCCGCTTCATCGCCAAACTGCAGGCCGGCAATGCCGGCGGCCGTCACCACGGATGGCGTATCTTTCAGCACGGCGCCGATCAGGCCCACCTTGACGCCATGCGCCTCTTCGATGCGGTAGGCAGGCAGCAGGGACTTGCCCGTTTGCGTGTCGATGACATTGGCCGCCATATAGGTGTAGCTGGCACCCTTGAAATCGGGCGTGAACTTGCACGCCTTGTCGGCGCGCGAGGAGTCGCAACCGCCGCGCTGCTGGCGCAGCAATTCCGCTTTGCCCTGGTCAAATTCATGGTTGCCGACGGAACTGGCCTTCATGCCCAGCATGTTCATGGCGACGATACTCGGTTCGTCCGCCCACAGCGCCGACATGGCGGGGCTGGCGCCGACCAGGTCGCCATTGCCGACAAAAATCAGCTGCGCATCTTCGCG
>JAEAMG010000219.1_pt1 | contig 85872 bp, 78 predicted proteins | sample 8958741 | NCBI WGS metagenome assembly JAEAMG01 (sample SAMN16933256, study PRJNA681125) | bioreactor sludge metagenome | isolation source: anaerobic bioreactor treating anionic surfactant - SDBS | place: India: Bengaluru | collected 2019-02-28
GCGCTATCGACAAAGCGTTGTGTTTGTCAGCTGCGAAGAAGGAAGAGTATGAAGCATTTCAGCACAATCGTCAACTCCTTCTTTTCCTGCTCATCACCGTTTCCGGTGATCCTCAAGTGCCGCAGTAACTGCGTCTCATTGGGGAGGCGAACTATAGCAAAGCGCCCCGCCAGTAGCAAGGCTTTTCCGGGGTATTTGCGGCCAACTGCTACAATTTCGCCCCCTCAGCGCAAATTCGCGTCCCACCATAGAAGATTCACCATGAAACAACAAGCTCAAGGATCAGGCCTGACCCTGAAACGAGCTGGCTTTACCACTGGCTTCGGCGTACTCGCCGCCACCCTCGGTTCCGCAGTCGGTCTCGGCAACATCTGGAAGTTCCCCTACCTGACGGGCGCCAATGGCGGCGCCGGCTTCCTGCTCATCTATTTACTCGCCACCTTATTAGTAGGCCTGCCCGTGATGATCGCGGAAATCACCCTGGGCCGCCGCGCCAAGGTCAATCCGATCTCCACCATGGAACAACTGGCGCCCAAGGGCAAACCCTGGTGGCTGGTCGGCGTCATCGGCATGATCGCCGCCTTCCTGATCGTCGCGTTTTACTCGGAAGTGGTGGGCTGGGTGTTTGCGTATATCGCCAAGGCCATCGATGGCTCCATCCTCAGCAGCGACAAGCTGGTGACGGAAGCGGCCTTCGCTTCACTGATCAGCAATCCCCTGCAGTCGCTGTTCTGGCAATGGGGCGTGCTGCTGTTTATCGGTGGCATATTGATGCTGGGCGTGACCAAGGGCATCGAGGCAATCGCCAAGAAACTCATGCCGCTGCTGTTCCTGTTACTACTGCTGCTATGTGCGGTCAGCCTGTCACTCGATAAAGCAGGTGAAGGCCTGGCCTTTTTGTTTCGTCCTGATTTTTCCAAGCTGACGGCTTCCGTCGTGCTGACGGCCATGGGTCTGGCTTTCTTTAAATTGTCCGTCGGCATGGGCACGATGATGACCTATGGCAGCTATTTCCGCGACGACCAGAATATCCCCGTGACCACGCTGCGCGTCATGGCGGCCGACCTCGGCGTATCGATGCTGGCCGGCATCGCCATCTTCCCTGCCGTGTTCACGTTTGGTTTCGCCCCCAGCGCGGGACCGTCGCTGGTGTTCATCACCATCCCGGCCGTGTTCTCGCAAATCCCGATGGGACAAGCGCTGATGGTGGTGTTCTTTATCCTGGCCGCCGTGGCCGCCACGGGCGCGATGCTGTCGCTGATGGAAGTACCGGTGGTGATCTTCCATGAACGCTTCGGCTGGACGCGCACCAAGGCCACCGTGGTGACCATGCTGCTGCTGGCCGTGCTCGGTTCCGTATGCGCGCTGAGCAACAGCACCCTGGCGGACTTCAAGCTGTTTAATTTGAATATGTTTGACCTGTTCGACTTCGTCTCATCGAATATCTTCCTGCCCGTGGGCGGCATCGTGATTGCCTTGTTTACAGGCTGGGCCTGGGGCAAACAGCATTTCATCGAGGCGATCAGCAATCACGGCCAGTTGCAGAATAGAACTCTGGCGCATGTGCTGCTGTTCCTGCTGCGCTTTGTCTCGCCTGTATTGATCCTGATCGTGATGCTGAAAGGATTAAAGGTCTTCTAATCAGAGTACCCGGGTGTAGGTCTGGCGTACCAGCACCCGGTCGCCGCAATCGAAATGCCACCATTCGCTGTTGATGCCGAAGAAACCCGCCTGGAACATGGCGTCGCGCAACAAGCGGCGATGCGCCACGTGTTCCTCGGTAATTTCTCCCTTTTCCAGCAAGGAGAGCTCCAGCGCAGGGTGTGAGCGCTCACTTAAATCATCAAAGCCCGTGCCCATGTCCAGTTCCCGGCCGTCCGGGCCGACGATGGTAATGTCGAGCGCCATGCCAAATGAGTGAATCGAGCCGCGCGACGGTTCGGCGATATAGCCCAGCAACTCGGTTCCCTGCAACGCATCCCACAGTTGCTGCTGCACCCGCTGCGGACGCAGGGCATCGAGTACCAAGAGATGATGATCGGGGCGATGCGCGGCCAGCCAGGCCACGGCCTGCTCCAGTGCCGTGGCCGCATCGCGGTGCAGCCAGGCGCAATCGATGGGGCTGTATAAGTCGCGGCCGACGAAATTGTCGGGCGTGGCATAGCGCAAGTCGACGGCGATGCCGGCGATGGTGCTCAGGTGGCGAAATTGCGGATCGCTGCCAACCGCTTCCAATTGCAAACTTGCAACAGACATCATGCTCCTCTTTCCAGACAATTACGCGCCGCCACGCCGATGCTGTCTGCCAGGCGCCGCGCGCCATGCGACAGCGGCGAGTGGCTCGCCGTCAATAAATACAGTTGGATCGGGATGGTAGGCGCCCAAGGCCGGCGCTGCAGGCGCTCGGGCGAACCGGAAGCGGCCGTAAACGGGTCGACCACGGCCATGCCGGCGCCCGCTTCCACCAGGGAACGGGCAATTTGATAGGTTTGCACCACGGTAGAAAAGACGGGGTGGATGTCCTGCGCCTCGCAGGCGGCCACCACCAGTTCGCCCAGCGGATCGTTGTCCGCATGGCCGATCAGCTCGCCATTCAGGCCATGCGCCGTCAACGGTGTGCCGCAATCGGCCGCATGCCAGGTGCCGGCCGGGGCGATCACCGTCATGACACCCTGCGCGATCGGTTCGGCCACGATGCCCGGATGGCGCGGGTCTTGCAGCGACACGGCCAGGTCTGCTTCACCGAGGCGCAGGGTATTGACGATCTCGCCCGTGTGGTGGGTCGCCAGCTGGCAACGCGTGTGGGGAAAGTCGCGCCGCCACTCCGTCATGGCGAACGGCAAGACGCTGATGGCGAGCGTCGGCGTGGAGACCAGGCGGATGGTTTCCACCGCATGGCCCTTCAGGCTGGCCGCCAGACGGCGAATGCCCAATAAATCGCGGTTGAGCTTTTCCGTCTCGACAAACAAACGGTGCGCCTCCGGTTTCGGGTACAGCTTGCCCCGCACGCGCTCGAATAACGGCATGCCCAGTTGCAACTCGCAATGCTGCAAAACCTTGGTCACGGCCGGTTGCGAGATATGCAGCACCTGGGCGGCGCCGCTGATGGTGCCGACTTGCATAATGGCGTGAAACACTTCGATATGACGCAGCCGCATGAGCTATTCCTTTACCTTGCCGTGGCCACCTGGGCCGTCAACGTTTAGCATATAAGAAAAAGTCATGGGCTGGAACGGCCATGCTACTTTGTTGCAACAGCAGGTGTTGCAACCGCTGGGGCCGGCGTCGTCAGCACTTCCAGCAGGGCCGCCGTTTCGCCATCGGGCGTGCCGTCAAACAATGTGTTGCGGTATTTCATCTGGAAGGCGATCAGCACATTGCGCGTCGCTTCATCGAAGATGCCCGTATTCGGCGTTGCATAGCCGTGCTGGGCCAGCTTTTTCTGGAACCAGACGGCGTCCGGCACTTGCTGCTCAAAAATAAGGCGCTGCGCGGCCACACGGTTCGCGTCCGGCCAGACGATCAGGCCCGCATCGGCCAACTGGCGCCATGGGAACAGGGGGCCCGGATCCTGCTTGCGCTGCGGGGCGATCTCGTTATGGCCCAGGATGTTTTCCGGCGCGATGTTGTAGCGGGCCTGGATATCTTTCAGCAGCGGAATCAGCTCATCGATCTGTGCCTGCGGAAACGGATACCAGAGGCGGCCTTCCGGCGTGTCCTTGTAGCCGGGGTTGACGATCTCGATGCCGATCGAGCTGACATTCAACTGTGTATAAGTCTTCCAGTTACTCACACCCGCGTGATTGGCCTGGCGCGATTCGTCGACCAAGACGTAAAACTTCGGCTTGTCCGTGTCGGTCAGCAAATAATGGCTGCTGACGACTTGTTCCGTCAGGATCTTGATCGAGCGGGGCAAGTCGCTGACCGTGTAATGGATGACGATGAATTTCACGCGCGGGCTCTGGCTGCGCGCCGTCAAGCTATGGTCGAGGTGCGGCGCGGGCGTGCTACAGGCGGAGAGCAGGGCCACCAGCAGGGCGAGGGCGATTTTTTTCATGAAAGATCCATGTTCGGGTTAATAAAATAGTCAGTCTTTGCCGGCATACAAGCTGGCCGTCCTGGCTGCCAGCTTGGCCGCGGCCTCATGCGAGCGGGCAACTTTTTGCTCCATCTGCAACGATACAGGCAAAGCGGCGCGCATGGCAGTGGCGATAGCCGGGTGCAACTGCGCCGCGCGCCCCGCCAGCACCACGGGACGGGGGCCGTAGCGCGCCGTCAGGGCCAGCGCCAGACGCGCAAGTTCCTGTCCCGCACGCTGCAAGATGTCCAGCGCCAGCGGGTCGGCATCCGCACTGGCGGCCACGGCCAGCGCCAGTCGGCCGATGGCGCCCCGGTCCTGGCCATACATGAAGGCGCGCGACAGCGACCAATCGCTACCGCCGATATGCGCGAAAACGGCCTCGCCCATGGGCGAGCCTTGCCAGCTGCCGGGCGCCTCGTCTTCGCGGCGCCAGATGTGGCGCAAGGCTTCACGGGCGATCCAGTAGCCGCCGCCGCCATCGTCAAGCAGCACGCCGCGCCCGCCCGCCCGGTGAAACACGCCATCCGCATCGATCCAGGCGGCGATCGAGCCCGTGCCAGCGTAGACCAGATAACCCTGGCCTGGTTCAAAACTGTCGCGGTAGGCGATATCGATATCGTTGCCCACGCGGACGTGGGCGGCGTCCAGCGCCAGCAGGGTGGCCAAGGTTTGCGCCAGCACAGCGTCGTCGCCGCCAAAACCCGTCAAACCCGCCACCACGGCACGCGGCCGGCCGACAGCCAGTACGGCTTGGCACAGCCCGGTAAACGCGGCGTGCACGGCTGCGCGGCCCGCGTCGCTGCTCATTTGCAAGGCAGACAAACCTTCCACGGCGCCGTCGGCCACGATGACGCCATCCGCAGTGGCCAGGGCCCAGCGCGTCTGCGTGCCGCCCGCGTCGATGCCCAGGCCCAGCACGGGCACCGCATTATTGGCTGTAGGGAAGGAAATCATGGCAAGAGTGTAAAGCCAAGCTGGGCTTGCAGGCATGAAAGCTTGCGCATGTTTCATGCCTGCAGGTTATGGACTACCGTTGAACGGTCAACAATTACTTGGCGGCGGCCGTAAACGGTGCGCGCACGGTGACGCGGGGGCTTTCATTGCCGAGACGGTCCACCGCGCTGACCACCACCGCATTGACTTTACCGGTGGCATCGTCGACCAGGGTCAGCTCGCCCTGCATGCCCGTGACCACGCTAAAGCGCCAGTCTTCGCCGTAGCGGGCCCAGACCGCGTACTGCGCCACGGCTTTGCCGCCGCCCGACGTCAATTTGACGTTCAGGCTGGTGGAATCGCGGCGCAAGGCCAGCACGGGCGTACCCGGCGCTTCCTTGCCCAGCCACGGCGTGGCGGGAATCAGGGCAGGGCTTTGGTAGACGGTCGCCTTGAGTTGCTCGCTGACACCCTTGCGATTCTGCATCAAGGGCACCATGCTGAAATGCACCTGGCCATTCGCGCCGGGGCGCGTGCGCGTCACTTCGATCTGCTTGATGATCTCTTGCGGCGTGAAGGACTTGGCGGAATTGTCGATGCGGCTTGTATATAAACCCGGCCACACGTGGCGGCCATACGGATTTTGCGCCAGCCAGTAGTCGAGCAGCACACCAAACGCTTGCGGCGCCTGCGCCACGGGCCAGTACAGCTGCGGCGACAGATAATCGAGCCAGCCCTTGGCCAGCCACAGTTCCGCATCCGCATACAATTTGTCGTACTGGCTGAAACCGACGATGCCGGCAGGGCGGCGGTCGGGACGGCCGATGCCGAACGGGCTGATGCCGAAGCGCACCCAGCTCTTTTCGCGGTGGATGCCGGTATACAAGGATTCGATCAGCTGGTTGACGTTCTGGCGACGCCAGGAAGGGCGGTCCAGTTGGCCACCGGCCAGCAGATATTGCTGCCAGGAAGGCTCATCGGGAAACGGCAGTTCGCGCTTGGCGGCGCCATTACCCGCGTCCAGCGCGGCCGTCTCGGCTCCAGCACCGGCGCCGGGCGCGTCGATTGGATACGGATAAAAGTAATCGTCGATGTGCACGCCATCGATATCGTAGCGGCGCACCACGTCGAGCACCACGTCCGTCGTGTGCTTCGAGGCGGCGGCATCGCCCGGATCCATCCACAGGTAGCGGCCGTATTGCTTGACGGACGCCGGGTTGGTGGAGGCGAAACTGTCACGCGCCAGCGGCGACTTGGCCGTCGCGTGACGGGCCCGGTACGGGTTGAACCAGGCGTGCAATTCCAGGCCGCGCGCATGCGCCTGGGCTACCCAGAAGGCCAGCGGGTCATACATGGGCAATGGCGGCTGGCCTTGCTTGCCGGTCAGGTATTCCGACCATGGCTCCAGTTGCGACGGGTAAATCGTGTCGGCGCTAGGGCGCACCTGTAACACAATCGCGTTCAGATTCAAGGACTTGGCGCGGTCGAGGATGGCAATTGCCTCGGCTTGCTGCTTGGCCACCGGCAAATTACTGCGACTGGGCCAGTCGATATTGGCGACCGTCGAGACCCAGGCGGCGCGGAATTCGCGCGGCGCCGGCGGCGGCACTTCGCCCGTGATGTGCTGCACGGGCGGCACAGCCGGCAAGCCCGCGTCGCCCGGCGTCACTGCTGAGGGCATTTTGGTGCTGGTACAGCTGCTGAGCAATGTGGCGGTGGCCAGCGCGGCCAGCACGCCAGCCGTGGCGCCCAGGCGTTTTTTCAAAGTAGACAACAAAACAATTCCTTGCAGTGGTGAAGCGCAGGTGTATCGGTGCGGGCATTTTACTGTGCGCCCGCCATCCTTGCGGGCGCACGGTTCAAAAGAATCAGGCCTCGGCCTTCCTGCCGAATTCGGGATCGATCTTGACCAGCGCGGCCATGATGAAAGCAGGAATGGTGGCGATGCAGACCCAGATGAAGAAGTGCTGGTAGCCAAGCATTTGCTGTATCCAGCCGCTGGCCATGCCCGGCAGCATCATGCCCAGGGCCATGAAACCCGTGCAGATGGCGTAATGGGCCGTTTTATGCGCGCCATCGGACACCATGATCATGTACAACATGTAGGAAGCGAAACCGAAGCCATAGCCAAATTGCTCCAACGCAATACCACCGGCGATCACATAGATGCTGCTGGGCAAGGCGCTGGCCAGGTAAACGAAGACCAAATCGGGCAAGTGCACGGACAGCACCATGATCCACAGGCAGCGTTTCAAGCCGAAGCGGGAAATGATGAATCCGCCCAGCAAGCCGCCGAGGGTCAGGGCGATCACGCCGATGGTGCCGTAGACCAAGCCCACCTGTTCCGTGCTGAGGCCCAGGCCGCCCTTGGCGACGGGGTCGAGCAGGAAGGGCGCGGCCAGTTTGAGCAGTTGCGCTTCACCGAGGCGGAACAGCAGCAAAAAGCCCAGGATGACGAAAATATCCTTCTTCTTGAAGAAGGCGGCAAAGGTGGCGATGAACTCTTGCAGCGGAGAAACACCGGCATCCTGGATGCTGGGACGGTCCTCTTTCGGTTTCGGCAAGACAAAATAGTGGTACAGGAACAGGGCGATGAACAGGCCCGCCAGAATCGCGAACACGACCGACCATGCCAGCTGCACATTGCCCGTCGCATGCGTCAGATAGCCGGCCAGAAACACCAGGCCGCCCTGGCCGGCGATCATCGCCAGGCGGTAAAAGGTGCTGCGCACGCCGACAAAGGCCGCCTGCTGGTGCTCTTCCAGGCCCAGCATATAAAAGCCGTCGGCGGCGATATCATGCGTGGCGGAACTGAAGGCCATCAGCCAGAAGATGGCCAGGCTGATCTGGAAAAAGTGCGGCAGCGACGTGGTCAGGGCCACCAGCGCCAGCGCGGCGCCGATCACCAGCTGCAAGCCGACGATCCAGAAGCGCTTGGTGCGGTACATATCGATGAAGGGCGACCACAGGGGCTTGATGACCCATGGCAAGTACAGCCAGCTCGTATACAGAGCGATATCCGTATTGGAAAAACCGTAGTTCTTGTACATGATCACGGACAAGGTCATGACCACTACATAGGGGATGCCCTGGCCGAAATACAGGGAAGGGATCCACAGCCACGGCTTATTCGTGCGCGCCGGGGCGGCTTGTTTCACTAGCTCCATACATCCTTCTTGGTCTCCCAGACAGAAGAATGCCGCGCCATCGGATCACGCCGCCAGTGCCGCCCGCACACTGCCGTCCGCGCCGGCCAACAATGCCTGTGCCTGGTTTGTGTTGATTTTTTTGATCAAGGCAACTATCGCCACCTTGACGTGATAGTGGCATTGCTCCAGCACGGCCCTGGCCTGCATTTCGCTGGCACCGGTGGCATGCATGGTCAGACGCACCGCCCGCCAGATCAGCTTGGCGTTGGTCGGCTTCAAGTCTACCATCAAGTTTCCGTAAGTTTTGTGCAAACCCACCATCAGGGCGCTGGAAATCGTGTTCAGGGTGATTTTTTGCGCCGTGCCCGCTTTCAGACGCGTGCTGCCGGAAATGACTTCCGTGCCCGTGTCGAGCACGATGCCGCATTGCGCCTCGTGCGCCAAGGGGGCATCCACATTGTTGGCGATGCCGATCGTCAAGGCGCCTGCCGTGCGCGCGGCCAGCAGCGCTCCCAGCACATACGGCGTGGCGCCGGAGGCGGCCAGCAGGATCACCACATCGTTGACCTGCGGTTGCAGGGCCAGCAAATCCCGCTCGCCTTGCTGTACATCATCTTCCGCCCCTTCGACGGCCACAAACATGGCGCCGACGCCGCCGGCGAGGATGGCGACAGCCCGCTCGGGCGGCCAGGAAAACGTGGGATTGAGTTCCACGCTGTCGAGTACGCCCAGGCGTCCCGAGGTGCCGGCCCCCACATACAGCAAGCGTCCGCCGGCCGCGATGCGGGGCAGGGCGGCCGTGATGGCGGCAGCAATGTCGGACGAGGCCAGCCGCACGGCTTCGACGGCCCGGAACTGGTCATCGACCAGCGCCGCCACCAGTTGCTCCACGGGATACAGGTCCAGATCCGGATGCCGCCGGCTCGGGGTTTCAGTTTTCAACATGATTTCAGAACATAGTTGAACGTGAAACCAGTTTAATACCGATGTGCAAGATCAGCCATGAAAGCTTGGTGTGCAGGCATAACGGGAGTTTATGGCTGGCGCAGGAACGTGGCGTACTACTGCTACTTCGATACGCTCGCGTTTGTGTCTATACTTCCGTTCGACGCCAACATCCACGACCCGCCCCATGATCGCTCGCCAATTGCTGTTCCTGTTTAGCGCCCTTGGCGCCATCAACGGCATTTTCCTGGCCGTCTATTTTTTCAGCCGTCGGCCCCGCTGCCTCGCCGACTGTATGCTCGGTGCATTGCTGCTTGCCGTCGGGGTGCGCACCGCCAAATCCGCCTTCCTCTACTTCAACCCGGCGATCGCCATCGAATTCCGACAGCTGGGCCTGTCGGCCTGCCTGCTGATCGGTCCCCTGACCTATCTCTATGTGCGCTCTTTCCTGGCCGGGCGCGCACAACTGCCTGCCGGACCACAATGGCGCTGGCATCTCGGCTTGTCCTTCCTGCTGATAGGCATGGGCGTTGCCTTTCCGTATTCCGCGTATCGTGCTGTGTGGGACCTGTCGAGTCATGCCATTCACGTGTTCTGGCTAGGCTACCTGCTGGCAACTGCCAAGTTGCTCTGGCAAAGCCGCCATGCATGGCTGAACGACGGACAGCGGATGGCCACCAGCAGCGTGCTACTGCTGAGCGTCTTTGCAGGCAGCTGTGTCATGCTGGCGGCATACGCGAGCACGCCGTTCACGTCGTATATTGTCGGCGCCTTGTCGTTCACCTTCTCGCTGCATGTCGCGGTCATGGTCTTTCTGCTGAGAAAGGAAACCTCGACGCTTGCCGAGCCGAAGCAGAAGTACCAGCATAGCCGCCTGACGCACGAAGATGGGCTTGCCGTGCTCGCTGCGCTGGAACAACAGATGAGCGGGCAGAAATCCTATCTGAATCCGAACCTGACCCTGGCCCAACTGGCCAAGCGGGCGGGATGCACGCAGGCGCAGGTGTCGCAAGTACTGAATGACAAGCTGAGCAAGAGCTTCAACACCTACGTCAACGAATATCGTATCGCCGAAGCGAAACAGCTATTGACCGACGAGCCGCAACTGAACATGGATATCGTTGCCGAGCGCTGCGGGTTCAATTCCAGTTCCACCTTCTACTCGACCTTCAAGAAAGTTGCTGGGCAGACTCCCGCCAGCTTCCGCACCCAATCTGGCCAGGCGGCCAGGGCTGTTTCCGCGTAAAACCGCTCCGGAATCGCCATTCCGGAGTCTGAAATCCTGTTTGGCGACATCCATTCCCCTGCATTTCGATAAGTTATCGACCACCAGCGACCTGAAATAGTCGTTGCTCCGATAAACGCAGTTCTACATGCAGGGTAAATCCATGATTCAATTTTTAATGCGCACGCTACTCGCCTGTTGCTTGCTCAGCAGCGCCGCCACCGGCACCGCCGCCACCGCAGACCAGGACGAAAATGCCATCCGGGAGACCGTACGCTTGTATCTGCATGGCACCAGCTTCAACGTACCGGACGAGATCAACCAGGCCTTCCATGCCTCCGCCCGCCTTTACCTGGACGGCAAAAACGATGCGGAATGGGAGTTGAGCGGTCCGGAATACGCCAAACTCTTTTCCCAAGAGAAAAAAGGGCAATTCAATGGGCGCCATGGGCGACTGATCAAGGTGGAGGTGAGCGGCAAGGTGGCCAGCGCCAAGGCCGAGATCCACATTCCCCGGCAAGGCGTGCGTTATGTGGATGTATTTCTGTTGAAAAAGATCGCCGGCAACTGGAAGATCATCAGCAAGTCGGCCGATCGCGAGCCGGCAGCCCCGCGCCAGGCACGCAAGGTGCTGCTGGTCGTGTCGAATGTGCACCAATATCCGGGCACAAAGGTTAACGCAGGCAATAATTTTCCCGAGCTGGCGTATACCTACGACGCCTTTCGCAAAGCAGGGTACGCGGTCGACTTCGTCAGTCCCGACGGTGGCGCCATTCCCCTGGAAATGATTGTCACGTCGGATGAGTTGCTCAAGAAGCATCTGTACGACAGTGACTTCATGTGGGCACTGGCGCATACCAAACCCGTCGCCGAGGTCAGGGCAGACGAGTATGCGGGCATGGCTTTCGTCGGCGGCGGCGCGGCCATCGTCGGCGTCCCGGACAACCAGCCGCTGCAGGACATCGCTGTACGCATCTATGAACAACAAGGTGGGGTGATCGCAGCCATCTGCCATGGCACCGAGGGCATCAAGAACCTGAAGCTCAATGACGGTACTTTCCTGATCCAGGGCAAGGTGCTCACCTCGTTCCCCGATGCGTTTCTCAACAAGGAATCACCGGTATACAAGGCCTATCCCTTTTCGGCGGAAGCCAGCATCAAGCGCCATGGCGGCATATTCAGACACGGCGCCAACGGCAAGAGTCACGTCGAAGTCGATGGCCGGCTGGTGACCGGCATGAGCTGGGAGTCGTCCGTCGGCGTGGCCGAATCCATGATCCGCCTGATCGAGCAGTAGATAGCAGTAGATTTATGGCGCGCGGCGCATTTCCGCCACAAAATCGTAATGATCGCTGCGGCAATACGAATGCGTCAGTTCCACCGCTTCGCCCGACTCCAGGTAGGCGATGCGCGTGATGAACAGCACGGCCTGGCCATCGGGGATACCCAGTTGCTTGGCCAGCACGTCCGTCGCATTCATGGCGCGGATGTGCTGCAAGGCACGCACGGGGGCCTTCTTGATGCTGTTCAAGTATTCGTACAACGAATCGCCCACGGCAGCCGGGTCCGGCACCACGCTGAAGGGCAGCACGCTCACTTCATACGCCATCACCACGTCGTCGGCCAGGCGCAAGCGCTCCAGGCGCGCCACTTTCGTGTTCTGCGCCAGGCCCAGGCTCAGCTGTTCATCGCTGCTGGCGATGACGACTTCGCGCTTGAGCCAGCGCGAGCCGGGGCGGTAGCCGCGCTGCTGCAGCTGCTCGGAAAAGCTCGACAGGTTTGACAGCGGCTGCTCGATGCGCGGGGCAATGTAGTTGCCCGAACCACGACGGCGCACGACGAGGCCTTGCTCGACGAGCTGGTCGATGGCCTTGCGGGCAGTCACGCGCGATACGTCAAGCAGTTCGGACAGGGTACGTTCAGAGGGCAGGGCCTGGTCTACCTGGTAGCGGCCGTTGCGTACGTCATCGCTCAGCTTGCGGGCGATCTGCATATATAAAGGCGAATTGTCATTTAAATCGACCTTGAGTTCTACGCTGGTCTGGCTCATACAGTTCTCCTTGTCCTCCTAGTGTAATAGCGATGGCGCTTGCGCGTAGCCCATCCACCCATGAATAAATGGAAAATGGCCATAAATAACGGTTATACACTTAAAAAAACAATGTTTTACCGTACGTATAGCTTTGCATTATAGATAAATAAGCAATTTTCATTGGCGTAGTCAAGCATCCCACCCTATGCTGCCAAGGCATCTATTCACCATGACACAGGGAAAGCATGATCAACAAAATGACGGGTTTGCTGGGCTTGCTGCTGCTGGGCACGACCTGGACGGCGCTGGCCACCCCGCCCGGCAGCGGCACAGAGCAACTCGTGCCACACGAACAGCAGCGTGCGCTCGATGCGACGCTGGCCGCCATCGTCGATGACCCGGCCCACCCGCTGGCCAGCCTGTCCGTGCTGGCCATTCGCCATGGCAAGGTGTCGTATCAGCAGCAATTTGGCTATCGGCACATCGGCGCCACGCCGGCGGACAGCCTGCCCGTGACGCCGGCCACGCTGTTTCGCATCGCCTCGGTATCGAAGATGATGACCACAGTGGGCCTGATGCGGCTGGTCGAGCAGGGCAAGCTGAGCCTGGATCAGGACGTGGGCATTTATCTGGGATTTTCCCTGCGCAACCCGCATTTCCCCCAGCAAGCCGTGACCTTGCGCAGCTTGCTCAGCCACACTTCTTCGCTGCGCGACGCGGGCGGCTATGCCTGGGGCCCCGAACGCAGCTTGCGCGACGTGTTTACAGCCGGTGGCGACGCGATGTGGGATACGGCTGCGGCGCCCGGCAGTTACTTTACATATTCCAACCTGAACTGGGGAGTCATCGGCACCGTGATGGAAAAGGTCACGGGCGAGCGCTTCGACTTGCTGATGCGGCGTCTGCTGCTCGATCCCCTCGATGTGCGCGGCGGCTACCACCCGGCGGCATTCCCGGCGGAGGACGTGGCGAACACGGCCACCCTGTACCGCAAGCGCACCTTGGAGACGGAAAAGTGGCAGCCGCACGGCCCCTGGATCGCCCAGGCCGATGATGTTCACCAGCGCCCGCCCGCCGGCATCGAGCGTTATGTGATCGGCAGCAACGCCACCGTCTTCAGCCCCACGGGCGGCTTGCGCATTTCCGCTGCTGACTTGGGCAAGATCATGCAAATGCTGCTCGACGGTGGCCGCTACCAACATCAGCAGTTGTTGCAGCCGGCCAGCATCGCCCTGATGTTTGCCCGGCAATGGCAGCTGGCGCCCGATGGCGGCAATGGCGACAGCGAGCGGGGCCTGTACCGCGCCTGGGGACTGGGCAACCAGCAATTCGATGCGCTGGCGGGGCAGGGCAATGGCTTGGTCGAGGGCGCCAGTTTCACGGCCGTGGGCCACCTGGGCGACGCGTATGGCCTCGTCTCCGCCTTCGTGCTCGATTTCAAGAACAGGAATGGCATGGTGATGCTGGTGGGCGGCACGGGCAGCGATCCCGAACGCTATCCGGGCACGTATTCCGCCATGGGGCGCAGCGAGGAATTGATACTCACCACCCTATACCGTGGTGCGATTGACAAGCATGAATAGTTTGCACTGAAACAGTGCATTCCTGAAAGTTATGGCTGCACCATGATGTTTCATTGGCTCCCTGACCGGCCAGCCTCTAAGCTCTTCCCGAATGCTCCCGCACCATGGGAGCGCAACGCAGCGAGGCAACATGCAGCAACACGTCATCATCATCGGCGGCGGCGTCGTCGGCCTGACATCGGCCTGGTGGCTGGCCGAGGCCGGCTACAAGGTCACTGTCCTGGAACGCAATGAACAAGTGGCGATCGCCGCCAGCTACCGCAATGGCGGCCAGCTCAGCTATCGCTATGTGGCACCGCTGGCGGACGCGGGCGTCCCCCTGAAAGCCCTGCAATGGCTGCTGCAGAAAGATGGCCCGCTGCGCTTCCGGCCCGAGGCCGACTGGCGCCAGTGGCGCTGGATGGCCAGTTTCTTGCGTAATTGCAACAGCGCCAGCAATGCCCGCACGACGGCCAAGCTGCTGCAACTGGGAGAATTAAGCCGCGCCGGCATGGCGCAGCTGGAACTGAGCGTGCCGCCCGAGGCGTATGCCTGGCGCGATGCCGGCAAACTCATCGTCTACCGCTCGCCCGCCATCTTCCAGCGGGCCGTGGCGCGGCCCGAATCGGAAGAGGCACGCCTCGTCCTGTCGCCACAGGAAGCCGTGCAGCGCGAACCGGCGCTGGCCGCCTTGCAAGGCTCCCTGGCGGGCGGCATCTTTACCGAGGGCGAGGCGGTGGCCGATTGCCACGCCTTTTGCCTGGCGCTGGAAGCGCGCCTGCTGCAGCACCCGAATTGTTCTCTCCTGCTGAAAGGCGAGGCGCGCCGTCTCGTCACGCACAAGGGCAGGATCACGGGCGTCGACACCAGCCTGGGCCTGTTACAGGCGGATCACTATGTGCTGGCGGCCGGCATCCAGAGCCGCGACCTGGCCGCCACGGCGGGCATTTATTTGCCGCTGTACCCTTTGAAGGGCTACAGCCTGACGGCGCCCATCCGCGCACAGGACAAGGCGCCCGAGATCAGCATCACGGATTTTGAGCGCAAGGTGCTGTATGCGCGCATCAAAGGCGACCTGCGCGTGGCCGCCATGGTCGACATGGTGGGCGCCGACAACAGCATCGATTGGAACCGCATCGCCGGCCTGACACGGCTGGCGCGCGAAGCCATGCCGCACGGCGCCGATTACGACCAGGCCACGGCCTGGGCTGGCCTGCGCCCCGCCACGCCGAACAGCGCGCCGCTGGTGGGCGCCAGTACTTACGCCAACCTGTGGCTCAACGTGGGCCACGGCCCGCTGGGTTTTACGTTTGCCGCCGGCACGGCGCGCATCCTCGCCGATCTCATGGCCGGCAAGGCGCCGCCGTTCGCGCTGGACTTCCTCAGCCCGAAAAAGTAGCCGGCCAAGGCGGCGCGCACGCGCCGCTGCCGATATGGCGGATAATTGCGGAACTTTCCTGTTCCCTCTTTTCTGTTCCATATCGCTACCGCATGCCCACACCCTCGACATCTGCCGCCTGCCCCTGTGGCGGCGCCTCCTACGCCACTTGCTGCGGCCCGTATATCGCGGGCGACGCCTTGCCGCCCACGGCTGCATCCCTGATGCGTTCGCGCTACACGGCGTTCACCTTGCGCGATGAGCCCTACCTGCGCGCCACCTGGCACGCCAGCACCCGTCCCACCGGCGCTTTATTTGCCGAAGAAGAAAAAGTCCACTGGCTGGGACTTGAGGTAAAATCTGCTTTACGTTTACGTCAACGTAAAGCAATATCAGCAGATCAAGCCGAAGAGATACACCGCGACAGCGTGGAATTCGTGGCCCGCTACAAGGTCAACGGCCGCGCGCACCGCCTGCATGAAGTGAGCCGCTTCGTGCGCGAGGCTGGTGACGGTGGCATGCGCTGGTTTTATCTCGACGGCAGTTTTCCCGAATAGCGCGACCCGAGAGACCGGGCGATCATAAAAAGGAACAGCAATGCCGCACATCGAAAGCAAACTCAATCCGCGCAGTGAAGATTTCAAGGCCAATGCCGCGGCCATGCAAGCCATCGTCGACGATCTGCGCGACAAGGTCGAGAAAATCGCGGCCGGCGGCGGCGAAGCGGCAGCCGCCAAGCACCTGGCGCGCGGAAAACTGCTGCCGCGCGACCGCGTGCAGATGCTGCTCGATCCCGGCACGCCCTTCCTCGAGTTTTCCCAGATGGCGGCCTATGCCATGTACCAGGACGCCAAGGGCGTCGATGCGGCGCCTTCCGCCGGCATCATCACCGGCATCGGCCGCGTCTCGGGCCAGGAATGCGTCATCGTCTGCAACGACGCCACCGTCAAGGGCGGCACGTATTACCCGATGACGGTGAAAAAGCATTTGCGCGCCCAGGAAATCGCCGACCAGAACAACCTGCCCTGCATCTACCTGGTCGACTCGGGCGGCGCCAACCTGCCGAACCAGGACGACGTCTTCCCCGACCGCGACCATTTCGGCCGCATCTTCTACAACCAGGCGAATTTGTCGGCCAAGGGCATCCCGCAGATCGCCGTGGTGATGGGCTCTTGCACGGCGGGCGGCGCGTATGTGCCTGCCATGAGCGACGAGTCGATCATCGTCAAGGAGCAGGGCACGATTTTCCTCGGCGGCCCGCCGCTGGTGAAAGCGGCGACGGGTGAAGTGGTGACGGCCGAAGACCTCGGTGGCGGCGACGTGCACACGCGCTTGTCCGGCGTGGTCGACCACCTGGCGCAAAACGATCTGCATGCGCTGTCGCTGGCGCGCACCATCGTCTCGAACCTGAACCGCACCAAGCCGCAGCAGATGGCCTTGCGTGCATCCGTCGAACCGGCATACCCGACGCAGGAACTGTATGGCGTGATCCCCGTCGATACGCGCAAGCCCTTCGATGTACGAGAAGTGATCGCGCGCATCGTCGACGGCAGCGATTTCGACGAATTCAAGGCGCGCTACGGCACCACCCTGATCTGCGGCTTCGCGCATATCTATGGCGTAAAAGTCGGCATCATTGCCAATAACGGTATCTTGTTCTCCGAATCAGCGCTGAAAGGCACGCATTTCATCGAATTGTGCTGCCAGCGCAAGATCCCGCTCGTGTTCCTGCAAAATATCACCGGCTTCATGGTGGGGCGCAAGTACGAAAACGAGGGCATCGCCCGCAATGGCGCCAAGATGGTGACGGCCGTGGCCACGGCCGCCGTGCCGAAATTCACGGTCATCATCGGCGGCAGCTTCGGAGCCGGCAATTACGGCATGTGCGGCCGCGCGTTCTCTCCGCGCTTCATGTGGATGTGGCCGAATGCGCGCATTTCCGTCATGGGCGGCGACCAGGCCGCGTCCGTGCTGGCGACCGTCAAACGCGACGGCATCGAGAGCAAGGGCGGGCAGTGGAGCGCGGACGAGGAAGCGGCCTTCAAGCAGCCGATCAAGGATCAATACGAACACCAGGGCCACCCATACTACGCCACCGCGCGCCTGTGGGACGATGGAGTGATCGACCCGGCCGACACGCGCATGGTGCTGGGCCTGGGTCTGTCGGCCGCCTTGAACGCGGAAATCCCGGACACGAAGTTCGGCGTATTCCGCATGTAAGCGGCATTGAGGGAGAAGATCATGGAATTTGAAACCTTAAAGCTGGTCATCGAGGGCAATGTCGCCACCGTGACCCTGAATCGCCCCGATGTGCGCAATGCCTTCAACGAGACGACGATCGCCGAACTGGCACGCGCCTTCGAGGGGCTGGGACGCAGCGACATGGTGCGCGCCATCGTGCTGGCGGCGAATGGCGCGGCCTTTTGCGCCGGTGCGGACTTGAACTGGATGAAGAAGATGGCCGGCTACACGCATGCCGAAAACCAGGCCGACGCACTGCAACTGGCGCAGATGCTGCGCACGATTTACCTGTGTCCCAAGCCCGTGGTGGCGAAGATCCAGGGCGACTGCTATGCGGGCGGCATGGGCCTCGTCGCCGCATGCGATATCATTCTGGTTGCGGAAGACGTGCATTTCTGCCTGAGCGAAGTGCGGCTGGGACTGATCCCGGCCACTATTTCACCGTATGTCATCAAGGCCATGGGCGAAAACGCGGCACGCCGCTATTTCCTGACCGCGGAGCGATTCTCTGCACAGGAAGCGCTGCGCATCGGCTTTGCCCACGAGGTAGTCGAGGCAAGCGCGCTGGACGCGAAAACCTTTGAAGTGCTCAAAGCGCTGACGGGCAACAGCCCGCACGCCGTGGCGCAAGCGAAAACGCTGGTGCGCGAGATCGTTGGCCAGCCGGTCGATGACGCGCTGCTGGCGGACACCGCCGAGCGCATCGCGCAGATCCGCGCCTCGGAGCAGGGCCGCGAAGGCGTGCAATCGTTCCTCGACAAGCGCAAGCCGAGTTGGCTCATGGGCTAGTTAATAGTCCAAAGCTCATGGACTAAGAAAATCATTGGAGCAGTTTTGAAAGCAGAAAAACAATCGGGCTGGGTCGAACGCAGTCTGCGCAGCGTGTGGCACCCTTGCACACAGATGCAGCATCACGAGACCGTGCCGCTCATCCCCGTCAGCCATGGCCGCGGCGCCTGGCTGTATGACCACGAGGGCCGACGCTACCTGGACGCAATCAGCTCCTGGTGGGTGAACCTGTTCGGCCACGCCAATCCGCGCATCAATGCGGAACTCAAGGACCAGCTGGACCGCCTGGAACACGCGATGCTGGCCGGTTTCACGCATGCACCGGTGGTCGAACTGTCGGAAAAGCTGTCGGCATTGACGGGCGGCGTGCTTGGCCACAGCTTTTACGCGTCCGACGGCGCCTCGGCCGTGGAAATCGCCCTGAAAATGAGCTTTCATGCGTGGCGCAACAGCGGCAAGAGTGAAAAACAGGAATTCGTCTGTTTAAAAGGCAGCTACCACGGCGAAACCATCGGCGCGCTGGCCGTCACGGATGTCGCCCTGTTCAAGGATGCCTACGGCCCCCTGCTGCGCGCCTCGCAGACGGTGATGTCGCCCGACTTCCGCCAGGCGTTTGAGGGCGAATCTGCCGAAGACGTGGCGCGCCGCGCGGCGGCCGACGTGGAACAGCTGTTCCAGCAGAAGGCAGACAAGATCGCCGCCATCATCATCGAGCCGCTGGTGCAATGCGCCACCGGCATGGCCATGCACGACCCCTTGTACCTGTCGCTGGTGCGCGCCCTGTGCGACCGCTATCAGGTCCATTTGATACTCGACGAAATCGCCGTCGGCTGCGGCCGCACGGGCACTTTCTTTGCGTGCGAACAGGCCGGCATCTGGCCCGACTTCGTGTGTCTGTCCAAGGGAATCAGCGGCGGCTATCTGCCCCTGTCCCTGGTGATGACGCGCGAAGACATCTACCAGGCGTTCTACAGCACCGATGTGCGCCGCGGCTTCTTGCATTCGCACTCGTACACGGGCAACCCGCTGGCCTGCCGCGCCGCGCTGGCGACCCTGGCCATCTTCGAGGAAGACGATGTGCTGGTGGCCAACCGCGCGCGCGCCGCCAAGATTACGCGCGCCCTGGCGCCGCTGGCGCAGCATGAGCGCGTAAAACACTTCCGCCAGCAGGGCATGATCTGGGCCTTCGATGCCGTCGATGCGGCGCCCGATTTTTCGCGCCGCTTCTTCAGCACGGCGCTGGAACACGAACTGCTGATGCGCCCCATCGGTTCGACCGTCTACCTGATGCCGCCGTATATCCTCGACGACGAGGAAATCGCAGGCCTGGGCCAACAGACGCTGGCCGTCTTCAACACAGTGATCGGGGCCTGAGATGGAACTGATCGCACGATTACAACAGCAACTGCAAGGGCTGGAAGAGCGCAGCCTGATCCGCCGCCGCCGCACCGTCGACACGCCGTGCGCGCCGCGCCTGACGGTGGACGGGCGCGACATGCTGGCCTTTTGCAGCAATGACTACCTGGGCCTGGCGTCGCATCCGCGCATCGTCGCCGCGCTGAAAGAAGGCGCCGACCTGTATGGCGCCGGCAGCGGCGCTTCTCACCTGATCAGTGGCCACAGCCGCGCCCACGCGCAGCTGGAAGAACGGCTGGCCGCTTTCGTCGGCGCCAACCTGGAACAGGCGCGCGCCCTGTATTTTTGCACGGGTTACATGGCTAATTTAGCTGTGCTGACCGCCCTGGCGGCGGGCGACGCGGAGACCGAGATCTTCTCGGAAGCGCTGAACCACGCCTCGCTGATCGACGGCACGCGCCTGGCCCGCGTCAAGACGCGCGTGTATCCGCATGCGGACCTCGATGCCCTGGCGGCCCTGCTGGCGGCCAGCACGGCGCAGACAAAGATTGTCGTCACCGACAGCATCTTCAGCATGGATGGCGACCTGGCGCCGCTGCCCGCGCTGCTGGCCCTGTGCGAGCGCTATGGCGCCTGGCTGGTGGTCGACGATGCGCACGGTTTCGGCGCGCTGGGCGCCAATGGCCGCGGCGCGCTGGCACACTTCGACCTGCATTCGCCGCACCTGGTCTACGTGGGCACCTTGGGCAAATCGGCCGGCGTGGGCGGCGCCTTTGTTTGCGCGCACGAAGCCGTGATCGAAACGCTGATCCAGAAGGCGCGCCCCTACATCTTCACCACGGCCGCCGCGCCCGCGCTCGCGCATGCGCTCCTGGCCAGCCTGGACATCATCGCCGGTGAGGAAGGAAAACAACGTCGCAGGCACCTGGCGGCGCTGGTGGCGCAATGGAACGAGGGCTTGCAACTGCAACACTGGCAAGCCTTGCCATCACTGTCCGCCATCCAGCCCGTCATCATCGGCGACAACGCGGACATGCTGGCCGTCGCCGCTCAACTGTACCAGCAGGGACTGTGGGTCGGCGCCATCCGCCCGCCCACCGTGCCAGCGGGGTCGGCGCGCCTGCGCGTAACCCTGTCGGCCGGCCACACGGCGCAGGAAGTGGCGCAATTGATCAACGCAGTCAACACCCTGGAAAGGACTCGCCATGAGCCTTGATGACCCCATCGTGGCGGCAGTGCTGGCGGACCTGGCGCCGGCCGTGCAGCCGGCTCCGGCCATTGCCGGCCTGCCCTCGCGCTTCGCCTGTTTCGTCACCGGTACGGACACGGAAATCGGCAAGACCCTGACCTCGTCGGCCCTGCTGCATGCGCTGGTCGCGCGCGGCGTGCGCGCCTGCGGCATGAAGCCCGTGGCCGCCGGCGCCGAGATGCGCGACGGCGAACTGCATAATGAAGACGCCGACAGCCTGATCGCGGCCGGCAACGTCACCATGCTGCGCAGCCTGACCACGCCCTACATGTTGAAGGAAGCGGCCGCGCCGCACATCGCCGCCGCGCTCGAAGGCGTGAGCATCGAATCGGTGCCGATTCTGGCCGCCTACCTGGAAATCGCCGCCGCCTCGGATGCCGTCGTGGTCGAAGGCGTGGGCGGTTTCCGCGTGCCGCTGTCGCCCGGCTTCGATTCGGCCGACCTGGCGCAGCAACTCGATCTGCCCGTGATCCTCGTGGTCGGCATGCGTCTGGGCTGCATCAGCCAGGCCTTGCTGACGCTGGAAGCCATCGAAGCGCGCGGCCTGACGGTCATCGGCTGGGTCGCCAACACCCTGGAAGTGGAAATGCGCTTCCTCGACGAAAATATCGATGCGCTGATCGAGCGCATCCCGGCGCCGCTGCTGGGCAGGGTGCCGCGTCTGGCGCAGCCGAGCGCGCAAGCGGCGGCGGCGTATCTCGATTTCACCGGCTTGCCCAACTGGCCGGCGCAGCATCCCAACACTTAAACGTATTCAAAAGAGAAGCGAAGGAATCACATGTCTCACGTCCAAGAAGCAGCAAAAACCGTCGAACTGCACCGCCCTGCGGCGCGCATCACCGTGCCGGAAGCGGCCACCTGGCCCGTCGCCGATGTACTGGCCCTGTTCGACCTGCCATTCAATGACCTGATGTTCAAGGCCCAGCAAACCCACCGCATCAACTTCCCCGATGGCGACGTGGAACTGGCGACCCTGTTATCGATCAAGACGGGCGGCTGCGAAGAAGACTGCGGCTACTGTCCGCAAGCGGCCCGCTATGACACGGGCGTGGAAGCGAAAAAAATCCTCGACATCGACACGGTGCTCGACGCGGCGCGCCAGGCGAAAGCCAATGGCGCCACGCGCTTCTGCATGGGCGCCGCCTGGCGCAGCCCGAAAGAGCGCGACATGGAAAAAGTCGAAGAGATGGTGACCAAGGTAAAAGCGCTGGGCCTGGAAACCTGCGCCACTTTGGGCATGCTGGAAGAGGGACAAGCGGACCGCCTGAAAAACGCGGGCCTGGACTTCTACAACCATAACCTTGATACGGCGCCCGAGTTCTACGACAACGTCATCTCCACGCGCGAATACCAGGACCGTCTGGACACTTTGGGCCGCGTGCGCGAAGCAGGCTTGAAAGTGTGCTGCGGCGGCATCGTCGGCATGGGCGAAACGCGTCTGCAGCGCGCGGGCCTGATCGCCCAGCTGGCCAATTTGAATCCGTATCCGGAATCGGTGCCCGTCAATCACCTGGTGCAAGTGGAAGGCACGCCTTTGTTCGGCCTGGAAGCGCTCGATCCATTTGAATTCGTGCGCACGATCGCCGTTGCCCGCATCACCATGCCGAAGGCGCGCGTGCGTTTGTCCGCGGGCCGCCGCCAGATGGGCGAAGCCGTGCAAGCGATGTGCTTCCTCGCTGGCGCCAACTCCATCTTCTACGGCGACAAGCTGCTCACCACCGACAACCCGGAAGCGGAAGACGACCGCGTCTTGCTCGGCAAACTGGGCCTGCAGACGCGCGGCGCGATGCTGGACTCGGTGCAGAAAGAGAAGTGCGGCTGCTGATGACAGCCTTGTCGGGTTACGCCGTGCCGGCTAACCCGACCTACGATATCCAGCCTCACCATGCGTAGGTCGGTTTAGCGCGTAGCGCGTAAACCGACAAACCAGCAGACAACGTCCACCAAGAGACAGCTGCCCCTTTTTGAGAGAATAGAGAGAGACCATGTTCACTAAAATCCTGATCGCCAACCGCGGCGAAATCGCTTGCCGTGTCGCCGCTACCGCCCGCCGCATGGGCATACAGACCGTCGCCGTGTATTCGGAAGCGGACGCCAACGCCAAGCACGTCGCCGTGTGCGACGAAGCGGTGCTGATCGGCCCCGCGCCGGCCAAGGAAAGCTATTTGTGCGGCGACAAGATCATCGCCGTGGCGCTGGCGACAGGCGCGCAGGCGATTCACCCCGGCTATGGCTTCCTGTCCGAAAACGCCGACTTCGCCGATGCCTGCCAGGCTGCAGGCCTGGTCTTCATCGGCCCGCCGGCATCCGCCATGCGCGCCATGGGCTCGAAATCGGCCGCCAAGTCGCTGATGGAAAAAGCCAATGTGCCGCTGGTGCCCGGCTACCACGGCGAGGAACAGGATGCGGACTTCCTGCACGGGCAGGCCGACAAGATCGGCTACCCCGTGCTGCTGAAGGCGTCCGCTGGCGGCGGCGGCAAGGGCATGCGCGTCATCGAGAACAGCGCCGACTTCAAGGCCGCACTGGCCTCGTGCAAGCGCGAAGCGATCAGCTCTTTCGGCGACGACAAGGTACTGGCCGAAAAATACCTGTCGCGCCCGCGCCATATCGAAATCCAGGTGTTTGCCGACACGCTCGGCAACTGCATCTACCTGTTCGAGCGCGATTGCTCGGTGCAGCGCCGCCATCAAAAGGTGCTGGAAGAGGCGCCGGCGCCGGGCATGCCGGCTGAGCGCCGTGCCGCCATGGGCGAGGCGGCCGTCGCCGCCGCCAAGGCTGTCGGCTACGTGGGCGCGGGCACGGTCGAATTCATCGCCAACCAGGATGGCTCGTTTTACTTCATGGAGATGAACACGCGCCTGCAGGTGGAACACCCGGTGACGGAAATGATCACCGGCACCGACCTGGTGGAATGGCAGTTGCGCGTCGCCTTTGGCGAGCCGCTGCCGAAAAAACAGAGCGAACTGACGATCCACGGCCACGCCATCGAGGCGCGCATCTATGCGGAAAATCCGGAGAAGGGCTTCCTGCCGTCGATCGGCACCCTGCGTCACATGCAGTCGCCATCGGCCGTCACGTTCGAGCTCGGTGGCACGCTGGTTCCGGCCGCCGTGCGCATCGATTCGGGCGTGCGCGAGGGCGACGCCATCTCTCCCTTCTACGACCCGATGATCGCCAAGCTGATCGTCTGGGGCGCGGATCGCCGCGAAGCGCTGGCGCGCATGGCGCAGGCGCTGTCGGAATACCAGATCGTCGGCCTGGCCAGCAATATCGCCTTCTTGAAACGCCTGGTCGAAGGCCAGGCCTTTGCCAGCGCGGACCTCGACACGGGTTTGATCGAGCGCAATCAGGCGTCGCTGTTCCCCGCCCTGCAGGCGGCGCCCGACACGGCCCTGGCGCTGGCGGCAGTCAGCCTGCTGACGCAAGAAAAAACCGCGTCCGAAGCGCAGTCGAGCAACCCCGCCGACCCGTGGGGCAATGCACTGGGCTGGCGTCTGAACAGCACCCTGGGCCGCAACCTGTCGTTCGCCGATGAATTCGCACTGGCCGGCGACAGCAAGGCCTATGCCGCGCGCATCGCCTACAAGACCGATGGCTGGCTGTTCAACGGCCAGACTCTCACCTTGACGGCGCGCAAAGGCAACGAGTTGCACATCAAGCTCGGTGAGCGTGCCGTGCACGGCACGGTGCTGCGCGACGGCGAGCAGTTCCACGTATTCACCGGCGGCTTGCACCACACCCTGCACTACAACGACCCGATGGCGCATGCGGGCGAAACGGAAGCGGAAGGCGGGCGCCTGACGGCACCGATGCCGGGCAAGGTCGTCGCCGTGCTGGTGAACAAGGGCCAGGATGTCAAGAAGGGCGAGCCTCTGGTCATCATGGAAGCGATGAAGATGGAACACACGATCGCCGCGCCGCACGACGGCCTGGTGGAAGACGTGCTGTATGCGGTCGGCGACCAGGTGGCCGACGGCGCGCCGCTGCTGGCCTTCAAGGCTGCCGCATAGAGGTAAGCATATGCGCATCCTGTTACAACGCTCGGACGGCAAGGAAGCGGCGTGGATCGCCGATTTTAAAACCTTGCTGCCCGAAGCCGATATTGTCTTCTGGCGCGAAGGCGAGACGTTCGCGCCATGCGACTATGCCGTCGTGTGGCAGCCGCCCGCCGCCATGCTGCCCGCATTGCGCGAAGTCAAAGCCATCTTCAACACGGGCGCCGGCGTCGACGCGCTCCTGAAATTTGGCGAGGCGCTGCCCGCGCACGTGCCGCTGGTGCGCCTCGATGATGCGGGCATGGGCGTGCAGATGGCCGAATACGTGAGCCACGCCGTGCTGCGCCACTTCCGCCGTTTCGACGACTACGAGGCACAGGGCCGCGCCGGCATCTGGCAGCCACTGCCCGCGTTCGACAAGATGGATTTCCCCGTCGGCGTGCTGGGCATGGGCGTGCTGGGCACGCGCGTGCTGCAAGCGCTGGCGCAGTTCGAATTTCCGCTGCGCGGCTGGAGCCGCAGCCAGAAGCACATCGATGGCGTGCAGTGTTTTGCGGGCGGAGAGGGGCTCGATGCCTTCTTGCGCGGCACGCGCCTGCTGGTGTGCATGCTGCCGCTCACGCCGGACACGCACAACCTGCTCGACCGCGCCCGCCTGTCGATGCTGCTGCCGGGCGCCTACGTCATCAACGTGGCGCGCGGCGCGCATCTCGCCGAACCGGATTTGCTGACGCTGATCCGCTCCGGGCATATCGCCGGGGCGACGCTCGACGTGTTCCGCAACGAGCCGCTGCCGCAGCAGCACCCGTTCTGGCAAGAACCCCGCATCACCATCACGCCGCATATTTCGGCGGCCACCCTGCGCCGCGAAAGCGTGGCGCAGATCGCCGCCAAGATGCGCCGCCTGCACGCCGGAGACTCTGTCGCCGGCATCGTCAACCGTTTGCAAGGATATTGAGATGAGCAATCAACCGCATTTGCCGAAACAGGTCAAGATCGTCGAAGTGGGTCCACGCGACGGCCTGCAAAACGAAAAGGACACCATCAGCGCCGCCGTCAAGATCGAGCTGGTCGACCGCCTGACCCTGGCCGGCTTCGCCAATATCGAGGCGGCGTCGTTCGTCTCGCCGAAATGGGTGCCGCAGATGGCCACCAGCGCGGAAGTGATGGAAAAGATCGCGCGCCGCCCAGGCACGATGTATTCGGCGCTGACGCCGAACATGCAGGGTTTCGAGGCGGCGCTGGCGGCGAAGGCCGATGAAGTGGTGATCTTCGGCTCCGCCTCCGAGGCCTTCTCGCAAAAGAACATCAACTGCTCGATCGCCGAATCGATCGCCCGCTTCGAAGGCGTGGCGAAGGCGGCCAAGGAACACGGCCTGCGCCTGCGCGGCAGCATCAGCTGCGCCTTCGGCTGCCCCTACCAGGGAGAAGTGCCGCTGGACGCCGTGGCCGACGTGGTGGGCCGCATGCGCGACCTCGGTTGCGACGAAATCGATATCGCCGACACCATCGGCGTGGCCACTCCACGCAAAACGCAGGCGGTAATGCAGCGCGCCATCGCGGCCTTCCACGTGGGTGGCCTGTCCGGCCACTTCCACGACACCTACGGCCAGGCGCTGGCGAATATCTACGCCAGCCTGGAAACGGGTATCGCGATCTATCACTCGTCTGTCTCGGGCCTGGGCGGCTGCCCGTACGCCAAGGGCGCCACCGGCAACGTGGCCACCGAGGACGTGCTGTACATGATGCAGGGGCTGGGCATCGCCACCGGCATCGACCTGGACCTGGTGGTGGACGCGGGGCAATTCATCTCGCAGCAGCTGGGCCGCAAGGGATCGAGCCGGGCGGGCAACGCCATCGCGGCGAAACGCGCCGCTGTTTGAGGTAGGTCGGATTAGCGCGCAAGCGCGTAATCCGACGCCACCAGGGACATGGCCAACAATGTTGTCGGGTTACGCGCTGCGCGCTAACCCGACCGACCCGACCGACCCCGAACGTACCTGAACCGTACAGACGAAAAAAAACCCAAGAGTCGAAACTCTTGGGTTTTTTTCTACAAATTTGGTCGGAGTACAAGGATTCGAACCTTGGACCCCCTGGTCCCAAACCAGGTGCGCTACCGGGCTGCGCCACACTCCGAAGACCAAGATAATACAGGCCGTATCGACTTCGGTCAAGGGTCAGGTGAAACTCTGTGTAAATTATTTTCGCGCAGCACTGGAAGCCCTGTATTTTCAGCATGCATGAAATATGCGACACTCGGTTTGCAAGTTTTCCCGATCAGACATGAAGGCGACGACGGCAATGGATTTCAGTATTGGAAGAAACGGCGGAAGCGGCGGTGGCCAGCCCTTGCCGCATCGCCGCAGCATCGCGCTGGGCATAGCCGTATCCTTGCTGCTGCATGGCGCCTTGATCTATCTGTGGCGCCACGTGCAGCCGTCTGTGCCGCCGGACACGGCCCCGCGCGTGGAATCGATCGCCGTGTGGATACGTCCGCTGGCCGCCAAGCCTCCCCCGCCGCCTGTCGAGGTGATCAAGCCGAAGCGCGAAGCAAAACCCGTCAGCAAGCCGAAACTCGCCGCTGCCCGCGAAACGCCGGTGGCGGCCACGGCGCCAGCGGCCAGCCCGCAAGCCATCACGGTGGTGCCGGCCTCACCGGCCACGCCGGCGGCCAGTGCCGATACCTTCACGCAAGAGACGCCAAAGTTCGACATGGAAGCGGCCAGGAAGACGGCGCGCAAGATGGCCGGCGAGCGCGACCCATCCAAGGTGGGCACGGCCGTGGGGCAAATCCCCGACAAGCCGCTGCAAACGGAAACCCAGCTGGCGCGCGACATCGCGCAAGGCAAGCGCGGCGATTGCCGCACCGCCTATGCGGGCGCAGGCTTGCTGGCGCCCGTGCTGATGTTGCTCGACAAGAAGGATAGCGGCTGCAAGTGGTGAGAGCCGGCTTGACTATACCCATATTGGGTACTAACATACCCAATATGGGTACTTTCGCAGATACATTGTTTTCCAAGACACAGCAACGCGTGCTGGCCTTGCTCTTTGGCCAGGCGCAACGCTCTTTCTATGCGAATGAAATTATCGCCTTCGCGGCCATCGGCTCGGGCGCCGTGCAACGCGAACTGGCCAAGCTGGTGAAATCGGCCCTGGTGACCGTCAAAAAAGTGGGCAACCAGAAGCATTACCAGGCCAACCGCAATGCGCCGATATTCGACGAGCTACGCAGCATCGTGCTGAAAACCTTTGGCGTCGCCGATGTGCTGCGCGTCGCGCTGCAACCGTACTGGCAAGAAATAGACCTGGTCTTTGTATACGGTTCCATGGCCAAGGGCACGGAACACGCACACAGCGACATCGATCTGATGGTCATCGGCAGCATGGCATCGAACACCCAGTTGCTGGCAGCCTTGCAGCCAGCGCAGCAGCAGCTGGGGCGCAGCATCAACCCGACCTTGTACACGCCAGAAGAATGGCGGCAAAGAATAGACGACGGCAAGTCGTTCGTCGTGCGCATCCTCGAACAGCCAAAGATTTTTGTCAAAGGCTCCAACGATGACCTCATCGAACTCACAGGCGCTGGCGAACCTGGCGCGCATCGGCCAGCTCAAGGCTGAGCCAGCGGACGCACGCGAACGCGCGGGCTTGCTGCGCTCGGCCACCTTGCGCCTGCGCGATGCCAGGCAATTGATACTGTCGCTGGAGAGCCGCTTCGACCTGGCGTATAACGCGGCGCATGCGGCCGCCTTGTCTGCGCTGCGTCAACATGGTTATCGCAGCGACAACCGCTATCTCGTCTTTCAAAACCTGGAGCACACGCTGGATTTTACGCCGCAGCAATGGCTGCTATTCAATCAGGCGCACCGGAAGCGTAATCTGGCCGAATACGAAGGCGATCTTGATGTCACCGAGGGCTTTGTCGACGAGTTGATCGCGCATGTGGAACAGTTACTCGTAGCGGCCAGGGCACTGGATGTCCAACCGCCATCCTGATCCCTTATTCCTGCCCCTTCAACTGCAGCGCCCGTTCATACAGGGCGTTTTTTTTGCGGCCCGTGATTTGCGCCGTCAGGTTCGCCGCCTGCTTGACGCTGCATTCGGCCAGCAGGATGTTGAGGATGCGTTCCGCTTCCACGTCTTCCGCGTCCTGCGCCTCCGTCGCGCCCTCCAGCAGCACGACGAATTCTCCCTTTTCGCGGTGCGCGTCGGCACGGATCCAGCTTTCCGCTTCGGACAGGGGACAGCGGTGGATTTCCTCGAACATTTTCGTCAGTTCGCGCGCAAACACCACCTGGCGCGTGGGCTCGAACGCTTCCACCAGGGCCGTGGCGCAATCGAGGATGCGGTGCGGCGCCTCATAGAACACCATCGTCGCCGTCACGCCGCGCAGACTGTGCAGCATGTTTTCGCGCTGCTTGGCCTTCGCCGGCAGGAAGCCGACGAAGTAAAACTGGTCATTCAACAAGCCGCTGGCGGAAATGGCGGTGATCGCCGCCGACGGACCGGGCAGGGGCAGCACGCGCAAGCCGGCCGCACGCACGGCGTCGACGATGCGCGCGCCCGGGTCGGACACGGCGGGCGTGCCCGCGTCGGAGACGAGGGCGATGCGCTCGCCGGCATGCAGGCGGGCGATCAGCGTCTGCGCCACTTCGCGCTCGTTATGTTGATGCGCCGCAATTAGCGGCTTGTTCAGGCCAAAGCGCGTCAGCAGGTGCGCCGTGTTGCGCGTATCTTCACAGGCGACGGCGTCGGCAATGCTCAGCAAATGCAGCGCGCGCAGACTGATATCGGTCACATTGCCGATCGGCGTGGCCACTATATACAATGTTGCGATAGGATAGACCTGGTGCGCCGCCTCTGTCATGATGGGCAGGCTGGCGATGGAACTGATTTCTTGTACGGTCATTTTGGAGGTTAAATGCTTGCTAATAGTGTGAAGTTACTGCTTGTTTGTGCCGCGACCGGCATGCTGAGCGCTTGCAGCACGCCTTGCGACGCGCCCGGGCAATTGTGCGCGCCTATTGAATCTAACACAAGGGCGCTGCCGCCACCGAAGCCGCTGCCACCGCCCGTGCCGCCCAAGCCGCCCGCGCCCGAACCGGTGACGTTTGCCGTGGCTGTGCCCGATATTACCGCGTACGACGGCAACGGCGCGCCGCTGGCGCCCATCACCACCAAGCCGGCGACAGGCACGCCGCAGGACATGCCGGCCGCCACGGCGCCGGCGCCGTCCGACGGCAAGGTCCACCACATCGGCCTGCTGCTGCCGCTGCGCTCGGCTTCCCTGGGCCCGGCCGCCGAACTGCTGCGCGCCGGCTTCATGGCTGCGTACGAGCGCGACCGCAGCGGCTTTGAAGTGACGGTGATCGACACGGGCGACGGCAGCAGCGACGTGCTGAACAAGTTTGCGCAAGCGCAAGAGGAACAGGATGTCGTCGTGGGGCCTTTGTCGCGCTCGGCCGTGACGGCCGTGGCGAACAGCGACCTGGTACGCAAGCCGACGATCGCCCTGAACCACCCGGACAACCGCGGCGAGGCGCGCCTGCCGGCCAAGCTGCTGGTGATGGGCCTGTCGATCGAGGCGGAAGCGCGCCAGGTCGCCGCCTGGGCCGCCAGCGAACAGCCTGGCGCCAGCGCGCTGATCCTGTCGGCCGGTTCGCCCTCGCAGCGCCGCATCAGCGCCGCCTTCAAGCAGGAATGGCTGCGCCAGGGCGGCAAGGTCGATGTGATGGACTTGACGGCCACGAACGGCTACCTGAGCGATGCGGAACTGGTGCAGCTGCGCGCACGCCTGGCCGCGACGCCGCCGGGCCTGCTGTTTGTCGCACTTGACGCCGACCAGGCGCGCCAGCTGCGCGTGGCCATCGGCAGCGATCTGCCCCTGTATGGCACCTCATCCTTGAATCCCGGCGCCGGGCGCGGCGCCAGCGGCCCCGAGCTCGACGGCGCGCGGCTGCTGGACCTGCCATGGCAAGTGCAGCGCGACCATCCGCAAGTGATGGTGTATCCGCAGCCGCCGCAGCCTGCCGAGCGCCGCCTGACGGCCGACATGGAGCGCCTGTATGCGCTGGGCATCGATGCCTTCCGCGTGGCGCGCGAAGTGGCGTTGCGCCCGAACGCGCCGTTCACGCTCGATGGCGTGACGGGCCGTCTGGCCGTGCGCTTTGACGATGATCAAAGCGTGTTCGAACGCACGGAACAAGCCGCCAGCTACCAGCAGGGCGTGCTGGGCACCTGGCCGCCGGCCACGCCGGCCACGCCACCGGTACAGTAAGGACATGCGCCATGCCGCCCTTCGCTTTCTGGAACAAACGGGAACGGGGACGGCAGGGAGAAGACGATGCGCTCGCATATCTGCTGCTGCAAGGCCTGGTGCTGCTGCAACGCAATTATCTGTGCAAGGGCGGCGAACTGGACCTGATCATGCGCGATGGCGCCTGCATCGTTTTCGTCGAAGTGCGGCTACGCAGCAGTGCAGCCTACGGCGGCGCCCTGGCCAGCATCACGCCGGCCAAACAGCGGCGCATGGTGGTGGCCGCGCACACCTGGCTGCAGGGGCAAAAGGCCTTGCCGCCGTGCCGCTTCGACGCGCTGGCCATCGATGGCGGGCACATCAGCTGGCTGCAGAACATCCTCGATATGTAAGCATTTTTAACAGTGCTTGTTCGCCATGCCGCGCGCCTGCACTATAATCGGCAGACTATGAATAATCAACGCATCCTCTCGCACTTCCACGAAAGTGCCGAACTCAAGATCCAGGCCGCTACCGTACTGGCGCCACCCATTGCACAGGCGATCGACCTGATGTTTTATGCATTGTCCAACGGCAACAAGATCCTCGCCTGCGGCAACGGCGGTTCCGCCGCCGACTGCCAGCATTTCGCAGCCGAGCTGGTGGGACGCTTCGAACGCGAGCGCTTTCCGCTGCCGGCCCTGGCGCTGACGACGGATACCTCGATCCTGACGGCCGTGGCCAACGACTACAGCTACCGCGAGATTTTCTCGAAGCAGGTGCAGGCCTTCGGCCAGGCCGGCGACATCCTGCTGGCCATCTCCACGTCGGGCAATTCGGCCAACGTGCTGGCCGCCGTGGAAGCGGCGCTCGAGCGCGAAATGCGCGTCGTGGCGCTGACGGGCAAGGACGGCGGGGCCATCGGCAAGATGCTGACGGACGCCGACGTGCATATCTGCGTGCCGGCCGAGCGCACCGCGCGCATCCAGGAAGTCCATCTGACCACCATACATTGCATCTGCGACGGCATCGACGTCGCGCTATTCGGAGGAGACGTGAATGACTAAATTCGGTACTGGCCCAGGCTGGAAACGCGTACAACGCCCATTGGCTACCGCATTGCTGTGCGGCGCCATGCTCACCTCGCTCACCGGCTGCATCGAACTGATGGTCGGCGGCGCAGTGATGGGCGGCGTTGCCGCAGCGGACCGCCGCACCCTGGGCGCGCAGACCGAAGACAAGTCGATCGCCCTGAAAGGCGAGTCGCGCATCCCCTCCGTCGTCGGCGATGTTGGCCACGTGAATGTCACCAGCTTCAACCGCCGCGTCCTGCTGACAGGCGAAGTGCGCGATGAGGCGATGAAAAATGCCGTCGAACGCGAAGTACGCAATATCGAGGGCGTGGAATCGGTGGCCAATGAACTGATCATCGCCGGCCCGGCCAGCTACACCTCGCGCTCGAACGACGCGCTGATCACGGCCAAGGTCAAGGCCAGCCTGGTCGACATGAAAACCATCTCGGCCGCCTCGTTCAAGGTCGTCACGGAAAACGGCACCGTCTTCCTGATGGGCCGCGTTACCCAGCGCGAAGGCACGGTCGCGGCCGACGTGGCGCGCGGCGTGGGCGGCGTGCAGAAAGTGGTCAAGCTGTTCGACTACATTTCGGAAGCGGAATTGAAACAATTGCAGCCCGATCCACCGCAGCAGCGCACGACGAGCACGGTCAGCGATACGGTCCAGCAATAAAGTCCTCCCCCATCCGGCCTACGGCGCCTGAGTGATGATGCGACTATAATGGCCGCATCGTTGCTCAACATTAGTGAAACTTCGCCATGTCAACTTCGCCCTCCGCAAGCAAGTCCTGGATCAAGCCAGCCCTGATCGCCGTCTTCGTGGCGGGCGTGGCGGCAGCCGGCTATCTGTCGCTGAACGACAAGCAAAGCGCACCGGACGTGACCTTCCACGGCATCCATGGCGAGAAAATCACCTCAAACAGCCTGCGCGGCAAGGTGGTGATGGTCAATTTCTGGGCCACCTCGTGCACCACCTGCGTGGCAGAAATGCCGGAGATGGTCGACACCTACAACAAGTACAAGGGGCAGGGCCTGGAATTCGTGGCCGTGGCCATGAAATACGATCCGGCCAACTACGTGCTCAATTTCGCCGAAACGCGCCAGCTGCCGTTCAAGGTGGCGCTCGACGTGACGGGCGAGGCGGCCAAGGCCTATGGCGACGTGGCCCTCACGCCCACCACCTTCGTGCTCGACAAGCAGGGCAAGATCCTCAAGCGCTACGTAGGCAAGCCCGAGTTTGCCGAACTGCATAAACTCCTGGAAAAGGCCATCGCCGGCTGATTCAGTCCCCAGCACCGCACAAAGCCCTGTTGCCAGGTGTTGCCAAGCTGTTATAACCTTCCTTCCGTGATCCCATTCACCTTGTGAAGGCCAGCCGTGCCCCTCGCCGCTCAATCGCTCGACCCGCAGCAACTGAAAGCCTGGCTGCTTGCCGCCGGCAACAAGGACGCCACGGCGTTCCGCCAGCTATATAACTGCACCGCATCGAAACTGTTTGGCTACACCCTGCGTATATTGCATAAGCAAGAGCTCGCTGAAGAAGCCTTGCAAGAGGGGTTCGTCGCCATCTGGAACAATGCCGCCACTTACCAGAGCCATCTGGCCGCGCCGATGACCTGGATGGCCACCATCGTGCGCAACAAGGCGTTCGATGTGCTGCGGCGCAGCGACGATAGCGTGGAAATCGATGCAGACCAGTTTGATAGCGAAGTCATGAATGCACTGCGAGACCCCCAGGCCACGCCGATCGAATCGCTGCAGATGAGCGGTGACGCCAAGGCGCTGGCGTTTTGCATGTCGGCCCTGGAAGGGCTGCACCGGCAGGTGGTCGCCCTGGCGTTCTATCACGACCTGTCGCACAGCGAAGTGGCGCAGCAGATGTCGCTGCCGATCGGCACCGTGAAGACCTGGATACGCCGCAGCCTGGAACGGCTGCGCACGTGCCTGGCGAAACGGGAGGCATCATGAATATCCGCGGCAATGACACACTGCGCCAGAAACTGGCGTCCGAATACGTGCTGGGCACCTTGAAAGGGGGCGCGCGGCGGCGTTTCGAAGGCTGGCTGCACAACGATGCCGATCTGCGCCATATCACGGCCGAATGGCGCCAGCGCCTGGAACCGATGGCGGAATTCGCCACGCCCGTGGCGCCGCCCAAGCGCGTCTGGCAGCAGATCGAGCAGCGCTTGCACCTGAAGCCGCAGGGCGGCTGGTCGCTATGGCGCGATGCGCTGTCGTTCTGGCGTGGTCTGGGCCTGGCCTCGAGCGCCATCGCCGCCTTGCTGGTGATCGTCGTGGCCACGCGCATGCTGGACGCGCCGCAAATCAGCTATGTCGCCAGCCTGACGGACGAGAAAGCGCAAACGGCCCTGCTGCTGACGGCCGACAGCCGCCACGGCGCGCTCGAGGTGCGCATGGTGGGCAACGCACCCGTGCCTGCTGATCGCGACCTGGAACTGTGGGCCGTGCCGAAGAGCGGCCCCCCCCGTTCGCTGGGTCTGCTGGCAGACAAGGGGAGTGTGAAACTGGCCCTGTCGCAGCGCGCCATCGGCAGCGACGTGGCCTTGCTGGCCGTCACCCTGGAGCCGAAAGGCGGTTCGCCGAATCCGAACGGACCGACGGGACCGGTTTTGTATAAAGGTAACTGGGTCAGGCTATAAGGAAATGTCGGGTTACGCAGCGCTGCTGCTAACCCGACCTGCCGGCCTATTTCGGATACAGGATCATCTGCGTGCAGCGGAACAGGGCAATCGTCTTGCCCGTTTCCTTGTTTTTCACCACAGCATCCCACACTTGCGTGTTGCGGCCCTTGTGCTCAACTTTCGCCGTGCAGGTGAGCGTGCCTTCGCGGACCGTGCCCAGGTGGTTCGATTTGAGCTCGATGGTGGTGAAGTTGTTCGCGCCTTCGGGCAGGTTGACGATGCAGCCGTAGCCGGACGCCGTATCGGCCAGGGTCACCACGCTGCCCGCGTGCAGATAGCCGTTCGGCGCCAGCAGGTGCGACAGCACGGGCAATTCCGCCGTCAGCTGGCCATCGCCCACGGCCGTGATGACGATGCCGAGGTGGCCGGGCAGGCGGCCGGTGCCGCGTTCATTCAACATTGCTACGGTAATGTCGGGATTGCTCATGCTGGTCCTTGTGCGGGTGAATCCGGACAGTGGCTACGCCGGAAAATACTATGATGATAGCAACTTTCCCCGCATCGGTTTGACGGCCGCTTATTTCCGGCCGCGCCGCCGTTTCCACCACACCAAACTGCCCGTCAGCAGGAACAGCAGCGGCATCAAGCCAAATACCGTAATGAAGGCGCGCCCGGCCACGCCAAACGCCTGCCCCGAATGCAGGGGGAATTGCCAGCCCAGGAAGACATCGCCGGCCGGCGCCCGCAAGGGATCGCGTATGCGCAAGGGCAAGCCGCTGCGCGCGTCCAGTGTCAGGCGCGTGGCGCCGTCGCCGTGGGCGATTTCGCCAGGCTGGCGCACGCGGATCTCGTACGGCTGGTCCTGTTTCGCTGGCAGCACGATGCGCGACACGCGCGCCTGCGGATACAGCCGCTGCGCGGCGGCCATGGCCTGGCCCGCATCGAGCAGGGCGCCATCCTGCGCTACATTTTTCAATTTTGCCGTGTCCGGCACCGTCGATACCAGCGCCACCAGGGGCACGATCAATTGCGGCAAATTGAAATAGATGCCGGAAAAGGCGAGCACGGCCAGCACGGGCGCGGCAAAGAAACCGGCCGCCTTGTGCAAGGTGTAATGAAAGCGGGGCCAGGAACCGCCATGCGACACCGTCAGGGCACGCTTGATCGCCGTCCACTGCAGGCGCGGCCACCACAGGTAGATGCCGCTCAGCGCCATCAGCAGCAGCATCACGCCGGAAATTCCAGTGATGGTCTTGCCCACCTCCCCCGACAATAAATAGCGGTGCAAATGAAACATGCCCGACATCAGCAGTGGCCGCGTGAGGCCGAAACGGCCCCACTCGCGCTCGCCTTTGACTTGCAGGGTGTAGGGGTCGACCATCACCTGGCGCACGATGGCCTGGCTGAAGGGGGAAGGCTTGCCGGCCTGGCGGTACGACGCCACATACACGTCGCGCGCATCGGCGGGCGGATTGAGCTGGCTCGGCTTGCCGTAGGCGGGGTCGGCCGTGAGCCCATCCACCACCGCCTGCAGCGTGCGCGGCGTCACCTGGAAGGCCTGGCCAGGCGCGGGCGTGCTCGCCTGCAACAAATTCGGATTCAGATACGCGTCGAGCTCTGGCATCCAGGCGATGGCGGACCCCGTCAAGCCCAGCAGGACGAACAGGGCGCCGAACCACAGCCCCGCATACAGATGCAGTTTGCTGAGCAAGCACTTGAGCGAGCGTTGGGACATGGAAACTTTGGGGAAATTTTGGGCTGCGGAACGATAGCATGAAAGCCGCGCAGTGAAAATCATGCGCTACAAGAAAGGGCAAACCAGACAACACGCTCATGGCAAGGCCGGATTCGGGTAAAAGCGAGCGTTTTGGCACCATCAGCGAGCGCATCGGCCTCGCGGGTACAGCTTGCACGGCATACACTTTCCCCTATACTTATCGAAAGGAAAATTATGACTATCTCCCGCTTCCTCGCCGTCACGCTGGGCCTGGCTCTGCATTTGGGCACCCACGCCGCCGATTTCACCCTCACCAGCGCCGACATCGCCCCTGGCCAGACCCTGGCAAGCACGCAAGTATTCCAGGGTTTCGGCTGCACGGGCGGCAACCTGGCGCCGCAATTGTCGTGGCACGGCGCGCCAGCCGGCACCAAAAGCTACGCCATCACCGTGTACGACCCGGACGCGCCCACGGGCAGCGGCTGGTGGCACTGGAGCGTGTTCAATATCCCAACCAGCACCACGTCCCTGGCTGCGGGAACGACCACGTCCACCTTGCCCACCGGCGCCGTGCAAGGACGCAACGATTACGGCGACAGCGCCTACGGCGGCGCCTGCCCACCACCGGGCGACCAGCCGCACCGCTACCAGCTCACGGTGTGGGCCTTGAGCGTGGACAAGCTGCCGCTGGACCAGCACACCAGCGGCGCCATGCTCGGCTACATGCTCAACGCCAACGCGCTGGGCAAGGCGCAGCTGACAGGACTGTATGGCCGATGACATGGAAGCGGTGGCCCTGAGCGAGCTGCGCATCGCCCACGGCACCATCGAGGCGCGCCGCGCGCAAACCCTGCGCCGCGTGCCCGTCTTCCAGAGCGCCCTGTGCCGCGTGCGGCACGGAACCAAGCTGCTGGAATGGGGCGCCCGCCAGGCCCGCGCCGGCACGCACGACGTGGTGCTGATGCCGGCGGGACAGGAACTGGGCGTGGCCAACCTGCCCGGCGCGCAAGGCTACCGGGCCGAAGTGCTGAGTTTTTCGCCGGCCCTGATCGCCCGTTTCCGCGCGCGCCATGGCGGCCTCGTCGATACCCAGCTGCGCCAGGCGGCCACGGCCAGCCTGTGCGTGCCGCTCGACGTGCACGCGGCACTGGCCTGGGACCAGCTGACGGCCAGCCTGGCTGCCGACGCGCCGCCACCACTGCTGGCGCACCAGGCGGAAGGCTTGCTGCTGGCCCTGGCCTTGGGCGGCCATTGCGGCCCGCTGCTGCTGGACCGCCGCGATCCGCTGGCCGCGCGCGTGCAGCAAGTGCTGCTGCTGGACCCGGGCGCTGACTGGAGCGTGGCCAGGGTTGCCAGTCATCTGCATCTGGGTGCGTCCACCCTGCGCCGCCAGCTGGCCCTGGAACAGCGACACTTCCGCGCCATCCTGGAAGACGTGCGCCTGGGACTGGCCTTGCAGGAATTGCAATCTGGCATCTTACCCATCGGCGACATCGCGGCCGCCTGCGGCTACGCCTCGCCATCGCGCTTCGCGGCCCGTTTCCGCCAGCACTACGGCCTGTCGCCGCGCGACTTGCGCGCCACCCTGTAAGCGCGCTCTGGCGCAAATCACGCAACAAGCGCTGACAGCGGGGCGATTTTCTTGCTACTATGCGCCCATGTCTTCCCGCCAGCCATCCCGCAAGCCTTACCCGGCGTCCGCCCTCGCGCGCGCGCCGTGGCAGCTGTGCGTGGCCCTGTTCAGTGCGCTGGCCCTCGTGTTCCTGCTGTCGACGGCCGCCTCGCACCTGCACAAGACGACGCTCGACGCGGAAGAGTGCGCGCTGTGCGCCACGGTCATCGACAAGGTGGCCGACATCGCCGTGCCGCCGGCCATCACCGAGCCGCCCGCCCAGTTATTGCCGTACCGCTTGCTGGCCATCGCGCCCGCTACCCTGGCGCCCATCGCCGCCCTCGTCCTGCCGCCCGTGCGCGGCCCGCCTGCCGCCTCACTGTAGTTCCCACGCCGTTTTTCCTTTTTCAGGCTGCCCCTTGTCGCGCTTGCATGCGCGCCGGGCCGCTTGGCGTTGACTATTTTCGAGGTTTACCATGCAACACACTCCACGTCTGAGCGCGCTGTCGCTCGCCCTTGCCAGCCTGTTCAGCTTTTCCGCCCATGCCGCCGAGCCTGCCGAGGCCAATACCGATGCTGTCCCGCAAGACATGCAGAAGGTCGAAGTCACCTCCGCCCATTTGAAAAGCGCGCGCATCGAACTGTCGCCGAAAGTCGGCACCACCATCTACAGCATCGACAGCCACATGGTCGACATGCTGGGCCAGGGCGACAACACGCCCTTCAATGAGGTGCTGCTGCGCCTGCCGGGCGTGTCGCAGGATTCGAAGGGCTCCGGCGCCCTGCACGTGCGCGATGACCATGCCAACGTGCAATACCGCATCAATGGCGTGCAACTGCCGGAAAGCATCAGCGGCTTTGGCCAGTCGATCGACACGCGTTTGATCGACAAGACCGATTTCATGACGGGCGCCTTGCCGGCCCAGTTCGGCCTGCGCACGGCGGGCATCGTCGATATTGAAACAAAAGAGGGCGGACTGACGCCAGGCGGGCGCATCGGCATCATGCTCGGCAGCCACGACCATGTGGAACCGAGTGCCGAATTTTTCGGCAGCGTGGGCAAGTTCAATTACTACCTGTCCGGCAGCTACCTGGGCAATGCCCTGGGCGTGGAGAATCCGCAAGCCACGCGCAGCGCCCTGCACGACAAGACGCGCCAGAACAAATCGTTCGGCAACCTGTCGTATTTTCTTGATGACAACACGCGCCTGGGCGCCATGTTCGGCACCTACAACGGCCGCTTCCAGATCCCCAACAACCCGAACCAGGCACCAGGCTTTTCCCTTGACGGCCACAGCGATGCGCAGGCGGGCACGTCCACGTTACCGTCGTCGCAACTGAATGAAAACCAGCGCGAAGTGAACCGTTTTCTGGTGCTGTCGCTGCAAAAAAGCCTGGGCGACATCAATTACCAGGTGTCGGCATTCCACCAGTATTCGGAACTGCACTTCACGCCCGACGCCATCGGCGACCTGATCTACAACGGCGTGGCTTCCGACTCGCACCGCGCCAACAGCGCTTCCGGCGCGCAATTCGACATCAGCTACAAGTTGCACCAGGACCACACCGTGCGGGCGGGCCTGGCCTACACGCGCCAGAAGACCACCAGCGACAACACGGTGGCCGTCTTCCCGAGTATTGACGGCGCGCAAGCCTCCACCACACCGATCAGCATTGCCGACAACAGCGGCAAGACGGGCACCCTGGCCAGTGTGTACCTGCAGGATGAATGGCATATCAGCAAACCCTTGACCCTGAACTACGGCGCCCGCTTCGACAAGGTTGCGGCCTACACGAGCGAGCAGCAATGGAGCCCGCGCGTCAACCTGGCTTACCAGATCGCGCCGGGCACGGCCCTGCACGCCGGCTATTCGCGCTACTTCACGCCGCCACCGCAGGAACTGGCGGCGCAAGCCAGCATCAACCTGTACGCCAACACGACGAATGCGCCGGAAATCGGCCAGTCCGACAACGTCAAGGCCGAACGCACGCACTACTATGACGTGGGCATCAGCCACCAGGTGAATGCGAAACTGACCGTGACGGCCGATGTGTACTATAAAAAGATCAACAACCTGCTGGACGAAGGCCAGTTCGGCCAGGCATTGATACTGACGCCATTCAACTATGCGGACGGCTACGCCAAGGGCCTGGAATTGTCCGCCATCTACAGCGAGAAAAACTGGGGCCTGTTCCTCAACGCCAGCACGCAAAAGGCCCAGGGCCGCAACATCAATTCGGGGCAAGCCCTGTTTGGCGCCGATGAGTTGAACACCATCAGCTCCCACTATGTCTACCTCGATCATGACCAGAAATACACGCTGTCCGGTGGTGGCCATTATCACTTCGGCGATTCGCAAGTGAGCGCTGACTTCCTGTACGGCAGCGGCCTGCGCATGACGCCGGACGGCGGCGCCCCGAATTCCGGCCACTTGCCCAGTTACTTCACCGTCAACACGGCGCTCACGCACACGTGGAAGAATACGCCCGTGGGCAAGGTGGAAGGACGCCTGGCCCTGATCAACCTGTTCGACAAGTCGTACTTGCTGCGCGACGGTTCCGGCGTGGGCGTGGGGGCGCCGCATCGACAAGTCGTACTTGCTGCGCGACGGTTCCGGCGTGGGCGTGGGGGCGCCGCAATACGGCGCCCGCCGCAGTTTCTACGCAGGCCTGTCCACAAGCTTCTAAAAGTTACGCGCGAAGACAGCGGCAGGGTGCAACGCCTGCCGCTGTCGGTTGCCGTCAGGAATCAGCTATGGCCCCAGACGACGGGCGTCTGGCCATGCGCCTGCAGGTAGGCATTCGCCTGGCTGAACGGCTTGCTGCCAAAGAAACCTTTGCCGGCCGACAAGGGGGAAGGGTGCGGTGCCGCCAGCACCAGGTGCTTGCCGGGGTCGATCAGGCTGCGCTTGGCTTGCGCATAGCCGCCCCACAGGAGGAAAACCAGATGTTCTCGCTCGGCGGACAGGTGGCCAATCGCACTATCCGTCAGCTTTTCCCAGCCCTTGGCCGCGTGCGAGCCGGCCGCCCCGGCGCGCACCGTCAGCACGCTGTTGAGCAGGAATACCCCTTGCTCGGCCCAATCAGACAAATCCGTGCGCGTGCGCTCGACGCCCACGTCCGTGGATAATTCCTTGAAAATATTCTGCAAGCTCGGTTGCGCGGGATGGCCGTCCGGCACGGAAAAGCACAAGCCCATGGCCGCGCCGGGCGTGTGATACGGGTCTTGTCCCAGGATTACGACCTTCACCTGCTCGAACGGCGTCAGGTCGAAGGCGCGAAAAATGGTTTTACCGGGAGGACAACACGGCCCCGCCGCATATTCCGCCTTGACGAAGGCCGTCAGGCGTTCCCAGTAGGGCTGGGCAAACTCCCCTTCCAGCCGCGCCTTCCACGATGCGTCGATGCGTACGTCCATGCCTCACCTCATAGCCTATTCGTCAACCATGCTTTTTCAGCATGCCAGTATAGGACGCCCAGCCGGATGAGGTGCATACGATACGAACAGGCAAAAAAAAACCGCCAGCGTGAGCGGGCGGCTTTGATCTGGCGCAAAGGGCTTAGAAATTCAGCGCCGATTCCACGCCGGCGCCGTGCGCCTGTTCATCCGCATGATACGAGCTGCGCACCATGGCGCCCACGGCGGCGTGGGTGAAGCCCATTTTATACGCTTCTTCTTCGAACATTTTGAAGACGTCCGGGTGCACGTAGCGGCGCACGGGCAAGTGGCTGTTCGATGGCGCCAGGTATTGGCCGATGGTCAGCATGTCGATGTCGTGCTCGCGCATGTCGCGCATGACTTGCAGGATTTCCTCGTCCGTCTCGCCCAGGCCCACCATGATGCCGGACTTGGTTTTCACGTCCGGGTACATGGCTTTAAAGTCTTTCAGCAGCTTCAGCGAGTGCATGTAGTCGGAGCCGGGACGCGCTTCCTTGTACAGGCGCGGCGCCGTTTCCAGGTTGTGGTTCATGACGTCAGGCAAGCCATCCTTGAACAGGTCCAACGCTTTTTCCAGGCGGCCACGGAAGTCGGGCACCAGCACTTCGATGCGGGTGTTTGGCGACAGGGCGCGCGTTTGCTGGATGCACTCGACGAAATGGCCGGCGCCGCCGTCGCGCAAGTCATCGCGGTCGACGGAGGTGATGACGACGTAGTTCAGGCGCAGCTTGGCGATGGTTTTCGACAAGTTCGATGGCTCTTCCTTGTCCAGCGGGTCCGGGCGGCCATGGCCCACGTCGCAGAACGGGCAGCGGCGCGTGCACTTGTCGCCCATGATCATAAAGGTGGCCGTGCCCTTGCCGAAACATTCGCCGATGTTCGGGCAGCTGGCTTCCTCGCACACCGTCACGAGCTTGTTTTCGCGCAGGATATCCTTGATTTCATAGAAACGGGTCGATGCCGACGCGGCCTTGACGCGGATCCAGTCCGGCTTTTTCAGGCGCTCGACTTGCTCGATCGGAATGATCTTGATCGGGATGCGCGACGTCTTGCTGGCGCCTTTTTGCTTTTCGCTCGGGTTGTACGCGGGAGTGGCGGTCGCGGCGGGGGCGGTGCTGGAAATGGTCTCAGAAGTCATGGCTGCAAGCCCTTGAGGGGCAAAGTTTGGTTTGTTTGCTCAGGCATCCGTTGCCTGAGGCGCGCCTGCGGCGCTGTTTACTTCGCTTACATCGAGTAATACGGTCAATTCATGGGCCAGGGCCCGCTGCACGTCGGCCAGCGGCGCCACCACGCCCATGCTGCGCATGTCCACCGTCTTCAGGCCGGAATAGCCGCAGGGGTTAATCCAGGAAAACGGCGCCAGGTCCATCGCCACGTTAAGCGATACGCCATGGTAGGTGCAGCCGTTGCCGCGCACTTTCAATCCCAGCGCGGCGATCTTCGCACCCTTGCTTGGCCCGCCGGCGATATAGATGCCAGGCGCGCCATCGATGCGTTCGCCAGCGAGATTATACGCCGCCAGCACGTTGATGATGGCTTGCTCGATTTTATGCACGAACTGGCGCGCATACAGCTTGCCGCCCGGCTTGTTGCGGCGCAAGTCCATCAACAGATAAATCACCACCTGGCCGGGGCCGTGGAAGGTCACTTCGCCGCCCCGGTCCGTCTGCACCACGGGCACATTCTCGGCGCCGGCCAGCAAATGGCCACGGTCGGCCGCCAGACCCAGGGTGAACACGGGCGGATGCTCGACGATCCACAGTTCGTCGCGCGTGTCCGTCGTGCGCGCGTCGGTAAAGGCGCGCATGGCGGCAAAGGTCGGCTCGTAATCGACGCGGCCCAGCTCGCGGATCAGCGCCGTTTCGGTGCGGGTGGTGGTCATGACAGATTCTGTAATCAGCTGCCGGCGCCCTGCGGACGCTGCGGCGAAGCCGTGATTATAAGCCAGGCCGCCGTTTCATTCCGGGGCAGACTCTGGCAACAACAGCAATCTGCCCAATTTTTGTGCAGCGTGGCGCACCTGGGCCAGACTCAGCGCCGTGTAACCGAGCAGCACGGCCGGCGCCAGCCTGGCGCTATGGCAAAAGTCGCCGAGCGGCTGCAGTGCCAGCCCCTCCTGCGCGGCGCGCACGCAAAACGCCCGTTCGTCGGCATCCGGCGCCAGCCACAGCACGCAATGAAAACCCGCCTGCTGGCCTGAAATCGTGTAGCGGCCAGGGGCGACCTGTTCCAGGCAAGCCAGCAGCAGATCGCGCCGCTCCTTGTAGGCCAGGCGCGCCAGGCGCAAATGACGCACGAAAGCGCCTTCCTCCATCCAGGCAGCCAGCGCCAGCTGCTGCGTCACACCCACGGCGCGGCCCGTCAACTGCACGATGCGCAGCAGTGGCGGTCGCAAGGGGGGCGGCAGCACCATGAAGCCCACGCGCAGGCCCGCAAACAGGGTCTTGTTGAAACTGCCACAGTAGATCACGCGCTGATACTGGTCGAGCGCCTTCAGGGCCGCCAGCGGGGCGCTGTGGTAATTGAATTCGCTGTCGTAATCGTCTTCCACCACCCAGGCGCCGCTGTCGTTCGCCCATTCCAGCAGGGCCAGGCGGCGCGTGACGGACATGGTCACGCCCAGCGGCGACTGGTGCGCCGGCGTTACATACGCGAGGCGGGCATCGGTGTGCGCGGCCAGGGCGGTGCAATCGATGCCCTCGGCGTCGACGGCAATGTCCACCGGCACGGCGCCCGCCAGGGCGAACAGGGCGCGCGCGGCCGGGTACCCCGGTTCTTCCAGGCAAACCTTGTCGCCATCGCGCACGATGCCGCGCGCCAGCAAGTCGATCGCGTGGCGGATGCCAGTGGTGACAACGATGTCTTGCGGGTCGCAGCGGATGCCGCGGTACTTGGCGAGGAAGTCGGCGATCTGCTGGCGCAGCTGGGGCAAGCCGGCCGGATCGGCGTTGCACAGCTGCTCCGGCGTGGCAGCCGCCAGCGCCCGCGTGGCGCACTTGGACCAGGCAGGTATGGGAAACAGGCTGGCGTCGGCGCGCCGCGCCACAAACGGCAAACCGTCGCGCACGCCCGTGTCCGGGGCGGGCGCAGGCACGACGGACGGTGCGGCCGGGGTGGCATCGGCGAAACCTGCCATCAAAAAACGTTCCGGTACCACGGCGCACACGCGCGTGCCGGAGCCGGGCACGCGCGTCACATAGGCTTCCGCGTGCAGGCGGTCGAACACGGTTTCGATGGTGCCGCGTGATAACTCCCAGCGCTCGGCCAAGGTGCGGCTGGACGGCAGCCGGCTACCCGCCGGCAGCATCTTCGTCAGGATGGCCGAGCGCAGCGCTTCATACGCGCCATCCTGCTTGTTGACGCCCGCCTTGGCTAGCCAGCTGGTGGGACGCGGCAAGTCCAGGGCGTGCGGTGATTTTCCTCGCGGCATGATGATCGTCCAAGTGGTCCAATGAATTTTCTGATGACTGGCACTTCGCATTACACCACAACCATCCTACTCTCACCGTTCCGGTGCGCCAACGGGGCGCACGTTTGCAAGGATCGTATAAAACAATGCAGAAACAACTCGCTGTATGGGCCTGGGGCGGCATCGTGCTGCTGCTGGTCTGCCTGTCGCGCATCAGCATCGACATCTATTTACCTTCGCTGCCAGCCATGGCCGATGCCCTGCATGCCAGCGATGCCCAGTTGCAACTGACCCTGAGCCTGTTCATGGCCGGCTCGGCCGCCTCGATGCTCGCTTGCGGGCCGCTGGCCGACCGTTACGGACGCCGTCCCGTGCTGCTGGCCGGCACGGGCATTTTTGTGCTCGCCAGCATCGTCTGCACCTTCACCAGCGACGTGCACGTGCTGATCGCCGCGCGCGTGCTGCAGGCCTTCGGCGGCTGCAGCGGCACCATCATCGGCAGGGTCATGGTGCGCGACCGGTTTGACGCCGCCACGCAGGCGCGCATGCTGGGGAAAATATCGATGGTGATGGGCCTGTCGCCGATCCTGGCGCCGTTGGCCGGCAGCGTGCTCGACGCGGCCTTCGGCTGGCGCGCCGTGTTTGGCGTGCTGTGCCTGCTGGGCGCACTGTCGCTGGGCCTGATCGCCGCGTATGTGCCGGAAACCAGGCCGGCTGACGCCGTCCCCCAAGGCAATACCCTGGCCCTGTACCGCCGCCTGCTGGGTGACGCGTATTTCCTGCGCTATGCGCTGGCCATCGGCTGTGTATATTGCACGTATTTCCCCTTCATCGCAGAATCGTCCGTGCTATTGCAAAGGGGCATGCATCTGTCGCCGCACGCGTATGCGCTGGTGTTCGCGCTGACGGTCAGCGGCTATATCGCGGGGTCGAGCCTGTTCCGCGCCCTGGGGCCGCGCCTGGGCGCCGACCACATGCTGGGCGTGGCGGTGCTGATCAATCTGGCGGGGACGGTCAGCCTGTTGCTGGCGGGTACGTTGGCGCCGCAGCACGTGGCGTCGCTGGTGGCGCCGATGCTGCTGGTGATGGTATCGGTGGGCATGGCAATCCCCGCCTGCCAGCTGGCCGTGCTGCAGCCATATGGCACCCAGGCGGGCAGCGCCTCGGGTCTGTTCTTCTTCGTGCAGATGGCCATCACGGCCGCCTGCGGCGCCGTCATCGCCGCCATCACGGATGGCAGCGAAAAGCCCCTGCTGTGGGTGACGGCAGCGGCCAGTGGCGCCTTTGCCGCCGTCTGGCTGCTCACGAAGAGCCGGGCCAGCGTGGCGGCAGCCAGTCTTACATGACGATCTTGACCATCGGGTGGCCCGACAGTGCCATGTACAGGGCGTCGAGCTGCTCGCGGCTGATGGCGCGCACGGTGACGGTCAGGCCCGTGTAATTGCCCTTGCCCGACGGACGCTCTTCCATGCGGCCCTCGTGGAAGGTCGGATCATGGCTGATGACCAGTTCCAGCATGGTCGGCGCGAAATCGACGTGCGTCGGACCCATGATCTTGATGGGAAAGTCGCTCGGGTATTCGATCAGCGATTCGCTGGGAGGAATGATATGTTCGGTGGGAGGGGTCGTTTGCATGGGAAATCCTATCAGTGCCGGTCAGGACAGGCGGCGCCGCGCATAGCGCGCAGCGGCTGCATAAAGACGTATTGTAGCCAACTTTGGGGTCGCCTGCGCCGTTGCCATGGCGCCAGGGGCGCGGAAAAAAAAAGCCAGCTGGGTAAGCTGGCGAAAACTATTTCGTTTGGACAAAATAGCCGGAAAAGTCGCTGCCATGACGTGGAGGAAAAGCAGTGGTCGTACTGTAAGCAAACTACGCCGGCTTTACCTGCGGTATGTGACGAACTGCGCCTTTTGCGGCCTGAACGTCGATACGGCGCGACAGGCGGCACGACCGTCAGCGCTCCGCTTCCTGCTGCAGCCGGCTGTTGCGGCCGGGATTGCCGCGCTCATTGCCTCTGTCATTACTGCGTTCACGTGGCGGCCCGCTGCGTTCGCTGACGGGACGCGGCTGCGGCCGCTCGGCGCGCGGCCGTTCTTCGCCACGCCACCCGGGGCGGCCCACCTGGTCTTGCACGGGCGGCAAGGCTGGCACCGCCGGCATCAGGGGCTGGGCCGGTATCGGCGGTATTGGCGGCTGCTGCGGCTGGGCCGGCACGGGCGGCCGGTTCGGCGGCATGGGACGCGGCGCCAGGTGCGTCTGGCCATCGTCCGTCTGCAGGCGGCCGGGACGGTTGACCCAGTCGCGCCGGACACCGTTGTCGCCGCGCGGCGCATCAACGGGACGCTGCCAGTTGCCCGCAGGCGCAGGCGCCGTGCTCAAGGGCAAGCTTTGCATGACGGGCGGTGGCATGCTGGTGCGGTTGCGGCGCGGCACATCGACCGTGCGCGATCCGCCAAAACGCTCGCCGGGCAGCATCGTCATGCCCTCGCGCCGTTCGCGTTCGCCCGCCACGGGGCGACGCCCCTCGGCCACGCGGTTGATACGGCGTTCATAGTCCGCGCTGGCGCGGTAGCCGGGCACATAGCGCTCATGCGGCGACAGGGGAAACCAGCCGACGCCGGGACGCTGCTCATGGTTTGTCCCGTGATGGCCGCCGACCCAGCCCACCAGGGCCGGTGCCCACGGCACGCGGCCGCGCTCGCGCCCCGGCGCCCAGCCCCAACGCTGGCCCAGCAGCACCCAGCGGCCATAATGCGAGGGCGCGTAGCCCCACGGTGCATTGTCGACCCAGGTCCAGCCCCATGGCGCGATCCACGTCCAGCGCCCGTCGCTGTACGGCGCCCAGCCGGCCGGCACCGCGCTGGGCAGCCACAGCGGACCATATTGCGCATCGTCCTGCCAGGCACCGTAGCGGTCCAGCTCTTCATAGCCGGTGGTATCGTCCGTGACATAGCGCAAGGCCGGCGCGGCGGAGGACAAGGCTTCGGGCCAGTTGTCGAAAGCGATCCGCTGCAAGGCACCCGTGCGCAACTCCTCGTCCGTCAATTCCGCGCGCTTGCCGGCACGCAAGGTCACGCTGCCCGTCGCGCCATCCACGTCGGCCACCCCGTCGAGCACGCTGACGACGCTGGTGCCGGGCTGGCGCCCCGCCTCGATGCGCACCCAGCCGGGCTGGGTCAGGATCACGCGGGCCTGGGCGGTGGTCAGCTCGAAGCCGCGCAGCGCATCGGGATTGCGCACGCGCACGCTGACCGTGCCATAGCCGAGGTGTAGCTTGAAACTGTCGTCATCGAGCTCGCTCACTTCCAGCTCGGAATCGCCATCGAGGCGCACGGCGGCCGCGCCCACGCGAAATTCCGCCAGCGCGCCGCGCATGGTGCTCAGGCGGTTATCCGTCGTGACGGGCCAGTTCAGCAGGGCGTTTTGCGCCTCGCCATCGCCGGCGCGCACCAGCACCTGCCCTTCGACGGTGGAAATGCGCCCCACGCGGGCAGGCGGGTCCTGCGCCAGGGCGAAGGTGCATGCCGACGACAGCAGCATGGCGCACATGGTGTTCAAGAGGGGGAGAGACAGGATAGGACGCATGGCAGCGCTCCAGGCAAGACGTACAAGGATGATTGCTATCGATTACATCCGCATCGTGCGGGCATCGCAAGCGGGCTTACAAATGTTTGCATGTTGACCTGGCTCAGGATGCCGCCTGGCCACCCCGCTTGACGAAGAACAATGCCGTGCCGACGGCCATCAGCAAGCCGCCAAAGAAGCGGTTCTGCTTCTTCACGGCCTTGGCATCGCGGAAAAAGCGCTGCATCGACGATGCCAGGAAAGCGTAGCCGTGCATGACGATCTGATCGATCGTGCACATGGTGACGGCCAGGATCAGCAATTGCGGCAGCAGCGGCGCCGTGGGGCTGATGAATTGCGGCAACACCGCCACCATGAAGATGATGCCTTTCGGATTCGTCACGTTGGTCAGAAAACCCGTCAGCACGCGCCGGCGCATGGACGGCACCACCGCGTCGGCATGCAGGTCGCCCGTCACCGCCACCCTGGCGCGCCACTGCGACAGGCCCAGGTAGATCAGATACAAGGCGCCCACCGTCTTGACGATATTGAACGCCACTTCGGACGCCAGCAGCAAGGAACCCACGCCGGCGCCGGCGATGCCCAGCACCACCAGCAGCCCCAGCTGCAGGCCGAGGATGGTGGCGCTGGCCTTTCTGACCCCGTAGGACAGGCCGTGCGACATCGACAGCACGGCGCCCGAGCCGGGCGAAACGGCAATGATGGAGGCGGCGATGACAAAGGTGATCCAGGTGGCAAAGTGCATGCGGTATCCAAAAATGCTGACAAGGAGCAATTTTAACCCGGCCCGTGCGGCCCTGCCGGCCCTGCCTGAGGTAAGATCGCAAGGATGCCTTACCCACGTCACCCCTTGCCGTACAACCAAGAATAACATCATGAAAAACAACACTTTCCTCGCTCCAATATTTCCTGTCACCACTGCGGGAGCGCGCTGAGATGGCCGGCTCCAGCCTGCTGGCCCTGCTCGACGACATCGCCAGCATCCTCGACGACGTTTCCCTGATGACCAAGGTAGCCGCCAAGAAGACGGCCGGCGTGCTCGGCGACGACCTGGCCCTGAACGCGCAGCAAGTGGCCGGCGTGCGCGCCGAGCGCGAATTGCCCGTCGTGTGGGCCGTCGCCGTCGGCTCGCTGAAGAACAAGGCCATCCTCGTGCCCGCCGCGCTGGCCATCAGCGCGTTTGCGCCGTGGGCCATCACGCCGCTCTTGATGCTGGGCGGCGCCTACCTGTGCTTCGAGGGCTTTGAAAAGATCGCGCATAAATACCTGCACCCGGATGACAGCCACAAGGCCGAGCTGGCACAGGCGCTGCGCGACCCGCAGGTCGACCTGGTGGCGCTGGAAAAGGACAAGATCAAGGGCGCCATCCGCACCGACTTCATTTTGTCGGCGGAAATCATCGTCATCGCCCTCGGTACGGTGGCCGCGGCCACCTTCGCCGAGCAGGTGGCCGTCGTCGTCGGCATCGCCCTCATCATGACGGTGGGCGTGTATGGCCTGGTGGCCGGCATCGTCAAGCTCGATGACGCGGGCTTTTATCTGGCCGCGCGCAAGGGAGCGGGCGCGCTGATGAACGGCGTGCGCGCATTTGGCCGCATGCTGGTGTCGGCGGCGCCGAAACTGATGAAATTCCTGTCCGTGGTGGGCACGCTGGCGATGTTCATGGTGGGCGGCGGCATTTTGACGCACGGCTGGCCGTGGGCCAGCGCCATGCTGCACCACGCGGAAGAAGCGGTGGCCGGCGTGGCCGGCGTCGGCCCCGTGCTGGCCGCCGTCACGCCCAGCCTGATCAACGCGGTGGCCGGCCTCATCGCCGGTGGCCTGGTGCTGGCCGGCGTCACGGCCGTGTCGGCTTTATTGCGCATGATCAAGCCAAGCAAATAAGCTTTCTGGTCTGATGGGACGGCAGGCGCATCCGTGCCGGCCGTCCCGGCCATGCCGGCGGCGCCTGCCTGCCCATGGAGACCCTATGCAGCCTTCCCCCATCCAACGCCGCAGCAGCGCCTTCATCGCTGCCTCCTGGGCGGCACTGCTGATCGGCGCCATCACCTATTTGACCGGCCTGTGGAACGCCACCCTGCAAAACAGCGAAAAGGGCTTTTATGCCATGGCATTCCTGCTCAGCCTGCTTGCCGCCGTGGCCGTGCAAAAGAATGTGCGTGACGTGGCACGCGCCGCGCCAGCCACCTCCGCCGAGGCGCCGGGAACTTAAACAGCAGCGGCGCATCTATTCTGTATCCATGTCGGGAGAGGATGATGGGCGACCAGCAGAAACGTCTACAGATGGCACTGGAAGCTGCGCACATGGCCATCTGGGATTCGCGCATCGTCGCTGGCCAGGTCATCGACGGCACGGTCATCTGGTCGGCCAAGGGTGCCGCCTTGCTGGGCCTGGAAGAACATGCGCTGACGCAGCCGTTCCGCAGCTTTCTCGACAGCGTGCATGCCAGCGACCGCGACAAGGTGGTCAAAGTGCTGCAAGACGGCGTGCGCCGGCGCGGCGGCTACGCGCTGCAATACCGGGTCATCTGGCCCGACGGCAGCGAACACTGGCTGGCGGCCCAGGCGCAGGTCTTCGTGGATGGCGCCGGGCATCCCGAGCGCACCCTGGGCATCATCTGGGATGTCACCGAGCACATACTGCGCGAACTCATGATCGCCGAGCGCAAGGAACTGGCCGAAGTGACGCTCAGCTCCATCGGCGACGGCGTCATCACCACCGATCCGCAGGGCAAGACGCGCTACCTGAACCGCGTGGCCGAGCAATTGACGGGCTGGAGCAGCGACATGGCACAGGGCCTGGACATCGGACTGACCTTGCCGCTGGCCGATGAACGCACAGGCGAAGCACGCGAGCACGTGGCCATGCGCTGCCTGCAACAGCGCCAGGCCATCGGTATTTCCCCACGTTCGCAGCTGATCACGCGCGAAGGCCGCCGCATCGCCATTGAAGAGTCCGCCGCGCCCATCTGGTCGCGCGACGGTGAGATCCTCGGCGCCGTCGTCGTGTTTCGCGACGTCAGCCACGAACGCAAGCTGAGCCAGCAATTGTCGTGGCAAGCCACGCACGATGCCCTGACGGGCCTGATCAACCGGCGCGAATTCGAACACCTGGTGGCGGGCGCACTGCATACGGCCAAAGAAAGCGGCCACACGCATGCGCTGCTGTACCTCGACCTGGACCAGTTCAAGGTCATCAACGACACCTGCGGCCATGGCGCCGGCGACGTGCTGCTGCAACTGCTGGCCAAGATGCTGCAGGGGAAGATGCGCGACAGCGACATCCTGGCGCGCCTCGGCGGCGACGAGCTGGGCGTGCTGCTGCCACACTGTCCGCTCGAGCATGCGCGCCTGATCGGCGAACAGCTGCGTCAAGCCATCCACGAATTCCCCTTCGCCTGGGACGAACGCAGCTTCGAGCTGGGCGTGAGCATCGGCATCGCGGAAATCAACCAGGACAGCAAATCCATGAGCGAGCTGCTGAGCGCCGCCGACCAGGCGTGCTACCTGGCCAAGGAGCAGGGCCGCAACCGCATCCATGTCTACCAGGAGTCGGACGTCATGCTGGCGCAGCGGCATGGCGAAATGCTGTGGATTTCACGCCTGAACGAAGCGTTCACACACGACTACTTCCGCCTGTACGCCATGCCCATCGTGCACCTGCGCGACAGCCCGGAACAACATGATGAAGTGCTGATCCGCATCCGCAACGGCAAGGGCGACCTGATCTTGCCCGGCGCCTTCATTCCTGCAGCCGAACGCTACGACATGATGCTGTCCATCGACCGCTGGGTCATCCGCGCCGTCTGCCAGCATATCCAGAGCGTGCGCGACAGCCTGCCGCCCTTGGCCGCGCTGGCGGAAAGCCGGCGCCGGGCACCGGCGCTGTATTCCGTCAACCTGTCGGGCATGTCGCTGGCCGACCCCGGCCTGCACGACTACATCACGGCGCAGTTCGTGCAGTACGCGATTGCGCCCGAACAAATCTGCTTTGAAATCACGGAAACGGCCGTCATCGCCAACCTGCCAAAAGCGCAAGTGTTCATGCGCCAGCTCAAGGCCATGGGTTGCCGCTTCTCGCTCGACGACTTCGGCAGCGGCTTTTCCTCGTTCGGCTACCTGCGGGCACTGCCCGTCGACTATTTAAAGATCGACGGCATCTTCGTGCGCGGCATCGCCACCAATGCCATCAACCGCGCCATGGTCAAGGCCATCAATGAAGTAGGCCACGTCATGGGCTTGAAAACGGTGGCCGAATACGTGGAAAACGCGGAAACCCTGGCCATCATCCGCGAACTGGGCGTCGACTACGCGCAAGGCTACGCCGTGGGCGGCTTGCGGCCCCTGACGGCGGGCGTGGATTAGCCTCCACCGGCAACCAGTAGCTTTAAAACAATGCCGCATTGCTATCCCTAAATGCGTGCAAGCACGACCAATCTGGAGGATTTTGATCTACATCAATAAATTTGCGCAGGCGACTCCTTACACTGATCTCCATTCTTGCAATCGTGCAAGTCTTACTCACAAATTAGCTCTTTAACTGATCAGGAAGCCGCGACCATGCGCCAAAATTTGCCAGTGACTAACCGTGAAGTTCTCGTCTTGGACGATCAGGCCATCGTGTCGAAAACGGATATGAACGGCAATATCGTGTATGTGAATCCGTACTTCAGCCAGGTCAGCGGCTTCAGCGAGGCAGAGCTGATCGGTTCGCCGCAAAATATCGTGCGCCACCCGGACATGCCGGCCGAAGCGTTTGCCGACATGTGGACCTCGATCCAGGCCGGCACGCCGTGGACGGGCCTGGTCAAGAACCGTTGCAAGAACGGCGACTTTTACTGGGTGCGCGCCAACGTCACGCCCATCCGCGAAGCAGGCAAGACCATCGGCTACATGTCGGTGCGCGTGAAGGCTGACAAGGATCAGGTCAAGGCGACCGAGGAAGCCTACGCGGCCATCCGCAACAAGGAAGGCGGCAACATTGTCATCAAGAACGGGCAAATCGTCCGCCCGGGCCTGGCGCACCTGCTGCACAACCTGACGCACATGTCGCTCAACCTGCGCATCTGGGCCGCCACCTCCATCGTCAACTGTCTGCAACTGCTGGTGTGCGTCATCAGCCTGTTCGCCAGCGGCGGCAAGATCACCAATTACGCCATCTTCGGCGCCACCCTGTTCGGCTTCCTGATCAACGTTTTCCTCTGGTACACCTTGCGCATGTCCGTGCTCAAGCCGCTGGGCAAGGCCCTGAACGGCGCGCGGGCAATTGCCGCCGGCGACCTGTCGGGCAGTTTCGAAACGGACAGCACGGATGAAATGGGCCAATTGCTGCGCGCGCTGCAACAGATGAACAGCAACCTGATCGCCACCATCCGCGACGTGCGTATCAACGTGGAAACCATGGCCGTGGCCACCAAGCAAATCGCCGCCGGCAATATGGACCTCTCGGGCCGCACGGAATCGCAGGCGGCCAGCCTGGAAGAGACGGCCTCGAGCATCGAGGAATTCTCGTCGACGGTGAAACAGAACGCGGACAACTCGGTGCAGGCGAACGAGCTGGCCGTGGCCGCCTCGAAAGTGGCGGTGCAGGGTGGCGAGATCGTTTCCGAAGTGATCACCACCATGGACGACATCAACACCTCGTCGAAGAAAATTGTCGACATCATCGGCCTGATCGAAGGCATCGCCTTCCAGACGAATATCCTGGCCCTGAACGCGGCCGTGGAAGCGGCCCGCGCCGGCGAACAGGGCCGGGGCTTTGCCGTGGTGGCGGGTGAAGTGCGCAACCTGGCGCAGCGCTCGTCCGTGGCAGCCAAGGACATCAAGCAACTGATTGAGATTTCCGTCGGCAAGGTGGGCGCCGGCATGCTGCAGGTGAACCGCGCCGGCGCCACGATGGAGCAGGTGGTCAGTTCCGTCAAGCAAGTCACCGCCATCATGCAGGAAATTTCCATCGCCTCGCGCGAACAGAGCATCGGCGTCGACCAGGTCAACCAGGCCATCGCCCACATGGACCAGGTGACGCAGCAGAACGCGGCCCTGGTGGAGGAAGCCGCCGCCGCCGCCACGCGCCTGGCGGAAGAAGCGGCCAGCCTGTCGCAAGCCGTGAGCCTGTTCAATTTCGGCAAGATGCCGCCACCGCGCCGCGTCGCCATGCCTGGCGGCAAGGGAGGCGCCGCGAACACGGGCAAACCCGCCGCTCTGAAACGCCTGGCCGCTTAACACCTTTCAAGACCTTATACACATCATGCCTACACTACTCAGCAGTGCTTCCGCCGACCTGGACGCCGTCGTCGAATTCGACCCGGTCATCATCGGCAAGATGAGCCAGTCCGGCCCCCGCTACACCTCGTATCCGACCGCCGACCGTTTCAGTGCCGACTTCGGCTACGGCAACTTCCTCGAAGCGCTGGCCGCGCTGCGCATGCGCGGCGGGCGCCGTCCGCTGTCGCTGTACGTGCACGTGCCGTTCTGCGACACCCTGTGCTACTACTGCGCCTGCAACAAGATCATCACCAAAGACCGCAGCAAGGCCGCCACCTATCTCAGCTATCTGAAACAGGAAATCGCCATGCAGGGCAAGCTGTTTGCCGGCATGAACCAGATCGAGCAGCTGCATTTCGGCGGCGGCACGCCGACCTACCTGAGCGAAAAGCAGATGGATGAGCTGATGTTGCATTTGCGTCAGCATTTCGAGTTCGCTTCCGATGAAGACGGCGAGTATTCGATCGAAATCGACCCGCGCACCGTGTCGCGCGAACGCGTGTTTTCGCTGCGCGCACAAGGCTTTAACCGCATCAGCCTGGGCGTGCAGGATTTCGACGCCGACGTGCAAAAAGCCGTCAACCGCATCCAGCCGGAAGCGGAAACGGTGGCCATCATGCAGGCCGCGCGCGACGCCGGTTTCCGCTCGGTCAGCATCGACCTGATCTACGGTTTGCCCAAGCAAAACCTGGAGACCATGACGGAAACCTTGCGCAAGGTGATCAACGCCAGCCCCGACCGCATCGCCCTGTACCACTACGCGCACATGCCGCACCTGTTCAAGCCACAGCGCCGCATCCTCGACGCCGACATGCCCGACAGCGCCACCAAACTGGCCATGCTGGGCCTGTGCATCGCGCGCCTGACGGCCGCCGGCTATGTCTACATCGGCATGGACCATTTCGCCAAGCCGACGGACGACCTGGCCGTGGCGCAGCGCCAGGGCCGCTTGCACCGCAACTTCCAGGGTTATTCGACGCGCGCGGAAGCCGATCTGATCGCCTGCGGCGTGTCGGCCATCAGTTCCGTCGGCGCCGTCTACAGCCAGAATGAGAAAACGCTGGACGCCTACTACGAAAAGCTCGACGAAGGCGTGCTGCCGATCGCGCGCGGCATCAAGCTCGATACCGATGATTTGTTGCGCCGTATCATCATCCAGATGTTGATGTGCAATTTCGAACTGTCGATCGCCACCATCGAGCAAGCCCACCCCGTCAAATTCCGCAGCTATTTCGCCGCCGAGCTGGAAAAGCTGCGCGAACTGGCCCGTGACGGCTTGCTCGTCATCGAGGAAGACTGGCTGACGGTGACGCCGAAAGGGCGCTTGCTGATCCGCAATATCTGCATGGTCTTCGACCGCTACCTGACGCAAGCCCGCGCCAACGCGGCGCCGGACGCGGTGCAACCGCTGCGCTACTCGAAAACGGTGTAACGCCGCCCGATGAACGCCCTCAGTCTCGTGCCCATGTTCATGGTCGGCCTGGCCGGCAGCGTGCACTGCATCGGCATGTGCGGCGGCATCGTGAGCGCCCTGTCGATCAGCGGCGGTGCACCGGCGGCGCCCACGCGCCCCGTGATTGCCATCGCCGTGGCGCGCCCCGCATTGCAGACAAGCTTGCAATCGAACGTGCTGCGCGTGCTGGCCTACAACGGCGGGCGCATCGCCAGCTACATGCTGGCCGGCGCACTGGCCGGCAGCCTGGCGGGCGCAGGCATGCTGCACATGGCTTCCCTGCAAGTGGCCGGCTACTGGCTGGCCAACCTGATGCTCGTCGCCCTGGGCCTGTACCTGATGGATGCCTGGCGCGGCCTGGCGCATCTGGAAGCGGCCGGCAATATCGTCTGGCGCCGCGTGCGCCCTTTGTTGAAACCCCTGATGCCGATGGATACGCCGCTAAAAGCGCTGGCCGTGGGCGGCCTGTGGGGCTGGGTGCCGTGCGGCATGGTCTACAGCGCCCTGCTGACGGCCATGCTGCAAGGTTCGGCCCTGCAAGGCGCCGCCGCCATGGCCGCCTTCGGCCTGGGCACGCTGCCCATGCTGCTGGGCATGGGCTTGCTGGGCACGCGCCTGCGCGCGCAGATGCAGCGCCGTCCCGTGCGCATCGCCAGCGGCTTGCTGGTGCTGGGCTTTGGCTTGCTGGGCCTGCTGCGCGCCGCGAATGGCGTGTCGCTGGGCTGGCTCGACGCCCTGTGCGTCACTGGCCATCCATGAAAAGATGCATGAAAACAAACCTATGAATGCTGTGTTACAACCGTCCGCCTGCTTCCATTGCGGCTTGCCCGTGCCAAGCGGTTCCAACTGGCACGTCACCATCGACGAGCTGCCGCGCGCCATGTGCTGCCCCGGCTGCGAAGCGGTGGCGCAAACCATCGTCGACATCGGCCAGAGCGCGTATTACCGCGACCGCGACGAATACGCCGTCAACGCATTTGATGCCACGCTGATGCCGCCCGAATTGCGTTTGTACAGCAATGACGACGCGCAATTCGCGCGCGACGCCAGCAGCTGCGAAGCGACCTTGTCCGTCGAAGGCATCCGCTGCGCCGCCTGCGTCTGGCTGATCGAACGCCAGCTGACGCGCCTGCCCGGCGTGCAGGCGGCCAGCCTGAACGTCGCCACCGAGCGCCTGTACGTGCGCTGGAGCCGCGCCGAATGTGAACCGGGCGACATCCTGCAAGCCGTGCGGCAAGTCGGCTACACGGCGTATCCGTATGATGCCGTGCGCCATGGCGAGCGCCTGCAAAAGGCCAGCAAGACCCTGGGCCGCCAGCTGTTCGTGGCGGGCCTGTCGATGATGCAGGTGATGATGTACGTGGCGCCCGCCTACCTGGCCGCCGAGGACGGCACACTGGACGACAGTATGGCCAGCCTGATGCGCTGGGCCAGCCTGCTGCTCACCTTACCGGCCATCTGTTATTCCGCCATGCCGTTTTTCCAGGGCGCCTGGGCCAGCCTGCGCGCACGCACGCTGGGCATGGACGTGCCCGTGGCGCTGGGCATCCTGGCGGCCTTCTTCGGCAGCGTGGTGGCGACCTTTACGGGCCGCGGCGAGGTGTATTACGACTCGGCCACGATGTTCATCTTCCTGCTGCTGTGCAGCCGCTATTACGAGCTGCAGGCGCGCCGCAAGGCAGCCTCGGCGCTGGAGCGCTTGCAGCACGCCTTGCCCGCCTCCGCGTCGCTGATGGCGGGCTTTCCCGACCACCGCGCCACCATCCTGGTGCCGGCCGGCAGCCTGGCAGTGGGCGACATCATTTTAGTCAAACCGGGCGAGGCAATCGCCGCCGACAGCGTCATCATCGAAGGCACGAGCGCGCTCGATTTATCGCTGCTGACGGGTGAGAGCGCGGCCCAGCGGCGCAAGACGGGCGAGCAGGTGCCGGGCGGGGCCATCAACGCCAGCGCGGCATTGATCCTGCGCGTCTTGAAACCGGCGCGCGAAAGCACCTTGTCCGATTTATTGAAACTGATCGAGCGGGCCGGCAGCGGCAAGCCGCAGATCGCGCAGTGGGCCGATAAAGTGGCCGCCTGGTTCGTGCTGGGCCTGCTGCTGTTTGCCGTCGCCGTGTTCGCCTTCTGGAGCTGGCACGATGCGTCGCGGGCCTGGCCCGTGGCCATCGCCGTGCTGGTCGTGTCGTGCCCGTGTGCGCTGTCTCTCGCCACGCCGACGGCGCTGGCGGCCGCCACCGACAGCCTGCTGCGGCGCGGCGTGCTGATCGTCCAGCCGCATGTGCTGGAAACCTTGCACCGCGCCACCCATATCGTCTTCGACAAGACGGGCACCCTGACCCTGGGCCGGCCCGTGCTGCAACAGATCGAGGGACTCGGCAGCATGACGGAGGACGCCTGCCTGCAGGTGGCCGCCGCGCTGGAAGCGGGCAGCGCCCATCCGCTGGCACAGGCGATCCTGGCCGCCGCCGAAGTGTTGCCAGGACAGCAGCCGCGCGCGCATGCGGAACAATTGCAGGAAGTGCAGGGCCAGGGACTCGAAGGCGTGATCAATGGCGTACGCTACCGCCTGGGCAATGCGGCCTTTGTCGCCGCCATCGCCGGGCCGCCGCTGGGCGACACGGCCGTCGGCATGCAAGGCATGACGCCGCTGTACCTGGGCACGCAGGGGCGCTGGCTCACGCGTTTCCTGCTCAGCGATGCGCTGCGCCCGGAAGCGCGTGAAGTGGTCGCGTATTTCCAGCGGCGCGGCAAGCAAGTCGTGCTGCTGAGTGGCGACCAGGAAGCGCTGACGCAAAGCGTGGCGACGCAGCTGGGCATCAACACGGCGTGCGGCGAATGCCTGCCCGATGAAAAACTCGATTTCGTGCAGCAATTACAAGCGACGGGCGCCGTCGTGGCGATGGTCGGCGACGGCATCAACGACGCCGCCGTGCTGAGCGGCGCCGACGTCTCGTTCGCCATGGGGTCCGGCGCCGCGCTGGCGCAGGCGCATGCGGACACGGTGCTGCTGTCGAGCCAATTGGTTTCCGTGCTCGACACGGCGAAAACGGCGGCGCGCAGCATGCGCATCATCCGCGAAAACCTGGGCTGGGCCACCCTGTACAATCTGACGGCCATCCCGGCCGCCGCGCTGGGTTACCTCAACCCCTGGCTGTCCGGCGTCGGCATGGCTGCCAGCTCGGCGGTCGTCATCGCCAACGCCCTGCGCTTGCGGAAAGCCTGAACATGGAAGCACTGTACCTCCTCATCCCCTTAAGCGTCGTGGTCGTCTTCATCGCGCTGTGGGTGTATTTCACGGCCTCGGACAGCGGCCAGTTCGACGACCTCGTCGGACCGGGCCTGCGCGTGCTGCAGGACGACGATACGCCGCCGCCGGAAGCGGCCGCCCCTCCGGCCACTCAACGCGAATAGCCTTGCGACCCCGGCCGCGCATCGAAGCGCCGGCCCCACCACGGCAAGAACACGGTATTGCCGCCGCGCGCGCGGAACCACGGCTGTTCGTGGTCGATGGGCCGCACGACGGCCGGCGGCGCCACCACCACGGCAGTCACACTCTCGCTGTCGCTGCTGCCCGCCACCAGCACGGGCCGGCCCACGTGGTTGGCGTAACCGATGGCCAGCGCCACGTTGGTCAGCGCCGTACCGGCGCCCGTTTCGCCCAGCAGCGCCGGCATGTTGAACGTCTGCTTGTTGAAGTCGAAGTCGGGCAATTGCTGCGTCAGGCTTTGCGCCAGCGGACCGAGGCGCTCTGACGAAACAGGATAGCTGCTGCCCGCATCGTGGATGACGTAGCCGATGGCGCTGTCGTTCAATTGTGCGTTCCGGGCGGCAGCGTCGATGGCAGCGCTCCACGCCTGCACGGCGCGCGGGGACTGTCCCTTGTCGGCGGTGAAATCGGCGACCTTGCGCGTAGCGGGAAAGCCCAGCCAGGCCAGCGGCGCGCGGTCCGTCTTGTAGCCGGGACCGGCCAGCACCAGCAAGACCATGTTTTCATTGATCTGCTCATCCTTGGGCGGATAACTGGGCGCATCCCAGTTCATCACCCACACGGTCTTGTCGGGATTGGCCTGCAGATAGGCCAGGCCCGCCGCCAGTGACGTAAAGCCCGCATTGGCGCCGCCCATGGTGACGCGCACGTCGGGCGGCGTGGCTGTGGTCCAGGAGTCGGGGAAGGAGGGGTTGCCGATGCTGAAGGTATCGACAATCTCCTCGCGCAAATATTCCGCCACTTCCACAGGATCAAGCCGCCCGGCCGGCAATGCATATTCAACGCGAATGCCGGCCAATTCACGGCGCGTGGATTTGTTGGTCAGCGAATGGGCGTTGTAAAAATATTCTTCGTTCGAAAAATAAATATCATGAAACAGCGTGATCAATTCTTCCACATACTTTTCATGATACCCATTGAATGTTTCCCGCCCCTTTTTGCCGGAAGCAATCATGCCTATCGATTGCACCTTGCCAAAACGCACGGGGTTCTCTTTCACTTTGCTATCGTCCTTGTTCGGCTTCGCCAGGCCCAGTGTCCACAACAGTTGCCATTCAGTCGGATAGTCGCGCCGCTGCAGGGGATTGAGCCACTGCACGCCCACGACTTGCGCCATGTACGGCTGCTCGGGCGCAGCAGGGATGACGGCGGCAACCAGTGCCGCGACTGGCGTCTTGCTGGCGCAGGCTGACGTTAAAAAAAGCACGGCAAGCGCCAGCAATGCCGGCATCAATAATAGTCGTTTCATCAGCAATCCTTCTTCAAGAGGAACGTCGACTGGCGGGGCCTGCAATACCGACCAAAGTGCAATACCAGACGCAAGACTGAAAACAAAGATGCTCCAGCCCAGCCTGCGCGGAAGAGTAGCAATCAAGTTGTACATCAGGATGTCTCCGGGCGCTTGTACATACGTTCATCCACAATTTCGGAAGGCACATCAGGATGTCTCCGGGCGCTTGTACATACGTTCATCCACAATTTCGGAAGGCATGGCGCCTGCACTGCCATCGCTCTTAACCCAATCCAATAGTGGTATTTCCTTAAACTGCCCTGTATAAAAATACTCACCAAACAATTTGTTTGGATGACTTTCATCCAGCCCCTTAGACAAACGCCAATCTGCCGCGATGCGCAGTTGTAGCATCGCCTTCTCGCCGATATGACACACCCCAATCGCCACGTCATACGCCAGCGCCTTTTCAGCGTGCCAGGGATTGGTCAGGATGGTGGAGTGGTCGGTCGCATGCGTGTCGCAGGTCGCCGCCAGTTGCCCCTGGATTTCCTGCTTGCGCCATTCCAAATATTCCGGCGTGGCGGTGGACAGGTCGTCTTCCATCATCGCCTTGCCGTCATTGCCGTCGAGCTTCTCGCGGCGGGCCTTCATGCGCAGGCGGGCATGGTCTTCGTAGCGCAGTGCCGCCTCGGTATCGCGGTCGCCCTGCGGCGTGCCGCCCACGCTTGTATCGGCATACGGCTCGCCTTTCTGACGTGCCTTGCCCGCATGGCGGTGCGTGCCAGGCGGATCGAGATTCTGGTCGAACTGCGGGCTGGGTACGCCAAAGCGCACGGCCTGCGGTGTAAACACTTCCGGCAAGGCGGGCGCCGTCACGGGGATGCGCCAGTCGTCGGGCGGCACGGCATTGATGGGGGTCTTCAGCATCTTCATGAGGGCCGACATGGCGGAGGCCGTGCGCACGCTCGCCGCCTTGCCGGCCGCGCTGGTGCTGGCGCGCACGCCCTTGTCTGGATCGTATTTGGAGATCGGCGAATGAGGATGCCAGAAATCGGCGCTGCCCCGCGCGGGCTGGCGATAGTGATTGCTCCAATAGTCATAATCGCCATGCTGGCCAACGGGAAAGCCTTGCGCAAACACCCGCTGGGTAAACACACCGTCGCCGCGCGTGGCCTTGATCTGTTCGGCGCTGAGACCCAACCAGCCGCGCGCACGATGTCGAAAAATGCCGCCAGGGTCTGGCGGCGCCTCGCCGCTTTGCCGGCCTACATTGCCATCGACATCCCTGACTTGCCCCTGCAGCCAGCCTTCCGTATCGTTTCTGCGCAACAGGCTGTACGGAGGGTTGCACAAGACATAAGTATCGGCCACGCAACGGCCACTTTTGCCTGCCGCATCCCGCACGTCGGGCATCTTGTTACCCAGAAACGCGGCAGCCATGCCCACCATATTGCCCTGGCTGTGACACACCAGCGTGATGGGCACGTCGGCCTGCTGCCGGCGGATGGCCGCCACCAGGTGCGCCAGGCGCAGCGCGGCCAGCACGAAGTAGGGGCGCGGCGGGCAGGCATACACGATGCGGTCGTTGACGGGATTCAGATGCTCGATATGGATGAACAGGAAGAGGGCATCGGACAAGCCCTCGCCCCACAGGTCCGGCAGCGAGGAGCAGCCATTGGCGAACGGGCCGCCGCCCCAGTAAGCGTGTTCGTTCAGGTAGACCGAATCGCCATACTGCTGCAATTCCTTGTCGCTGGCCTTGTAGCCCCAGCGGAACTGGATCACGGGCGAGAAGTGCGCTTGCGGCACGATGAAGGTGCTGGCCGTATAGTCGGGATCGACATAGCCGTCATCGCTCAGTTCGCTCCGGTAGCGCAGCGGCGTCAATTGTCCGGCCTCGGGCGTGGCGTGGCACAGGTGCTCGTCGCAGCGCTTCATGCGCGTGTTCAGGCCCTTGCACAGGCCTGCTTCGGCCGCGCGGTACCACTCGCCGTCGGAATTGACGCCATGCACGAAGATGACGATGCCCGGCGACGGCATTTGCTGCAGGCAGTCGAGCAGGCTGTAGCTGAACAGGGACGTTCCGTTGAACTTTCCCACAACCAACTTAATATCTTCACCATCCGCTGGCGCGCTATCGGCATGACTCATGGCTAGCCCTCATCATGACTGGACCGTCCACTGTAAACCGTTGCTAATCTACATGTTTTAAGCTATATCAAGCCAGCGCTTGCAGGGATCTTGCATGGCTTTTTTTACCCAAATCACAATTTATTTCGATGTCAGTTAGCTATGCTTATTTCATCCGGGGAATTTTGATCCACATCAAAGTTTTTTCGCAGTCAAACACTTACTCTCTGGCCACCATCATAAATAGTAATTCCAGGGAGAGTCTTTGTGGATCAATCGCTGAACTATAACTACAAGATCGTGAAGCAATTCGCGGTCGCTACTGTGGTATGGGGCATCATCGGCATGCTGGTTGGCGTTATCATCGCCGCTCAGTTGGCCTGGCCTGCCCTGAACCTCGACATACCATGGCTGACATACGGACGCTTGCGTCCGCTGCACACGAATGCGGTAATTTTCGCCTTCGGCATCTGCGGCCTGTTCGCCACCTCGTACTACGTTGTACAACGCACCTGCCAGGTGCGCCTGTTTTCCGACAAACTGGCCGCCTTCACCTTCTGGGGCTGGCAAGCAGTGATCCTGTGCGCCGTCGTCACCCTGCCCATGGGCCTGACGCGCGGCAAGGAATACGCCGAACTGGAATGGCCTATCTCCATCCTCATCGCCGTCGTCTGGATCGCCTACGCCATCGTGTTCTTCGGCACACTGATCAAGCGCAAGGTCAAGCATATCTACGTGGCCAACTGGTTCTTCGGCGCCTACATCCTGGCCGTGACGATTTTGCACGTGGTCAATGGCGCCGTCATGCCAGCCTCGTTCACCAAGTCGTATTCCGCCTATGCGGGCGTACAGGACGCCATGATCCAGTGGTGGTACGGCCATAACGCGGTGGGTTTCATCCTGACCGCCGGCTACCTGGGCATGGTCTACTACTTCATCCCGAAACAGGCCGAGCGCCCCGTGTACTCGTACCGCCTGTCCATCGTCCACTTCTGGGCGCTGATCTTCACCTACATGTGGGCGGGCCCGCATCACCTGCACTACACGGCATTGCCTGACTGGACACAATCAATCGGTATGGTCTTCTCGCTGGTCCTGCTGGCACCAAGCTGGGGCGGCATGATCAACGGCATCATGACCCTGTCGGGCGCCTGGCACAAGCTGCGCACCGATCCGATCCTGAAATTCATGATCGTCTCGCTGTCGTTCTACGGTATCGCCACCTTCGAAGGTCCGATGATGTCGATCAAGACCATCAACTCGCTGTCGCACTACACCGACTGGACCGTTGCCCACGTGCATGCGGGCGCTCTGGGCTGGGTGGGCTTCATCACCATGGGTTCGATCTACTATCTGCTGCCACGCCTGGCGGGCCGCACGCAGATGCACAGCACGCGTCTGGTCGACGTGCACTTCTGGGTGGCCACCATCGGCATCGTGCTGTACATCGCCGCAATGTGGATCGCCGGCGTGATGCAGGGCCTGATGTGGCGTGCGGTCAATCCGGACGGCACCCTGACCTACACCTTTGTCGAGAGCGTGAAAGCAACATATCCGTACTACGTGGTGCGCGTGGCCGGTGGCCTGCTGTACCTGTCGGGTATGTGCATCATGGGCTACAACACCTGGATGACCTTGCGCGGCAGCAAACTCCCCGTCGCCCGCATTCCGGAACTGAACGCGGCGCACGCCTGATAGGAGCAAAAGCAAATGAAATTTTCACATGCATGGATTGAGAGAAACCCCTGGCTGCTGATCGCCCTGGTCACGGTAGTGATCAGCATCGGCGGCGCCGTCGAGATCATTCCCCTGTTCTTCCAGAAGAGCACAACGGAACCGGTCGCCGGCCTGAAGCCGTATTCGCCGCTGCGCCTGGCGGGCCGCGACATTTACGTGCGCGAAGGCTGCTACAACTGCCACTCGCAGATGGTACGTCCGCTGCGCGCGGAAACGGAACGCTATGGCCACTATTCGGTCGCTGGCGAGTTCGTGTATGACCGTCCGTTCCAGTGGGGTTCCAAGCGCACGGGGCCGGATCTGGCCCGCGTGGGCGCCCGCTACAGCGATGAATGGCACCGCACGCACTTGAACAACCCGCGCGACGTGGTGCCCGAGTCGAACATGCCGGCCTACCCATGGCTGGCGAAGACCAAGCTGGTGCCTGACGACATCATGCCGAAGATGCGCGCCCTGCAACGCCTGGGCCAGCCGTACAGCGATGCGGAAATCACCGCCGGCCCGGCGCAGCTGCAGGACAAGACGGAAGAAGACGCCCTGGTCGCCTATCTGCAAGGCCTCGGTACATTAATCAAAACAAGGAATTAGCATGGCAATCGAGAACCTGTTTGACAGCGCCAGCAGCGTCATGACGGTGGTTTCCTTTACGACGTTCGTAGGCATCCTGTGGTGGACGTTCAGCCGCAGCAATAGCGACTTCGACGCGGCGGCACGCCTGCCGTTCGACGACGAGGCGCTCGACTACGCGGCCGATGCCGCACCGGCACAAGGGGAGCGCAACCATGGCTGACTTTACCAATGGCTTCTGGAATATCTACATCGTCGTACTGTCCCTGCTGGGCATCATCGGCTGCGGCGTGCTGCTGTACTCGCAGTCGAAAATCAAAGTGGTCGAAGGCGCCCCTGCCGACGGCACCACGGGCCACGTCTGGGACGAGGACTTGAAGGAACTCAATACGCCGATGCCGCGCTGGTGGATGTGGTTGTTCTACATCACCATCGTCTTCGCCCTGGCGTATCTGTTCCTGTACCCGGGCCTGGGCAATTATGCCGGCAGCCTGGGCTGGAAATCGACGGGCCAGTACGAGGAAGAGCTGAAGAAGGCGGAAGCCGACTACGGTCCCCTGTTCAACAAGTACCTGAGCCAGGACTTGAAGACGGTGGCCGCCGATCCGCAGGCGCATGCCATCGGCCAGCGTTTGTTCCTGACCTACTGCGCGCAATGCCACGGTTCGGATGCACGCGGCAACAAGGGTTTCCCCAACCTGACCGACAAGGACTGGCTGTATGGCGGTGAACCCGACATCATCAAGACCACCATCATGCATGGCCGCAATGGGCAGATGCCACCGATGGGCGCCGCCCTGGGCTCCGAAAAGGATGTCGAGAACGTGGCCCATTATGTGCTGAGCCTGTCCGGTTCCACCTCGGACCCCGTCAAATCCGTGCTGGGCAAAGCCAAGTTCGGTGCCTGCATGGCCTGTCATGGCGCCGATGCGAAGGGCAATCAGATGCTCGGTTCGCCTAACCTGACGGACAAGATCTGGCTGTACGGCGGCAGTGCCGATACCATCATGGAAACCGTACGCAAGGGACGCAACAACACCATGCCGGCCTTCAGCGATTTCCTCGGCGAGTCCAAGGTCCACGTGCTGTCGGCCTATGTCTGGAGCCTGTCGAATCCCCAGACGCCCGTGAAATGATGTAATGGAACCTCAAGTCATCAAGATGTATGCGGCCCGCGAGCAGATCTACCCTCGCGAGGCCAAAGGACGCTACGCTACCTGGCGATGGGTATGCGTATGGCTTACTCAGCTGGCGTTCTACGGCTTGCCGTGGTTGACCTGGAATGGCAGGCAAGCCCTGCTGTTCGATTTGACCACGCGCAAGTTCTACATTTTCGGCGTCGTGCTGTGGCCCCAGGATTTCATCTATCTGGCGGCCCTGCTGATCATCTGTGCGTATTTGTTGTTCCTCGTCACGGCCATCGCCGGGCGGGTGTGGTGCGGGTTCTCTTGCCCGCAAACGGTATACACGGAAATCTTCCTGTGGGTCGAACGCCGCATCGAGGGCACGCGCAGCGCGCGCATGGCCCTCGACAAGCAGGGACCGTCCGTGCGCAAGGCCTTCAAGAAGACGGCCAAGCACCTGGCATGGGGCGCCATCGCCCTGTGGACGGGCTTTACCTTTGTCGGCTATTTCACGCCGATCAAGGAACTGGCGCGCGAGGTGACCACCCTCAATTTCGGTCCCTGGGAATGGTTCTGGGTCTTGTTCTACAGCCTGGCAACCTACGGCAACGCGGGCTGGCTGCGCGAGCAGGTGTGCAAATACATGTGCCCCTACGCGCGCTTCCAGAGCGCCATGTTCGACCAGGACACCCTGATCATCACTTACGATGCCAAGCGCGGCGAACCGCGTGGCGCCATCAGCAAGAAGGCTGGCAACAACGACAAGCTGGGCGATTGCATCGACTGCACCCTGTGCGTGCAAGTATGTCCGACCGGCATCGATATCCGCAACGGCCTGCAGTATGAATGCATCGGCTGCGCCGCCTGCGTCGATGCCTGCAATACCGTGATGGACAAGGTCGACCGGCCGCGGGGACTGGTACGCTACAGTACCGACCATGCGATGGAAAACAACTTCAATTCGAAGCAGATCCGCCAGCGCGCCATGCGCCCGCGCGTGCTGATCTACACTTCCATCCTGGCCCTGATCATCATTGCCGTGTGTACCTCGCTGGCCCTGCGCACGCCCCTGAAAATGGACGTGATCCGCGACCGCGGTTCGATGGGACGCGAAGTGGAAGACGGCATGATCGAAAACGTCTACCGCTTGCAGATCATGAATACCTCGGAGCAAACCCAGCACTTTAAAATCAGCGCTTCCGGCTTGCCCGGCCTGACCTTGCTGACGCGCGAAGAGGTGACCTTGCAGCCGACGGAAACGCTGGGCTGGCCGATCCGCCTGCGCGTGCCGCACGGCGTGGGAGAAAAGGGTTCGAACAAGATTGCGATCGAATTGCACTCGCTGGACGACCCGTCGCTGCATGTGCGTGAAAGCGCGGTATTCATCGTGCCGCGTTAACAAGGAAAGGCGGACGGGGACCGGGTGCCCTCGCCGCCGCCATGAAGTTGCAGGAAGGCCAGTCCCCGCATGGGGATTGGCCGATTAAACAGGAGAAATATCATGTCCGACAGTCTCAAGCTGCAAGCCCCCGTTGCCCCGTGGTACAAGCATCGCTGGCCATGGCTGCTGATGATCGGTCCCGGCCTGTCCGTGGTCGTCGGCAGCTGCATGGCGTATATCGCGTTTACGCAGCCCGATGCCTTGGTGGTGGGTGATTATTACAAGCAGGGCAAGGCGATCAACCAGGACTTGCGGCGCGATACGATCGCCAGCAACCTGGCGATGGATACCAGCCTGTCCTATGATGTGGCGTCAGCGCGCCTGAGTGGTTCAGTGCACAGCTTCGGCAAGGCTTACCAGGGTCCGTTGCAGCTGCATCTGGCGCATGCGACCCTGCCGGAAAAGGATATCAAGCTGCTGGTGCAGCCCGATGCGGCCGGCAATTTCTCCGTGGCGCTGCCGATGCTCGAGCGCAGCCGCTGGCAAGTACTGGTGGAAAACGACAAACGCGAGTGGCGCCTGTCCGGCATCTGGACCTGGCCGCTGCAGCGCAGCATCGCGCTGCATGCCGATGAAGAGCTGTAAGCCTTATTTGCAGACGTCGGTGCCGGCCGTGATAGCTTTTAACTTGGCCGGCTGCAAGATCTCGATCTCGCGGTTGGAGACGCGCAGCCAGCCTTCCTTCTTGAATTTCGACAATAAACGGCTGACGCTCTCGATGGTCAGCCCCAGGTAATTGCCGATTTCCTCGCGCGACATGCGCAGCTGAAATTTGCTGGCCGAATAGCCACGCGCTTCATAGCGCGAGGCCAGGTTGACGATAAAGGCAGCAAAACGCTGGGTCGCCTGCATATTGCCCAGCAACAGCATGACGCTTTGCTCGCGCGTGATTTCCTGGCTCATCATGCGATGGAAATGGCGCAGCAGGGTCGGCATATTGCCCAGCAACTGTTCCAGGCTGGAAAACGGAATTTCACACACTTCGCTGTCTTCCAGCGCCACCGCATTACAGTGGTGGCGGTCGGCGCTGATGGCGTCCATGCCCAGCAGTTCGCCAGCCATCTGGAAACCCGTCACCTGCTCTTCACCGCCCGGATTGATTTGGTACGTCTTGAAGTGCCCCAGGCGGATCGCGTACAGATTCTGGAACGAGTCGCCGATGCGGAACAGCGAGGCACCGCGCACGATCTTGCGGCGGCGGCCGATGATCTGGTCCAGCCTGTCCATGTCGCCCACATCGAGGCCCATCGGCAGGCACAATTGATGCATGCTGCAGGTCGAGCATCGCGCACGCAACGCTTCCACGGTCACTGTGGGCATGGTGGGAGTGAGTAGCGCTTCAGTCATGTCGGTACCTTTTAGAAAATGCAATAACGAGTTTACTGCATACAGGGTTGCCGTGTGCCAATTTCACCGCATTTCCGCTGAATAAACGACGTTCTGACTTTGATTATATGGCAACATCGTTAAAAGCCCATGTGGGAAAGGCAATTTGCGCGGCGCCGCTTGCCAAGTTGATGTATTGATAGGAAAATTCCCGACAGTATTATCTGCCGCCTGTACCGCCCGGTACTGAAAAGGAAATCATGAAGCCTCTCGGCATCAAAGCAAAAGTCGCGCTGGCCACCAGCCTGACCTCGATCGCCATGATCGCGCTGGTCACCATGATACAGGTGCAGCACATGCGCGCCGACTTCACCCGAGTACTGCTGAGCCAGCAATCTGCCCTGATCACCCGCACCGCTGCCGAGCTCGACGACAAGCTGGGCATGCTGCTGCAGATCGTCACCCTGACGGCCAGGCAGCAGCCGCCGGAACTGATCGCCCGGCCCGCCCAGTTGCGCGAATACTATGCGCGCCGCTCGATGCTGATACTGTTCGACGACGTGCTGGTGCTCGATGCGCAAGGCGCCATCGTGGCCGACATGCCGGAAGTGGCGGGGCGCGCCGGCATCAACGTCGCCGAGCGCGAGTATTTCCAGACCGTCCTGCGCACGCGCCAGCCCATGATCACCGAACCGATGCTGGGCAAGTCGAGCGGCATGCCCATCGTGCAGATGGTGGCGCCCGTGCTCACCGCCGATGGCCAGGTGGCCGGCGTGGTGATCGGCGTGCTGCGCCTGTACAAGGATAACCTGCTGGGACGCCTGCGTTCGGAAAAGATCGGCAAGAGCGGCTATTACTTCATCCTCACGCGCGGCGCCGTGCCACGCTACGTGCTGCACCCCGAGACCAGCCGCTTGCTGCAGCCGCGCCAGCCGAACGCCAACCTGACCACCACGCAGTTGCTGAAGCAAGATGGCGAAGGCAGCATGGTCAGCACCAACAGCCGCGGCATCACGGCCGTCAACAGCTTCAAACGCCTGAAATCGGTGAACTGGCTGCTGGCCGCCTCGCTGCCTCTCGACGATGCCTTCGAACCGTTCGATGGCGTGCTGTACCGGCTGGTGCTGTGGAGCGTCCTCGCTTCGCTGCTGGCCGCGTTTATTCTGGGCTGGGTCACCGTGCGCCTGCTATCGCCGCTGGTACGCCTGCGCGACACGCTGCAAGCCATGCGCACCAGCGGCAGCCGTTTCACGCCCGTGCCGGTGCGGCAGCGCGACGAGATCGGCGAACTGACGGAAGCGTTCAACGGCCTGATGAGCGAACGCGACCGCCTGCAGCAGGAACTCGAAGCGCGCGCGGCGGAGCTGGAGCAGGAGCGCGACCGGGCCGAGGCGGCCAACCGCGCGAAGAGCGATTTCGTGGCCAACATGAGCCATGAAATCCGCACGCCCCTCAACGCCGTGCTGGGCATGGTGTATTTGCTGGGCAATACCAGACTCGATACGGAACAGCGCAAGTATCTGACCATGGTGCGCGTGGCGGGCCAGTCGCTGCTGGGCATCCTCAACGACGTGCTCGACTATTCGAAGATCGAGGCGCGCCGCATGGAATTGTCGCCCGTCGAATTCGACCTCGACGAGGTGATGAACACGCTGGCCACGACGATGACCATGAATGCGGGTGAAAAGGAGCTGGAACTGGCCATCGCCGTCGAGCCCGACGTGCCGCGGCGCCTGATGGGCGACGCCCAGCGCCTGCAGCAGATCCTCGTCAACCTGGCCGGCAACGCCATCAAATTTACCGAGAGCGGCGAAGTGGTGGTGGCCGTCAGCCTGGCCGAAAGCCAACAAGACCGCGCCTGGCTGCGCTTCGAAGTGCGCGACACGGGCATCGGCATGACGGAACTGCAGCAACAGCAACTGTTTGCCGCCTTTTCACAGGGCGACCAGAGCATCACGCGGCGCTTCGGCGGCACGGGCCTGGGCCTGGCCATCAGCAAGCAGCTGATCCACATGATGGGCGGTGATATCGCCGTGGCCAGCAGCGAAGGCAAGGGCAGCCGCTTCTGGTTCAGCGTGCCGTTCGAGATGCTGGCGCAGCCGCCCGAAACGCGGCGCACGCCGGCCCTGGGCCAGCTGCGCCTGCTGGTGGCCGACGATAACCGCACCACGCGCGAATTGATCGTCAAGCTGATCGAGGCCTGGGGCTGGCTGGCCGACGAAGTGGACTCCGGCTTTGCCGCCATCGAACTGTACCGCGAACGCCTGGCGCAGCAACAACCGTACGACGTGGTGCTGGCCGACTGGCACATGCCCGTCATGGACGGCCTAGCCACGGCCAAGGCCATCCGCCAGGCGGCCAGCGGCCAGCGCCAGCCCATCGTGGTGATGGTCAACGCCTTCGCGCGCAACCACCTGGAAGAAATCTCCAGCGCGGCCGAGGCCGATGTCGTGCTGATGAAGCCGATCACGGGTTCGAGCCTGTTCGATGCCCTGCACCAGGCGCTGATCGCCAAGAACGACGGCGGTGAACAGCGCATCTTGCACCAGCCACTGGGCACGGAACTGGCAGGCGTGCATTTCCTGCTGGTGGAAGACAATCATTTGAACCAGGCCGTGGCGCGCGGCATCCTCGAGCACATGGGCGCCACCCTGGACGTGGTGGGCGACGGCTTGCAAGCGGTGGAGCGGCTGCGCACGGAAGCGCTGCGCTACGATATCGTGCTGATGGACATGCAAATGCCCGTCATGGACGGCTTCAGCGCCACCCATATCATCCGCACGGAACTGCGCTTGAACTTGCCCGTGATCGCCATGACGGCCGGCGTGCTGGCGTCCGAGCGCGAGCGCTGCATGACGGCCGGCATCAGCGATTTCATCGCCAAGCCCGTGGTGGTGGAAGAGATGATGGCAGTCATCCTGCGCCACCTGCCGAAGCGCCCGCCCGTGCAGACGGCCGAGCCGGCGCCCGTCGCCGACGAGGAAGTGTTTTCCATGGCGCCGCTGATGCGCGTGATGGGCCGCGATGCGAAAGGGCGCGGCGTGCTGCGGCGCATGGTGGAAGACGCGCTGAACAAGGGCATGACGCCCGTGCGCGACGCCGAAACCGCGTTGCAAACGGGGCGCCACAGCGACGTGGCGCGCATCCTGCACGGCGTGCGCGGCTCCGTCGGCACCCTGGGCACGAAACGCCTGATCCGCGCGGCGTTTGCCACCGAGGAAGCCATCGACGCGGGCCGCCTGGACGAGGTGCCAAGCCTGCTGGCGCAGACGGCGCAGGAACTCGAGCAGGCGCTGGCGGCGGCGGCGAATTGGTTGTCGAGGCTGAAAGATTAAAAGAGTAGGTCGGATTAGCGGGGGCCGCCGAGGTGCGGCACGCCGCGTAATCCGACAACATTGTTGGCGGATCTCATGTCGGATTACGCGCTTGCGCGCTAATCCGACCTACGCAATTTACGCCGGCACGCCCAGAATCACGCTGGACGCTTTAAAAATTGCCGTCACGCTGCTGCCGATGGCGATGCCCAGGTCGGTGCTGCTCTGGTTGGTGATGATGGCGGCAATCGTGCCGCCGCGCGGCAAGTCCAGCACCACTTCCGTGTTGACGGCGCCCGTCTGCACGCGCGTCACAAGCCCGGCCAATTGGTTGCGCGCCGAAAAGCGCGCCCCTGCGCTGTCCGCCACGAGGATGATCGACGACGCCTTGATCAGCGCAAACGCTTCCGCGCCCGGCACCAGGCCCAGGCTTGCGCTGCTGCCCTGCGTGACGATGGCAACGATGTGCTGGCCGCCTGGCAATGCCAGGGTCACTTCATCGTTGACGGCACCTTGTTTCAGTTCGGCCACCTTGCCCAGGAATTGATTGCGTGCCGTGGTTTTCATGGCCATTCTCCGTATGAGTAAAAGATCGTCGGCGATGCCTTCGGCCTGGCTGCCCAATTGGCGCAGGTAGCGGGCATGCTCACGCTCGATGATACGGAAATTGTCGACCAGCTGGCGTCCCCGTTGCGTCAGCCGCGTGCCGCCGCCGCCCTTGCCGCCCGTCAAGCGCTCAACCAGCGGCTCGCCAGCCAGGTTGTTCATCGCGTCGATGGCGTCCCAGGCCGCCTTGTAGCTCATCTTCACAAGCTTGGCCGCCTGCGTGATGGAGCCGCATTCGGCGATGGCGCCCAGCAATTCCACCCTGCCGGCACCACCCAGGTTTTCTCCGCCCACCGTCATCCATACCGAGCCTTGCAGGCCGATTTCCGCTGCCGCTGATTTATCCAATCCGTTCACCCAATGCCATGTGTTCTTCCCTGTTATCGATCTGTCCGTCACGCAAGTACAGCACATGCTCACCCAGGATGCGCGCATCTTCCGGATCATGGGTGATCAGGATCATGGGCACGTCCAGGCGCTGCTGCCACTGGCTCAGTTCCAGGCGCATTTTGACACGCAGGGCCGGATCGAGGGCGGCAAACGGCTCGTCGAGCAGCAGCGCGTTTGGCTCGGCCACGAGTGCCCTCGCCAGCGCCACCCTTTGGCGCTGGCCACCGGACAACTCGTCGGGATACTGGTGCGCCAGTTCCTGCAAGTGGAAGGCGGCTAGCCAATGCTCGACCTTCTGCAATTTTTCGCGCGCGCGCGGATTGAACCAGCCGCGGCTCAGGCCGAAGCCCACGTTCTGGCGCACCGTCAGGTGCGGGAACAGCGCGTAATCCTGGAACAGGTAAGCGACATTGCGCTGCTGCGGCGGCAAATTGATGCCGGCGGCCGAATCGAACAAGGTACGGCCATTCAGGCGGATATGGCCGGCGTCCGGTGTAAACAGTCCGGCAATGGCTTTCAAGGTCATGCTCTTGCCGGCGCCGGAGGGGCCATACATGGCGATGCGCTGGCTGTTCGAGGTGCATTGCACCTGCATGTCGAAGCGGCGTTTGCCGGAGCGCAAGGTGGCGCGAATGTCGAGGTCGAGTTGCATGGGCATCATCATAGGCCTCATTTGTGCGCGATGCGCCCGGGCGCCAGGCGGCCAGCCGACAGCAGCACCACGATGCAGACAAGGGAGATAATCACGACCAGCGTATTGGCCACGTCGTCCTGGCCCGCCTGCACGGCTTCATACACGGCCACCGACAGGGTCTGCGTCTTGCCGGGGATGCTGCCGGCCACCATCAGCGTGGCGCCAAACTCGCCCAGCGCGCGCACAAAACCCAGCAGCACGCCCGCGAGGATGCCGCGCCAGGCCAGCGGCAAGGTGACGCGGAAGAAAATCGCCATTTCCGAGATGCCCAGCACGCGGGCCGCCTGCTCCAGCTGCCCGTCGACCGCCTCGAAGGCGGCGCGCGCCGGCTTGAAGACGAGGGGAAAAGCCACCACCGTGGAAGCGATGACGGCGCCCTGCCAGGTGAAGATGAGGTTGATGCCGAAGTTGTCCTGCAGCCAGATGCCCAGGGTGCCGCGCCGGCCCAGCAGCACCAGCAAGTAATAGCCGAGCACGGTAGGCGGCATCACCATCGGCAGGGTCAACAGGGCGTCGAGCAGCTCACGCCCGGGAAAACGCGTGCGCGCCAGCAGATAGCCCGTACCGATGCCGAGCAACAAATTGAGCGCCGTGGCCCAGGCCGCTACTTTGAGCGACAGGGCCAGCGCGGTCCAGGCGATATCCATGTGCAGTCGTTTTACTTTATGGCTTTTTAAACCCGTATTTGGCCAGGATGGCTTGCGCCGGCGCCTTCTTCAGCGCGCCTTCGGAGTAACGGCCGACGGGCACGCTGGCCGGGTTGGCGATGGCCACGCGGGTCACGCCCTTGTGCGTCAGGTCGCTCAAACTCTTGATGCCCAGCTTGCTATCGTGCGGCACGATCAGCACCAGGCTGTTGCCGACGAAATCCTGCCGGTCGGCCGGCAGCACCAGGCCCTGCTTTTGCGCAGCATCCATGGTTTCCTGGTCGGCCGAAGCAAACACATCCACGGGCGCGCCCTTGACGATCTGCTGCAGCAGCACGCCCGAAGCGGCGAAGTTCAAGGACACCTTGCTGCCCGGATATTGCGCCTCATAGCCTTGCGCCGCATCCTTGAACGCATTCGTCAGGCTGGCCGCGGCCGACACCACCACTTCGCCGGCAAAGGCGGAGGTGGCGGCAGTGGCGAGGAGGGCGGTGCCGAGGAGCTTGGCGAGGGAAGTGAGGCGCATGATCGTATCCTTGATGAGAAGAGAACCAGGCCCGTAATATACACTGATATATAACGTTCTGCCATGGTGCAAGTCAAGACAGCGCAAGGCGCATTCCCTGATATACTGTATATAAACACAGTATATCGAGGCGCACCATGGAATTGACGGACAAGCTGGAAATCCTGGCCGACGCGGCCAAGTACGACGCGTCCTGCGCCAGCAGCGGCGCGCCCAGGCGCGACTCCATCGGCAAGGACGGCTTTGGCGCCACTACGGGCATGGGCATCTGTCACAGCTACACGCCGGACGGGCGCTGCGTCTCGCTGCTGAAAATCCTGCTGACCAATTACTGCCTGTACGATTGCCAGTACTGCGTCAACCGGCGCAGCTCGAACGTGCCGCGCGCGCGGTTTACCGTGGCCGAAGTGGTCAAGCTGACGAGCGACTTTTACCTGCGTAATTACATCGACGGTCTGTTCCTCAGTTCCGGCATCATCCGGTCGGCCGACTACACGATGGAGCAGCTGGTGCAGGTGGCGCGCGAGTTGCGCGAGGTACACCAGTTCCGCGGCTATATCCATCTGAAAACCATCCCCGACGCCGACCCGGCCCTGATCGCGCAGGCGGGCCGCTACGCCGACAGGCTCAGCGTGAATATCGAACTGCCGACGCAGGACAGCGTGCAAAAACTGGCGCCGGAAAAAAGCGTGCACACGATCAAGCTGGCCATGGGCGCCATCCGCCGCAAGCTCGATGAGAAAGCGGAAGAACCGCGCTCGCCCCGTTTCGCGCCGGCCGGGCAAAGCACGCAGATGATCGTCGGCGCCGACGCCAGCGACGACCAGCAGATCCTCTCCACGGCAGAGACCCTGTACGGCAGCTACAAGCTCAAGCGCGTGTACTACTCGGCCTTCAGCCCCATCCCGGACAGCCCGAAAAGCGTGCCGCTGGCGCCGCCGCCGATGCTGCGCGAACACCGGCTGTACCAGGCCGATTTCTTGCTGCGCAGCTATGGTTTCCAGGCCAGCGAATTGCTGCCCGCCAGCGGTGGCAACCTGGCGCTCGATATCGATCCGAAACTGGCTTGGGCGCTCGCGCACCGCGAACATTTTCCGCTGGACTTGAACCGCGCCGCGCAGCACATGATCGCGCGCGTGCCCGGCATCGGCCTGCGCAACGCGCAGCGCATCGTCGACCTGCGCCGGCTGCGGCAGGTGCGCTACGCCGACCTGTCGCGCTTGCGCTGCAGCATGAAGAAAATCGCCCCCTTCATCATCACGGCCGATTACTTTCCCGCGCGCGACACCACCGCCTCGGAGCACCTGCGCCGCGCCATGGCCGATGCGCCGCAGCAGCTGAATCTGTGGCCGGAACTGCAGGCAGCATGAAAGAAGTCAATGAGCGCGTGGTGCGGCTGGCGCAATCGTTCGACGCATGGCGCGCGGCGGCGCGCGAACTGATCGCGCGTGGCGTGCCACCTGCGGACGTGGCCTGGCAGTCGCAAGCGGGCGATGGCGACCTGTTTTCCTCCACGCCGGATGCCACGGATACCAGCGCGCCGCCGCTGCGCCTGCCCCGTCCCCTGGTGGAACTGCTGGAAAACGCCGCCTGTTTCAACGTGCATGACCGCTGGGCCTTCTTGTATCAGGTACTCTGGCGCTGGCAGCAGGGCCAGCACGACGTGCTCTCGCCGGCCGACGCCGACGGCGCGCGCCTGCACGCCATGGCCAAGGCCGTCCGGCGAGAAGAGCACGACATGCATGCGTACGTGCGCTTCCGCGAACGCAGCGAGGCCGAGGGCGCACCCCGCTTCGTCGCCTGGTTCGAACCCGTGCACGAGGTGCTGCCGCAGGTGGCGCGCCACTTCGCGCGCCGCATGGGATCGACCAGCTGGATGATCGCCACGCCGACGGCCAGCATGCTGTGGGATGGTCAGACCTTGCACGCGGGGCCGGCCCTGCTGCGCGACGCGGCCGAGATCGACGATGCGGGCGAAGCGCTGTGGCTGACCTACTACCGCAGCATCTTCAACCCCGCGCGCGTGAATGCCGACTTGCTGCACAGCCACATCCCTTCACGCTTCTGGAAAAACCTGCCCGAAGGCGCCATCGTGCCCGCCATGCTCAGCGGCGCGGCCAACGGCGAACGGCGCACGGGCCAGACGGCCACTGTCGGCCAGCGCAGCGGCGCGGCCATGATTCCGATTTCGGCCGAGCGCGCCCAGCCCGCGCGCGACGCGCCCACGACGCTGGACCAGTGCCGCCGCTGCGCATTGTGGCAGCACGCCACGCAAGCCGTACCCGGAGTGGGTCCGCAAACCGCCCGCATCATGCTCGTCGGCGAACAACCGGGCGACCAGGAAGACCTGGCGGGCCTGCCGTTTGTCGGCCCGGCCGGCGCACTGCTGGAGCAGGCACTGCGGGAAGCGGGCGTGGCGCGCGACAGCCTCTATCTGACCAACGCCGTCAAGCATTTCAAGTGGGAACCACGCGGCAAGCGCCGCCTGCACAAGACGCCCGCGCAGCGTGAAATCCTCGCCTGCCATGGCTGGCTGGAAGAAGAGATCGAGCGGGTCCAACCACAGGTGATCGTCGCGCTGGGCAGCACGGCATTGAAATCAATAATGCAAGATGGCGCGGCGAGCATGACGCCGCTGCTCGGCACGCCGGCGCAGCACGATGGACGCTGGGTGGTCAGCGTGTATCACCCGGCGTATGTGCTGCGCGCGCTAGACGAGGCGAGCCGGCGGCAGGCGTATCGCGTGATCGTCGAGGGCTTGCAGCAGGCGTTGACGCTATTGCAGGACTAGCATTATCGCGTCGTCGCCGGCACTTCCCGCTCCTCATCGCGCCGCGCGTAGCGCTGTGCAATCACGGCGCAGATCATCAGCTGAATCTGGTGGAACAGCATCAGCGGCAAAATCACCATGCCCAGCGAGTGGGTGGCAAACAGCACCTTGGCCATCGGTACGCCGCTGGCCAGGCTTTTCTTCGAACCGCAAAAGACGATGGCGATCTCGTCTTCCTTGTTAAAACCCAGGCGGCGGCTGATGAACGTCATCAGGCCCAGGACCAGCGCCAGCAGCAAGATGCTGAACAGGCCCAGCGCCACCAGCGTTTCCACCGAGATCGTGTGCCACAGGCCTTCGCTGACGGCTTCGCTGAAGGCCGTGTAGACCACCAGCAAGATCGAGCCCTGGTCGACGTATTTCAGGGTGGCTTTATGGCGGTCGACCCAGCGGCCGATCCAGCGGCGCAGGAACTGGCCGGCCAGGAAGGGCAGCAGCAGCTGCATGACGATGGACAGCACGGCGTCCACCGACGACTTGCTTGCCCCGCCTTTCGCCACCAGCAAGCCGACCAGGATGGGAGCAAGAAAAATGCCGATGAAATTCGAGGCCGAGGCGCTGCAGATGGCGGCCGGTACATTGCCGCGCGCCATGGCTGTCAAGGCGATCGACGACTGCACGGTCGATGGCAGGGCGCACAGGAACAGGATGCCCACGTACAGCTCGGGCGTGAGAAAAGTCAGCGCCAGCGGCCGCAGGGCCAGGCCCAGCAGGGGAAACAAAATGAACGTGCTGGCCAGCACCAGCAAATGCAGGCGCCAGTGCATGACGCCGGCCACCACGGCTTCGCGCGACAACTTGGCACCATGCAGGAAGAACAGGGCGCCGATGGCGACGGTGGTGACGTGACCGAAGACCACGGCCGTCGTGCCCGTGCAAGGCAGGAAACTGGCCAGCGCCACGGTGACGAGCAGGGCGATGGTGAAATTATCGGGTTTCAGATTGCGCAGCAGGGCAGCGGGGGAAAAAGAAGACATGCGGTAGCCTGGTAGCGGCCCAGCCTTGCAACACTGCGCCATGGATGACAAAAAGCGCCGGAAACGGCGCCAGTGCTGGCTATTCTAACCTTATTGCCTGGCTACCTGCCTGTCAGCAGGCGTGGCTTGTGGACACAATGGCAAAATGCCCTGTCCGCAGACAGGGCAACCCGGAGTAAAGTACAGCGCGAGGGCGTTTAACCGGCGGCTTTGACTTTCAGCTCGTTCTTGATTTCTTTCACGCCGCTCACGGAAGCGACGATCTGCACGACGCGGTCACCCGCTTCGGCGCTCGGTACATCGCCCGACAGGACGACGACACCTTGCTGGGTTGCTACCTTGACTGGCAGGGTAGCGGCTTGCGCATCGGCGCTCAGGGCTGCCTTGGCCGAGGAAGTGATGGTTTCATCAGGGACGGCAGCGGCGGCGTTGGCGGCCACGACAGTCTTAGCAGGAGCTTGTGCTTTTGGTGCGGAGTCAGCGGCATGCGAAGCGGTGATCGAGGCGCCCGACAGTACGATAGCGGCGACCAGGGTATTGAACAGTTTCGATGTTTGCATGGTAGTTCCTCTCAATGAAGTTAAAAGCTTCTTACTTGGCTATAGCAATAAACAGCAACACGTTGAAGCGTCACATCTACCCATACAGCAAGCACCGTGCCAGCTTTTAATTTCCCTTAAAAATCAATTACTTACATGCAGACTCGATTTTTTCAGCCCGTTTCCGCCGGATCCGCCCCGAAAAACCGGCTTTTTTGTCGCCTGACAGCGACAGATTGTGGCAACAATATCAATGTTTTAATATAAGTCTTTGATTAATAACACTTTATTTTTGTCGCTATTCAGCGACAGGGTCGCCGTCCCCCCGGAACAGGGCCGGCGTCAGCTCGTATTTCTGCAATAAACGGTAGAACTCCGTGCGGTTGCGGTCGGCCAGGCGGGCCGCATCGGCCACGTTGCCATCCGTCAGGCGCAGCAGCTGAATCAGGTAGTCGCGCTCGAAACGCTGCTTGGCTTCGTTGTAGCTGAGCGCTTCCAGCGACGGCACGCGCAGCGCGCGCTGCACCAGACTCAGGGGCACCAGCGGCGCCGTGGCCAGCGCGCACACTTGCTCGACCACATTGACCAGCTGGCGCACGTTACCGGGCCATGGCGCCGCCACCAGGGCCGTCGCACGGCCCGCTCCTGCAGCACGCGCAGCAGTTTCACCTGCAGCGGCAGCGGCATGTCGCCGATCTCATCTAAAAACAGGGTGCCGCCATCGGCCGCCAGGAACAAGCCTTCGCGGTTGCCGACGGCGCCCGTAAACGAGCCTTTGACGTGGCCGAACAGTTCCGATTCCAGCAACTGCTCGGGAATGGCGCCGCAGTTGACGGCGATGAACGGCGCCTTGGCGCGGCGGCTGGCGTTGTGCAGCGCGCGCGCCAGCAATTCCTTGCCCGTGCCGCTAGGGCCACGGATCAAAATACTGGCGTCGGACCCCGCCACCAGCTTGGCTTCGGCCAGCAACTCGGCCATCTGTGCGCTGCGGCTGATCAGCTCGGCACGCCAGCTCTCGTCGCCCGATGCGGGCGCCGGCATGACGGTAGACAAGTTGATGGCATATGCCACTTTTTCCATCAAGAGCTTGCCGTCGAACGGTTTCGTCAGATACGCAAACGCGCCACGCGCCGTCGCATCAACGGCATCGGGAATGGTGCCGTGGGCGGTGAGCAAAATGACGGGCAGGGCCGCGTGCTGGCGGCGGATTTCATCGAACAGGGCCAGGCCGTCGCGGCCCGGCAATTGCACGTCGGTAATGACCAGGGCCGGCAATTCCACGGCCAGGCGCGCCAGCGCCGCTTCCGCGCTGCCCACGGCCGTCACGCGATAATTACCCGCCTTCAAGCGGATGGTCAGCAGGCGCAGCAGGTCGGGATCGTCGTCGACCAATAAGATATGGGCCTGCTCGCTCATTTCGGCGCTCCCGCGGCAGGGCGCACGGACAGGCTGCGCTCGATGTTTTTCAGCGCCTCAAGTTTTTCATTGAGCAAGTCGTTGCGGCGCTGGGCGTCGCGCAGCTGCGCATTGAGCTTGTCGATGCTCTCGTCCTGGCGGCGCAGTTCCGCATACTGGCCGCTGAGCAATTGCACCAGCGGCGCCAGCAGTTGTGCATCCTTGCCCGTGGCCGTGAGCAATGGCTCGAGCAGCGCTTGCGCGCGGGCCAGGTCGCCGGCACCGCGCACGCTCGCTTGCAGCATGGCGCGGCGGATGGTGTTGGACGGCGCGTGATCGGCCTTCGCCAGGTCCAGCTGTGCTTTCACCAGTTCCGACGGCGTCATCAGGCGCAAGGCGCTCTGATACGCGAGCAGTTCGGTCAGCTGGGGGTCCATCACCACCACCACGCGCGGCGGCGTTTGCACCAGCACGGGCGTCTGGGTGGAAGGCTTGGCGGCGCAAGCGCCCAATAGCAGCGCGCAGGCGGCCATGCCGGCCAGGGAAGTTCTCGTCATCATAAGGGCAGTTCTATCCGAAAATGCGCGCCAGCCTGGCGCGGTAAAAGAGTGACGCTGCCATCGTGGGCGGCGATATATTCGCGCACGATGGACAGGCCGATGCCATTGCCGTTGCGCGCGCCGGCCGCCTGGCGCACTCCCTGGTAAAACGGTTCAAAAATACGCGCGGCATCCTCGGGCGCCACGCCGGCACCCTCGTCGATGCAGTCGATACACGCGCGGCGGCCTTCGCTGGACAAGCTGAACCGCACGGTGCCGCCTTCCGGGCTGAAGCGCACGGCATTCGACAGCAGATTCGCCAGGGCGGTGGCCAGCTTGTCGCGATCGGCCTGCACGATCAGCGATTCGCCCTGCACCTCGACGGTCAAACGGCGCGCCAGCCATTGCAGGCGCTGCCCGGCCACCACATCTTGCAGCAAGACCAGCAAGTCGACCTTGCTGTGCGCCAGATGCTGGGCGTCAAAGGCGGCAGTATTGTAGCGCAGCAAGTCTTCAATCTGGTTTTGCAAGGAGGCCGTGTTTTGCTGCAGGATGCCGGCGATTTCGCGCTGGCCATCGCTGAGCTTGCCGGCCACCTCGTCCTCCAGCAAGGCAACGCCTTCGCGCAGGGCCGCCAGCGGCGTTTTTAACTCATGCGAAATATGGCGCAGGAAGCGTTCCTTGTCGGCATCGAGGTCCGCCAGGCGCTGGCGCAGCCAGTCGAGCTGCTGACCCAGGCGGCGCGTATCGGCCGGGCCGCCGACGACGATGGCCGTCAAAATGCCCGTCGTCAAAATGAAGGCGGCAAATAACAGTTGGCGAAAGGACAGTCTGGACAAGGTAAGCGCCTTCGGTTCAGTCAGCAAGAGGGAAAAGGCGCATGGTACGCTAAGCTTTCATTCGCAGACGCCACCCACCCGGAAATGGCTAATTTTGCAACACTGTCGCTTTTCCAGCCGCCAGCAAGGCCTTGGCGGCGGCGCACGAATACTCCTAGTACAATAGGGAAAACTTCACGCAGGCATCAAAGTGACACCCCGCCCTGGCGGCCAGTCCTGGCATTCCGCCACTTTGCCCCCACATGTGATGCAGCCCCACCGAATATCCGTTTCACCTACTGAAAAGATCCCATACCGCATGAGCACATTTGAAAAAGTCAGCAGCAACTTCATTCCAGTCTTGCAGGCAACCATCGAGCAATATGTCGAGCCAGCAACGGGCATGCGCCATATCCACATGCATACCGAGCAGGCTGAGATGGTGTTCCTGGTGGCCTTTCCCACTGTGCCCGAAGTGAGCGACGGGCGCGCCCACATCCTCGAACACCTGGCGCTGTGCGGCTCGTCACGCTACCCGGTGCGCGACCCGTTCTTCTCGATGCTGCGCCGCTCGACGGCCACCTTCATGAATGCGATGACCTATCCGGACCGCACCGTGTACCCGTTCGCCAGTACCGACCGCAAGGATTTCTTCAACCTGCTCGACGTGTACCTGGACGCAGCCTTCTTCCCGAACCTCGATTACCTGAACTTCCGCCAGGAAGGCTGGCGCCACGCGTTCGAAGGCGACAAGCTGGTGTACCAGGGCATCGTCTTCAATGAAATGAAGGGCGCCTTCAACAGCCCCATGCGCGCACTCGACAGCGGCATCGCCAGCACCTTGCTCAAGGGCACGACGTATGAAGTGGAATCGGGCGGCGATCCGCTGGTGATCCCGGAACTCACGCATGCCATGCTGAAAGAATTCCACGCCAGCCATTACCACCCGTCACAAGCCGTGATCATGACCGCCGGCAATATCGAAGCGTCGGCCGTGCAGGAACAAGTGGCCGAGCGCGTGCTGTCCAAACTCAGCGGTTTCTCCGAACGCCGCCTGCCGCAGCTGGCCCCCGCGTGGAGCGCGCCGCAGGAAAATATCGTCAAGATTCCGTCGCAGGAAGCGCGCGACGATGAATTCGGCCTGCAATTCGCCTGGCTGATGGGCGAGTCGAGCGACCCCATCGCCTATTACCACGCGCATCTGCTGTCGCACGGCTTGCTCGGTGAATCGTCGGCGCCCGTCATGCGCGCCATGGAATCGGCCGGCTATGGCCGCCCATCGGACATGAATGGCCGCGACGCGGGCATCCGCCAGATGGTGTTCCACATCGGCATGGAAGGGTTGACGCAGGAACAGATCGCCGATGCGCACCAGCGCATCTGGACGGCCCTGGAAGAGACGGCGGAAGAGGGCATTCCCGCCGCCGTGCTGCACGCGGCTTTGCGCGATATCAAATACAGCCAGCGTGAAATCAGCAGCGGCCGCATGCCTTACGGCCTGGGCCGCTTGCTGCACGCCTTGCCGCTGGCCATGTATGGCGGCGACGTGATGGACGCGTTCGACAATGCAGCCATCCTGGAAACGCTGGAACAGCAGATCGAAGATCCGGAATTCTTCAAGCAACTGGTGCGCGAACTGATCGCCAATCCGACCCGTCTGACGACGCACGTGGTGCCCGACAGCGCCTACTTCACGGACCGTGCCGCCCAGGAAGACGCCAAGCTGGCGGCCCTGCAGGCGCGCCTGACGGATGCCGAGCGCGAGCACATTGTCGCCGAGTCCGCCGCGCTGGAAGCGCATCAGCAGCTGCCATCGAATTCGGAAGTGCTGCCGCGCATCCGCCCCGGTGACGTCAGCGCCGCGCCGCGCCCGGCCCTGCCGATTCCCCCGGCGATCGACGGCGCCGTGGCGTTTTCCATCGCCTCGAACGGCATCAGCTATGCCAACGTGCTGTACGACGTGTCGAGCCTGCCGGAAGCATCGTGGCCATGGCTGCGCCTGTACACGGACCTGGCGCCGGAACTGGGCGTGGGCGACATGTCGTTCGACGACGCCAGCGCCTGGCGCCAGAGCATGGTGCCTTCGTTCCACATCGGCCTGGAAGCGATTCCCCGCCCGCAGCAAGCGATGCGCGTGGAACTGTCGTTCTCGGCCAGCGGCTTGCGCGAAGAACACGCGGCGATTGCCGCCGTGCTGTCGGCGTGGATCGCCAAGCCCCGTTTCGATGAAGAGGAGCGTCTGGCTTTCCTGATCGAAAGTCTGGTGCAGGACAAATTGAGCAGCCTGGCCGAATCGGGCAACCGCTACGCCATGCTGGCCTCGGCAGCACCGCTGTCACCCACGCGCCGCTTCGACGACATCGTCGGCGGCCCGGCCGCACTGCCGTTCTACCGCCGCTTGCAGCAGCTGAGCAAAACCTCGGCAGGCTTGCAGGAAATCGCGCGCGAGCTCGACACCCTGCATGCGCACATCATCGCCCAGCAGCCGACCGTGCTGTGCGCGGGCCTGGAGCACGATGGCATCGCCCTGGCCCGCTTGCTGGAATTGCCGGCAGCCGGCACGGACGTGGCCACGCCAAGCGACACGCCAGCACCTGCCGCCTTGCCGCTGGCCAACACGGCTCTGCATGCGACGAGCCAGATCAACCATTGCTTCGTTTCCTGGGCCGTGCCGGGCGTGCACAATCCGGACGCTGCCGCCCTGGCCGTGGCCGCCGAACTGATGACGAATCAGGTGCTGCATACGGCGCTGCGCGAGAAAGGCGGCGCGTATGGCGGCAGCGCCAGCTACGCGGCCGGCGCCGGCACGTTCACCCTGAGTTCCTACCGCGATCCGCGCCTGGCCGGCACGTTCGCCGACTTCGGCACGACGCTCGATCAAATCCTCGACGGCGATTTCTCGCAAGAGCAGGTGGAAGAAGCCATCATCTGCGTCATCAAGGGCCTCGACAAGCCGCACTCGCCATACGCGGAAGCGCTGACGGCGTGGAACATGCAGCAGCGTGGCACGACGGAAGCCGTGCGCCAGCAGTTCCGCACCGGCGTGCTGACTTGCACCCTGGCGCAGATCAAGGACGTCACGCGCACCTGGCTGAAAAACGGCCAACCGAGCCGCGCCGCGTTTGCGGGCAACACGACGCAAGACCTGGCAGGGCTGGAAGTGGTTGATCTGTTGGCGCT
>JAEAMG010000220.1_pt1 | contig 85711 bp, 72 predicted proteins | sample 8958741 | NCBI WGS metagenome assembly JAEAMG01 (sample SAMN16933256, study PRJNA681125) | bioreactor sludge metagenome | isolation source: anaerobic bioreactor treating anionic surfactant - SDBS | place: India: Bengaluru | collected 2019-02-28
CGAAACAAACGTAGGAGCGAGCGCAGCTCGCGATGCGCCGCGCGGGCGGCGCTCGCTCTAACAGGCGCTGCATACCTTGTGGCAAACACCTGTCAGCCCTGATGCGATCCCCGTGGGAGCTGGCTTGCCGGCGATTGGGCCGCAAGGCGGCCCCCGAAATCAGCGCGGAATGACTGGCTGGCGCGGCTTCTTGCCCTTGCCGCCACCACCCTTGCCCGCTTCCTTGCGCTCCTTGGCCGCCTGCTGATTACGCGCAAACGCTTCGGCTTTGGCCTTTTCGCGCTTGTCCCACGGCTTGCTGCCATCGCTGCCACGCGGTGGCAGGCCCGTGTGCTGGGTCAGGATTTTCTGGTCCTTGCCCACTTTGTGGCTGCCCGGCGGGGTCGAGTTCTTGCGGCGCGCGCTCTGGTAGCTGTCGGTCTGCGGCTGGTGCGCCGGAATCAACTGGTGCTTGCCAGGCCCGATCAGGTCGGCGCGGCCCATGCGCTGCAGCGCTTCGCGCAGCATTGGCCAGCCTTTTGGGTCGTGGTAGCGCAAGAAGGCCTTGTGCAGACGGCGCTGCTCGTCACTCTTGACGATTTCCACACCTTCGCTCTTGTAGGTCACCTTGCGCAGCGGGTTCTTGCCCGAGTGGTACATGGCGGTGGCCGAGGCCATCGGCGACGGGTAGAACGCCTGTACCTGGTCGGCACGGAAGCCGTTGCCCTTGAGCCATAGCGCCAGGTTCATCATGTCTTCGTCGGTGGTACCCGGGTGCGCGGCAATGAAGTACGGGATCAGGTACTGCTCTTTACCCGCTTCTTTCGAGAACTTCTCGAACATGCGCTTGAAGCGGTCGTAGGTACCAATGCCGGGCTTCATCATCTTGTCCAGCGGGCCACGCTCGGTGTGCTCCGGGGCAATTTTCAGGTAGCCACCTACGTGGTGGGTGACCAGCTCCTTGACGTATTCCGGCGACTCCACGGCCAGGTCGTAGCGCAGGCCCGAGGCAATCAGGATCTTCTTCACCCCTGGCAGGGCGCGAGCCTTGCGGTACAGCTCGATCAGCGAACTGTGGTCGGTGTTGAGGTTCTCGCAGATGCCAGGGAACACGCACGAGGGCTTGCGGCAGTGCTTTTCGATATCGTGGCTCTTGCACGCGATGCGATACATGTTCGCAGTCGGGCCGCCAAGGTCGGACACCACGCCGGTGAAGCCTGGCACCTTGTCACGCATCTCTTCGATTTCGTGCAGGATCGACTCGTGCGAGCGGTTCTGGATGATGCGGCCTTCGTGCTCGGTGATCGAGCAGAAGGTGCAGCCGCCGAAGCAGCCACGCATGATGTTGACCGAGAAACGGATCATTTCGTAGGCCGGGATACGCGCCTTGCCGTACGCAGGGTGCGGTACACGGGCGTAAGGCATGCCGAACACGTAGTCCATTTCCTCGGTGCTCATCGGAATGGGTGGCGGGTTGAACCACACGTCCACGTCACCGTGTTTCTGCACCAGTGCACGGGCGTTGCCCGGGTTGGTCTCCAGGTGCAGCACGCGGTTGGCGTGGGCATAGAGCACCGGGTCGTTACGCACCTTCTCGAACGATGGCAGGCGGATGACCGACTTTTCCCGCGTGACCGCCGGGCTGTCGAGAATCTGTACCACCTTGGCTTCGTTCGGGTCTTCCTGGTCGCCCTTGGCCTGCTCGATGGCACAGGCCTGGGTGTCCTGGGTGTTCACGTAGGGGTTGATGATCTTGTCGACACGGCCTGGGCGGTCGATGCGGGTCGAGTCGATTTCGTACCAGCCCTGCGGCGTGTCACGGCGCACGAAAGCGGTGCCGCGCACGTCGGTGATGCTTTCGATGCTTTCGCCACTGGACAGGCGCTGGGCCACCTCGACCACCGCCCGCTCGGCGTTGCCGAACAGCAGGATGTCGGCGCTGGCGTCGATCAGGATCGAATGGCGAACCTTGTCCTGCCAGTAGTCATAGTGGGCAATGCGACGCAACGATGCCTCGATGCCGCCGAGTACGATCGGCACATGCTTATAGGCTTCCTTGCAGCGCTGGCTGTACACCAGGCTGGCGCGGTCTGGTCGGCTACCGGCCAGGCCACCCGGGGTGTAGGCGTCGTCGGAACGGATTTTCTTGTCCGCGGTGTAGCGGTTGATCATCGAGTCCATGTTGCCGGCGGCCACGCCGAAGAACAGGTTGGGCTCGCCGAGCTTCATGAAGTCGTCTTTGGACTGCCAGTTCGGCTGGGCAATGATGCCCACGCGGAACCCCTGGGCTTCCAGTAGCCGGCCGATGATGGCCATGCCGAACGAGGGGTGATCGACGTAGGCATCCCCGGTCACGATGATGATGTCGCAGGAATCCCAGCCGAGCAGATCCATCTCCTCCCTGCTCATTGGCAGGAAAGGTGCTGGCCCGAAGCATTCGGCCCAGTACTTGGGATAGTCGTAGAGTGGTTTGGCTGCTTGCATGTCAGTGACCGGTTCTGGTGTGCAGGAAAATCGCGGGCGCGAAATATAGCACAAATTTTGACCAAATCCGACTGTCTTCGTGGGGGATTGGTGGGTGGGGTGACGGTTGGCTGACTTGGGGGTTGTTTCATCCATCAACCCGATCATGGTCAATTGGCGCTCATACCCCATCAACGCCGAAGACTGGTCGCGAGCGTCCTGGCATGGGATTCCGGGCTCGATGCGGAACGACGGGTAGGTGCCATTTTCGCCTTGATAGAACGTGGTCTTGCCGACGGTGAACTGAGTGTTCATTCCCATGATAATTCTCGGCTGCCTGGACGGGCCCTTTTGCGGGCACGCCCGCTCCCACAAAGTCACCACAAACTTCGCGACTTGCACCGTACCTGTGGGAGCGGGCATGCCCGCGAAAGGGCCCGCCCAGGCGACATCAAAAAAAGCCTTGAAAAGGCATCTGCACTCGCAGCGGGTTGCCTTGAACAATCCGAATAGCGGTATTAATCGTCTGCGGGCTTACAGGCCCGGTCACCCTGGTGAGCGGATTGCTGAGGCTTGGCGATTGGTAGATCAGTTTCGGCTAGACAAGCAGGTGCCTGGCGTCGCTCGACGCGAGAGAACAGTTCAGTCGCTTACGACTTTGTCCTCAGGATACGCATTTCATACCCGGCTCCCTGCCCCGCGCGGTGGTGTTCGAGCAAGCTCATGATCGCGCTCAAATCGAGCGGTGGCTTGAACGGTTGGGCCTGGGCAAAGACTGGTACGAACTTGATCTGGATGCACGCGCAGAATCGATTTCCGGCGGCGAAGCACGCAGGCTGACGCTGCTACGCCTTCTTAATCAGCCTGGGGAATTCAATTTCTTTGATGAACCTACAGCTGGGCTCGATGCCGGGTCGGCAGAGCGCACTTGGGATCTGTTGTTTGAGGCATTCAACGGAAGAGGGCTGGTTTGTGTAACGCATGATCAGAGCGTGCTGTCGCGGTTTGACCGGGTTATCACCATGAGCGAGGGTCGGATCATCGGCCAAATGCAAACGAACATCGCTCAGAATCCCCCGCTAGCCGGCGCTCCTTACACCTTGTAGGAGCGGCCTTGCGTCGCGATGGGCTGCGCAGCAGCCCCAGGATTTCAGTGCAAATACAAACAGTGTGGGGGCTGCTGCGCAGCCCATCGCGACGCAAGGCCGCTCCTACAGTGAGTTATTCATCATCATCGAAGTTGTACATGCCCGGCGCGAGGTTTTCGAAGCGGGTGTACTTGCCGATAAACGCCAAACGGACAAAGCCGATCGGGCCGTTACGCTGTTTACCGATGATGATTTCCGCCACGCCCTTGTGCTCGGTCTCGGGGTGGTACACCTCGTCGCGGTACACGAACATGATCACGTCGGCGTCCTGCTCGATTGCACCGGACTCACGCAAGTCGGAGTTCACCGGGCGCTTGTTCGGGCGCTGTTCCAGCGAGCGGTTCAGCTGCGACAGGGCGATGACGGGGCAGTTGAATTCCTTTGCCAAGGCTTTGAGCGAGCGGGAAATCTCGGAAATTTCGTTGGTGCGGTTATCACCGGCCGAACCCGGAATCTGCATCAGCTGCAGGTAATCGACCATGATCATGGCGATTTCGCCGTGTTCACGGGCCAGGCGGCGGGTGCGCGCGCGCATTTCCGAGGGGCTGATGCCCGCGGTGTCGTCGATGAACAACTTGCGGTCGTTGAGCAGGTTCACCGCCGAAGTCAACCGCGGCCAGTCATCGTCGTCCAGCTGGCCGGAACGGACCTTGGTCTGGTCGATGCGGCCCAGCGACGACAGCATACGCATGATCAGCGACTCACCTGGCATTTCCAGCGAGAACACCAGCACGGCCTTGTCGGTACGCAGTACGGCGTTTTCCACCAGGTTCATGGCAAAGGTGGTCTTGCCCATCGACGGGCGGCCAGCAACGATGATCAAGTCGGCCGCCTGCAGGCCGCTGGTCTTCTCGTCCAGGTCGGTAAAGCCCGTGGATACACCGGTAATGTCGCTGTCGGAGTTGAACAAGGTGTCGATACGGTCGATGGCCATGGTCAACAGCTCGTTGACCCCCACCGGGCCACCGGTTTTCGGCCGGGCCTCGGCAATCTGGAAAATCTGCCGCTCGGCATCGTCGAGGATCTCTTCGGCGTTGCGCCCTTGCGGGTTGAAGGCGTTGTCGGCGATGTCGGTACTGATGCTGATCAGCTGGCGCAACGTGGCGCGCTCGCGAATGATCGCGGCATAGGCCTTGATGTTCGCCACCGACGGCGTGTTCTTGGCCAGTTCTGCCAGGTACGCCAGGCCGCCAACTTGCGAAGACAGGCCTTCCTTGTCCAGTTGCTCGTGCAGGGTAACCACGTCGAATGGCTGGTTGGCGTCGGCCAACTTGTGCACGGCACGGAAGATCAGGCGGTGGTCATGCCGATAGAAATCGCCGTCCGATACCTGATCCAGCACCCGCTCCCAGGCGTTGTTGTCCAGCATCAGGCCACCGAGCACGGCCTGTTCGGCCTCGATGGAATGCGGCGGCACCTTGAGGGCTGCGGTTTGCAGGTCTAGCTGTTCGGAAGTGGTGATCTCGTTCATGGCCACGAAAGAATTCTGGAGGACGAAAAAGACAAAGGGCACGGCCTGTAGGAAACAGGACCGTGCCCGATGTTAACTGCCTGGCTCGCAGGGAGCCAGCCAGTCAGCGCAGCTTAGGCAGCTACGACAACCACACGTACAGTGGCTTCAACGTCGCTGTGCAGGTGCACGGCTACGTCGTATTCGCCAACCTGACGGATAGTGCCGTTCGGCAGACGAACTTCAGCTTTGGCCACTTCAACGCCAGAGGCGGTCAGGGCGTCAGCGATGTCGTGGGTGCCGATCGAACCGAACAGCTTGCCTTCGTCGCCAGCGGTGGCAGTGATGGTCACTTCCAGCTCGGCCAGTTGGGCAGCGCGGCTTTCAGCCGAAGCTTTCTTGTCAGCGGCTGCTTTTTCCAGCTCGGCACGACGCTCTTCGAACGCAGCCAGGTTGGCGGCGTTGGCAACGGTGGCCTTGCCGAATGGCAGCAGGAAGTTACGGCCGTAACCAGCCTTAACTTTTACTTTGTCGCCCAGGTTGCCCAGGTTAGCGACTTTTTCCAGCAGGATCAGTTCCATTTGGTAAAACCTCTTAACTTTTAACCTTCACCGTTCGCGGAGTCATTCCCCTTGGGGGACTTGCGACCGCGAAAATCAATCAGGCTGTCGACAATGGCCAAGACCACCAGCAACGGATAAATCAGCTGCATGATCAGCGGCAACGTCACGTACATGCCCACCAGCCAGAAACCGGCCAGTCGCCCCTGTGCCACCAGCCCGTGCGTCAACGCGATGCCGGCCAGCACCAGTACCAGGCTGGAAGCCGATGCCAGAATGATGAACTGCGGACCGATAAACGGCGCCACCACCATCACTGCCACCAAGACCGCCATGGTCTGTTTCGGCAACTTCAGCTCGCGAAACTCGCGACCGAAGCCTCCAGGGTTGTACAACGCTGCTTGCCAATAGCGCGCCAGCATCAACGCCAGCACACTGAACAATTGCACCGTCACTGCTGTGGAGGCGACCAGCACAGGGCGGATCAGCTCACCGGAGAGCACGGGTTCCCCTTCGATTTTCGGCATGGCTTCGGCAAACGCCTTGGCCAGCATATCGAAGGTCTGCGCCAGCGCCAGATCAAGCACGAGGCTGAAAGCCACGGCGAACACGGCACTGGCGAGCAACACCCGGCTCCAGGGATGCTCGGCACGCAACATGGCGGCCAAGGCCAGGGCACCCGCAATCACCAGAAAGGTGATGGGATCGCCCATGACCCACACAGCCAGCCCGGCGAGCAAGCCGCCGACGATGACCGATGTAGCATCCCTGAACCCACGCCGCAGCAGCACAAGGCTGCCGGCAGCGGCACTCAACCAGAACAGCAGCGGCAGTACCGCGCTGATGACCACCACCAGGGTGGCCTGCATACGACCGCGCATGATGAAACTTGCTAACGCTCGCATGCTAGTCCCTTACTGCTTGTCGACGACCCGGTCTCAGCGGCCGTGGCTGTCGGTGTAGGGCAGCAGGGCCAGGAAGCGGGCGCGCTTGATAGCGGTAGCCAGCTGACGCTGATAACGAGCTTTGGTACCGGTGATACGGCTTGGAACGATCTTGCCGGTTTCGGATACGTAAGCTTTCAGGGTGTTGAGATCTTTGAAGTCGATCTCTTTCACGTCTTCAGCAGTGAAGCGGCAGAATTTACGACGACGGAAGAAACGTGCCATTTAATAGGCTCCTCTAAAGGTCCGTGGATTACTCGTCAGCGTTATCGCTGGAGTCGCTGTCATTGCTGTCGTCGCCTTCGGCGGAGTCAGCATGCTCAGGACGCTCGCGACGCTCACGGCGCTCGCTGCGGTTCTCTTCAGCCTTCAGCATCTCGGACTGGCCGGTAACGGCTTCGTCACGACGGATGACCAGGTTACGGATCACGGCATCGTTGTAGCGGAAGTTGTCTTCCAGCTCGGCCAGGGCCTTGCCGGTGCACTCAACGTTCAGCATCACGTAGTGAGCCTTGTGAACATTGTTGATTGCGTAGGCCAGTTGACGACGGCCCCAGTCTTCCAGGCGGTGGATTTTGCCACCATCTTCTTCGATCAGCTTGGTGTAACGCTCAACCATGCCGCCGACTTGTTCGCTCTGGTCCGGGTGAACCAGGAAGATGATTTCGTAATGACGCATGAATGCTCCTTACGGGTTAGTAGTCTGCCAGTGAATCTGGTCAGACAAGGAGTGAATGACACTGTATGTCTTGCACGGAGGGGAGGCACATGAGCGCCTGCCAGCTCGGCAAGGGGCGCAATTGTAGAGAAGGCGTTGCGCACAAGCAAGGCAATTGGCGAATATTTGAACAGCCTGAAACATATTCACATGGCGTCAAGCGCCCTTCGCGGGCACGCCCGCTCCCACAGGAAAGCTGCGTTGCCAGAGGCAGCAGCGAACCTGTGGGAGCGGGCGTGCCCGCGAAGGGGCCGGTACAGGCTTAAGATCAGCGCTTGGCCTGGCGCTGACGCACGGCCTCAAACAGGCACACGCCCGTGGCGACCGATACGTTAAGGCTGCTGACGCTGCCGCTCATCGGCAACTTCACCAGGAAGTCGCAATGTTCACGGGTGAGGCGGCGCATGCCCTTGCCTTCAGCACCCATGATCATCACCAGCGGCCCGGTCAGGTCTTGCTGGTAGATCTCCTGCTCGGCCTCACCCGCGGTACCGACCACCCACAGGCCACGTTGCTGCAATTTCTCCAGCGTACGCGCCAGGTTGGTGACAGCCACCAGCGGAATGACCTCGGCAGCGCCGCAGGCCACCTTGCGCACCACCGGGGTCAGGGTGGCCGACTTGTCCTTGGGTACGATCACTGCCGTGGCGCCGGCCGCATCGGCAGTACGCAGGCAGGCGCCAAGGTTGTGCGGGTCGGTCACACCGTCCAGCACCAGGATCAGCGGCGGGGTTTCCGTGCGCTCGAGCAACTCTTCGAGCATCAGTTCGCCCCACACCTGGCTAGGGCTGACCTCGGCGACAACGCCCTGGTGCACCCCCTCGACCCAGGCATCCATTTCGCGGCGCTCGGCCTGGCCAACCGCCACGCGGTTTTCCGCGGCCAGTGCCAACAGCGCCTGCAGGCGTGGCTCGCTGCGCCCTTCCGACAGCCAGATCTGCTTGACCCGCTTCGGATGGTGCTGCAGCAATGCCTGCACGGCGTGCACGCCGTAGATCTTTTCCAGCTGACTCATGACTTGCTCTTGCTCTTGCGTGGCGCACCGGACTTCGGTGGGCCTTTACGGTGCTTGGTCGGTTTGCCGGTGGCCTTGCCACCTTTGTCCGACTTACTGCTGGCGTGGCCGCCCGTGCGCGCCTCGCTCATCAGCGCCTTTTTCATCTCGCGGCTCTTGCGCACTTCGGCATTACGCTGCACCGCGTCTTTCGGGAAGTAGGCTTCGGCAGCCTCGCTTTTGCGGCTGCGCGGCTTTGGCGTGGCCTTCGTCTCGCTCAGCGGCGGCTGCTCGGCCTGGTCAGCTGCTGGCGCGGCGCCGCGCTGCTTGCGACCGATAGGTGCCGCCAGGGTCGACTGGGCCACTTCGAAGTCGATCTTGCGCTCGTCCAGGTCTACCCGCATGACCTTCACTTCGATGGTGTCGCCCAGGCGGAAACTGCGCCCGGTGCGCTCGCCGGACAGGCGGTGGTGCACCGGGTCGAAGTGGTAGTAGTCGCCCGGCAGCGCACTGACGTGCACCAGGCCTTCCACGTAGATGTCGGTCAACTCGACGAACAGGCCGAAGCCGGTCACGGCGGTGATCACACCCGGGAAGGTCTCGCCCACGCGGTCTTTCATGAACTCGCACTTGAGCCAGTTGACCACGTCGCGGGTGGCTTCGTCGGCCCGGCGCTCGGTCATCGAGCACTGCTCACCCAGTTGCTCGAGGGTGTTCTCGTCGTACGGGTAAATGCGCGCCTTGGGAATACTCATGGCACCAGCCCGCTTGACGTGCGGGGTGTCGACCTTGGAGCGGATGATGCTGCGAATGGCGCGGTGCACCAGCAGGTCCGGGTAACGGCGGATCGGCGAGGTGAAGTGGGTGTAAGCCTCGTAGTTGAGGCCGAAGTGGCCATTGTTCTCGGTGCTGTACACGGCCTGGCTCAGCGAGCGCAGCATCACCGTCTGGATCAGGTGGAAGTCCGGGCGCCCGGCGATGCTCGCCAGCAGGGCCTGGTAATCCTTCGGCGACGGGTCCTTGCCTTTGTGCAGGCTGAGGCCCAGCTCGCCAAGGAAGGCGCGCAGTTTTTCCAGGCGCTCCGGCGGCGGGCCGTCGTGCACACGGTACAGGGCTGGCACGCCGTGCTTCTGCAGGAACTCGGCAGTGGCCACGTTGGCAGCCAGCATGCACTCTTCGATCAGCTTGTGGGCATCGTTGCGCACGGTCGGGCGGATTTCCGCGATCTTGCGCTCGTCGCCGAAGATGATGCGGGTTTCCTGGGTTTCGAAGTCGATGGCGCCACGGGTGTGACGCGCTTCCACCAGCACCTTGTACAGGTTGTACAGGTTCTTCAGGTCTGGCACGACCGCCTTGTACTCTTCGCGCAGCGCCTTGCCTTCACGGGTGCGCGAGTGCTCGAGCATGCTGCTGACCTTGTTGTAGGTCAGGCGGGCGTGGGAGTGGATAACGCCTTCGTAGAACTGATAGTCGACCATCTGGCCGGCCTTGTTCATGGTCATTTCGCAGACCATGGCCAGGCGATCAACGTGCGGGTTCAGCGAGCACAGGCCGTTGGACAGCTCCTCGGGGAGCATCGGCACCACGCGCTCGGGGAAGTACACCGAGTTGCCACGCTGCTGCGCTTCGACGTCCAGGGCCGAACCCAGGCGTACATAGCTGGACACGTCGGCAATGGCCACATACAGGCGCCAGCCACCGGAGAACAGGCGCAGCTTGCCCAGCGGCTCGCAATACACGGCGTCGTCGAAGTCGCGGGCGTCTTCACCGTCGATGGTGACGAACGGCAGGTGACGCAGGTCGATGCGCTTCTCTTTGTCCTTGTCTTCGACTTCAGAGCGGAACTTGCGCGCTTCCTTGATCACGTCCTTGGGCCACACATGGGGGATATCGTAGCTGCGCAGGGCAACGTCGATTTCCATGCCGGGGGCCATGTAGTTGCCAATGACCTCCACCACGTCGCCTTGCGGCTGGAAGCGCGGGGTTGGCCAATGGGTGATCTTGATCTCGACGAACTGGCCGATCTTGGCACCACCGTTGCGCCCCGCAGTCACCAGCACTTCTTGCTGGATCTTGGGGTTGTCGGGGGTCACGTAGCCGATGCCGCCTTCTTCGAAGAAGCGGCCGACCACGCTTTCGTGGGCGCGGGAGATGACCTCGACCAGCACGCCTTCGCGACGGCCGCGGCGGTCCACGCCGGACACGCGCGCCAGGCCGCGGTCACCGTCGAACACCAGGCGCATCTGCGAGGGGCTGAGGAACAGGTCTTCGCTGCCGTCATCTGGAATAAGGAAACCGAAGCCGTCGCGGTGGCCAGAGACGCGGCCGCAGATCAGGTCCAGCTTGTCTACCGGGGCATAAGTGCCGCGCCGGGTATAGATAAGCTGGCCATCGCGCTCCATGGCACGCAGACGGCGGCGCAAGGCTTCGATCTGGTCTTCTTCATACAGACCAAATTCTTTCGCCAGCTCCTCGCGTGCGGCGGGCTCGCCACGGTCGGCAAGGCATTGCAGGATCAGCTCACGGCTGGGAATGGGGTTATCGTATTTTTCCGCTTCGCGAGCGGCCTCGGGATCGAGGGATTGCCAATCGGCCATCAGAAGGGGTTCACCTTGGGGTATATAGATAGGAATTCTGGCATAGGCGTATTGAAACCGGAAATGTCGGCCTTGGACAGCCCCCGCTGCAGTGCGTAAACAGCAGGAATAGGCCAGTGGAATCAACAAGTTGAAATTTTTGAATTTTTTTTTGCCAAGGGGGTTTACAGCCCCCCAAGCCGCCCGTATAGTGCGCACCACAACGACGGACTAGCCCGAAGTTGTAATAGAGATTAGCGGCGCTGTAAAGCACCAAATAATCTCGAATGTGTGCCCAGGTGGCGGAATTGGTAGACGCGCTGGTTTCAGGTATCAGTGACCGCAAGGTCGTGGAAGTTCGAGTCTTCTCCTGGGCACCAAGTATTTCAAGTAACAGATGACCAAGGATCTGTTACTACTGTGTGAAAGCGAACGATAGTCGCCTTCTCCAGAAGATGTAAAGCTTTGCCCAGGTGGCGGAATTGGTAGACGCGCTGGTTTCAGGTATCAGTGACTTAACGGTCGTGGAAGTTCGAGTCTTCTCCTGGGCACCATACAGAAACCCACTAGCTTGCTAGTGGGTTTTTTCTTGCCTGCGGTTTTTGTACCCTCCCCCACCCCTTGCACCATGGTCTGACGATGAATTTATCGTCACCCGGCCACATGAGAAACGATTTCGTTTACCATTGTTTCCAAATATGTTGCCGTAAGCGAGGAAGTACCCGCATGACGATCCGCCCGCAACCGCTGATGCGTACCTTGGCCGCCGCCGTGCTGAGCCTGGTCATCGGCGCTCCGGCCGCCATGGCTGACGCACCGGTCACCCTGACCATGTACAACGGTCAGCACAAGGAAATCGGCGAAGCCATCGCCAAGGCCTACGAGGCCAAGACCGGTATCCACATCAATATCCGCAAAGGCAGCAGCAACCAGCTGGCCAGCCAGATCATCGAGGAAGGCGATCGCTCGCCGGCCGACATCATCTACACCGAAGAATCGCCACCGTTGAACAACCTGGGCGAGCTGGGCCTGCTGGCGAAGATCGACGACGCCACGCTGAACATGCTGCCCAAGGAATATGTGGCTGCCAACGGCACCTGGATGGGCGTTACCGCGCGCACCCGCGTGGTGGTCTACAACCCGAAGAAGATCGACGAGAAAGACCTGCCGACCACCGTCATGGACTTCGCCAACCCTGACTGGGAAGGCCGCGTAGGCTATGTACCGACCAGCGGTGCGTTCCAGGAGCAGGCCGTTGCCATCCTGAAGATGCACGGGCGTGAAGCCACCGAAGAATGGCTGACCGGCCTGAAGGCCTTCGGCAAGACCTACACCAACAACATGGTCGCGCTGAAGGCCGTGGAAAAAGGCGAAGTGGCTGCCGTACTGGTGAACAACTATTACTGGTACGCCCTGGAGCGTGAGCGCGGCAAGCTCGATTCGAAACTGTACTACCTGGCCGACGGCGACGCCGGCAATCTGGTGACCATCTCGGGCGCCGCGGCCGTGAAGGCCAGCAAGCACCCGAAAGAGGCCCAGGCCCTGCTCAACTGGATGGCCAGCGAAGAAGGCCAGCGCGTGATCACCCAGACCACCGCGGAGTACCCATTGCACAAAGGCATGGTTTCGGACCGCGGCCTGAAACCGTTCGATGAACTGCGCCCGCCGAAGATTTCGCCAGCTGACCTGGGTAATGCCGAAGAAGCCATCGAGCTGGAACGCGAGGTCGGCCTGCTCTGATGACCGCCGCCCTGTCCACCCCGCTGCCGGTACGCTTCGTACCGCGCCGCAAGCGCCCTTCGATCTGGGTCGTGCTGCCTGTGCTGTTTCTGGTGGCGATGAGCTTGCTGCCCCTGGCTTATGTGGCGATCAAAGCCTGGGAAGCCGGCTGGCACGAAGCCCTGTACCTGCTGTGGCGGCCCTTTGTCTGGGGGCTGATGCGCAATACCCTGCTGCTGATGGTCGGTGTAACGCTGACCTGCATGGTGGTCGGTCTGGCGCTGGCCTGGCTGCTGGAGCGCAGCAACCTGGCCGGTCGCCGGCTGTGGGGGGTGGTGCTGTGCCTGCCGTTTGCCGTACCGTCGTTCGTCAGCAGCTTCACCTGGGTATCGCTGAGCTCGGACTTCGAAGGGTTGGGCGGGGCGATCATGGTCATGGCCCTGTCCAAGTACCCGCTGGTGTTCCTGCCGGTGGCCGCGACCCTGCGCAACCTCGACACCTCCCTGGAGGAGTCGGCGCGCACCCTGGGTTGTAGCCGCTGGGGCGTATTCACCAAGGTGACCCTGCCCCTGCTGTGGCCATCGATGCTTGGCGGTGCCCTGCTGATTGCCCTGCACATGCTGGTGGAGTTCGGTGCGCTGTCGATTCTCGGCCTGCAAACCTTCACCACGGCGATTTACCAGCAGTTCGAACTGGAGTTCAGCAACGCCAACGCGGCCATGTTGTCTGCCGTCCTGTTGGCGATGTGCCTGGTGATGCTGTGGCTGGAGCTGCGCGTGCGCGGCAAGGCCCGCCATGTACGCATCGGCCAGGGCGTGGCACGCCGTGCACAACCGGTGCGGCTGCGTGGTTGGGCGGTGCCGGCGCAGCTGTTCTGCCTGGGCCTGGCAGTGCTGGGCAGCGGCATTCCCCTGGCGATGCTCGGCTACTGGCTTAGCGTAGGTTCCTCAGCGGCATTCCCGGTGGCGGCCATTTCCAAGGCGCTGTTCACCTCACTGTCGGTGTCACTTGGCGGTGCCGGCTTCTGCGTGCTGTTGGCGCTGCCGATCAGCTTCCTGGTGGTGCGCTACAAAGGCCGCCTGGCGATCTGGGCCGAGCGCCTGCCGTACCTGCTGCACGCCCTGCCCGGCCTGGTGATCGCCCTGACCCTGGTGTTCTTCGCCTTGCACTATGTGCCGGCGCTGTACCAGACCACGGCGCTGTTGCTGCTGGCCTATGCACTGCTGTTCCTGCCGTTGGCGCAATCGCCGGTGCGCACCGCGCTGAACAAGGCTTCGCCAACGCTGGAAGAAGCTGCGCGTACGCTGGGTGCGAGCAGTTTTGCCGCGTTCTGCCGGGTGACCCTGCCGATTATCTTCCCGGCCATGGCGGCAGCGTTTGCCCTGGTGTTCCTGGATGCCATGAAAGAGCTTACGGCAACGCTGCTGCTCAGCCCGACCGGCATGACCACCCTGGCGACCGAGGTGTGGGCGCATACGGCAAACGTCGAGTTCGCGGCGGCGGCGCCTTATGCGGCATTGCTGATTGTGGTGTCGGGGTTGCCGGTGTATTTGCTGACTACGCGGATGTATCTGAACAAGGCTTGAAAGCTTGCCCAGGCTGCCATGTGGCCTGGGCACAAGCCTGAGTACTTGAGACTTCATCACAAGTTCACTTTAAAACTCCCACCAGCCAGTTGAAAGCAAAGAACAAGGTCGTCGACACTACAAGCCCCATCCAAGACGGCAACAAAACTCTTTTAATAGGCCTTGGAAAATTCTCGAGATCTGAAACATCTGCCACACCTTTTCGAACAAACAACCCTGGAATCATCAGCATATTTGCCGCCAGGCAAGTACGCATTAATTTTCCAACAAGACCAGCCGCTGAAAAGTTTTCCCTGTTACTCTGAATATACTTGCATTTCGCTAAAGCTTTTTCGATAGCCTCTATAGATCGACAAGCTAAGTAAACCATCACACACACGCTGATTGCCATACAAGCGAGCAGGATAGACGCGATTATCGTCAAAGCTACGGCACTCATTCTCGCGCTCTTCCTTCAGGCCCGGCTGACACTATACCCCGGTGCCTGGCACTGCACTAGTAGGTAACTAACCAAGACTATTGTGCGAAATTCCTTACAAATTTAACGATGAAGACAGCTCGCTTCTGCTCACCGCAGGCTCCAGCCGAAAACTACTAATAGCCTACCAATTTCAACCACACCCAAAGACCAATGAGCGATAAAAAAACAGCCACATGAACAAACCACAAGCCAACTAGCATACGCCGCAAACCACCAGGAAACCTCTTTACATCCTGACGATCCAGAAGGCCTTTACGAATACAAATCGCCCTCATCGACAACATGACGGACGCCGAACCGGTACGCATCACTTTACCTAGCAAGCCGGCGGAGCTAAAAATCCTTTTGTTACCCGAAACCATTGAACTATTAGAAAGTAACGATTCTATGTAATTTACATAACGAACTGAAATATAAATCCACACAAATATGACTATAAACATAGCTACCATCAAAGGAAGACCTAACCACCTCGTGTCGAAGCTAGTCATTGCGGCACCTCATATAACAACTCACCAACCATCTCACCGATATCACCTACGGCCGTACCGCCTATAGCACCACCAACAGCAAGGTATCTGCTCCAGCCGTCGCTCACAGCGCCAGCTCCCATGGAAGCATGGGCGAGCAGGCTTTTCAAAAACTCGTAGTTATCCAGAAGAAAGTCATCTACCCCTGCGCCGTTAATCTCAAGCTGATGATGTATTCCCGCCGCCTTCGCCATCAAGAGTGCTTCATGACCTGTGCACATGGGCGTGCTGGGATCACCAACAATCACAAGCTCCCCGCCGACAACCACACCATTGGCGATATGTGCATTCAGCACATCAAACTTGGCCCGCTGATTGGCCGACATGGGCGTGTCAGCCTTCAGCGACTCATACGATTGCGCCTGAGGATTGATAAAGCTGCGTGCCTCGGACATGGTCGCACCTCACGCATACTTCTTGTTGGCGATGCGGTCCCAGCCGCCGGTCACGTTGCCGCCCGCGCTGCCGTCGCGGCGTTTCTGCCGCGTATAGGTGGTCTTGATGCGGCCGTAGTTCAATTGAATCACTTCTATCGGCACCCCGGCGCTGGCGCTCTGGGCGTAATCGGCGATGATCACTTCTTCGAGAACGACTTCGTAGTACTTGAGCTTTTCGGTACCGGCACGGCACACCACTAGCTTCACTTCCTTCAGGTGCTGGCCGGCACAGCTGGCCTCGAGCAGCTTGCAGCTGGCTCTGTCCAGATACTTGGTGAAGGTGAAATTGCTGAGTACGCAGATTTACTCGAACAAAGCTTGAAATCAAGTCCAGGCTGTTGGTCAGCCTGGACCACCATCAGACTTCACGCTATCTGATTCCCATAGCAACTAATTTGCATTTACTGCAAACTCAGGTACGTCCATGCTCGGAATGCGACCATCATCGAAAAACAGATAATGAGGATTAACACCCCACCTACAATGATCCGCTTCATCCCCACGGGGAAACGCTCGACCTCGCTCAAATCGACTAGCCCCCTGCGGGCATAGGGGCCCGGGAACATCAGTACGCCTCCAATGACGCACGTCCGTAAAACCTTCCCAATCAAGCCCCCCCCGGAAAAAGTAATTTTCATATTTCCAATGTACTTGGAGTTAATCAATAACGCTTCAATCCCATCAGTATGCTTGTGAGCCACGTATATCAGTACCAACATAGCCAGGCAACCCGGCCCTAAGATGGACATCCATACCAGCGCTGGCTCAATACTCATTCCGCCACCCTCCGATACAAATACTCACCAATAACTTCACCTCCTTCTGCTCCAATATTCCCACCAACGACACTACCCATCGCCCCTCCCAAGACTGCGCAGGCAAGCGCACCAGGCCCCGTGGTAACTCCCAACACAAAAGTACAGCCAGCAGTAGCAAGGAAACTCCCCACAGAGCCTCCTATGCTCCCTCCACCCAACCCCAATGCCAAAGGGCTATGGGCTATTGCCAATACAGCAGCCAAGTAAAAAATAGTACGATCAGTGTAATTAGTAGAATCTGAGCAACCCATAAACGCACTAACAATTTCTTCAGATCGACTGGAGTCTTGCGGACGTCTTCGCCATCTAACATTCCTTTACGAACGCTAAAGGATCTCATTGTTAACATTGCTGAAATTGAGCCGAGGCGCATGACCCTTCCAAACAGGCCAGAGCTGCCGTACATCTCCCTATTAACGACCACCATGCGACTATTCGACAAGTATGATTCGATACGTCCCAAGCATCGATGCGCAACAAAGGCCAGTACAACGAACATCAAGAAGGGTGAAATAATCAAAAAAACACCGAGCACAGCCACCTGCTGGCTATTCATCGTACGGCCTCATAAAAAATCTCACCCAAAGTCTCGCCTCCCATTTTTCCTAGCGCCCCACCAGCCATACCACCAGCGGCCCCCCCCAGCACTGCGCACGCGATAGTTGCCGTTCCTCCCGTGGGAATACCGACCGCAACACAGACCATTGGGCCCAATGCTGCCCCAACATATCCAATCGCACCTCCAATCCCCCAGCTAGCGGCCAATGAACTTCGCTCGATATACTTAACTCTTCGACAATCATCCTCTCGACCGAGCATGCAAGCTTGACGAATCGATAACTCCGTTGACGCCAAATCCAGCGCCATGCCCACATACGCCCCCTTTTTAATCCAACTAGCGGCCCTCGCCACACCCGCTATCTTTTCTGAGTAACCGCTAATTTCGCCAGTATGCAAAAAACTTTTTGTAGATATACCAAGCGCCCTCTTGATCTTGCCCCTGCTTCGCAACCCTGACCCATATGCGGCCATGCCATCCAATTGCGCCTCCAACTTCAGAAACAAAGCTGTGCGCTTCGCATAAAAATCATTACGCTCTTTCAACGTACCGTGATTCAAATACTCTCTATGAAGCTGCTCAATCTCTTCAAGCGTTTTCTTGATAGCTTCGACGTGCTTACTCCAGGCGTCACTGGCTACGCCTGCGCCTATGGAAGCACGGACCAGCAAACTCTGCAGCAACTCATAGTTCTCCAGTAGGAATCCATCAATTCCCCCTCCGCCCAACTCAATGTCCAGGTGTATTCCAGCCGCCTTCCCCATGAGGAAAGCTTCATGACTGGTGCAGGTCGGAGTGCTTGGGTCACCCAAGATTACAAGCTCGCCAGGGAACACCACACCATTGGCGATATGTGCATTCAGCACATCAAACTTGGCCCGCTGATTGGCCGACATGGGCGTGTCAGCCTTCAGCGACTCATACGATTGCGCCTGAGGATTGATAAAGCTGCGTGCCTCGGACATGGTCGCACCTCACGCATACTTCTTGTTGGCGATGCGGTCCCAGCCGCCGGTCACGTTGCCGCCCGCGCTGCCGTCGCGGCGTTTCTGCCGCGTATAGGTGGTCTTGATGCGGCCGTAGTTCAATTGAATCACTTCTATCGGCACCCCGGCGCTGGCGCTCTGGGCGTAATCGGCGATGATCACTTCTTCGAGAACGACTTCGTAGTACTTGAGCTTTTCGGTACCGGCACGGCACACCACTAGCTTCACTTCCTTCAGGTGCTGCCCGGCACAGCTAGCCTCCAGCAGCTTGCAGCTAGCACTGTCCAGGTATTTGGTGAAGGTAAAGTTGGTGAGTGTGGTGCGGCCTGATGATGCGCCACCCGCTGAGCTTGCGGTGGCAGAGGTGCTCTGATTGGCACCGAACTTGTAGCCGATGATTTCGATCCAGTTGGCGTACTGCTCGTCCAGTGCTTCGCCAGTGATTTCCGCGATTTGAATATAGGCATCGAAAGCCATGCTTACCTCTCCTTGGTAAAAATTGGGCTGATAACGACGATGTTCCGACATCGCCGTACTGAGGTTGTTCCTGAAGAAAGCGGCGAAGTTTGCCGAGCGCCTTCAGGCAAGATCGACACTAGCTCCCTGCGTCTAGCGCTGCAACAGCAAACATTCTAACGAGACCTATTTGGGAAATACCCTACAATTTTGAGGAAGATGCAGACTTGATCACGTAAATGAATGTTTCACCTTCATATTCAGCGCTGTCTACAAATTCGCCAACATCCGACGCACGATCAGGCCATGTACCTGGCCAACCGGCAGCATGTACAGCCGGCCAAAGGCATTGAAACACCGCATCGACGTGGTCACTTTCAAGCGCTGCCCATTCACATCCATGCAGACCATCACCGCCAAGTGCGTATCGCGCGACGTCAGCACCAGTTGCTGGTCGCTGATGGCCTCGACAGTGAAGAAGTCCAGATGCTCGCCGTCGGCTGGCACATGCCCAGGATTCTGGGGAGTGAAGCCATGGATATCGGCGACATTGAATCGACGCGAGATGAAGTCACGAATGCGGAAGGCCTTGGCCAGCCAGGCGGGAACATCCGAGGTCATGGCGCAGTAGGCTTGCAGGGCGGTCATCGGGGCAGTGAGCTGTCTGCTGGCACTGTGGAGAAAATCGAGGTCTGCCTGGGCGGCGACCAATTGGGCGGACATGAGCAACTCCCTTTGTCATGTGTCGCTGACAGCATAGCAACATGACTCGCTGTAGGAGCGGCCTTGTGTCGCGAAAGGGCCGCGAAGCGGCCCCAGCAATGGATGTGTTTACGCGAATATCCTGAGACCGCTTTGCGGTCCTTTCGCGACGCAAGGCCGCTCCCACAAGAAGAGACTGCGCAGGATTCAGGCCCGGAACTGGCCCAGGCTGGCGCGTAGCTGAGCCGCCAAGTCATCCAGCACCTTGCTGCTGGCCGTGGTCTGCATCACCACCTCAGCCGAGCGTTCGGCCTGGGCATGGATGTTCTCCACCCGCCCCCGCACCGCCTGTGCGCCATGGGCCTGTTGTTCGGCAGCGCGAGTCGCCAAACCAATGGCCGCGTGAACTTGCTCCACCGCAGCCTGCACCGACTGCTGGCGACGTTCGTTGTCGCGCAGCACCAACAGGCCTTCACTGGCCTTGAGCCCGGCCTGGCTGATAGTAGCCACGGCCTCCTTGGCGCCCTTCTGTAACGCGGCGATGTGCGACTGTATATCGCCAGTGGAGCTTTGTGTCTTGCTCGCCAGCGCCCGCACCTCATCGGCCACCACGGCAAACCCGCGCCCGGTCTCGCCTGCCCGGGCCGCCTCGATGGCGGCGTTCAAGGCCAGCAGGTTGGTCTGCTCGGCGATGCCGTGAATAACCGTCAGCACCACTTCGATCTGCTCACTCTGCTTGGCCAGGCGCTCGATCACCTGGGAGCCCGTCTCCACTTGGCCGGCCAGGTTCTCGATCAAGCTCGCCAGCTGGGTCGAGCTGCGGCTGTTCTCGTCGGTGGCCTGGCGAATATCCACCACCTGCTGCAGAGCCGCCTGCATCGCATGGCTTTCGGCCTGGGCTTCGTCAGCCATGCTCGACAGGTCGCGCAGGCTGGCTGCCACTTCATCACGCTGCAGCGCGGCAGCAGCATCGGCGCCGGCATTGCGCTGGGCCATCGCGCCTATTTCTACGCCGGTACGCTGCGCCACTTCGCCCGCCTCCCGCACGATTGGCTGCAGCTTGTCGACAAAACGGTTCACCGCCGAGGCCATGTCGCCAATTTCATCGCGGCTGTCGAGCGACACGCGCTTGGTCAGGTCGCCCTCGCCGGCCGCAAGGTCATTCAGGGCAGTTATCAACAGGCGCAACTTGCTCAGCACCCGGCGCCCCAGCACCACGGCCACGACCAGCAATACACCTAGCCCCACCACCGCCAAGCCCAGACCGATGCGCCAACGCAGCTCGGCAGCGGCATCGCGTACGGTCTGCGCGGTATTGGCCTGCATTGCCGCTGCACTGCCCTGTGCTTTCTCCAGACGTTCGCGCAGGGTGTTGCCGCTGTCGGCGGCAGCACCGTTCAGGCTGTCGCCAACCAACTGCTCACCACTGGCAATCAGCGCCGAAAAGCGCTGGTCAAGGGCCTTGAGTTCCTGGTCGATGCCTGCGGTGGAAACCCCCATGACCACTTTGCCGATTTCCGCACCATTGGGGTTGATCGGCGCTTCCACGAAGTACACCGCCGGGTCGCGCCGGGCGGCGTCGATCACCTTGTCCAGCGCGCGCTCGCCTTGGCCTTTCGCCATCAACGCCTGGTTGATCGGGTTTTGCCGGTTCAGGTAGCGGGTCAGGTGCTGCCCCTGGGCGTCGTCGTAGATCACGAACAGCACATTGGGATTGCGCTGGGCGCGGCGGGCGAAGTCGGAGAGTACCGGCACGTCGTTATCCCAGATCGCCCGCGGGGCGACCGAGGCCAGTAACTCGGCCATGTCGCTGGCCGAATCCTTGAGGTTCTTCTCCAGGGTGCTGCGCAGTTGCTGCTGCTCGCTTTGCAGGCGCGTCGCCAACCCTGCGCTGAGGCGCTGGCGAGTGCTACTGGACAGGCCGTCGAGGCCCGAACGTACATCCTGCCCGGCTTGCTCCAGCTCGCTGGCGAGTTGGCGGCTGTCATTACCCAGCCGCTCGCCAAGGTCGGCCTCAAGGGCAGTCACCGTGCTGCGGGTGAGGGCAACGGCAACCAGTACCTGCACCAAAAGCGCGATACCAAGGGCAACAAACACAGGCCGCAGAAGGCGGCTTCGTAACAGTGAGAGGATGGCAGACACGTTGTAACCCTCGTGTTTTCTGGCGCCACTATTTTGATGGCATCGTCAGATGTTTCTTACAGCAAGGGTTGTGCCGGGGGGAGCAGGGATATGCGCCAAGGTTGAGCAACGGGGTTGCCTGGGCTGGTCCTATCGCCGGCAAGCCAGCTTCCACAGAAAGCCCACAGCGCTCAAGGCAGGCATACGCCACAAACAAAAACGCCGCAGCCCCTTTCAGGGCCACGGCGTCAGATCAGCCTGGAGGGCAGATCAGGCGAACGGATGGCGCAGGACGATGGTCTCGTTGCGGTCCGGGCCGGTCGAAATGATGTCGATCGGGGCGCCGACCAACTCTTCGATGCGCTTGATGTAGTTACGTGCAGCCTGCGGCAGCTCTTCCAGGGTTTTAACGCCCAGGGTCGACTCGCTCCAGCCTGGCATCGCTTCGTACACCGGCTCCAGGCCGATGTAGCTGTCGGCATCGGAAGGTGCGTCGATGACGGCACCGTTCTCGTTCTTGTAGCCAACGCAGATGTTGATAGTTTCCAGGCCGTCGAGCACGTCCAGCTTGGTCAGGCAGATGCCCGAGATGCTGTTGACGTCGATGGCGCGACGCAGGATCACGGCGTCGAACCAGCCGCAACGGCGAGCACGGCCGGTGGTGGAGCCGAATTCGTGGCCACGCTTGGCCAGGGTAGCGCCGGTTTCGTCGAACAGCTCGGTCGGGAACGGACCGGAGCCCACGCGCGTGGTGTAGGCCTTGGTGATGCCCAGGATGTAGTCCAGGTACATCGGGCCCACGCCGGAACCGGTGGAGATACCACCAGCCGTGGTGTTGGAGCTGGTGACGTACGGGTAGGTACCGTGGTCGATGTCCAGCAGCGAACCCTGGGCGCCCTCGAACATGATGTCCTTGCCGGCGCGGCGCAGGTTGTGCAGCTCGGCGGTGACGTCGAGCATCATCGGCTTGAGCTGTTCGGCGTAGGCCATGCACTCGTCCAGAGTCTGCTGGAAGTCGATGGCCGGCTCTTTGTAGTAGTTCACCAGCTGGAAGTTGTGGTAATCCAGCAGCTCACCGAGCTTGGCAGCGAAACGCTCGCGGTGGAACAGGTCACCCACGCGCAGGCCGCGGCGGGCGACCTTGTCTTCGTAGGCTGGGCCGATGCCGCGGCCAGTGGTGCCGATCTTGGCTTCGCCACGGGCTTTTTCACGGGCCTGGTCCAGGGCTACGTGGTACGACAGGATCAGCGGCGCTGCCGGGGAGATGCGCAGGCGCTCGCGCACCGGTACGCCCTTCTCTTCCAGCTTGGTGATTTCACGCATCAGCGCATCCGGGGCAACGACCACGCCGTTGCCGATCAGGCACTGTACGCCTTCACGCAGGATGCCAGACGGAATCAGGTGCAGAACGGTTTTTTCACCGTTGATCACCAGGGTGTGGCCCGCATTGTGGCCACCCTGGTAGCGCACTACGGCGGCAGCATGTTCGGTCAGCAGATCGACGATCTTGCCTTTGCCCTCATCACCCCACTGGGTGCCCAGGACGACGACATTCTTACCCATTACATTGGTCCTCATTCACGCAAACTTGGTTGCCGGCCTGTTGCCGACGCAGAAACTCACTGGGCCAGCGGCAGAACCTGCCAGCGCCCATCTTGCTGAATCAATTGCCGATCACAATCCGCCTCGAGAGCAGCACTCAACGGCTGGCCAGGCAGAGCCTGAACCACACGCTGGCCCTCGCTGCGCAACTGGCAGACTTGCTGCCAGAGGGCCGCGTCGCCACTGTCGGGCATCCAGATGCCGCCAGTCGGCAATACGACCTCCGCTCGCCCCAGTGTGACCAGGGTCTTCAAATCCGTGGAGAAACCTGTGGCTGGGCGTGCCCGGCCAAAATCGGCGCCGATGTCGTCATAGCGCCCGCCCTGGGCAATGGACTGCCCCTCGCCCGGCACGAACACGGCGAACACCACACCGGTGTGGTAGTGGTAACCGCGCAGCTCACCGAGGTCGAAGTACAGCGGCAGTTCCGGGTAGCGCGACGCCAGCCGGTCCGCGATCGCCAGCAGGTCGTCCAACGCGGCCAGCACGCTGGCCGGGGCGCGCCCCAGGCGCACGCGCGCTTCGTTCAGCACTTCACGGCCACCGCACAGCTCGACCAGCGCACGCAACATGTTGCCCAGGTCCTTGGGCAGGTCGGCAGTCAAGGCTTGCACCTCATCGACCGACTTGCGTTGCAGCGCGTCAAACAACTGCTGCTCCACTGCCCCGGACAGGCCGGCCGCACGGGCCAGGCCGCGGTAGATGCCGACGTGGCCAAGGTCCATGTGTACGTCCGGCACGTCAGCCAGTTGCAGCGTGGCGAGCATCAGGCTGATGACTTCGACGTCGCTGGTAGGGCTGGCATCGCCGTACAGCTCGGCACCCAGCTGGATCGGGCTGCGCGAGGTGGACAGTGCGCGCGGCTGGGCGTGCAGCACGCTACCGGCATAGCACAACCGGCTTGGGCCTTCACGGCGCAAGGTGTGCGCGTCGATACGGGCCACCTGCGGGGTGAAGTCGGCGCGGAAGCCCATCAGGCGGCCGGACTGCGGGTCCACCACCTTGAAGGTGCGCTGGTCCAGGTCCTGGCCGGCGCCGGTCAGCAGCGACTCCAGGTACTCGATATGCGGGGTGACGACCAGTTCGTAGCCCCAACCCTGGAACAGGTCCAACACCTGGCGGCGCGCGATCTCGATACGCGCAGCCTCAGGTGGCAGTACTTCCTCGATGCCATCTGGCAGCAGCCAGCGGTCTACCGTTGCCATTACGCCATTTCCCCTCTGGTCCGGGCGGCTTGCCAGCAGGCGAGCCGTCAGTAAAGCCGGTATCGCGCACAGCAGCGGGCAGCACTGATCCCAGCGCAGCCACCGTACCCGATACCCTCGAATTGCCTTGCGAGCTGAGCAAACCGTCAACCGGCGCTGTGCCAATCAACCTTGCAGACGCAAAAAAGCCGGGAAATTTCCCGGCTGCCTCATGATACACCCCTTTTCATTCAGGATGCACCCCGCCTGGTGTTTTAGCTGCCAGGCGGAGCGCTGCCGCATGAAAATCAGGGCCTGAGCATTACGGCTTGCTCTTGTCCAGGAAGCGGAAGAACTCGTTCTTCGGATCCAGGACCAGCACGTCGCTCTTGCTCGAGAAGCTTTCGCGGTACGCCTGCAGGCTACGGTAGAACGCATAGAAGTCCGCGTCCTGGGTGTAGGCCTTGGCATAGATGGCGGCCGCCTGGGCGTCGCCGTCACCGCGGGTTTCTTCCGCTTCGCGGTACGCTTCGGCCAGCAGCACACGGCGCTGGCGGTCGGCGTCGGCACGAATACCTTCGGCCAGCTCGTTACCCTTGGCGCGGTGCTCGCGGGCTTCACGCTCACGCTCGGTACTCATGCGGTCGAACACGCTGCGGTTGACTTCCTTCGGCAGGTCGATGGCCTTGACGCGCACATCGATCACCTCGATGCCCAGCTCCTTGTTGGCCATGCGGTTCAGCGATGCGGTGATGTCAGCCATCAGCGCGTCGCGTTCACCGGAAACCACCTCGTGCAGGGTACGTTTACCGAACTGGTCACGCAGGCCGCTTTCCAGGCGACGCGAAAGCCGCTCGTCGGCGATCTGCTTCATGCCCGACGTGGCGGTATAGAAGCGCTCGGCGTCCTTGACGCGCCACTTGGCGTAGGCGTCGACCATCACCGCTTTCTTCTCCAGGGTCAGGAACCGCTGGGTCGGGGCGTCGAGGGTCATGAGGCGGGCGTCGAACTTGCGTACCTGGTTCACGTACGGGATCTTCACGTGCAGGCCTGGCTGAACATCTGCCTGGACCACCTTACCGAAGCGCAGCAGCACTGCACGCTCGGTCTGGGACACGATATAGAAGCTGTTCCAGGCCACGATGGCCAGGACCACGGCGGCGATCAGGGCGATCAGCGATCTGTTGCTCATCAGCGGCTCTCCCTAGTGCGCAGCGGCTGCTGTTGCTGTTGCATGTCCTGCGCCGCACGCGCGGCCGCATCGTTGGCCGATGGCGATACGCTGGTGGTTGGCGCGGACGCGTTGCGGCTGCCTTCGACCATTTTGTCCAGCGGCAGGTAGAGCAGGTTGTTCTGCCCATCCTTGGTTGCCACCATGACCTTGCTCGAATTGCTGTAGACCTCTTGCATGGTCTCCAGGTACAGACGCTGGCGGGTCACGTCAGGTGCCTTGCGGTACTCGCCGAGCAACTTGCTGAAGCGATCGGCCTCACCCTTGGCGCGGGCGATGACTTCGTCGCGGTAGCCGTTGGCGTCTTCGATGATGCGCTGCGCCTGACCACGGGCTTCCGGCACCACGCCATTGGCATAGGACTCGGCCTGGTTGCGGGCGCGCTGCTCGTCTTCACGGGCACGGATCACGTCATCGAAGGCTTCCTGCACTTCACGCGGGGCTGCCGCGCTCTGTACGTTGACCTGGGTAACGGTGATACCCGTGCGGTAGTTGTCGAGGAAGCGCTGCAGGCGCTCGCGGATATCCACGGCCATCTGCTCACGGCCTTCGGTCAGTACCTGGTCCATCGAGGTGGAACCCACCACGTGGCGCAAGGCACTGTCGGTGGCGTGCTGCAAGCTCACCTCAGGCTGGTCGACGTTGAGCACGAAGTCCTGCAGGTTGCTGATCTTGTACTGCACGGTCAGCGGCACCTCGACGATGTTCTCGTCTTCGGTCAGCATCTGGCCCTGCTTGGTGTAGGCACGCTCACGCGTGACGTTCTCCATGTACTTGCGATCGATTGGCGGGAAGTAGATGTTCAGGCCGGGACCGACCGTTTCATAGTACTTGCCGAAGCGCAGCACCACGGCCTGCTCCTGCTCGTCGACCACATACACGGCGTTGTACAGCCAGATGGCAGCCAGCACCGCCAGGCCGATGCCCAGCAGACCGAAGCCACCGCCCTTGCCGATGTTGCGGTCACCGCCGCCACGTTTCTTCTTGCCGCCGAACATGCCATTGAGGCTGTCCTGCAGTTTGCGGAAGGCCTCGTCCAGATCCGGCGGACCTTTCTTGTCACCACCGCCGCCACCGCCACCACGGCGGCCGCCCCAGGGATCCTGATTGTTCGAGTTGCCACCCGGCTCGTTCCAAGCCATAGCGCTCTCCATCTGATAAAGCAAAGACGCGCCCACGGCGCGCCGTCCAATGCTACAGAATGCCTGTCACTGCTGCCCGGCGACCTCGACGGGCATTTATTGCAAAGTGTGTTGCTCGACAAACACTTGCGGCTCCATGCCTTCGCGGCTGACCAGGCGATTCAGTTCGACCATGGGCAGTCGCACGCTCAGCAGGCTGCGCCCTTCTTCATCATGCTCTTCACTCTGCACCGCACCCAAGGCAAAGAATTGCGCGCGCAAGCGGGCAAAACGCTGCTCCAGGCAAAGGGTACCGACAAACAGATCTTCCCCCAGCAACTCGGCAATCGCCTGGCCGACCAGCTCCAGGCCACGCCCATCGCGTGCCGATACCCAGACCCGTTCCGGCTTGCCATCGGCATTGCGCTGGATCTGCGGCTCGACATCTTCGAGCAGGTCGAGTTTGTTATACACCTCGAGGATCGGCAAGCCTTCGGCGCCAATCTCGCCCAAAACCGCCAGCACTTGCTCGATCTGTTCCATGCGCTCGGGCTCATGGGCATCGATCACATGCAGCAACAGGTCGGAGTTGCTCGACTCTTCGAGCGTAGCGCGAAATGCCTCGACCAGCTTGTGCGGCAAATGGCGAATGAAGCCCACGGTGTCGGCCAGCACGATCGGGCCAAGGTCGTTGAGCTCGAGCCGGCGCAAGGTCGGGTCGAGGGTAGCGAACAGCTGGTCCGCGGCGTACACCTCGGATTCGGTCAGGGCGTTGAACAGCGTGGACTTGCCGGCGTTGGTGTAACCCACCAGCGACACCGAAGGGATGTCTGCACGCTTGCGCCCGCGCCGTGCCTGCTCGCGCTGGCTACGGACCTTTTCCAGGCGCGACTTGATCTGGCGGATGCGCACGCGCAACAGGCGCCGGTCGGTTTCCAGCTGGGTTTCACCCGGGCCGCGCAGGCCGATACCCCCTTTTTGCCGCTCTAGGTGAGTCCAGCCACGCACCAACCGCGTGCTCATGTGCTCCAGCTGGGCCAGTTCGACCTGCAGCTTGCCTTCATGGGTACGCGCCCGTTGGGCGAAGATATCGAGGATCAGCCCGGTGCGGTCGAGCACACGACACTCGAACACACGTTCAAGGTTGCGCTCCTGGCTGGGCGTGAGGGTGTGATTGAAAATCACCAGGTCTACCTGTTCGGCATGGACCAGGTCGTGCAGCTCTTCGACCTTGCCACTGCCAATCAGGTATTTAGCGGAAGGCTGATGCCTTGTCACCGTGACCAGCGAAATGATGTCGGCACCGGCCGACAATGCCAGTTCCTGAAACTCCTGCGGGTCTTCGCGCGCCTCAGGGTTCTGACCTTCCAAGTGAACGAGCAACGCCCGCTCACCACCACCGTGGCGCTCAAAGAACAATGCAGGCTCCTATCAGGCGTTGCCTGGCTCGCTGTCACCGTGCTCGGAATCGGACGGGCTTGGCAGGCGAACCGGACGGGCTGGCACCACGGTCGAGATGGCGTGCTTGTAGACCATCTGGCTCACGGTGTTCTTCAGCAGTACCACGAACTGGTCGAACGACTCGATCGAACCCTGCAGTTTGATGCCGTTGACCAGGTAAATGGAAACCGGGACCTTCTCTTTTCTCAAAGTGTTCAGGTAAGGGTCTTGTAGCGAATGCCCTTTTGACATATGCCGCACTCCTGTAAGGATAAATAATAGAAAATCAATGAAATCGATAAATTAGGCCGCCCCTTCGCAAGAATAGACGGCAATCAGCAGGGACTCAGCTCAATATGGAGATGGGCCCCAGGTATTTCAAGGTGCGGGACAGATTGTCGCAGGCCAGGCTGTCTAGCCAGTGTACGTCAGGCCAGCCACGCAACCAGGTGAACTGCCGTTTGGCCAGCTGCCGGGTCGCGATGATACCGCGTTCACGCATTTCACTCTCTGACAGCTTGCCGTCCAGGTAATCCCAGACTTGCCGATACCCCACTGCCCGTATAGACGGTAACCCGGCGTGCAAGTCACTTCTGGCTCGCAGTGATCGGACCTCGTCGATAAAGCCCTGTTCCAGCATCTGCGAAAATCGTAACGCAATTCGCTGATGCAAAATGTGACGATCTGTAGGAGCAATCGCCAAGCTGGCGACAGTATAGGGCAAATGCCCGCCAGCGCCTGCGTCTGCGCCGCGACTTTCAGCGAATTGACGTTGCCGGTGGGCCGTCATGCTCTCACCGCTCACCCGGTAGACCTCCAGGGCGCGGATCAACCGCTGCGGGTCGTTGGGGTGAATGCGCGCCGCCGACACCGGGTCGACCTCGGCCAGTTGGCGGTGCAACTCGCCCAGCCCCAAGGCCGCCGCCTGGGCTTCAAGCTCGGCACGCACGCCCGCGTCGGCCGCTGGCATGTCGGCAAGGCCGTCGACCAACGCTTTGTAATACAGCATGGTACCGCCGACCAGCAGCGGGATTTTGCCGCGCCCGCTGATCTCGGCCATGGCCTGCAGGGCGTCGGTGCGAAACTGCGCGGCCGAGTAGCTTTCGGCCGGGTCGCGGATGTCGATCAAGCGATGCGGGTGGGCGGCAAGGACTGCTTTCGACGGTTTGGCCGAGCCGATGTCCATGCCGCGGTAGATCAGCGCCGAATCAACGCTGATCAGCTCGCACGGCAGCACTTTGGTCAGTTCGATGGCCAGGTCGGTCTTGCCGGCGGCCGTCGGACCCATGAGGAATATCGCTGGGGGCTTGCCGCTCATTTCATCGACCGCGCAGGAAAAGTTTGTCCAGGTCGTCCAGGCCCATCTGGGTCCAGGTGGGACGGCCGTGGTTGCACTGGCCGCTGCGCTCGGTGTTTTCCATATCGCGCAGCAGGGCGTTCATCTCGGGAATGGCCAGGCGCCGGTTGGCGCGTACCGCACCGTGGCAGGCCATGGTGCCGAGCAGCTCGTTGAGGTGGGCCTGAATACGGTCGCTGGTGCCGTATTCCATCAGGTCGGCCAGCACATCCTGCACCAGGCGGTTGGCCTCGGCCTGCTTGAGCAAAGCCGGGATCTGGCGGATGGCCAGGGTTTCCGGGCCCAGCCGCTGCAGTTCGAAGCCCAGGCGCTGGAACCACTGCGCGTGCTCTTCGGCGCAGTCGGCTTCGCGCTGGCTCAGGGCCAGGGTTTCCGGCACCAGCAGCGGCTGGCCGCTGAGGCCCTCGCTGGCCATGGCTACCTTCAGGCGCTCGTACATGATGCGCTCGTGGGCGGCGTGCATATCGACCAGCACCAGGCCGACAGCGTTCTCGGCCAGGATGTAGATACCCTTCAGCTGCGCCAGCGCGTAACCCAGCGGCGGAATGTCGCCCTGGCTTTCCGGCAGGGTGGCTGCCGGGGCGGCGCCATTGTCCAGCGGCTTGTAAAACTCGCGGTACACCGCCTGCGCCTCGGCCGCCGGCAGCGGTGGCGAGGGCCGCGGGGTGTACTGGTACTGGTAACCGGCACCACTACCGCCGTTGCTGGCGGTGTGTTGCGGCGCACGTGGCTGCTCGAGCACAGGCGAAGCCAGGCGCATTTCCCCCTGCGGGCCGAACTCACCGGCCTGCTGGCCAGTGGCGCGCATCGCTTCAGGCACCGCAGCCGGGGCGGCCAGTTGGTCTTCCGGGCGCACATCGGCCAGGGCCCGGTGCAGGGTGCCGTACAGGAAGTCGTGCACCGAACGCCCTTCGCGGAAGCGCACTTCATGCTTGGTCGGGTGCACGTTGACATCGACGCCGTTGGGTTCCAGTTCAAGGAACAGCACAAAGGTCGGGTGCCGGCCGTTGAACAGCACGTCACGGTAGGCCTGACGTACGGCGTGGGCCACCAGCTTGTCGCGCACCGCACGGCCGTTGACGAAGAAGTACTGCAGGTCGGCCTGGCTGCGCGAGAAGGTCGGCAGCCCAACCCAGCCCCACAGGCGCAGGCCGTTGCGCTCGACGTCGATCGGCAGCGCCTGCTCCATGAAGCCCGGGCCGCAGATGGCACCCACCCGCCGCGCACGCGCCACTTCATCATGGGCCTCGTGCAGGCTGAGGATGCTCTTGCCGTTGTGGCGCAAGTGGAAGCCGACGTCGAAACGCGCCAACGCCAGGCGCCGGATGACCTCCTGCAGGTGATCGAACTCGGTTTTCTCGGCCTTGAGGAACTTGCGCCGCGCCGGGGTATTGAAGAACAGGTCACGCACTTCGACCGAAGTACCCACCGGGTGGGCCGCCGGCTGCACCCGCGGGAGCATGTCGCGGCCTTCGGTTTCAACCTGCCAGGCTTCTGTGGCACTGGCAGTACGCGAGGTCAGGGTCAGGCGCGCCACCGAGCTGATCGAGGCCAGGGCTTCGCCACGGAACCCCAGGCTCAATACGCCTTCAAGGTCTTCCAGCTCACGGATTTTGCTGGTGGCATGACGGGCCAGCGCCAGCGGCAGGTCGTCGGCAGAAATACCGCTGCCATCATCCCGCACCTTCAGCAGCTTGACGCCGCCCTGCTCCACTTCCACATCGATGCGCCGGGCTCCGGAGTCCAGGCTGTTTTCCAGCAGTTCCTTGGCTACCGAGGCCGGCCGCTCGACCACCTCGCCAGCGGCGATCTGGTTGGCCAGCCGCGGGCTGAGCAGCTGGATGCGCGAACCACCACTCATTGCGAAGCCAATGTGGTGGCAGGGATATCCAGACGCTGGCCGACCTTCAGCTCATCGGACTTCAGGCTGTTGGTGTTGCGCAAGCTGGCCACACTGACCTGGTAGCGCACCGCCAGCATTGCCAGGGTTTCGCCTGGGCGCACCGTGTGCTCACGTGGGCCGGCGGCAATCTTGCCGGTGTCACGCAGCCAGGCGATATAGGTGCCAGGCGGCGGGTTCTGCTGGAAGAACTGGCGCACCCCGGTATGAATCGACCGCGCAAGCGCTTGCTGATGGCTGCGACTGGCCAGCTTGGCCGCCTCACTGGCGTTGGAGATAAACCCGGTCTCGACTAGGATCGACGGAATGTCGGGCGACTTCAGCACCATGAAGCCAGCCTGTTCCACACGCTGCTTGTGCAGCGAGGTGATGCGGCCCATGTTGCCCAGCACTTTCTGCCCGACATTCAGGCTGGAGCTGAGCGTGGCCGTCATCGACAGGTCGAGCAGCACACCCGCGAGCATGCGGTCCTTGTCGTCGAGGCTGACGTTGCCGGCGCCCCCGATCAGGTCGGAACGGTTTTCCGTGTCTGCCAGCCAGCGTGCGGTTTCGGAGGTAGCGCCACGGTCGGACAGGGCAAACACCGATGCGCCGAACGCAGCCTTGGACGGCGCGGCGTCGGCGTGGATCGAAACGAACAGGTCGGCGCCCTTCTTGCGGGCGATTTCGGTGCGTTTGCGCAGCGGAATGAAGTAGTCACCGGTGCGGGTCAGTTCGGCGCGGAAGCCCTTTTCCGTGTTGATCTGGCGCTGCAGCTCCTGGGCGATCTGCAGCACGATGTCTTTTTCATGCTGGCCGCGCGAGCCGGAAGCACCCGGGTCCTCGCCGCCATGACCGGCGTCGATGGCAATGACGATGTCGCGCTTGCCGCTAGGTACCGGCGGCAGCTTGATGGCTGGCTGGGTCGGCGTGACCGGGACCGCTGGCGTGGTGGCAGGCGTTTGCACTGGGGTCGGTGGTGGGGTTGGCGCCATGGCCGCGATGGCATCGGCTTCCTGATCGTACAGGTCGACCACCAGGCGGTTGCCGTACTGGGCATTGGGCGCCAGGGTAAAGCTCTTGGGGGTGACCGACTTCTTCAGGTCAACGACCACACGCAGGTCGGTCGGCGTGCGCTGGGCCGAACGCACGCTGCTGATCGGCGTGTTGGAAGTCGCCACTTTCAATGGCGCCGCCAAGGTCGCGCCATTGATGTCGATAACCAGGCGATCCGGTGCGCTCAAGGTGAAGACGCTGTGCTGCACGGGGCCAGACAGGTCGAAGACCAGCCGCGTGTTGTCTGGCGCGCGCCACAGGCGCACGCTCTTGACTTGAGTGACGGCCAGAGCGTCAACGGTCACCGTTGTCAGCAGCAGCCCAACGATGGCGACCAGTGCGCGTATGCGCATACCTACCCCACTTACTGTTTATAGTGTTTGGCCAGTGCCACGCACCAGGCCTCGCCGCGAGCCCCCTGCGGCGACAGGTTCAGCGAGCGTCCGCCCGCTTGGGGGCTTATGGTAATGGTCAGGTCGGGCTTTGGCAAAACGCCCGCACCCTTTTGTGGCCACTCGAACAGGCACAACGGGTCGCCCTCGAAATAGTCACGAATCCCCATGAACTCCAGCTCCTCCGGATCGACCAGCCGATACAGGTCGAAGTGAAAAGCTCGGACAGCGCCGATCTCGTAGGGTTCGACCACGGTGAACGTCGGGCTTTTCACTGCACCAGTATGGCCCAGGCCACGGATCAGGCCACGCGAGAGCGTGGTTTTACCCGCGCCCAGGTCGCCTTCCAGGAAAATGACACCGCGACCACCGGTCACTTCGGCCATTTTTGCACCAAAGTCGACTGTAGCCGCTTCATCGGCCAGAAACAGATTTAAGCCACACACGCAGAATGCTCCTCCAACAACGCTCGAATGACCGGCGCCAGATCGCTGGCCGCCAGGCCCCTGCCTTCAACCCCCAGACGCTCACCGGCACAGGCGTGAAGCCAGGTACCCAGGCAGCCGGCACTCCAGGCGTCCAGCCCCTGGGCCAGCAACGCCGCCAGCACCCCGGTCAGCACATCGCCCAAGCCCGCGCCGGCCATGGCCGGGTGCCCGCGCTCGCACAGCATCAACTGGCCGGACGGGTGCGCCACCAGGGTACCTGCCCCTTTGAGCAGGCACACACTGTTGTAGCGCCGCGCCAGCTTGCGCGCAGCGCCCGGCCGGTCGGCCTGCACCGCTTCGGTGGAAATGCCCAGAAGCCGCGCCGCTTCCCCGGGGTGAGGGGTGAGAATGCTACCGCTGGGCAGGGCCAATGGGGTGCCTGCCAGCAAATTCAGGGCGTCGGCGTCCCATACCTGCGGGCGCTCGGCGTTCGCCACTGCCGACAACAGGCTCCGGCCCCAGGCAGCCTGCCCAAGGCCAGGGCCCACCACCAGTACCGTGGCGCGCTCCAGCACGCCGACCAACTGGTTGGCCGACTGTACCCCCAGGCACATCACCTCAGGCAGGCGGGCCAGGCTCGCGGGTAGATGTTCGGGCCGGGTCGCCACGCTGACCAGGCCGGCGCCGCAGCGCAAGGCGGCTTCGGCGCTGAGCAGCACAGCGCCACCGGTGCCCAGGTCGCCGCCCACTACCAGCACATGGCCGAAGTCGCCTTTGTGCGCATGCGGGTGCCGTGCCGGCAGGTGTGCGACAGTCACGCTGCTGAGCAGTTGTAGAGTGTTGCCAGGGTGTTTGGTCTGCGGCATGGGGTCAAAGGCTCCAATGTCTGGCAGAATTATACGCACCTGAGCCCGTATTGCCTTGCCCATCCATGCCTGCCTCTACACCTGACCTCGCCCAACTGGCCCAATCGATCAAGATATGGGGCCAGGAACTCGGTTTTGCCCACGTCGGCATCGCCGGGGTCGACCTTGGCGAACACGAACAGCACCTGCAACGCTGGCTAGACGCCGGTTACCAGGGCGAAATGGAGTACCTGGGTGCCCATGGCAGCAAACGGGCGCACCCCGACCAACTGATTCCCGGCACGGTACGCGTGGTCTCGCTGCGCATGGACTACCTGCCCGGCGATACGCAGATGGCGCAACGCCTGGCGCAACCGGAAAAAGCCTACGTATCACGCTACGCCCTGGGCCGTGACTACCACAAGCTGGTGCGCAAGCGCGTGCAATTCCTGGCAGACCGTATCCAGCAAGCCATCGGCCCGTTCGGCTACCGCGCCTTCGTCGACAGTGCCCCAGTGCTGGAGAAGGCCCTGGCCGAGCAGGCCGGGCTGGGCTGGATCGGCAAGAACACCCTGCTGCTCAACCGCAAGGCCGGCAGTTACTTCTTCCTGGCCGAACTGTTCGTTGACCTGCCGTTGCCGGTGGACGAAGCCACCACCAGTGAACATTGCGGGCGTTGCCAGGCGTGCCTGGACATCTGCCCGACCCAGGCGTTCGTCGGGCCCTATGTACTGGACGCGCGGCGTTGCATCTCGTACCTGACCATCGAGCTGAGAGGGCCGATTCCTGTCGAACTGCGCTCGATGATGGGTAACCGTGTATTCGGTTGCGACGACTGCCAGATCGTCTGCCCGTGGAACCGCTTCGCCAAGCACAGCCAGGAGCAGGATTTCCAGCCGCGGCATGGGTTGGAGAATGCCGAGCTGGCCCAGATGTTCCTGTGGGATGAGCGTACTTTCCTGCGCAAGACCGAGGGCGGGCCGCTACGCCGGGCAGGCTATGAGCGGTTCTTGCGCAACCTGGCGGTGGGCTTGGGCAATGCGCCGCCGACGATACCGGTGATCGAGGCGCTGAAGGCGCGGCGCGAGGATGCCTCGGAGCTGGTGCGCGAGCATGTCGAGTGGGCGCTGGCCCGGCACGGCATTCAATAGCTACACGGCCCACTGTGGGAGCGGGCGCGCCCGCGAATTTGGCAACTCGGTGGATGCACCGGCTGCGCCGGTGTTCGCGGGCATGCCCGCTCCTACAGGGACCGCGCCGGGCCTGGGGCAGGTTTACTGCTGGTCGTTGTAGTGGAACTTGGGCATTTCCCAATGGAAACGAATCGCCAGCAAGCGCACCAGGAACCCACCAAAGAGGGTCAGCAGCATCGCCTGCTCCGCCGGCACCTTGAAATACACGCAGCCCAGGTAGAACCACGCCGCGGCGAACGACACGCTGGCGTACAGCTCGCGGCGGAACACCAGCGGGATGTCGTTGCAGAAGATATCGCGCAAGATCCCACCGAACACCCCCGTGATCACCCCGCTGATCGAAGCCACCAGCATGCCCTGCCCCATTTCCAGCGCCGTCATGCAGCCAATCAGGGTAAACGCCACCAGCCCCAGTGCGTCTAGCACCAGGAACAGCGAGCGCAGGCGGCGCATCATTGGCGCGATGAAAATGGTCAAAAGAGCAGCAAAGCTGGTCAATACCAGGTACTCAGGGTGTTTCACCCAGGTCAGCGGATAGTGCCCGAGCAACACATCGCGCACCGACCCGCCACCCAGGGCGGTAACACAGGCGATCAGCACCACGCCGAACCAGTCCATGCCGCGACGCCCGGCAGACAACGCACCGGTCATGGCTTCGGCAGTGATGGCAATGAGGTAGAGCATCAGCAACATGGTGCGGGTCCGTGCCGGAAAGGCGCGCAGTCTAACCAGTTGCCCAAGGCACCAAAAGGGGGCGCAGCCAGAATATCTGCGCCGTAACGGTTCACACCTTGATGAAATGTTCGCGGTAGTGGCGCAACTCGGCAATCGATTCGCGAATGTCGTCCAGCGCCAGGTGCGTATTGCCCTTCTTGAAGCTGTCACGCACGTCCGGCGCCCAGCGCGCTGCCAGTTCTTTCAGCGTCGAGACATCTAAGTTGCGGTAGTGGAAGTAGTTTTCCAGGTTGCGCATGTGCCGGTAGAGGAAGCGACGGTCCTGGCAGATGCTGTTGCCGCAGATCGGCGATTTGCCTTTGGGCACCCACTGTTCGAGGAATGCAATGGTCTGGGCCTCGGCCTCGGCCATGCCGACCTTGCTGTCGCGCACCCGCTGGGTCAGGCCAGACGCGCCATGGGTGCGGGTGTTCCACTCGTCCATGCGGGCCAGTACTTCATCGCTGTGGTGGATGGCGATCACCGGGCCTTCGGCCAGGGTGTTCAGCTCGCTGTCGGTGACAATGGTGGCCATTTCGATGATGACGTCGCTGTCCGGATCGAGGCCGGTCATTTCCAGGTCGATCCAGATCAGGTTCTGTGGGTTTTGCATGCAGAAGCTCCTCATATAGCCCGTCATATTAGCCTAGTGGCCCAGCCACGCCCATTCACCGCCACAAGGTAAGGGCAATGGTGCAACGCCTGGCGTGCTAAACTGCCTGCCGTTTTCAATGCCCTGACCCGGGCCCTTCTCACGGAATGTTCATGGCCAAACGCCAGCTCAATCGCCGCCAGAACTGGCGCATCGAAAAAATCCAGGGCGAGCGTGCTGCTCGCGCGGCCAAACGCGAGCAGCATGTGCTGCAGGAACTGGAAGGTGGCGACCTGGGGCCGGAACAACTTGGCCTGGTGATTGCCCACTTTGGCGTGCAGGTCGAGGTGGAGGCCCAGGATGGCGACGTTGCAGGCCAGGTGTTCCGCTGCCACTTGCGCGCCAACCTGCCAGCACTGGTCACTGGCGACCGCGTGGTATGGCGTGCAGGCAACCAGGGCATAGGCGTGATCGTGGCGCAGATGCCACGCAGCACCGAACTGTGCCGGCCAAACAACCATGGCCAGTTGAAACCGGTCGCAGCCAACGTCGACCTCATCGTGATCGTGTTTGCCCCGGCCCCGGAACCGCACCCGAACCTGATCGACCGTTACTTGGTCGCTGCCGAGCATGCAGGCCTGCGCCCGCTGCTGCTGCTGAACAAGGCCGACCTGATCAACGCCGAGAACGGCCCCGGCCTGCAGGCGCTGCTGGAGGTTTACCGCGAGCTGGGCTACCCGCTGCTGGAGGTATCTGCCCACCACGGTGATGGCATGCAACGCCTGCAGCAGCAACTTGACGGGCACATCAGCGTGTTCGTCGGCCAGTCGGGTGTGGGCAAGTCTTCGCTGGTCAACAGCCTGCTGCCAGAGGCCGGCACCCGCGTCGGCGACCTGTCGGAATGGTCGGGCCAGGGCACCCACACCACCACCACCGCGCGGCTGTACCATTTCCCCAATGGCGGCGACCTTATCGACTCGCCGGGCATCCGCGAATTCGGCCTTGGCCACGTCAGCCGCAGCGATGTGGAGGATGGCTTCATCGAGTTCCGCGACCTGTTCGGCACCTGCCGCTTCCGCGATTGCAAACATGACCGCGAGCCAGGCTGCGCGTTGCTCAAGGCGCTGGACGATGGCCGGATCTCGCAGCAACGCATGAACAGCTACCGCTCGATCATCGCCAGCCTGACGGAAGACAGCTACTGACCGGGCTGTAAGCCTTCCTCCGCGCTGAGGCCCACCTGCACGGCCCTGCAAAACGCCGTGCAAGGTTCCGCGGGGCCTACTGCTCCTTGCTCTCGTCCATCTTCAGCGTGCCATCCTCGAAGATGTTCAGCTTCTGGCGCAGTTCACGTGGTTGCATCGGCGCCTGATCGGCCCCGGCACCGGGCGCCGCGCCACTGGCCGGCGGAACCGCAGGCGGGGCTGCCGGCGCTTGCGGTGCACCCTGTTCGCCCTGCTCACCCTCGATGTTGCGCTGGGCCTTCTTGGTCAGCACGATGATGTCGATGCGGCGGTTTACCGGGTTGAACGGGTTCTTGCGGTCGAACAGCGATGACGATGCATACCCCACCACCCGAGCCACCTGGCCGTCCGGGTACCCACCTGCCACCAATGCCCGGCGTGCGGCATTGGCGCGGTTGGCCGACAGCTCCCAGTTGCCGAACTCGCCAGTGCCGGCATACGGTTTGGCGTCTGTGTGGCCGCTGATGCTGATCTTGTTGGGCACTGCCTTGATGGTGTCGGCCATGGCCAACAGAATGTCTTCGAAATATGGCTGCAGGCGCGCACTGCCGATATCGAACATCGGACGGTTCTCGGCGTCCATGATCTGGATACGCAGGCCATCCTGGGTGATCTCGAACAGGATCTGGTCCTTGAACTTCTGCAGTTGCGGGTTCTCTTCGACCTTGTTCTGCAGCTCCTGCAACAGCAACTCAAGGCGCTCGCGCTCGACCTGCTCGGCCATGGTCTCCACCTGGTCCTTGTCCAGCTGGGTGGGCGACGGCTGCGTCGGCTCGGTTTTCACTTCCGGGTTGATGGTTTTGTCCGGCGCCATTTCGGGGGAACCACCCAGGTCGATGACGTAGGGCGTACCACTTTCGGAGAACCCGATCGGGTCCTGGAAGTAACCGGCAATGGCGATCTTCTGTTCAGGCGTGGCCGTGGACAACAGCCACAGCACCAGGAAGAACGCCATCATCGCCGTGGCGAAGTCGGCAAAGGCGATTTTCCAGGCGCCACCGTGGTGGCCGCCGCCAAAGCGCTTGACGCGCTTGACGATGATGGGCTGATTGTTCTCCATGAATCAGCGACCGCGAACCGCTTGTTCCAGCTCGGCGAAGCTTGGGCGGTGCTTGGGGTACAGCACCTTGCGCCCGAACTCGACCGCCAGCGACGGCGGCATGCCCGAAGCCGAGGCCACCAGCGATGCCTTGATCGACTCGTACAGGTTCAGCTCTTCCTTGGCGTCGTGCTCCAGGCACTTGGCCAGCGGGCCGAAGAAGCCGTAGGCCGCGAGAATACCGAAGAACGTACCGACCAGCGCCGCACCCACGTGCATGCCGATGGCCGCCTGGTCCCCATCGCCCAGCGAGGCCATGGTCACCACGATACCCAGCACCGCCGCTACGATACCGAAGCCGGGCATGCCATCGGCGATGCCGGTCACTGCATGGGACGGGTGCTCAAGCTCTTCCTTCATGCTCAGCAGCTCCATGTCGAACAGGCCCTCGAGCTCGTGCGGGGCCATGTTGCCGGTAGACATGATGCGCAGGTAGTCGCAGACGAACGCGGTCATGCGCTCATCGGCCAGTACCGTGGGGTACTTGGCGAAAATCGGGCTGGCGGCGGCGTCTTCGATGTCGGCCTCGATGGCCATCATGCCTTCGCGACGGCTCTTGTTGAGGATTTCGTACACCAGCCCCAGCACTTCAAGGTAGAACGCATGGCTGAAGCGCGAGCCGAACATCTTCATCGACTTCTTGATGACGTGCATGGTCATGTAGCCAGGGTTGGCCTGCAGGAATGCACCAAAGGCCGCACCGCCGATGATCAGTACTTCGAACGGCTGGATCAGCGCCGCGATCTTGCCGTGGGAAAGCACGTAGCCGCCGAGCACGCTCGCGAATACGACGATGATGCCGATAATTTTAACCATAGGTTCAAAGCACTTGCTGTCGTGGTCAGGGGAAGAGACGAGAGCTGTAAAACTCTTCTTCTACTTATCGGCAGAACTGCGCCAGACTATAGCCACACAATGCGAAAAGCCAGTTCGGACTGATGTCAAAATGCCAATTGAAACCAAGGTGCCCGCTCAGGCTCCGCGAACGCTAGAGGCCTGGGTCAAGCTGCTCGAGAGTGTTCGCATCCCGGTGCCGAAGCACAGCTACGACCGGGTCATGGCGGCCATCCACGATAGCCGCCGCTCGCTGCGCGACATCGCCGAACTGATGCAAGATAGCCCGGCGCTGGTGTTGTCGGTGATGCGTGAAGCCAACCACGCCACCAACGCCAGCATGGCCGAACCGGCCGAAAGCCTTGAAGTGGCCCTCAACCGGCTCGGCCTGGAGCGCAGCGAGCTGTTGCTCAAGCGCCTGCCGGCAGTGCCTGTTGAAGAAATCCCGCCGGTTCTGTGCCAGTTCCAGATGATCAGCCAGCACGCAGCACAGCAGGCCAGCGGCCTGTTCGCCAGCCGCCTGGCCCGGCTGTGGCAGGAAATCCACTGGGGTAGCCTGCTGTTCCTGTCGCCCCTCTGGCCGCTGGCACTGGCCTACCCGAAGCTGCTCGACACCTGGGAGCTGCGGGTGATCCACAAGGGTGAAGAGGCCGCCCATGTCGAGGAAGAACTGTTTGGCGTGCGCATAATGGCGCTGTGCCAGACCACGGCCGAATACTGGCGCCTGCCGCAGTGGGTGACCCAGGGTTACCGCCTGCTGCTGGAAGAGCGCGAGCAATTGGCCCAGGTGCTGAGCATCGCCCGCGACGAAGACCTGCTCAGCCAGCAACACCGCCTGGACGCAGAGCCCGGCCTGCGGCGCTGGTTCAACCAGCCGGCCAATACCGTATTGCTGGCCAACAACCTGGCCCTGGCGGCGCAGGTCGGCTGGGACAACCCGCACCTGTTACGCTGGCAGCTGCTGACCGCCCTGTACCTGCAGACTTCGCTGGAAGACGTGCAGCAGCAAGTTCACCAGCAGGCGGCCGCCAGCGCCCGTCGCCATGCCCGGCATGCACTGTTCCACCCGGCCGAGGCGCTGATATGGCCGTGGCACCAGCGCCGCCCGCACCCGGACATGCTGGCGGTGCCACCGCCCAGCAGTGAAGAGCTGGCGCGCTGGCGCACACTGTGCCAGCACCTGCTGGCGCAACCCAGCCCGTTCACCAATACCGTGCACCTGGCCACCCAGGCACAAGAGGCCCTGCTGGCCTGCGGCATGCAACGCATCATGCTGCTGAGCCTGGACAAGAGCACCGACACCCTGCGCGTGCAGCAGACCGCCGGCTTGCCCAAGGAGGCCGCGGGCCTCGCCCTGCAGGTGGCGCAGAACAAACTGCTGCAAAAGCTGATGAGCCAGGCCGGGCAGCTGCGCATCACCCCGCAGAACCACAGCCAGTTCGCCGCGCTGCTGCCAGCCCCGCTGCGCGCCCTGTTCCGCAGTGAGCATGTGCTGCTGCGCTCGCTGGCGGTGAACGATCAGGTGCTCATGCTGCTGGTGGCCGACCAGGCTTGCAGGCCCATGGCCGATATCAGCGTGCAAGCCTTCGGCAAAACCGTGCAATGCATCGAGCGGGCACTGTCGCTGTTCGCCAACCGCAAAGCCTGAGCCTTGCGCTACAATCGCTCCTCTTTCCACTCTGGAGACCGTGGATGACCGACTTTTCCGGCCTGCCCCTGGTGATCGAAGCTGCAGACCTGCTGCCGCGCCTGGATTCACCGCAGTTGATCCTGGTCGACCTGAGCAGCGCCAACCGCTATGTCTGCGGGCATATCCCCGGCGCCCGCTTTGTCGAGGGCAAGCGCACCCAGCTCGGCCAGCCACCGGCCCCTGGTCTGCTGCCGCCCCTGGGCGAACTGGAAAAACTGTTCAGCGAACTCGGCCACCGCGATGATGCCGTCTACGTGGTGTATGACGATGAAGGCGGTGGTTGGGCGGGGCGTTTCATCTGGCTGCTCGACGTGATCGGCCATACGCGCTACCACTACCTCAATGGCGGTATCCAGGCCTGGCCAGCCGACAAGCTGTCTACCGAAGTGCCCGCAAGCGGCACCGCCCCGGTGCACCTGCACCTCGACACTGCACCTACAGCCACCCGCGAGTACCTGCAAAGCCGCCTGGGCGCCGATGACCTGGTGATCTGGGACGCCCGCGCCCCACAGGAATTCAACGGCGAAAAAGTGTTGTCGGCCAAGGGCGGCCACATCCCTGGTGCGGTCAACTTCGAGTGGACCGCCGGCATGGACCTCAACGACCACCTGCGGATCCGCAGGGATATCGCCGAAGTGCTGCAAAGCCTGGGCATCACCCCCGACAAGGAGGTGGTTACCCATTGCCAGTCCCACCGCCGTTCCGGTTTCACCTATTTGGTGGCCAAGGCCCTCGGCTACCCACGCGTCAAGGCTTATGCCGGCTCGTGGAGCGAATGGGGCAACCACCCGGACACGCCTGTAGAAGTTTAAGGAACCTGCATGAAATCCCGTCTGTTCATCATCAGCCAGTACCTGCTGCCGCACCACCTGCTGTCGCGGCTGGCCGGCTGCGTCGCCGAGTGCCGCGTGCGCTGGTTCAAGAACGCCTTCACCGCCTGGTTCGCCAAGCGCTATCAGGTCGACATGAGCCAGGCGCTGGTCGAGGACCTGAGCGCCTACGAGCACTTCAACGCATTCTTCACCCGCGCCCTGAAGCCGGGCGCCCGCCCGCTGGATGAAACCCCGGGCGCCATCCTGTGCCCCGCCGACGGCGCCGTGAGCCAGCTTGGCCCGATCGAGCATGGCCGCATCTTCCAGGCCAAAGGCCATGGTTTCAGCGCGCAGGAGCTGCTGGGCGGTGACCCGGCGCTGGCCGCCCCGTTCATGGGCGGTGAGTTCGCCACCATCTACTTGTCGCCCAAGGACTACCACCGCGTGCACATGCCGCTGGCCGGCACCCTGCGCGAGATGGTCTACGTGCCGGGCCGACTGTTCTCGGTCAACCAGACCACTGCCGAAAACGTGCCCGAGCTGTTCGCCCGCAACGAGCGGGTGGTCTGCCTGTTCGACACCGAACGCGGGCCGATGGCCGTGGTGCTGGTGGGTGCGATGATCGTTGCTTCGATCGAGACCGTGTGGGCCGGCCTGGTAACGCCGCCCAAGCGTGAGCTGAAGACCTTCCGCTACGACGACGCCAGCCGTGCGCCGATCCACCTGGAGAAAGGTGCCGAGCTGGGGCGCTTCAAGCTGGGTTCGACGGCCATCGTGTTGTTCGGGCCGCAGCAGGTGAAGTGGGCCGAGAGCCTGGGTGCCGGGTCTGCCGTGCGCATGGGGCAGCAGCTGGCGGCGCCTGTGCAGGCTTGATGGCCTGATAAAGCCTGGGCCGCTTTGCGGCCCTTCGCGGGCATGCCCGCTCCCACAGAGAAGGTCGCGCTTAACCTCTAGGAGCGGGCATGCCCGCGAAGGGCTGCAAAGCAGCCCCAGATTTCCCGATCAGCCGCGCGCGTCGCGGTCGCGCAAGCCCAACAGGTACAACACGCCATCCAGGCCCAGGGTAGAAATCGCCTGCTTGGCCGACTGGCGCACCAGCGGCTTGGCGCGGAATGCCACGCCCAGGCCGGCCAGTGCCAGCATTGGCAGGTCGTTGGCGCCATCGCCCACGGCAATGGTCTGTTCCAGTTGCAAGCCCTCATCGCTGGCCAGTTTCTGCAGCAGTTCGGCCTTGCGCTGGGCATCGACGATCGGCTCGACCGCCACACCAGTCACCTTGCCATCCACCACTTCCAGCTCGTTGGCGAACACATAGTCGATACCCAGGCGCGCCTGCACCTGGCGGGCAAAATAGGTAAACCCACCGGACAGGATGGCCGTCTTGTAACCCAGGCGCTTGAGCTCGGCGAACAGATTTTCCGCGCCTTCGGTCAGGCGCAGCGAGGCGTCGATTTCGTCCAGCACGCCCACATCCAGGCCCTTGAGCAGCGCCATGCGCTCCTTGAAACTGGCGCGGAAGTCCAGCTCGCCACGCATGGCGCGTTCGGTGATCGCCGCCACCTGCTCACCCACGCCAGCCGCCTTGGCCAGCTCGTCGATGACTTCGGCCTCGATCAGCGTCGAATCCATGTCGAATACCGCCAGGCGGCGGTTGCGGCGGAACAGGTCGTCTTTCTGGAAGGCAATGTCGACGCTCAGCGCCTGCGCCAGGGCGAAGAAATCGGCACGCAGGGCCTTGGCATCGCTCGGCACCCCACGCACGGATATCTCGACCGCCGCCTTGCCCTTGTCGGTGTCGGCGTCCAGCGCCACCCGGGCCGACAGCCGCTCGATGCGTTCGATCGTCAGGCCGTACTGGCTGATCACCGCACTGACCCGCTGCAGTTGCTCGGGGGTGATCTTGCGGCTGAGCAGGGTCACCACATGGCGCGCCTCACCATGGCCGTCGGCCCAGTGCTGGTAGTCCGCCTCGGAAATCGGCGTATAACGGGCCTGCAGGTTCAGCTCGTGGGCCTTGGCTTGCACACCCTGCAGCAGGGCAGTTGCCACTTCGTTGTCAGGGATATCGACCAGGATGCCGAACGACAGGGTGCCGTGCATGACCGCCAGGCCGATGTCGAGGATACTCACACCGCCCTGCAGCAGGACGCCGGTGATTGCCGCAGTGAGACCGGGACGGTCCTCACCGGTGATGTTGATCAGGACGATTTCGCGCACAACCTGGCTCCGACTTCGATGAAAAATGCGCATTCTACCGACTTTCCATGACCATCGGGCGCCAACGATACTTTGCCGACAAAACCCGGCTCGCTATACTCCCCCCACTTTCTTGCCATTAAGAGCCGAGCTCTGTGAACCGGCCCACGCCCGTCAAACCAGACAACTTCTTCCTGATGATCTATCGTGCCCTGAGTCAACGTCGCGTGCCGCTGGCACTGCGCATCGCCTGCACCAACATCTTCCTGGTGGCGCTGGCACTGGTGATCTATGCCTGTGTGATGGGCCTGCAGTTCAAGCAGGCCATGCACGAGCAGGCCGACGCCCTCGGCCAGAGCCTGACCACGCAAACGGCCACTTCGGCGACCGAACTGCTGGTAGCCAACGATATCCTCAGCCTCAACGTGCTGCTGGGCAACCTGGTGAAAAACCCGCTGGTGGCCCACGCGGCCATCTACAGCGTGGACAACCGCATCCTCGCCGAAGCCGGGCAACGCCCGCGCAATAGCCTGCTGGGCGAGGCCGAAGGCGTGTACCAGACCAAGATCAGCTTCCAGGACGTGGCTGCCGGGCAGCTGCGCATCAGCCTGGACATGAGCCAATTCCAGCAACCCATGCTGATCAGCCTGCAAAGCATGGGCATTCTGGCGGCCATCCTGCTGGCGCTGGCTTTGGCCCTCAGCTTGCGCCAGGGCCGCTACATCACCCTGCCATTGCTGCAGTTGCGGGTATGGCTGCGCGACCCGCAGTACTACACCCCGGCCACCGACCGCCAGGATGAAATCGGCGACATCGCCCGCCAGCTGCATGCGCGCCTGGCGCCACCGCCGCCACCAGAGCCGGAGCCAGAGCCTGAGGAAGACGACGATGAACCATTCGACGACCCGCAGCACGTCAGCCCGGCACCCAAGGCCGCGCCGCGCGCCAAGGTCGCCGCAGTGCCAGACGAGGAAGATGACGAAGCGTTCGCCGGCCTGCTCGACGACGACACTGCACCAAGAACCGCAGTGGTAGACGAGTCCGACGAACCGCACTTCAGCGCCATCCTCGCGGTGCAGCTGGGCTCCCAGGAGCAACTGCGCCGTCTGCCGCGTACCCGCCTGACCGAACTGACCGAGCGTTACCGTGACTGCCTGGAGCATGCGGCATCGCTGTACGACGGCGAAACGCACACACTCAACGATGGCAGCACCCTGGTGCTGTTCCACAGCCGCGTATGTGGTGAGGACTACCTGACTAACGCAATCTGCTGCGGCGAGCTGTTGCGCGCCCTGGGCCATGCCCTGCAGATCGAAGTGGCCGACAGCGGCATCACCTTGCAATTGCAGCTGGGCCTGGTATTGGGCAACGATCTGCACGGGCTGGAGCTGGTAGACGTGTTGATCGCCGAAAAAGCCCAGGATGCCCTGGCGTTGTCGCAGCACAGCCGCAACCTGTTGCTGGTGGAGCGGCAGATCAGCGATGACGCACTGATTCGCCAGCGCGCACGCATTCGCCCGATTGCCAGCCCTGAGGGCGCCTGCTGCGTGGAGCGCCTGCTGGAACCGTACCCTTCGATGCTGGAACGGCAACTGGCGCGCATGCACGAGCGTCGGGCCTGACAGGCTGCGCTGGGCACTGGGGCTGCCGCGCAGCCCCTTCGCAACGCCAGGCCGCGCCTACAGGGCCCGGGCCCAGCTTCGCAATGGTTTGACGCAGACATGAAAAAGCCCGCAGCATCGCGGGCTTTTTTTACACCTGGCGGTTAGGTCAGAACCGATAGACTTCCATATCGGTGCGGATCGGCGAGGCCATCGGGATCCTGGACTTTTCCGGCGCCTTCTTCACCTGCACCGGTGCAGCCGGCTTTTTCGGCGTTTCTTCAGCGATTGCCGGCTGGTTGGCCAGCGGCTTCACCGCCGTGCTCAGCTGCTCGGCCAGCTTCTGCAGCAATTGGCCCTGGGCCTGTACCTGCGACGACTCGCTGCCCTCATGTGGCTGTTCGAGGTGCACGATACGGTTGTCACGTACGCGGCCACGGCGGTCCAGCAGGCGCCACTGGGCGTCGAGGATGGCCGGTTGGTCCTTGCCCGAGTCCAGGCGGGTAATCGACAGCAGCACCTGTACATCCGGCGTGAAACCGGCCGTTGCCGGGGCCAGTACCACTCGCTGGCTGTCCAGGCGCCAGGCCAGCTGGCGCACCAGCAACTGGTCGATGTCCGACGACAGGCTACCCGCCCAACGACCGTCGGTCGCCGCGCTCAGGCTGCCATCGGCCTGGCGCTGCAGGAACGTCTCGCGCTGCAGGTAATCGGCCACCGATACCGGCCCGAGTACAACGGCCATGCCCGCACTCTGCGACGGCTGGCCAGGATCACCACTGTCGAGCTGGTACAAGGCAACAGGCTGGTGCATGGTGCACCCGCCCAGCCCCAGCAGGCCAGTCATCAACAGCGCAAGTGGAAGGCGCAGAAATTTCATCATCCCATCCAGGCGGCTGCCTACAGGCACACCGCAGTGATACATATAAATTCAAACGGGCACACGACCACGCCGGCGCCGCAAGGGCCATATCATCCGCGAAATAACCGTCCGACTCCAGTGTTTCTGCCCGGAACGGCGCTGTAATTGCCGTTCCAGACATTTCCACCGGTTACGCCGGCACTTCCACCTGCAAGCTATCGACGCGCTGGAACCCACGCGGCAGCTTGCTGCCGCGCCGGCCACGCTCGCCCTTGTAGTGTTCCAGGTCGTCGGGCTTCAGAGACAGGGTACGCTTGCCGGCCTGCAATACAAGGGTCGCCCCGTCGGCGACCACGGCCAGGTCGGTGACGAACTCTTCGCGGCTGGCGACCCGGTCGCCGGGTACACCGATGATCTTGTTGCCCTTGCCTTTACCCAGCTGTGGCAAGTCGCTGACCTTGAACACCAGCAGGCGGCCTTCGGTGGTCACCGCCGCCAGCCAGTCCTGCTCACGGTTGGCCACCGGCCGCGGCGTCATGACCTTGGCGCCGTTGGGCAGGCTGAGCAAACCCTTGCCGGCCTTGTTCTTGGCCTGCAGGTCTTCACCCTTGACGACGAAGCCGTAGCCGGCGTCGGACGCGACCACGTACAGCGCATCGTCCTCTGGCAGCAGCACGCAATCGAAGGTGGCCCCAGGCGGAGGCGTCAGGCGCCCCGTCAGCGGCTCACCCTGGCCACGCGCCGAAGGCAGGCTGTGGGCGGCCAGCGAGTAGCTGCGCCCGGTCGAGTCGATCAGCACGGCAAACTGGTTGGAGCGGCCAGCAGCAGCGGCCTTGAAGCCGTCGCCTGCCTTGTACGACAAGCCGGTCGCGTCGATGTCGTGGCCCTTGGCACAGCGTATCCAGCCTTTTTCCGACAGCACCACGGTGACCGGCTCGGTCGGCATCAGCTCGTTTTCCGACAGCGCCTTGGCTTCGGCGCGCTCGACGATTGGCGAGCGGCGGTCGTCGCCATAGGTTTCGGCATCCTTGATCAGCTCGCTGCGCACCAGCTTGCGCAGTTTGGCCTCGCTGCCCAGCAGCGCCTGCAATTTGGCTTGCTCTTTCAGCAGTTCGTCCTGCTCGCCGCGGATCTTCATCTCCTCCAAACGCGCCAACTGCCGCAGGCGGGTCTCGAGGATGTAGTCGGCCTGGATTTCGGTCAGGCCGAAGCGCGCGATCAGCGCCTGTTTGGGGTGGTCCTCGGTGCGGATGATGTGGATCACTTCATCCAGGTTGAGGAACGCGGTGAGCAAACCGTCCAGCAAGTGCAGGCGCTTCTCGACCTTGTCCAGGCGGTGCTGCAGGCGGCGACGAACGGTATGGGTGCGGAACTCCAGCCATTCCACCAGAATCGTGCGCAGGTTCTTCAGCTGCGGCCGGCCGTCGAGGCCGATGATATTGACGTTGACCCGGTAGCTGCTTTCCAGGTCGGTGGTGGCGAACAGGTGCTGCATCAGCTCGTCGGCATCCACACGGTTGGACCGCGGGATGATGACGATGCGGCAAGGGTTCTCGTGATCCGATTCGTCGCGCAGGTCGGCCACCATCGGCAGCTTCTTGGCCTGCATCTGCGCCGCGATCTGCTCCAGCACCTTGGCCCCCGACACCTGGTGTGGCAACGCGGTTACAACGATGTCGCCGTCCTCGACGCGGTACACGGCGCGCATGCGGATCGAGCCACGGCCACTTTCGTACATCTTGAGGATTTCGGCCCGCGGCGTGACGATTTCGGCCTCGGTCGGGTAGTCCGGCCCTTGAATATGCTCGCACAACTGCTCGATGGTGGCCTTGGGCTCGTCGAGCAGGCGCACGCATGCGCTGGCCACTTCACGCAGGTTGTGCGGCGGCACATCGGTGGCCATGCCCACGGCGATACCGGTGGTGCCGTTGAGCAGAATGTTGGGCAGGCGTGCCGGCAACACGGCGGGCTCCTGCAAGGTGCCGTCGAAGTTGGGCACCCAGTCGACGGTGCCCTGGCCGACTTCGCTGAGCAGCACTTCGGCATAGCGGGACAACCGCGCCTCGGTGTAGCGCATCGCCGCGAACGACTTCGGATCGTCCGGCGCACCCCAGTTGCCCTGGCCATCGACCAGTGTGTAGCGGTAGCTGAACGGCTGCGCCATCAGCACCATGGCTTCATAGCAGGCCGAGTCGCCATGGGGGTGGAACTTGCCGAGCACGTCACCGACGGTACGCGCCGACTTCTTGTGCTTGGCATCGGCATCGAGCCCCAACTCGCTCATGGCGTAGACAATGCGCCGCTGCACTGGCTTGAGGCCATCGCCGATATGCGGCAGGGCGCGGTCCATGATCACGTACATGGAGTAGTTGAGGTAGGCCTGTTCGGTGAAGTCAGCCAGTGAGCGGCGTTCTACGCCGTCCAGGCTGAGTTCCAGTGAGTCGCTCATGCGGGCCTCGTCATTTCAGGTTCTGGCGCAGCAGCATGGTGCCACCGCGCTGGGTAAATTCAAGTTGTTGCAGGGCACTCATGCCCAGTAGCACGGTGGGGCCATCCAGGCCCGGCACGACAATGGCGCGTACGTTCTGCAGGTGGATGTCGCCCAGTTGCAGGCTGGCCAGCCGCGTGCGGTAGCCCTCGGTGCGGCCATTGGCGGTACTCAGCAGCACCGGGCTGCCACGCGCCAGGTTCAGGTCACGGGCCAGCCCTTCGGGGATCGCGACGTCGGTGGCCCCGGTGTCGAGCATGAAATGCACCACCTGGCCATTGATCGCGCCATCCACCACGAAATGCCCCTGGCCATTACTCAGCAGGCGCACCTCGATGAAACCTTGGCCGTGCTCCGACTGCACCTGGCGGTTGGGGTTACGTTGGCTGTCTTCCCACTGGCCGAAAAAGCGCGTGGCCAGAAACAGCGCAGCCGCCCAGGCAAGCACCATCAGCACCCGCCCTGCGCGCTTGCCCGGTGCCTGGCTCACGGTTTGGCGCCCCAGCCGCCCTGAGGTGCCTCGAAGCGCCACACGATCGGGCGCCGCTCGCCGTCGGCACGGTCAGCGTTGTTGTTGTCCAACCCAACCCAGGCGCCTTTGCCGTCGATCACCAGCGCCTCGGCCAGGCCGAACGGCTGATCGTAGCGGCGCATCGGCTCCAGCGCCTCGGCGGCGAACGACCAGCAGCGCTCGACCTCGCCGCTGTCAGCGTCCCGCCGGCATATCCGGTAGGCGTTGCGCTCAAGGGTGAACAGCTTGCCCTCGAACCAGGCGAGGTCGGAAAAGTCGCGCGACAGGGCCCGGGCCTCTGGCATTTGCGGCGGCTGCATCTCGACCCCAGCCTCGCTCAGCAGCACGCAACCGCGCCCGCAGGTCCATACCGACTGCTGCCGTTCGATGGCCACCAGGCCACGGCGCTCGCGCTCGGCCGCCAGCCACAGGCGGTCACCCGCCGGGTTGATTGCCAGCCCTTCGAACAGCGCATTGAAGTTCAGCAGCATGCCACTGGCCCGCGCCTGACGGACCATGGCCGGGTCGATCTTGAGCCAGTCGGGCTCACCTTCGGGCGGCAGTTGCAGCACCGCAGCGTTTGCCTCGCTGACCAGGTACAGGTTGTTTGCCTGGTCGCAGGTGATGCCTTCAAAGTCCAGCGCCCCGCCGCGAATGTACGACGCCGCCCAGTTGCGTGACTTCAGGCCCCACGGCAGGCCGCTTTCCGGCACCGGCGGCGCAGTGAAGACAAGCGCCTGCGCGCGCCAGGTAGCGCTCTGCTGGTCGAAGCGGTAGATGCGGTCATCGTCGCGGTCGGACACACCCCACAACGCCCCCCGGCAGAACGCCAGGCCAGACAGGTTGCCACCGCGCATACCGTCTATCGGGTGCTCGGCAGTCATCTTCAGCTCTGGCCAGTCGCCCGCCAGGCCCGGCAGCGCAACCAGCGCCAGCCAGGCCGCCAGAAGCAGACGAATCAAACCATGACCTCGGCGAGGTTACCTTTGGTTTCCAGCCAGTTCTTGCGGTCACCGGCGCGCTTCTTGGCCAGCAGCTTGTCCATCAGCTCGCAAGTCGCCTGCACGTCATCCAGGGTCAGTTGCACCAGGCGCCGGGTATTCGGGTCCATGGTGGTTTCACGCAGTTGTGGCGGGTTCATTTCGCCCAAACCCTTGAAGCGGGTGACTTGGGGTTTGCCGCGCTTCTTCTCGGCCACCAGGCGGTCGAGAATGCCGTCACGCTCGGCTTCGTCGAGGGCATAGTAGATTTCCTTGCCCAGGTCGATGCGGTACAGCGGCGGCATGGCCACATACACGTGCCCGGCCTCGACCAGTGCACGGAAGTGCTGCACGAACAGCGCGCACAACAGCGTGGCAATGTGCAGGCCGTCGGAGTCGGCGTCGGCGAGGATGCAGATTTTGCCATAGCGCAGTTGCGCCAGGTCGGTGACACCGGGGTCGACGCCGATGGCCACGGCAATGTTGTGCACTTCCTGGCTGGCCAGGACTTCGCCGCCGTCCACTTCCCAGGTGTTGAGGATCTTGCCGCGCAGCGGCAGGATGGCCTGGAATTCCTTGTCCCGGGCCTGCTTGGCCGAGCCACCGGCCGAGTCACCCTCGACCAGGAACAGCTCGGCACGCATCGGGTCCTGACCGGCGCAGTCGGCCAGCTTGCCGGGCAATGCCGGGCCCTGAGTGATGCGCTTGCGCTCGACCTTCTTGCTGGCCTTGAGGCGGCGGCCGGCATTGCTGATGGCCAGCTCCGCCAGTTGCATGCCCAGTTCAGGGTGGGCGTTGAGCCACAGGCTGAAGGCATCCTTGACCACGCCAGAGACGAATGCCGCCGCCTCGCGTGAAGACAGCCGCTCTTTGGTCTGCCCGGAGAACTGCGGGTCCTGCATCTTCATCGAGAGGACGAAAGTGATGCGCTCCCAAACGTCTTCCGGTGCCAGCTTGACCCCGCGCGGCAGCAGGTTGCGGAATTCGCAGAACTCGCGCATGGCATCCAGCAGGCCCTGGCGCAGGCCATTGACGTGGGTACCACCCTGGGCGGTAGGGATCAGGTTGACGTAGCTTTCCTGGATGCTGTCGCCGCCTTCGGGCAGCCACAGCAAGGCCCAGTCCACCGCTTCCTTGTTACCGGCCAGGCTACCGCAGAACGGCTCATCGGGCAGGCGCTGGAACTCGTTGATCGAATCGACCAGGTAGGAACGCAGGCCATCCTCGTAGTGCCATTCGACCTTCTCGCCGCTGGCCTTGTCCTCGAAGCTGACCAGCAGGCCTGGGCACAGCACGGCCTTGGCCTTGAGCACGTGCTTGAGACGGCTGATGGAGAATTTCGGCGAATCGAAATACTTGGGGTCGGGGCTGAAATACACGCTGGTGCCGGTGTTGCGCTTGCCGACCGAACCCACAACTTCCAGCTCGCTGGCCTTGAAGCCGTCGGCGAAGGTCATCTGGTACTCGTTGCCGTCGCGTTTGACACGCACGCGCACCTGGGTCGACAGGGCGTTGACCACCGAGATGCCAACGCCGTGCAAGCCACCGGAGAACTGGTAGTTCTTGTTGGAGAACTTGCCGCCGGCGTGCAGCTTGGTCAGGATCAGCTCGACCCCGGACACGCCCTCTTCGGGGTGAATGTCCACCGGCATGCCACGGCCGTCGTCGCTGACTTCCAGCGAGTGGTCGGCATGCAGAATGACCTGCACGGAGCGGGCGTGACCGGCCAGGGCTTCGTCGACACTGTTGTCGATCACTTCCTGGGCCAGGTGGTTGGGGCGGCTGGTGTCGGTGTACATGCCCGGCCGCTTGCGGACCGGGTCAAGGCCCGAGAGGACTTCGATGGCGTCTGCGTTATAGGCGCTAGCGCTGGGATTGGCCATAGGGTCTCGTCGTCAGTCTGGTGAGTGCAAAAAAGTCAAAATACAGAAAAATCGAGCGCTGCATACTGCCCACGCGCAATACCGGCAAACGCCAGCAGGGCCGGCAGGCGCTCGGCAAAGCCCTGGAAACTGTGGTCACCACCGGCCTGGATGCGCAGGGCACAAGCACGGTAATAACGTTCGGCATGGCGGTAATCCAGGGTTTCGTCGGCGGTTTGCAGCCACACCTGATAGCGGCTGGCATCGACCGGCGCTGGCACTTCCAGCTCGGCCAGGGCCTGCACGTGGTCCAGGGTCAGCTCCCAGGTTTCATCGGTGTAGTGGTTGCGCTGGGTACCCAGGTAGCCGTCAAAGTGCTTGTGCGGGGTAACCGCCGGGTTGACCAGCAAGGCCTTGAGGCCATGGCGCTCCGCCAGACAGGTGGCATAGTAGCCGCCGAGCGAACTGCCCACCAGTAATGGCGCGCCCAGTTCGGCGATGGCTGCCTCAAGCTGGGCGATGGCCTGGCGTGGGTGATGGTGCAAGGCGGGCACCCGCAGTTGGTCGGCCAGGCCGAGCCGCTGCATGACCGCTTCGAGCTGGCGCGCCTTGGTGGAAAGCGGCGAGCTGTTGAAGCCATGGATATAGAGGATGGAACCCGACATGCTGCCCCCGGAATCTGTGGCTTCGCGCCTGATGATGCGGGCGCAGGGACGCGCAGTGTAGCGCGTTCGCCGGGTTTTGACGCAGCGTCACGGGTTTCGCAACAATTTCTTCACCATAGCCCGCTGCAACAGGGCACCCTGTAGGAGCGGCCTTGTGTCGCGAAGGGGGGTGCGAAGCGCCCCCCAGAATTTCAGCTTCGCCGCAGACATTGTCGGGGCCGCTTTGCGGCCCTTTCGCGACACAAGGCCGCTCCTACAGTTGAACGCGCAACCCGCTCAATAACCTGGGCTATCGAAGTCGAGCTTCACTTCAAAGTCCCACGCCCGCTCCACCCCGGTCTCCAGCCGCCCGTCGGCATGCAGGCGCAGCCAGCGGTACCCAGGCTGCTCTTCGCTCACATTGAAGTCCTCGCTGCGGGCCGCGAACTGAATGCAGGTCGAAGGCGTAGCCAGCAGGCGCCGACCATCGCGCACTTCATCCCACTCCTGATGAACGTGCCCCCACAGCAATGCCCGCACCTGTGGGTAACCTCCAATGATGTCAAACAGCGCCTGGGCATTGCGCAAGCCGATCGGGGCGATCCAGGCGCAGCCGATGTCTACCGGTTGATGGTGGAAACACACCAGGCAATGGCGCCCGCCCGCCCCTTTCAGCGCGGCCTCCAGCACTGCCAGCTGGTCATCCCCCAGCAAGCCATGTGTGGCGCCGTGCACCGCCGTGTTGAGCATCACAATACGCCAGGCGCCGATATCGGTCACCGCCTGTACCAACTCCGGCGCCACTTCGGCCATGATCCGGGCCTCATCATGGTTGCCCGGCAGCCAACGGCTTGGTACGCCAAACGGCGCAGTCAGCTCACGAAAAGCTTCATAAGAAGCAACGCTGGCATCCTGGGACAAATCGCCCGTGCACAACAGCAAGTCGACAAGCGGCTGCTCGCGCCGCACCTGGGCTACCACATGGCCCAAACTTTCACGGGTCTTGAGGCCCAGCATGCTGCCGGCCGGGTCGGCGAAAAGATGGGCGTCGGTCAGTTGCACCACATGTACTGGGCGCGGGTGGTCTGCATGCATGTCAGCGAACGCTTGCCAGTTCGTGGCCACAGGCCAGGCAGTGACTCAGCCATTCACCGAGGAACAGGTTGAGCTGGGCCTTTTCGTCTGGCTGGTGCATGGCCTCGTTCGGGTAAGGGTAGATGCTGCGCAGGCGCCGGGCATGTTCGGCGCTGATCACTTCGGCCATGCGCGCATCGTGATACACCTGCACCTCCAGGTGCGGCACCGGCAGCCACGGCAAGCTGTGCTCCTGACGTATATGCAGGGTGGTGGTGTACGGGCAGGCCAGCACCACGTCGAGCACCAGCACGCCAAGCATCTGGTCGCCCTGGGTCATACCGATGCGGCGCGAGCTCTGGGTGGTACGCATGTCCGGCAGCAAGCGCATCAGCCGGGCATAGTTGGCCTCACAGGCAGCCTGCAGCCCGGCCAGGTCGACTCGATAGCGCTCGCGCAGCAGGTTCACTTCCACATACCTCGTACTTCGTCACGGTTCAGCGCCAGCCATTGCAAGCCGATGATGGTCGCCGCGTTGCAGATGCGCCCATCGCGCACGGCCTGCAAGGCATCTTCGAACGACCAGACCCGCACGCGAATGTCTTCACCCTCGGCCTCCAGGCCATGCAGCCCGCCTGCCCCTTCGCTGCTGCAGTGGCCAAGGAACAAGTGCACGTATTCATCGCTGCCGCCTGGCGACGGGAAGTAGCGGGTCATCGGCCACAGGGCACTGAAAGTCAGGCCCGCTTCTTCTTCGGCTTCGCGGTGGGCGACTTCCTCGGGTTGCTCGTCCTTGTCGATCAGCCCGGCGACCATTTCGATCAGCCAGGGGTTTTCGGCCTTGCCCATTGCACCGACGCGGAACTGTTCGATCAGCACCACTTCATCGCGCAGCGGGTCGTAGGGTAGTACACACACCGCATCGTGACGCACGAACAGTTCACGGCTGATCTCGCGCCCCATGCCGCCCGCAAACAGCTCGTGGCGCAAGTGCACTTTGTCGAGCTTGTAGAAGCCCTGGAAGCAGTTTTCCCGCTTGACGATCTCGACCGCCCTGGGCACTGAGTTCAACGTGTCTGACATGGAAATCCTCGCTACCTCAATCACAGCATCGCGCCATCCTACTCCGCACGCCAGCGCGTTTCACCCCTTTCCAGCAACCATTCGCACAGTCGGGACAGCACGTGCGCACTCTGTTAGCTTAGTGGCGAACCGAAGGCCGCGCAGACGGTCAAAGGCCGACTTTTCCCTGTTTTTGCAAGGATCATCATGACCATTGTCAAACTGACTTCCGTGGCCGTGCTGGCACTCGCTCTGGGCGCCTGCCAGAGCCTGTTCACGCCCAACTACCGGACCCCGCTAGAGGTCAAACGCGACGCCTGGGAGCATGTAAAACCCGGTTGCAGCGAAAGCGATTGCCCGCTGGTGAACATCGACATGGTGCACTTCCCGGCCCTGCCCAAGCTTGACGGCATCGTCGAAAAGCGCTTGCTGCAACTGACCGAAGACAATCAGCATGGCACCGCGCCGGCCACCCTGCAGGCCTATGAACAGCAATACCTGGCCAGTGCCGACAAACGTAACAGCAGCTACCTGCAAGCCAAGGTACGCGAGCAGCATGACGGCCTGGTGATCATCGAACTGTCCAGCTACCTGGACAGCGGTGGCGCACACGGCATGCCTGGGCGTGGTTTCATCAACTACTCCCGCAAGCTGGACAAGGTGCTGACCCTGCAGGACATGCTGCTGCCTGGCCAGGAAGAGACGTTCTGGAAAACCGTCGAAGAGTCGCACCGCGCCTGGCTGATGAGCGTGGGCATGGACAAGGACGCCGAGTTCGTCAAGACCTGGCCGTTCAAGAAGTCGCCGCACATCGCCCTGACGTACGGCGCACTGGTGGTCAAGTACGAGGTCTATGCCATCGCGCCCTATTCCATGGGCCACGTGGAACTGAAGATCCCCTACCCGCGCCTCAATGGCGTGCTCAAGCCGGAACTGTTCCCCGGCCGCGGCTGAGGCTCAACAGCCCGTGCAGCACACCTGCCAGCAGCAATGCTGGCAGGGTGGCGCCCAGCTCGGGTGCATTGGCGGCAATCAGGTGGTAGGCCGCCACCCCTACGAACCAGGCCAGTAGCGCCTGCCAGTGCAAACCCTTGACCTGTACCGGCAGGCCACGGCGACGCACGACATAGTGGTCCACCAGCACTACGCCGAACAGCGGCGCAAACACCGAACCGATCAGCAACAGGAAGTTCTCGTACTGAGCCAATGGCGCCAGCAAGGCGATCAGGGTGCACAGCACGCCGATGGCCAGTGCCAGGTGCTCCACCTTCAACGGCAGCAGCACCCCGGTGGAGACCGCCGCCGAGTGGATGTCGGCGAATGCCTTTTCCGACTCGTCGAGCAGAATCAGCAGCAACGGAACCCCCATGCCGGCGCCAGCCAAGGCCAGCAACAACGCATTGACTTCGCCACTGGCGGCGAAGGCCAGGGTGTAGGCCACGCCCAGGCTCATCAGCCAGGTATTGCCGATGAAGTAGCCCAGCACGGTACCGCCGAACACGTGCCTGCCATTGCGGGCGAAACGTGAATAGTCGGCGATCAGCGGCAGCCACGACAGCGGCATGGCAATGACGATGTCGAAGCCTACTGCCAGCGACATCGAGCCATCCCCGGCGCGCCCCCACAACTCAGCCAGGTCGGCCTTGGCGAACAAGTTCCAGGTCAGCCAGACGCAGGCCCCCAGCAGCAACCAGATACCCCAGGCGCGCAACACCTTGCGCACGAACGCCAGTGGCCCGCTCACCGCCAGCAAGGTCGCCAGGGCACCAAAGCACAGGGTCCACAGCATCGGGCTGTTCCAGGCACTGTGCTCACCGAACGCACGTGCGCCCAGCAGGCTGGCGGCATCGCGCATGACGATGATCTCGAACGCCCCCCAGCCCACCAGTTGCAGCAAATTGAGCACCGCCGGCAAGCGCGTGCCATGGCTGCCCAGGCTGAGCTTCAGGGTGCCCATGGCCGACAGCCCGGTGTCACTGCCGATGACCCCGGCGGCGCCCAGCAACAGCACGCCCACGCCGGTGCCCAGGGCAATGGCCAGTACGGCGCCAGCAAGGCCCAGGCCCGGCGCGAGCATGGCGCCGACTTGCAGCACCATCAGGCCGATGCCCAGGGAAAACCAGAGGGAGAACAGGTCACGCGCGCCGAAGATGCGCTGGTGGGTGGGGACCGGGTGGTCGGGGGAGAACGGGCTGGGTGATGTCATGGTGGGCGCTCGCCGGCAATGTTGTTGGTGTTCCTGGCGAGGACTTCGTCCTCGTATCGCGACGCAAGGCCGCTCCCACAAAAAACGCCCTGGCCTTGAGCCTGGTGCGGTTACTGCGGGAGCCGGCCCCAGCGTTCTCAGACCTTGTGGTACAGCTGGCTGCCTTCCTGGCGGAACCGCTCGGCCTGCTCACGCATGCCTTGCTCGACCGTGACGTCCACGGTGTCGATCTTGGCGGCGTACTCCCGCACTTCCTGGGTGATCTTCATCGAGCAGAACTTCGGCCCGCACATCGAGCAGAAGTGCGCGACCTTGGCCGACTCCTTGGGCAGCGTCTCGTCGTGGTAGGCGCGGGCAGTGTCAGGGTCGAGGCCGAGGTTGAACTGGTCTTCCCAGCGGAACTCGAAGCGCGCCTTGGACAGGGCGTTGTCGCGGATTTGTGCGCCGGGGTGGCCTTTGGCAAGGTCGGCAGCATGCGCGGCGATCTTGTAGGTGATGATGCCGGTCTTGACGTCATCCTTGTTCGGCAGGCCCAGGTGCTCCTTGGGCGTCACGTAGCAGAGCATGGCGCAGCCGAACCAGCCGATCATTGCCGCACCAATGCCCGAGGTGATGTGGTCATAACCCGGGGCGATATCGGTGGTCAGTGGGCCGAGGGTATAGAACGGCGCCTCGTCGCAGCATTCCAGCTGCTTGTCCATGTTCTCCTTGATCAACTGCATCGGCACGTGGCCAGGGCCTTCGATCATGCACTGCACGTCATGCTTCCAGGCAATCTTGGTCAGCTCGCCAAGGGTTTCCAGCTCACCGAACTGCGCAGCGTCGTTGGCGTCGGCGATCGAGCCGGGGCGCAGGCCATCGCCCAGCGAGAAGCTGACGTCGTAGGCCTTCATGATTTCGCAGATTTCGTCGAAGTGGGTGTAGAGGAAGTTTTCCTTGTGATGGGCCAGGCACCACTTGGCCATGATCGAGCCGCCACGGCTGACGATGCCCGTGACCCGCTTGGCGGTCAGCGGCACGTAGCGCAGCAACACCCCGGCATGGATGGTGAAGTAGTCCACACCCTGCTCGGCCTGCTCGATCAGGGTGTCGCGGAACAGCTCCCAGGTCAGGTCCTCGGCCACCCCGTTGACCTTTTCCAGGGCCTGGTAGATCGGCACGGTACCAATCGGCACCGGCGAGTTGCGGATGATCCACTCGCGGGTCTCATGGATGTGCTTGCCGGTGGACAGGTCCATGACCGTGTCCGACCCCCAGCGGATGCCCCAGGTCAGCTTGGCCACCTCTTCCTCGATGGACGAGCCCAGGGCGCTGTTACCGATATTGCCGTTGATCTTCACCAGGAAATTACGGCCGATGATCATCGGCTCCAGCTCCGGGTGGTTGATGTTGGCCGGGATGATCGCACGGCCACGGGCAATTTCCTGGCGCACGAATTCGGGGGTGATCTCTTTCGGAATGTTGGCACCGAAGCTATGCCCGGCATGTTGCGCGTCGAGCAGGCCGGCGGCGCGCGCCTCCTGCAGCTTCATGTTCTCGCGGATGGCCACGTATTCCATCTCGGCGGTAACGATGCCCTGGCGGGCATAGTGCATTTGCGAAACATTGGCGCCGGCCTTGGCCCGGCGCGGGTTGCGCACGTGGGCAAAACGCAGCTTGGCCAGCTCGGCGTCGTTCAGGCGCTGCTGGCCGAAGTCGGAGCTCAGCCCGGCCAGGCGCTCGGTGTCGCCACGCGCGTCGATCCAGGCCGACCGCACGTCGGCCAAGCCTTTGCGCACGTCGATGATCACACTGGGATCGGTGTAGGGGCCGGAGGTGTCGTAGACCAGTACCGGGGCATTGGACTCGCCACCGAAATCGGTCGGCGTATCGGCCAGGCTGATTTCCCGCATGGGTACGCGGATATCCGGGCGCGAGCCCTGCACATAGACCTTGCGCGAACGCGGGAACGGTTGCACGGACTGCTGATCGACTTGCGCCGATTCGCTGAGGTTGATCGTTTTTTCTTGTTGGGTCATCACAGGCTCTCCAGACGGCTTCCTAGCAGTGGAATGTCGGGGTGAACCTGAATGGCGCGGACGCATCCATTAGTGGATGCAGTGCCGGATATGGGGGTGCCTTGAAGCTGCATGCAGCTGTGACAATCCCGGACCTGGCACAAGAGGCTCCCCGGGAAGGCGAGCAATCTTGTTCCCTACGCAGGCGCTAACCTGATCAGGTTCAACGGGATCCGCACCTCTGCGATCTCAGCCTTTGCTTCAAGGCACCCCGACAAGAACCTGCGCAGTCTAGACTGCTGTGGTCGGCAAAGCCAAGCGGGTTTCTGCGCAGATGATGAAAGGCGCGCCCGGCGATTGTTGCCGGGGGGCACATGGCACTAAACTGGCGCATCGCCAAATACTCAACGGTTCAGTAATTCAATTTCGTACAAGGATTGCCTTTATGCTGCGCAAACTCTCACTGGCAATAGCCGTGTCTTGTGCGTCCAACGGAGTGGCCTGGGCAGCGGACGCGCCCCAGACGGTCAAGACCGACCTGGTCAGCGTGTACCAGGAAGCGGTCGACAACAACGCCGACCTGGCAGCAGCACGCGCCGACTACGGCGCACGCCGTGAGGTGGTACCGCAGGCCCGCGCCGGCTTGCTGCCGAACCTGTCGGCCGGGGCCGAGATGATGAATACCCGCACCAAGCTGGACGAGCCGTCGATTACCTCCAACCGCAGCGGCAACGCCTGGAGTGCAACCCTGGCGCAGCCCATTTTCCGCGCCGACCGCTGGTTCCAGTTGCAGGCCGCCGAGGCGGTCAACGAACAAGCCGCCCTGGAGCTGTCGGCCACTGAGCAGAACCTCATCCTGCAAACGGCCCAAAGCTACTTTGCCGTGCTGCGCGCCCAGGACAACCTGGCCGCGACCAAGGCGGAGGAAGCCGCGTTCAAGCGCCAGCTCGACCAGTCCAACGAACGCTTCGATGTCGGCCTGTCGGACAAGACCGACGTGCTGCAGTCGCAGGCCGGCTACGACACTGCCCGGGCCAACCGGATCATCGCCGATCGCCAGGTACAGGATGCCTTCGAAGCGTTGGTAACGCTGACCAACCGAGAGTACAGCTCGATCCAGGGTGTGGTGCATAGCCTGCCAGTGCAGGTACCTACGCCGAACGATGCCAAGGCCTGGGTGGAAACGGCCGGGCGCCAGAACCTCAACCTGCTGGCCACCAACTATGCGGTGTCTGCCGCCGAAGAAACCCTGCGCCAGCGCAAGGCCGGCCATGCACCCACCCTGGATGCAGTGGCCAAATACCAGAAGGGTGACAACGACAGCCTCGGCTTTACCAACCCTGCTCCCCAACAGAACGTTCGCTACAGCGGCGACGTCGAGCAGACCAGTATCGGCCTGCAACTGAACATCCCGATCTACAGCGGCGGCCTGACCAGCTCGCAGGTACGCGAGGCTTACCAGCGCCTGAGCCAGAGCGAACAGCAGCGCGAGAGCCTGCGCCGCCAGGTGGTGGAGAACACCCGCAACCTGCACCGCGCGGTGAACACCGACGTGGAACAGGTCCAGGCACGCAAGCAGTCGATCATCTCCAACCAGAGTGCGCTGGAAGCGACTGAAATCGGCTACCAGGTCGGCACCCGCAACATCGTCGACGTGCTCGATGCCCAGCGCCAGCTGTACACCTCGGTGCGCGACTACAACAACAGCCGCTACGACTATATTCTCGACAACCTGAGCCTCAAGCAGGCCGCAGGCACCCTGAGCCCACAGGATCTACAGGACCTGGGGCGGTACCTGAAGGCCGACTACAACCCGGACAAGGACTTCTTGCCACCGGATCTGGCGGCTGCTGCAGCCAAGAACTTCGAGCGCCGCCCTTGAATTCAGGGAGCACGCGGACAGTGTAGGAGCGGCCTTGTGTCGCGAAAGGGCCGCACAGCGGCCCCGACAATCTTGCGGTCGTGCGAAAATCCCGGGGGCGCTGCGCCCCCCTTTCGCGACACAAGGCCGCTCCCACAGGGATCGCGCCGCTGCGAATATCAGCGCATTAGCGCAGCCAGCCCATCAAGCAAACGCTGCAATGCACCTTGGTTGGCCTGCATCACCGCCCTGCCCGCCGCGCCCATGCGCTGGGCATCCTGCGGTAACTCGACCAACCGCCGCACGGCCTCGGCCAGCCCGTCGGCATCGTCCACCTGCTGCAACGCCCCTGCCTCTACCAGCATTGCGCTGATTTCGAGGAAGTTGAACACGTGCGGCCCCATGATCACCGGCAAGGCCAGTGCTGCCGGCTCCAGCGGGTTGTGCCCGCCGGTCGGCACAAGGCTGCCGCCCACGAAGGCGATATCGGCCAGCGCATACAGAAACAGCAATTCGCCCATGGTGTCGCCCAGCAATACCCGGGTTTGTGCGTCGACGGGCGCGCCAGTGGAGCGGCGAATGGTGCTGAACCGTTCGCTGCAAAGCGCATGCACCGCATTGAACCGCTCAGGGTGGCGCGGCACCAGGATCAGCAAGGCATCGCCATGCACCTGCAACAACTGCTGATGCGCCTGCAGCACCAGCGCATCCTCCCCCTCATGGGTGCTGGCAGCAATCCACACCGGGCGCTGCGTGGCGCCCCATTGCTCGCGCAACCCCCGAGCCCGTGGCAACAGCTGCTCATCGACCTTCAGGTCGAACTTGATCGAGCCGGTCACCTGCACGCAGTGCGGGCGGGCGCCCAGTTCACTAAAGCGTTGCGCCTCGGTTTCGGTCTGCACGGCAATCAGGTTCATCTCCGCCAACATCGGCCGCGTCAGCCTGGCAAAGCGCCCATAGCCACGGGCCGAGCGCGCAGAGAGGCGGGCATTGGCCAGTGCCACCGCAATACCGCGCTTGGCGCACTGATGAATATGGTTGGGCCACAGCTCGGTTTCCATGATGATGCCCAGTTTCGGCTGCACATGGTCGAGGAAGCGCCGCGCCGCCCACGGCAGGTCGTAGGGCAGATAACAGTGCTGCACACGGGGTTCGTCGGCGAACATGGCGCGAATGCGCTCGGAACCGGTAGGGGTCATACAGGTGAGCGTGATCGGCAGTTGCGGGTAGGCCTTGAGCAAGGCGCGCACCATCGGCGCCGCGGCAATGCTTTCGCCGACCGACACCGCGTGCACCCAGATACCGCCCTGGCGCATGGCCGGCAGCCTGAAGGCAAACCGCTCGGCGATACGCTGGCCATAGGCCGGCGCCTTGCGTGCACGAAGGTACAGGCGCAGCGCGACCAGCGGCAGGCCCAGGTGAAAGAGCAAGGTATAGAGGGTTCTGTTCATGGCAGCGGAGTTTACCCGATCGCGCGCAAGTGCACTGCAAAGCGCTCGGCCAACCATTGCGCAGCAGGGCCCAGGGGTTCATCACGGCGCCAGGCCAGTTCCGCCACCAACGCCGGTGGGCGCCACTCACTGTCCAGCTCCACCATGTGCGTCTGGTATGTGGGGTACTGCACGACATGCCGTGGCAACCAGGCCCAGCCGAGGCCGCGCATCAACAGCTCCGCCAGGACGTAGAAGCTGTCGGCACGCCACACCTGCGGGCTGATGGCCTCGCCGCCGGGGTAACCGCTTTGCTGCGGGGTGATCAGCAATTGACGATGGCGGGCCAGCTGTTGGCGAGTGACCCGGCCACGACCCGCCAGCGGGTGGTCGACCGCACAGACCGTGACCATTTCCACGCTGCCCAGGGCGCGCCGCTCCAGGGTTGCCGGGATGCTCTCGTGGTGAAAGAACAGCCCCAGGTCGGCGCGCCGCTCGACCAGTTTGCGCGCCACATCACCCTGGGCCCCGCTGGCCAGTTGCACCTCCAGCAGCGGAAAGTGGCTGGCCAATTCATCGAGGCTGTCAATCACCGGCTGGTAGGGCATGGCTTCGTCCTGCGCCACGCGCAGCAAGGCCTCCTGCCCGCGCATCAACGCCAGCGCACGGCCATCCAGGCGTTCGCACTGGCGCAGCAGTTCACGGGCATCTTCCAGCAGCGCGCTGCCGTTTTGCGTCAGTTTCGGCTGCCGGCCACTGCTGCGCTCGAACAGGGTGACGCCCAGGTCGGTTTCCAGCAAGGCGACCGCGCTGCTGATCGCCGACTGGGCCTTGCGCTGTTCACGGGCCACGGCAGAGAAAGAGCGCAATTCTGCAACGCGCACAAAAGTTCGCAGTTGTTCGAGGTTCCACTGCTCGGCCATTGGCCTATCTCCAAAATTGATAGGTAATGACTTTACCGCATCCAGGTTGAGCCTAGAATGCCCGCCAGAACCGGAGGATCCCACCATGAATGCCTACACCTATCTCGCCATTGCCATCTGCGCCGAAGTCATCGCCACTGCTTCGATGAAAGCGGTAAAAGGCTTGAGCACGCCGTTGCCGCTGCTGCTGATGGTGGTGGGCTACGGCTTTGCGTTCTGGATGCTCACCCTGGTCGTGCGCAGCATTCCGGTGGGTATTGCCTATGCCATCTGGTCGGGGCTGGGCATTGTGCTGATCAGTGTGGCGGCGCTGGTGATCTACGGGCAGAAGCTGGATGTGCCGGCGATGCTGGGGATGGCGATGATTGTCGGCGGGGTGGTGGTGATTCAGCTGTTCTCCAAGACCACTGGGCATTGAGCTGTGCCCCGCGAGGCAAGCCAGCGCCCACGCGGTAGCACTGGCCGGGTTTGCCGGCGGTAGGGCCCGCTGGGGGATACCCTGTATACTTGCCAGCTGTCCCAGTCTTCGAGGTACCGCCATGCCATCTGCCATTTCCACTGACGTGCTGATCGTCGGCGCCGGGGTCGCAGGCCTCTGGCTCAACGCACGCCTGCGCCGCATGGGGTATTCGACAGTGCTGGTGGAGCGCGCCAGCCTTGGCGGTGAGCAGACTATCAAGTCCCAGGGCATTATCCATGGCGGCACCAAGTACGCCCTGCACGGTGCCCTGACCGGCGCGTCGGAAGCCATTGCCGACATGCCGCGCCGCTGGCGCGAAGCCTTGAGCGGCAGCGGCGAGCTGGATCTTGCCGGCACCCGCCTGCTGTCCGATGCCCACTACCTGTGGTCGCCAGGCACCCTGGCCGGCAACCTCACCAGCTTCTTTGCCAGCAAGGCCGTGCGCGGCCGGGTCGATCAGGTAAAGGGCGAGCAACTGCCACCCGCCCTGCAAGACCGCGCGTTCAAAGGCAAGGTCTACCGCCTGGCTGAACTGGTCATCGACGTGCCCAGCCTGCTGGCCAACCTGGCCGAACTGGCAGGTGACAGCCTGCTGGCTGGCGAGCACATCGAACCGCTGCGCGAAGGTGAAGAACTGGTCGGCCTGCGCGTGGACGGCCGTGACATCCGTGCGCAACGCATCGTACTCAGCGCCGGCGCCGGCACCGCCGACCTGCTGCATGCCGTGGGGCTGCAGCAGCCGGCCATGCAAACCCGCCCGTTGCACATGGTGCTGGCCAAAGGCGCCAACCTCAAACCGCTGTACGCACACTGCCTGGGCAGTGGGCCAAAGCCCAGGGTCACCATCACCACCCACCCCGCGGCCGATGGCCAGTGGGTCTGGTACCTGGGTGGCGACCTGGCCGAAGCCGATGGCGTCGCCCGCGAGCCTGCGGCACAAATAGCCGCCGCTCAGAAGGAAATCGCCAGCCTGCTGCCCTGGATTGACCAAAGCCAACTGCACTGGGCCACACTGCGGGTCGACCGCGCAGAACCGGCACAGTCCGGCCTGGTACGCCCAGACAACGCCTTCCTCGCCGAGCAACACCGCCTGCTGGTGGGCTGGCCAACCAAACTGGCGCTGGCACCGGACTTCAGCGACCGCGTCATCAGCCATCTGCAACGCGACGGGATCCGCCCACAGGCGCATGCCGAGCTAGGCGACCTGCCTCGGCCGGTGCTGGGTGTGCCGGCCTGGGAGCGCCTGCTGCCATGAGCCTGCCCACCCTGCACGGTTTGCACCGCCCGCTGGGCAGCACCGGCTTTCAGGTTTCGCCACTCGGCCTGGGTACGGTCAAGCTGGGCCGCGATCAGGGCGTGAAATACCCCAAAGGGTTCACCATCCCCAGCGACGACGAAGCCCGCATGCTGCTGGCCCAGGCCCGCGAACTGGGCATCAACCTGATCGATACCGCCCCCGCCTATGGCCGCAGCGAGGAACGCCTGGGCCCGCTACTGCGCGGCCAGCGCGACGCGTGGGTGATCGTGAGCAAGGTCGGGGAAGAATTCGACAGTGGCCAGTCACATTTCGACTTTACCGCCGCCCACACCCGCCGCTCGGTGGAGCGCAGCCTGCGCCGCCTGGAAACCGACCGCATCGACCTGGTGCTGGTGCATTCCGACGGCAACGACCTGGCCATTCTTGAGCAGCAAGAGGTGTACCAGACGCTGGCCGCGCTCAAACAAGAGGGCAAGATCCTTGGCTACGGCCTGTCCGGCAAAACCGTCGCCGGCGGCCTGAAAGCCCTGGAACAAGGCGATTGCGCCATGGTCACCTACAACCTCAGCGAGCAGGCAGAACGGCCGGTGCTGGACTACGCTGCCGAGCACGGCAAGGCCATCCTGGTGAAAAAGGCGCTGGCCAGCGGGCACCTTTGCCTGGCGCCGGGTGTCGACCCTGTGAAGGCCAGTTTCGAACTGCTGTTCGCCCACCCGGGCGTCAGCAGTGCTATCGTCGGCACCATCAACCCGTTGCACCTGGCCCATAACGTGGCCACCGTTGCCCGCATCCTGGGCCAGCACTGAGTTACCCACGGCCCCCGGGGCCTGGAAACTGACCCGACGCAAGGAGGAGCCTCGTGGCGCGAACGCTGATCCGCAAGAACCCGAGCAACTTCAAGACACTGCCATTGCACGTCGAGGCGAGCGCCGAAGGGCTGATTTACCAGAGCATCGGCATGCCGCTGAATTTCGCCCAGACCCAACAGCGGCGCAAAGCCATCGAACTGCCCGACCCGCAGCGCTTCGTGGCCGAACTGGCAAACCTGGGCGTATCGGTGCGCCTGACGCTGCATTGGCAGAACCGCGATTACTGGGTGCTGGTGCGCCAGCGCCGGCAAGACCGGGGCGATGTCGTATTGAAACTGATTTCCGGCTACGTGCCGGCGCAGGAGCTGAACCTGCCCCTGCATACTGCCGTGCAGGAAGTAGCCGAAGAATGCCTGCTGGAAACCCCGGAAGGCTGGCTGGGCGGGCGCTTCAACGACACCTGGCTACCCGTCCCCTACGCTGCCGCCCTGCACTACCGCGAAACCCCGCACTTCGTGCTGGCCCCGCAATCCGGTGCCGCCCGGCCCGTACACTGTGGCCAGCTGCCCCTGCTAGAGCGGCCGCGGGCCTATGTGCACTTGCCCACTGCGTCGTTGCAGCTGATCTATGACATGCGTTTGCAGGTGCCGCGGGACGCCAAGAAACTCAGCTTGTTCCACGTTGACGAGCGTTTGGAAGGCGACCAACTGGTGGCGAGGCTCAACCGCAAGCGCCCTGACCTGTACCTGATGCCGTTGCAGGACGGCCAACCGCTGGCAGAGCTGTACACGTTGAAGAAGGACGAATTGGTGCCTGCAAGCACGCGCGGGCTGTACCTGGCCGAAAGCTTTGCCAGGCAGGAAGGTTGGGTAGTGGCGGACGAGCGGGTGCGCTGGAGGGATTGGGTCAAGCAGCAAGGCCTGGTGGAAAGCAAGCCGGCGCGGGCCTCACGCCTGCAACGTTTTGGCGACAAGGCGCGGGCGTTGCTGCAGCGGGCGCGCACCTCACTTCACAAATAAGATTCTGAAGCCTGCGTGGCTCCTGGCTCCTGCACAGGCCAGTGAAAGAGTGGCGCTCGATCAGTGCTTGCGGATCTTCTCGACAATAGCCGTGGTCGAGCTGTTCTCGACCAGCCCCAGCACCTTCACGGTGCCGCCGTAGGCCTTGACGATGTCGGCGCCGACCACCTGGTCGATGCCGTAGTCACCCCCCTTGACCAGCACATCCGGCTTGACCTGGCTCAGCAGGTTCTCCGGGGTGCCCTCGGAGAAGCTGATCACCCAGTCCACCGCACCCAGCCCGGCCAGCACGGCCATGCGCCGGTCGACGCTGTTGATCGGCCGGCCCGGCCCTTTCAGGCGGCTGACGGAAGCATCGTCGTTGACGGCCACGATCAGGCGATCGCCTTGGGCCCGCGCCTGCTCTAGGTAGGTTACGTGCCCGGCATGCAGGATATCGAAGCAACCGTTGGTGAAAACGATTTTCTCCTTGTGCGCCCGCGCATCATCGATGGCCAGCAGCAGCTGTTCCAGGCCCAGCACACCGCGCTCGGAGCCTTCCTCACGCTGGATCGCACGGCGCAGTTCAGGGGCGCTGATGGCGGCGGTACCCAACTTGCCGACCACGATACCTGCCGCCAGGTTGGCCAGGGCCACTGCGTGGGGCAAGTCCTCACCGGCGGCAATCGCGGCGGCCAGGGTGGAGATGACGGTATCGCCAGCCCCGGTAACGTCGAACACTTCGCGCGCCCGCGCCGGCAAATGCAGCGCTGGCTGGCCAACGCGCAGCAGGGTCATGCCGTGCTCGCCACGGGTGACCAGCAAGGCGCCCAGGTCCAGGTCCTGAAGCAGTTGCAAACCCTTGGCGACCAGGTCGCCCTCATCGACGCATCGACCCACGATGGTCTCGAACTCGCTGAGGTTGGGGGTGATCAGGCTGGCGCCACGGTAGATGGAAAAATCCTTGCCCTTGGGGTCGGCCAGCACCGGGATGCCCTTGGCCCGGGCCGCCTGGATCAGGGCCTGGTGATTTTTCAGCGCACCCTTGCCGTAGTCGGACAAGACCAGCACCTTGACCCCCTCGAGCAGGTTGTCGACCTCGCTGGCCAGCGACAGCGGGTCGGTGGCGAAGGGCTCTTCGAAATCGATACGCAGCAGTTGCTGGTGTCGGCTCATGACCCGGAGCTTGACGATGGTCGGCTGGTGGGCAATGCGCTGGAACACCGAGCGCACCCCGGCAGCCTGCAGGCTATTGGCCAGGCTGTCGGCGGCCTCGTCCTGGCCGGTGACGCCAATCAGCGACGCGGGGGCGCCCAGCGCGGCAATGTTCAAGGCAACGTTGGCCGCACCGCCGGGGCGATCCTCGATCTGATCGACCTTGACCACCGGCACTGGCGCCTCGGGCGAAATACGCGAAGTACCGCCATGCCAGTAGCGGTCGAGCATGACATCGCCGACCACCAGTACCGGGGCTTGATCGAAACGCGGCATGGACAACTTCATGGGCAACCCATATGGAAATAATGAACAGGGGCAGGATATTAGCACAGGGTCGTCAATGGCTTTACGGCCAGATAGCCCATGGAAAATTCCCGTGACAATCGGGGCCATGACGGCCCCGATCAAGGAGGGTTCAGGTGATGTCGGCCTTGGCCGGCTCATCCAGGCCCATGGCATGCAGGCGGGCATAATGGCCATTTGCCGCAAGCAACTCGGCATGGGTACCGCGCTCTACCAACCGGCCCTGATCCATCACCAGGATCTGGTCGGCCTTCTCGATGGTGGACAGGCGATGGGCGATGACCAGCGTGGTCCGCCCCTGCATCACGTGGTCCAGCGCCGCCTGGATATGCCGCTCGGACTCGGTGTCCAGGGCAGAGGTGGCCTCGTCGAGAATCAGCAGTGGGGCGTTTTTCAGCAGTGCACGGGCAATTGCCAGGCGCTGGCGCTGACCGCCGGACAGCAGCACGCCGTTTTCACCGACTTCGGTATCGAAGCCCTTCGGCAGACGGTCGACGAACTCCTTGGCGTAGGCATCGGCCGCCGCGGCTTCGATGTCTGCGCGCGGGGCGCCGGCCAGGTCGCCGTAGGCGATGTTGTTGGCCACGGTGTCGTTGAACAGGGTGACATGCTGGGTCACTTGCGACACATGGCGGCGCAGGTTGCGCAGGCGATAGTTCTCGATCTCCACGCCATCGAGCAGAATCTGCCCTTTGCTGTGGTGATAGAAGCGCGGGATCAGCGCAGCCAGCGTCGACTTGCCACTGCCCGAGCGGCCAACCAGGGCGATCATTTGCCCGGGCTCGGCAGTGAAGCTGATGTCGCTCAGCACCTCGCGGTCGGTACCGGGGTAGGTAAAGCTGAGGTTGCGCACTTCCAGGTGCCCTTCCACGCGCTCCTTCTCGACCGTGCCGGTGTCCAGCTCAGGGGCTTCGTCCAGTTGCTCGAAGATGCTTTCGGCACCTGCAAGGCCCTTCTGGATGGTCGAGCTGACTTCCGACAACTGGCGAATCGGCTTGGGCAACAGGCCGGCAGCGGTGATGTAGGCGACCAGGTCGCCGGCGGTGGACTCGCCCCGCAGGAACAGCACCAGGAACATCAACGCGGCCATGGCGGTGTAGATCACCAGCTGCAACACCGGCGTGTACAGCGAACCGGTCTTGGTCATGCGCAGCTGCTTGTCGGTGTTGCTCAAGCTGGCCTTGCCGAAACGCTGTTCCTCATAGGCCTCGCCACCGAAGCTGCGGACCACGCGATAGCCCTGGATGGTTTCAGAGGCAACGTGGGTGACGTCGCCCATGGCTACCTGGATCTTCTTGCTCTGCTTGCGGAATTTCTTGCTGGCAACGCTGACCATTACCGCGATGACCGGCAGGATGGCGACCATCACCAGGGTCAGGTGCCAGTTCATCCACAGCAGGTAGGCGAACAGGAACACCACCGTCAGGCCTTCGCGGATCACTACCTTGATGGCATCGGTGGCAGCGCCGGTAACCATGGTCACGTTGAAGGTGATGCGTGAAATCAGGTGCCCGGAGTTGTGGTTGTCGAAGTAGCGGTTAGGCAACACCAGCAGTTTGTTGAACAACTCCACCCGCAAGTCGTGCACCAGGCACAGGGAGACCTTGGCCAGGAAGTAGTTACCAAGGAACGAGCCCAGGCCTTGCCAGGCGGCGATCAGGATGATCAGCAGCGGCACGGCCTGAAGCAATTGCAGGTCGCGCAGGTACGGCACGTTGGGGAACAACACCGCTTCGGGGTTGCTCAACCCATCGACGAAATATTTGAGGATGCCGGCCAGCATCGGCTGGGTCGAGGCGAAGATCACGAAACCGATGATGCTCAGCAGGAAAATGCCAACGTAGGGTTTCACATAGCCCAGCAGCCGGAAGTAGATCTTCAGGCTGGATGTGTGCTCCGCCGGTCGCGGTGTTTCGGCCATTATCAAGCTCGCTGTTCAGGTTGAACCGGAAATTTTACCACAGGCGTCATTTTCGGCACGCCCCCATGGCAGCATCATCGCAAGGCCGAGCTACAGGGCTGTGTGGGCGAACCCGTTTCCTACCCGATGAATCGAAGACACCATGCATGGTGCTACCGCATTATTTTCGGCATTATTGCCGGTCATTTTGCTCGCCAGACGACAAGGCCCTATTCATGCAATGCTCGCGGCTCAACCAGGTCGACTTCGACCAGCTGACACACGGCGCCCAGGTGCTTGAGGCAGACAGCCATGGCGCCAAAGTCTACCTGCTCGCAGATGGTAATTTCCTCAAGGTTTTTCGTAGAAAACGTCTGATTTCATCTGCACTGCTGCGCCCGTACTCGCAGCGCTTCGTCGACAACGCTGCGCGCCTGGCACAACTGGGCATTCCCACCCTCGAGGTGATCAGCCAACACAAGCTCGACATGCCAGGCCGCACCGCGGTGCTGTATCGCCCTCTGCCGGGGCGCACCTTGCTGCAAATGTCTCGGGATGAAGGTTTCAGCTGGGATATCTACCTGCCGCGCCTGATCGAACTGATCCGCCAGCTGCACCGCAGCGGTGTGTATTTCCGCTCGCTGCACCTGGGCAACGTGGTGGTAACCCCTGACCAGCGCCTGGGCCTGATCGATGTAGCCGACATGCGCTTCCTGCGGCCGCCGCTGTCAGCGCGCATGATCCGGCGCAATGTGCAGCACATGGTGCGTTACATAGAGCGGGAAAACCTCGGCGAGCGCTTCCCCCTCGCTGCATTCGAGGGCGCCCTGCTCGCGCGTTGAGGTCAGCCGAGACATCGCTCGGCCAGCATCAATCGACGTTGTCGGGGGGGCTTGCTGCGGGCAATCGCGGGCATGACTGCGTTGTTACTGTACAAAAACGGTAATACCTGCGCCGATCAAGGCCCCTGCCACCAGCGTCAATGCCAGCTTCATCCGGTCACGCTGACGGCGCTTGGCCTTGCGCTCCACTTCAATGGGTACGGTCACGTGATTACCGAACCCAGTGTGCAATACCGCATCACCTTCTAGCGTGACCGCTGTCAGGTTGAGCTCGGCATAACGCCGGGACAGCGCCTTTTCTCCAGCATAGGCGGCAAATGGCGCACAGCGCTGGTAATCGCTCAACCGCCGCAGGCCGGGGTTCAACGAAAACGCCTGCCATTCGGCCTTGTCCGACAACAGGGGGTAGCACGGCACGCCGGCGATCACCTGCCGATCCCCGAGGTGAATGTACGGGCTGTGCACGGCCAGGTCGTGGGCGTGGCTGCGCAGCCACACCTGCAGCAGGTCGGGGCTGGCAGCCAGAATGGCGTGCGAGTCCTCGACGAAGCCTTGGCGATAGAAGTGCCAATCGTCCTCGCAATGGAAGATGTAGGGCGTCTTGACGTGGCTGTAGGCCAGGTCGATAGACGCCAGTTGGCCTAGCTTGGGGCGGTTGACGAACACCTTGCAGTGCGGTTTCCAGTGCTCTGGCACAGCGTCATGCACGGCATCGTCACCTGAATCTTCGGTGATGAATACCTCGCGAATGGGCGCCGTGTTGTAGCGATCGAAACTCTCAAGGGTGTCTTTGAGCAGGTCGAACCGCCCACAACTGGTCACGACAAGCGTGACATCACTCTCATTTGAAAAGCGCACCGGACTCCCCCCGCGTTGCGACTGTCGGCTTTCAACGCCCGTTCCTGGGCGCCAAAGCTCTTATGTTAGAAGCCCAGCTTCAGGCGCAGCCGCTGCCATGCAGACAATGGCGGGCGGGGCCTGAGCGCTGGGCGCATGTGCTCGACGATGCTACGGCCTACAGCGCCGAAGCTGAAACGGGAAACCGCCAGATGGCGGCCGTTTTCGGCAATCTGCCGCGCCAGCTCAGGCTCGGCACGCAAGCGTCGCAGCTTGGCCTGAAGGGTCGGGATGGTGTCATACAACACCACGTTGTGCATGTCCTGTAGACCCAACGCACGGTTTTCCTGCTCGCCCTGGTCATAGGCCAGCAGTACACAGCCGCAGGCCATGGCCTCGAAGTTCTTGATCATGTATTCGCCCATGCCGACATCGGCGCTGACGAAAAACCGGATTCGGTTGAGCGTGTTGCAATAGTCTTCGCCCGACTTGGTGCGGGTTACCAGCAGGTCCTCGACCTGCCCCAACTCGTCCAGCAGCGCCTTGCGGCCGCTGTAGGCCACGCTGTTGACACTGCCGACGAAGGCCAGTTCGATATCGCGCTCGCGCCCTTGGTCAGCCAGCAACTGCTCGTCATAACCCTTGGGCACGAATACCGCATCGAAGCCTTCCTGGCGCAGGCGCTCGCTGACCATGTAGCCAGAGCTGATCACACGCGCCCAGGGCAGTTGCCGGTAGTGGGCGCTGAACTTGCCGGTGTACTTGCACGGGATGTAGTTCTGGTAGGCGTCGTGCTCGAGTATGACCAGGTTCGGCACGGTACGAATGAACGCGACCTGGCGGATTTCCTGCTTGAAGCGCAGAAAGAAAACAATGCGGTCATAGCGCTCGACCTGCACTTGGCGCTTGAAGTAGCGGCGCAGGTTGCGTTGGTCTTCGCTGGTCAACCAGCGCAGGTCGCATTCGCAGTTGGCCGCGACGCCGTCGTACAGGCGATCCAGGATCGCGCGCTGTTCCTTCTGTACTAGAAATAGGACTTTCATCATGTTCCTTGGGCGCTCTGCGCCAACGCGGTCAGTTTTACAGCTCACGCCGCCAGAACAGCTCATGCCGGCGCACCGCCTTGCGGAAGAACTCGTTCTCCCCATAAGGCGACGGGCGGCGACCGGCCAGCCACCGCTGCAGCAAGCGGCGCAGGCGACGCTTGAAGGGAGCTGGCGGTTGCAGGTCGTGCATCATGCCCAGCGCCATTGCCTTGTCACGCTGGCTGGCCAGGTCCAGTACCAGGCTGCAGGGGGCCCAGGCCTGATCCGCGCTCAACTGCGGCGGCAACGCCACGCCGTCACCGCTATCGCCCATTGGCCAGCGATCGTTGTCATGCAGGTGGTTGGCGTAGCACAGCAGGGTCTGTGGCTTCCAGGCCAGCCCCTGCAAGGCTTCGAGCACCGCGGCCTGGGCGCAGACATGATCGGGGTGCGGGTCCAGCTGGGGGTGCGGCAGCACCAGCACTTCGGGCCTGGCCAACTCGAGCACAGCCCGCAAGTCGGCCAACAGGTTGTGCCAGGTAGGGGCACCGTCCAGGTCGGCGGGCAGCGGGAACGGGTTGAACTGGCGGAACGGGCGGATATCGGCCATGTCGGCTTCACGAGACGCCGCAGGCCGATCGGGCGCCGCCTGCATGGCAGGCAATTGCAGGCAGAAGTAGCCCAACTGCACACAACGAGATTCCGCCACCCCGGCCCAGCGCGGCACGGCAATGCTGTCCCAGGCGCGCAGGCGACCTTTCAGGCGAGCGGCTTCGGCCTTGCCCAGGCCCATCTGCCGATAATGCTCGGCCTCGATTTCACCGGCGGTCAGCGTGACCACCCAGGCTTCCTGCGCTTGGCTGTACAGCCCGTAGGCAGCCAACTCGGCGTCATCGGCATGGGGTGCAATCACCATTACCCGCCGCCGTTGCAGTTCGACCGCCGGGGTTATCCACAAGCGCGGCTGGCCCAGCAGCCGGCAATGCCGGCCACGCAAGCGCAGTGTGCCGGCCTGCAGGGGGGCGGCCAGGCCGGTGAGGTTGAGATAACGCAAGCCGGCGACACCGCGCTCGAAGGTTTGCTGGTCGGCCTGCTCGCCCGCCAGCAGTTCGACCCGCGGATCGAGAAAACGCCCCAGCCAACTGCTTTTTATGTGCAGTTCGAGCACCAGGGTTTCCCCGCCCTGCAGCACGCAGTCGGCCTTGAGCAGACCGGCCTGCAAGCGCGCGGCCACGGGCCGGGTGTGCTCCCCGAAGTCGTAGGCGTAATCTTCGCCCGGGGTGTAGAACAGATGGTCGGCAAACCACGCCTCATGCGCAGCCCACAGCAGCGGCAACAGCAAAAGCGGCAGCCACCACCAGGTGGCCAGGCCCAAGGCGACCAGCCCGGCCAGCCCTGCCAGCAGCGCCAGGCGTTTGTTGCGCCGGTGGCGCTTGAGCAACTGCTGCTTGCGACTCATACCTGGTACACCGGCACGGGGTTGCACCAACGCTCCTTGTATTCGCGGTCGGCACGACCGAACGAGAACCGCAGCGGCTTGTTGCGCGCTCGGGCGTCGTCCCAGGCCGCCTGGGTGTTGAGGAAGCTCAACACGCTACCTGGGCTGAAGGCCTTGGTTTCGGGGTCGACACCGCCGTTGATGTACTCCACGCTGACCCACTGCGGTGCCTCGACACGGTACACCAGCTGGATCGCAATCGGCTTGCCGTCCAGCAGCAGTACCGAGCCGATCAGCAGCTCACGCAGCCGCTCCAGCACATCGGCCATGCGCTCGGCACCGGTGGCCGGGAAGCCCCAGCGGCGCTGGAACAGGTCGCAGTACATGCTGGCGATTTCCTGTGCGCTGAACGCGCTGATCGGGCGCACCACCCCGCCCGCCTCTTCCAGCAGGCGCAGCTCGCGGCGCTGGTTGTAGCGGAACTTCTTCGACAGGTCTTCGTGCGCGCGGGCCATGGCCAGCTGTTCCTTCTGCACCTTGAGCCCGCTGAAGCGGCCCTGGTTCAGTTCGGACAGGTAGCGCACGCTGTGACGCAGCGGTGCGCCGGCATCGGGTGCGGCCGGCAGGATGATTTCGGCGTTGCCGAGGTCGAACAGGGCTTTCTTGCCGGCGCGTTTGAGCACGTCCTTGGACAGGGCCAGGTGGCGGCCCCAGGTCGCAATGGCGGCTTTCAGCTCGCCATTCTGGTGCCAGCCAAGGTAGCGCACGGGTATCTGCGCCAGGTCAGCCAGTTGCTCGACCACCAGCGGGTGAGTCGCGACGCTGCCGCCAAAGCGGGCCCACGCCTGGGCATAGGCGTGGGCGTCGATCACTTGCCAGCCGCGTTCGCGCCAAGCCTGAATACGATTGAGCATCACCCCTGCCCCACCAGCGCACGCACCTGCGGCAGTTGCCAGAAGGCCTCGCGCACGGCCTGGTCGGAAAAGCGCTCACGCAGGCGTTGCAGCATGTGTTCGGCACAGGCCTGGCGCTGCTGCCCGTCGAGCACGGCCATATGTTCCAGGCCCTGGGCCAACTGCCCGGGGTCGCCCAGCGGGAACAGCACGCCAACGCCCTCGACCACCTCGCGGGCACCGCCACAGGCGGTGGCCAACACGGGCACCCCGGCTACCATGGCCTCGAGCAGGACCATGCCGAACGGCTCATGGTCGGAGCTCAGGGCGAACACGTCGAAAGCCCGGAAGTAACGGCGCGCGTCCTGCACCTGGCCAAGGAAGTCGACCTGCCCGGCAATACCCAGTTCGCCAGCCAGGGCCTTGAGCTTGCCTTCCAGACGCCCCTTGCCAAGGATCGCCAGCCGGGCGCCGGCCGGCAGCCCGGGCAGTGCCTGGGCAAAACCGCGCAAAAGCGTGGCCTGGTCCTTGTCCGGGTGCAGCCGGCCGACATTGCCGACGATCCATGCCTGCGCATCCAGGCCCAGCGCCTGCCGCGCCTCGGCGCGCGGCACCTGGGTCACCTGCAGGGCCTCGATGTCGATACGGTTGTACAGCGTCTGGATGCGTTCGGCCGGCCACTGCGGCAAGCAACGGCGCATGTCGTCGCGTACGGCATCCGACACCCCGAGCAGGCTCAGGCGTTTGCCGAACAGGTTGGCGAAAATGCGCCGCCCCTTGCGCTGGTAGTCACCAAAGGCATGGTGCACGCCGATCACCGGCAGGCCAGTAGCCAGCAACGCCACATAGATCGGCTTGAAGCGGTGGGCGATGCAGAACGCAAAATTGCGCTCGGCCGCAATCCGCCGCAGGGCGCGGATCGCGCCCAGCTTGAGACCACGCACGGCCTTGGAGCTGAAGCCCAGGAACAACACCTCGTCCGAGGCGCAACCCGCCGCTACTTGCGGGTCGGCTGCCCCCGTGAGGAACACCGTGGTGACCCGGTAGCCACGCCCCTGGAACAGGCTGGCGTACTGACGGGCACAGTCCAGAAACGGCCCGTCATAGCCATGGCAGAACTGCAGGATGCGCGGTTCAGAGCGGCTGGTCATAGGCGGCAGCGCCGTCCTTCACAACCAGGATGTCTTCCATGATCAGGTACTGCAGGTCCGAGCCGAAGAACATGTTCAGGGCGTCGGTCGGCGAGCAGATCATCGGCTCGCCACGGCGGTTCAGCGAGGTGTTCAGCGACACGCCGTTGCCGGTCAGGTCTTCGAGCGCCTTCATCATGTCGTAGTAGCGCGGGTTGTACTCACGCTTGAGCACCTGGGCACGCGAGGTACCGTCCTCGTGAACCACCTCCGGCACACGGGTTTTCCACTCTTCAGCCACTTCGAAGGTGAAGGTCATGAACGGCGCCGGGTGATCGACCTTGATCATCTGCGGGGCGACAGTGTCGAGCATCGACGGGCAGAAAGGTCTCCAGCGCTCGCGGAACTTGATCTGCTCGTTGATACGGTTGGCGACGCCCGGCACGCTCGGGCAACCGATGATCGAACGCCCGCCCAAGGCGCGCGGGCCAAACTCCATGCGGCCTTGGAACCAGGCCACCGGGTTGCCATCGACCATGATCTTGGCGATACGCTGCGGCATGTCGTCGAGCTTGCGCCACGCCGGTGCATTCGGGTGCCGAGCGCAGGCAGCGATCACGTCCTCGTTGGAATAGGACGGGCCGAGGTAGACGTGCTCCATCTTCTCGACCGGTACGCCACGGGCGTGGGACACGTAGGCCGCAGCGCCAACCGCAGTACCGGCGTCGCCGGAAGCCGGCTGCACGAACAGCTCTTTGACATCCGGGCGGGCGATGATCTTCTGGTTGAGCTTGACGTTCAGCGCGCAGCCGCCGGCAAACGCCAGCTTGCCGGTTTCGCGCAGGGTGTCGCCCAGGTAGTGGTCGATCATCTGCAGGGCGATCTTCTCGAACAACGCCTGCATGCTGGCCGCGTAATGGATGTACGGCTCGTCGGCGATATCGCCTTCGCGCTTGGGCCCCAGCCACTCGATCAGCTTGGGCGAGAAGTAGAAGCCCTTGCCCTTTTCTTTATGGCGGCGCAGGCCGATGACGTTGGCGTATTCGGTGTTGATCACCAGTTCACCGTTCTCGAAGCTGGCCAGGCGCGAGAAGTCGTATTTGCTGGCATCGCCATACGGCGCCATGCCCATGACCTTGAACTCGCCATCGAGCATCTCGAAACCGAGGAACTCGGTAATGGCACCGTACAGGCCACCCAACGAGTCCGGGTCGAAGAATTCCTTGATCTTGTGGATCTTGCCGTTTTCGCCGTAGCCGAAGAAGGTGGTGGCGTACTCGCCTTTACCGTCAATGCCGAGGATGGCCGTTTTTTCCTTGAAGCCCGAGCAGTGATAGGCACTGGAAGCATGGGCCAGGTGGTGCTCGACCGGCTCGATCTTGATCTTTTTCGGGTCGAAGCCCAGTTGCTCCAGGCACCAGACGATCTTCTTGCGGTAGCGCTTGTAGCGGCGGTTGCCCATCAGGATTGCATCGAGGGCGCGATCCGGGGCGTACCAGTAGCGCTTGGCGTAGTGCCAGCGCGCCTTGCCGAACAGGCTGATGGGCGCGAACGGGATGGCAACCACGTCGACGTCGGATGGCTTGATGCCTGCCTGCTCCAGGCAGAACTTCGCCGACTCGTAGGGCATGCGGTTCTTCGCATGCTTGTCACGCACGAAGCGCTCTTCTTCGGCGGCGGCAATCAGCTTGCCATCAATGTACAGGGCCGCGGAAGGGTCATGGCTAAGAGCGCCGGACAGGCCAAGAATCGTCAATGCCAAGGGATCAGCCTCTTCATTCGGTAGAGATGCGCCAGCGGCCGCTTGGGCGGGTGGCGACTAAAAGGCGGGATTATAACGCAAAGATCACGAACTGCGCGGTCGTTGTAGGAGCGGCCTTGTGTCGCGAAAGGGGCGCGAAGCGGCCCCAGTTTCTCAGCTTCGCGGCAGAAATTGCCGGGGCCGCTTTGCGGCCCTATCGCGACACAAGGCCGCTCCTACAAGGAATCGAGGTGCGGCCTACTCGGCGATCAGCCAGTCCATGCGGTAGCTACCGGCAGTCTGCGCCAGCTCCTTGGCCAGCCACGGCAGCAACTCCTTGAGCTCGTCTTCCAACCCCCACGGCGGGTTGGCGATGGCCAAGCCAGAACCATTGAGCCCCTGGGGGCTGTCCTGATGGTGCACATACAGCTCCACCCGCAGCAGCTTGGGTGCGCCGGTGCTGGTCAGGTCCTGGTAATAGCGTGTCAACGAACGCTGGTCCTTGATCGGGTACCAGATGGCTGCAACCGTCTGGCGCATGCGCCCAATGGCCTCTTTCATGGCCGTGGTGCAGCGCTTGAGCTCATCGGCCTGCTCGAACGGCGGGTCGATCAGCATGATCGCGCGCTTTTCCTGCACAGGCAGCAAGGCCCGCGGCACGTACCAGCCTTCACCCAGGTGCACGGTAACGCGCGGGTCTTTCTTCATGTTCTCCTTGAGCAGCGGCCCGTCTTCCGGGTGCTTCTCATTGAGCAGGGCACGGTCCTGCTGGCGCATCAAACGCCGGGCCAGCTCAGGCGAACCAGGGTAGTAGCGCAGCTCGCCGTCGGCGTTCAAACGCTTGATGACGCGCAGGTAGTCAGCGGCCATGGCCGGCAGGTCATCGCGGTTCCACAGGCGGGCTACACCTTGCTGATACTCGCCGGTGCGGCTTGCCTGGTCGCCCTGCAGGTCGTACAGGCCAAGCCCTGCGTGGGTATCGATGTAGGCGAACGGCTGCTCCTTGCGCGACATCAGGGCGATGAGGCGGGTCAGCACGATGTGTTTGAGGACGTCGGCGTGGTTGCCGGCGTGGAAGGCGTGACGATAGTTCATGGCAACTCCTGCGAAGGCGGCAAGTTTACCTTGCCTTGCAGGCGGCGTCAGGCCTGGCCGTCGATCGGCGGCGGCTTCTTCGCGGGCTTGCCCGCTCCCACACGGACCGCACTGGTTTCAGGTTCCGTGCAAACCCTGTGGAAGCAGGCGCCGCCGGCTCAGCGGGTATTACTTGTCAGCGTGGTACGCCGCATCAGCCGTCTCGAAGCGCTGCACCATCGCCTGCGAAGGGCTGCCCAGCTTGCTCACCACGACGATGGCAATGCTCGCCAGCAGGAAGCCCGGGATTATTTCGTACAGGCCCCAGACATCGATCTGCTTCCACAGGATCACGGTCAGTGCACCGACCACGATACCGGCCAGCGCGCCGTTACGGGTCATGCCTTTCCACAGGACCGAAATCAGCACCACCGGGCCGAAGGCTGCACCGAAGCCGGCCCAGGCATAGGCCACCAGGCCCAGCACACGGTTTTCCGGGTTGGCCGCCATGGCGATGGCGATCAGGGCCACCGCCAGCACCATCAGGCGGCCGACCCACACCAGCTCACGCTGCGACGCATGCTTGCGCAGGAAGGCTTTGTAGAAGTCTTCGGTCAGGGCACTGGAGCAGACCAGCAACTGGCAGCTCAGGGTGCTCATCACCGCCGCCAGAATGGCCGACAGCAATACGCCGGCAATCCAGGGGTTGAACAGAATCTTCGCCAGTTCGATGAACACGCGCTCGTGGTTTTCGGTGACCGGGCCAGCCAGATCAGGGTTGGCCGAGAAATAGGCGATGCCGAAGAAGCCCACGGCGCAGGTACCGGCCAGGCACAGGATCATCCAGGCCATGGAGATGCGGCGGGCGTTGGCAATCGACTTCACAGAGTCGGCCGCCATGAAGCGCGCCAGGATGTGTGGTTGGCCGAAATAGCCCAGGCCCCAACCCATCAGCGAGATGATGCCGATGAAGGTTGCGCCTTTGAACATGTCGAAGTTGGCCGGGTTGACCGCCTCGATGGCCGCGAAGGTAGTGTCGAAGCCACCTGTGGAGATCAGCACGATCACCGGCGTGAGGATCAACGCAAAGATCATCAGCGACGCCTGCACCGTGTCGGTCCAGCTCACCGCCAGGAAGCCACCCACGAAGGTGTAGGCGATGGTGGCGGCAGCGCCAGCCCACAAGGCGGTTTCGTAGGGCATGCCGAAGGTGCTTTCGAACAGACGGGCACCGGCAACGATGCCGGAAGCGCAGTAGATGGTGAAGAACACCAGGATGACGATGGCGGAAATGATGCGCAGCAAGCCGCTATTGTCGTCGAAGCGGCTGGAGAAATAATCCGGCAGGGTCAACGCGTCACCGTTGTGCTCGGTTTGCACGCGCAGGCGACCGGCCACGAACAGCCAGTTCAGGTAGGCACCCACGGTCAGGCCGATGGCGATCCAGGCCTCGGACAGGCCAGCGAAGTAGATGGCGCCCGGCAGGCCCATCAGCAGCCAGCCACTCATGTCGGAAGCACCGGCAGACAGTGCGGTTACCACGCTGCCCAGGCTGCGCCCGCCCAGAATGTAGTCGGAAAGGTTGTTGGTGGAGCGATAGGCGGCGAAGCCGATCAGCACCATTGCCGCGATGTAGATCACGAAGGTGATCGTTAGTGGGTTGCCCATGTGTGTGCCCTGGCGTTTGTTTTTATCTCATGCACAACCGCAGCGTTTGCGGTTGCACCCAGGCGGCGAATGCTATGCAACAACGCAAAGTGGGTGCAACCATTTTTCATTTGCAAGTTGCACCTGCCCGTGCATTTTCCGACGAAGCCGATTTTTTGCCCCTTTTTGGAGCGAAGAGGTCGTTTTCGCGATTTAACCGCGCCAAAAACGACCCCTCGCCCTGTACGGAAATCACTGTCGGACGAGTTGCACCTTTTCCTCGAAAAATTCGGGTTGCACCTGGTTGCACCCGAATTGTCCTACAGCTAATCTTGGCGCCAGCTTAGGCCACAGCCGTGGCAATAACGAGGATAAGAAATGGCGACGACCACCCTTGGGGTCAAACTCGATGACCCTACCCGTGAGCGACTCAAGGCAGCAGCGCAGTCGATAGACCGCACGCCGCACTGGTTGATCAAGCAGGCGATCTTCAATTACCTGGAGAAGCTCGAGGGTGGCGCGACCCTGAACGACCTCAACGGCCATGCCGGCAGCCTGGCCGATGACGCCGGCGAGGTCCAGCCTGACCATGGTCACCAGTGCTTCCTGGAATTCGCCGAGAGCATCCTGCCCCAGTCGGTACTGCGCTCGGCCATTACCGCCGCATACCGCCGCCCCGAGCAGGAAGTGGTACCGATGTTGCTGGAACAGGCGCGCCTCAGCGCACCGCTGGCCGAGGCGACCAACAAGCTGGCCGCCGGCATTGCCGAGAAACTGCGCAACCAGAAAAGCGCCGGCGGCCGGGCGGGCATCGTTCAGGGCCTGCTGCAGGAGTTCTCGCTGTCTTCGCAGGAAGGCGTGGCCCTGATGTGCCTGGCCGAAGCCCTGCTGCGCATCCCCGACAAGGGCACCCGTGACGCACTGATCCGCGACAAGATCAGCAACGGCAACTGGCAGCCGCACCTGGGCAACAGCCCGTCGCTGTTCGTCAACGCCGCCACCTGGGGCCTGCTGCTGACCGGCAAGCTGGTCGCCACCCATAACGAAGCCGGCCTCACCTCGTCCCTGAGCCGCATCATCGGCAAAAGCGGCGAGCCGATGATCCGCAAGGGCGTCGACATGGCCATGCGCCTGATGGGCGAGCAGTTCGTCACGGGCGAAACCATTGCCGAAGCCCTGGCCAATGCCAGCCGCTTCGAGGCCAAGGGCTTCCGTTATTCCTACGACATGCTCGGCGAGGCCGCCCTCACCGAGCACGACGCGCAGAAATACCTGGCGTCCTACGAGCAGGCCATCCACTCGATCGGCAAGGCTTCGCATGGCCGCGGCATCTATGAAGGCCCAGGCATCTCGATCAAGCTGTCGGCGCTGCACCCGCGCTACAGCCGGGCCCAGTACGAGCGGGTGATGGAAGAGCTGTACCCGCGCCTGCTGTCGCTGACCTTGCTGGCCAAGCAATACGACATCGGCCTGAACATCGATGCCGAGGAAGCCGACCGCCTGGAGCTGTCGCTGGACCTGCTCGAGCGCCTGTGCTTCGAGCCGGCGCTGGCTGGCTGGAACGGCATCGGCTTCGTCATCCAGGCCTACCAGAAGCGCTGCCCGTACGTGATCGACTACGTTATCGACCTGGCCAAGCGCAGCCGCCACCGCCTGATGATCCGCCTGGTCAAAGGTGCCTACTGGGACAGCGAGATCAAGCGCGCCCAGGTCGAGGGGCTGGAGGGCTACCCGGTATACACGCGCAAGGTGTACACCGACGTGTCCTACGTGGCCTGCGCACGCAAGCTGCTGGCCGTACCCGAGGCCATCTACCCGCAATTCGCCACCCACAACGCCCACACCCTGTCGGCCATCTACCATATTGCCGGGCAGAACTATTACCCGGGCCAGTACGAGTTCCAGTGCCTGCACGGCATGGGCGAGCCCCTGTACGAGCAGGTGGTCGGCAAGCTGGCCGATGGCAAGCTGAACCGCCCATGCCGCGTCTATGCTCCGGTGGGCACCCACGAAACGTTGCTGGCCTACCTGGTGCGTCGCCTGCTGGAAAACGGCGCCAACACCTCGTTCGTCAACCGCATTGCCGACCACTCGATCTCGATCCAGGAACTGGTCGCCGACCCGGTCGCCAGCATCGAACGCATGGGCACCCAGGAGGGCAGCATCGGCTTGCCGCACCCGCGCATCCCATTGCCGCGTGACCTGTATGGCAGCGAACGGGCCAACTCGGCCGGTATCGACATGGCCAACGAGCACCGCCTGGCTTCGCTGTCCTGCGCCATGCTGGCCACCGCTCACAATGACTGGAAAGCCGCCCCGCTGCTGGCCTGCGCCGCCAGTGAGGCGGCTGCGGTAGCGGTGCTGAACCCGGCAGACCATCGCGATGTGGTAGGCCATGTGCAGGAAGCCACGGTCGCCGACGTGGACAATGCCATCCAGTGCGCCATCAACGCGGCGCCGATCTGGCAGGCCACCCCGCCGGCAGAGCGCGCCGCGATTCTGGAGCGTACCGCCGACCTGATGGAGGCAGAAATCCAGCCGTTGATGGGGCTGCTGATTCGCGAAGCCGGCAAGACCTTTGCCAACGCCATCGCCGAAGTGCGCGAGGCGGTGGACTTCCTGCGCTACTACGCGGTGCAGGCCCGCAACGACTTCAGCAATGACGCGCACCGCCCGCTGGGGCCGGTGGTCTGCATCAGCCCATGGAACTTCCCGCTGGCGATTTTCACCGGCCAGGTGGCCGCAGCCCTGGCTGCCGGCAACCCGGTACTGGCCAAGCCTGCCGAACAGACCCCACTGATCGCCGCGCAGGCCGTGCGCCTGTTACTGGAAGCCGGCATTCCGGAAGGTGTACTGCAGTTGCTGCCAGGTCGCGGTGAAACCGTGGGTGCCGGCCTGGTTGGTGACGAGCGGGTCAAAGGCGTGATGTTCACTGGTTCCACCGAAGTCGCGCGCCTGCTGCAGCGCAACGTCGCCGGCCGCCTGGACAACCAGGGGCGGCCGATCCCGCTGATCGCCGAAACCGGTGGCCAGAACGCCATGATCGTCGACTCTTCTGCGCTCACCGAGCAAGTGGTGATCGACGTGGTATCGTCGGCCTTCGACAGTGCCGGCCAGCGTTGCTCGGCCCTGCGTGTGCTGTGCCTGCAGGAAGACTCCGCCGACCGCGTGATCGAAATGCTCAAGGGGGCCATGGCTGAAAGCCGCCTGGGCTGCCCGGACCGCCTGGCAGTGGACATTGGCCCGGTGATCGACGCCGAAGCCAAGGCCGGTATCGAGAAGCACATCCAGGGCATGCGTGAAAAAGGCCGCTCGGTCTACCAGGTCGCGATCGCCGATGCTGCCGAGATCAAGCGCGGCACCTTCGTCATGCCGACCCTGATCGAGCTGGACAGCTTCGACGAGCTGAAGCGTGAAATCTTCGGCCCAGTGCTGCACGTGGTGCGCTACAACCGCCGCAACCTCGACCAGTTGATCGAGCAGATCAACAACTCCGGCTATGGCCTGACCCTCGGCGTGCACACCCGCATCGACGAGACCATCGCCAAGGTGGTGGAAACCGCCAACGCCGGCAACATGTACGTCAACCGCAACATCGTTGGCGCCGTGGTAGGCGTGCAGCCCTTCGGTGGTGAAGGCCTGTCTGGTACCGGCCCGAAAGCCGGCGGCCCGCTGTACCTGTATCGCCTGCTGTCGACCCGCCCGGCCGACGCGATTGGCCGCCACTTCCAGCAACAGGATGGCGAAGGCAAGCCGGACCGTACCCTGCATGAGCAACTGGTGAAGCCGCTGCACGGTTTGAAGGCCTGGGCCGAGAGCAATCAGCTGGCCGACCTGGCCGCGCTGTGCGACCAGTTCGCTGGCCAGTCGCAGAGCGGCATCGCCCGCCTGCTGCCAGGCCCGACCGGTGAGCGCAACAGCTACACCATCCTGCCGCGCGAGCATGTGCTGTGCCTGGCCGACAATGAAACCGACCTGCTGGCGCAGCTCGCCGCGGTGCTGGCTGTTGGCAGCTCGGCGGTGTGGGCTGACAGCGAACCGGGCAAGGCCTTGCGCGCGCGCCTGCCGCGTGAGTTGCAGGCCAAGGTGAAGCTGGTGGCGGACTGGAACAAGGATGAAGTGGCGTTCGACGCCGTGATCCACCATGGCGACTCGGACCAGCTGCGTGGCGTTTGCCAGCAGGTGGCCAAGCGTGGCGGGGCGATCGTGGGTGTGCACGGGTTGTCCAGCGGGGATCATCAGATTGCGCTGGAGCGGCTGGTGATTGAGCGCGCGGTTAGTGTGAATACTGCGGCGGCCGGTGGTAACGCCAGCTTGATGACGATTGGCTGAGGCTGAGGGTTGTTGAGGGAAAGGGAGAGCTTTGGCTCTCCTTTTTTTATGGGTGTCCGCCTTGAGATTGGGGGTGGGCTGACAGGTGACCGACACAACATTTTCAGCGCCTGTGAGATCGAGCGCCGCCCGCGCGGCGCATCGCGAGCTGGCGCTCGCTCCTACGTTT
>JAEAMG010000222.1_pt1 | contig 85394 bp, 81 predicted proteins | sample 8958741 | NCBI WGS metagenome assembly JAEAMG01 (sample SAMN16933256, study PRJNA681125) | bioreactor sludge metagenome | isolation source: anaerobic bioreactor treating anionic surfactant - SDBS | place: India: Bengaluru | collected 2019-02-28
CGAAACCCCATTTGCGAAAGCAGATGGGGTTTTGTTTTGCTCGGTCGAAAAGTGCAAACGCCTTGCCGAGTGAACTCTTGAATATCCCCAAGGGCAGTTGTGGTGTCACCGTACCCATCGACATGGAGCTCACTTCAGAGTGCCGTTGGGAGAATTCAATCCGAAGTGTTTCTGCATTTTTGGTATGGTGCAGCACATTTCCCAAGGACTGATCTTTCATCGCAGGATGCGGCGTCGACCTTCTTCAACGAGATGCTGTAGAAATGCCCGAACCTATACCGATTAAAGATCACGAAAAAGAGAATCGGCTGGTCAACAAGCGCCTGCTCGCTTGTGCGTTGTTGGTGATCGGCATTACGTGTGCCCTGGTGGGGCGCATGTATTTCCTTCAAGTCATACAGTTCGACTACCACTCCACGATTTCTGAAAACAACCGCGTCCACGTGCTGCCCATCACGCCGACGCGTGGCCTCATCTATGACCGTAATGGCGTGGTCCTGGCCGATAACCGGCCCAGCTACAACCTGACCATCACCCGCGAGCGCACCACCGACCTCAAGGGCGAGCTCGACGCCATCGTCAACTTGCTGCACCTGCCTGTTGAAGATCGCGCACTGTTCGACAAGGCCCTGAAGCAGGCACGCCACCCATTCGTCCCCGTAACGTTGTTTTACGAGTTGACCGAAGAGCAAATTGCATTGCTGGCGGTGAATGAGTTCCGTCTGCCAGGAGTAGATGTAGAACCGCAATTCGTCCGTCACTACCCACTGGGTGCGCATTTTGCCCACTCCATCGGCTATGTAGGACGGATCAATGAGAAAGAATCCAAAGCCCTCGACTCGGTGGAATACCGCGGCACGCAGTCCATCGGCAAAACCGGTATCGAGCGTTTCTACGAATCTGAACTGCATGGCCATGTCGGCTACGAAGAGGTCGAGACCAATGCCCAGGGCCGTGTGCTACGTGTGCTCAAGCACACAGACCCGATCCCTGGCAAAAACATCGTCCTGAGCCTCGACGTGAAGCTCCAGGAAGCTGCGGAAGAGGCCCTGGGCGATCGCCGCGGTTCGGTGGTTGCCCTCGATCCGCAAACCGGCGAAGTGCTTGCCATGGTCAGCAAGCCGAGCTTTGACCCGAACCTCTTCGTCACTGGCATCAGTTTCAAGGAATATGCCGCGCTGCACGACTCCATCGACCGGCCGCTGTTCAACCGCGTACTGCGGGGACTCTACGCGCCAGGTTCGACCATCAAGCCGGAAGTGGCCATCGCCGGCCTCGATAGCGGTGTCGTCACCGCACAGACCCGGGTGTTCGACCCTGGTTACTACCAACTTCCCGACTTTGACCACAAATACCGCAATTGGAACCACAGCGGCGATGGCTGGGTAGACATGGATGCCGCCATCATGCGTTCCAATGACACTTACTTTTACGACCTTGCCCACAAGTTGGGCATCGACCGCCTGCACGACTACCTGACGGAGTTCGGCCTTGGCCAGAAAGTCTCCCTGGACATGTTCGAAGAGTCCGCGGGCTTGATGCCATCCCAGGCTTGGAAGCGCGCCACACGGCGCCAACCCTGGTTCCCGGGCGAAACCGTGATCCTCGGCATTGGCCAGGGTTATATGCAAGTCACACCGCTGCAATTGGCCCAGGCCACGGCGTTGATCGCCAACAAGGGCGTGTGGAATCGACCGCACTTGGCCAAGACCATCAATGGCGAGCCGCCGGTGGACGAGAACCCGATGCCCAACGTCGTCCTCAAGGATCCGCGTGATTGGGAACAGGTGAACCACGGTATGCAACTGGTGATGCATGACCCACGCGGTATCGCCCGGGCCGCCGCACAAGGGGCGCAATATCGTATTGCCGGCAAGAGCGGTACCGCGCAAGTGGTTGCGATCAAGCAGGGTGAGCGCTACAACCGTGAGAAGACCCTGGAGCGCCACCGTGACAATGCGTTGTTCGTTGGCTTCGCCCCGGCCGAACACCCGAAAATCGTGATTTCGGTGATGATCGAAAACGGTGAGGCCGGTGGTCGCGTCGCGGGTCCGGTGGTTCGGCAAATCATGGATGCCTGGCTACTTGACCAGGCAGGTCACCTGAAGCCGCAATATGCGACGCCGGCTAAAGCGCCAGGTGACCCGCACGTCTAAGTCATGCCTTCCACTCGTCCCATTGCTCTATGCCTTCATGGGCAAGCCAGGGCACATCATGGGCCGTCCAGATGTGCGAGGTGGGCCTGACGCCTGGATCATCGTCCAACGTCGCCACCCGCACGATCACATGGGGCTGATGTCCACGCTCTGCTATCAGATGTGAGCCACAGCGCGAGCAGAAATGCCTGAGCTTGGCCGGCGACGATTCAAAGGACGCCAGCAGTTCCTCCCCCTGCGTCCAGCGAAAATGTTCGCGCATTACTCCAGCAGTGGCGACAAACGGGGCCGCGTGTATTTTGCGGCAGCTCGCGCAGTGGCAATGGCTGATGGGCATGTCCAGTTGATCCACCTGATAGCGAACACCTTTGCAGAAGCAACTTCCATTCAATGGGTTAGTCATAAACATATTGCCGGTTCAAGGACGGGGTCATCATGATTGCTTACAACCTGAGGTTGCGCATTGTTTGATGTCGCCTACTGTCAACGGAGGAGGTGACTTATGCACGTATTAGATCGCATCGAGCGAAAAGTTCTACTGAACGCTTCACGCAAACAGGTCTGGGAAGCGCTCACCAATGCCGAGCAATTCGGTAACTGGTTTGGTATCGCCCTCATGGGCAAAGCCTTTATGGCAGGGGAAACCATAGAGGCACCGATTACCTACCCAGGTTACGAACACGTGATCTGGAAAGCCAAAATCGAACGCATCCTGCCGCAGACGCTGTTCTCTTTCTGGTGGCACCCCTTTGCGGTGGAAGAGGGCGTCGACTACGACAAGGAAACCCCGACACTGGTGGAATTTACCATTGAGGATCGGGCGCCCGGCATTTTGCTACGGGTGGTTGAATCCGGTTTCGATACGGTGCCAGAGAAGCGTAGGCAAAAAGCCTTCAAGATGAACTCCCGTGGCTGGGACGAGCAAATGGGCAATATCGAAAACTATTTGAGCAAAGCCCGTCGGGCGTAAACCGGATAACGGGCATCATCACTGATGCCCGTCCTTGTCGTTCTCAGCTTCCATGAGTTGTGATGCAGGGCAACTGGCCTTGCGGCTAGAAGTCCACCGTCGCCGACAACTTGGCTACGCGAGGATCGCCCAGGCTCAAGAACCGACCGTTGATGCGCTGCTTTTGATAGACAAAATCACTCGATACGCGCAACGCATCGCCTCGGTAGTCCAGGCCGAGCGCAGACAGTTTCGAACGCTGGGTTTCCTCATCAATACCGGTAGTACCTTCGCGCTGGGACAGGTTTATCCGTGCACCAAAACGATTGTCTTCCAGCCGCTGGCCTATATCCAAATGCTCGCCTACGCGGCCATCGCCGCCGATCCCCGAGCCTCCCGGGGGCACGCCGTTGATAAACGCGTTGCGCCCCTTAAACACTTCCACGCGCTCCAGCGCGTCGGTAGAGATGATCTGACGCGGCAGGATGCCGTACAAACCATGGTAGGAAATATCATCGCCGTTCAGCGGCAGGCCACGGGTCATGAAGGTCTGCGCCTGGTTCGCATACCCCCGACGCCTTGCAACAAATTTGTCAGATTGCGGCCCGCGTGCGCGTTTACCTGCCGCGTTTGCGCGGATGCCGCGTAGAATCAACGCCTGAAAGCTATTCCTGAGGTGCGGTACGGTGGATTTACAGCAGGGTTTTGTCCTGACCCGGCATTGGCGCGACACCCCGACGGGCACAGAGGTCAGTTTCTGGCTGGCCACAGACCATGGCCCACGGTTTATCCGCCTACCCGTGCAGACCTCGGTGATGTTCATCCCCGAGACCCACCGTAAGCCGCTGGATTGGCTGCTCAAGGGCGAACGCGATATCGAATTGCGCCCGCTGCAACTCTGCGACTTCCATCACCGCCCGGTTTTGGGCCTGTACACCCGCCAGCACCGCCAGTTGATGGACGTGGAAAAACGCCTGCGCGCCGCCGGTGTCGACGTCTACGAAGCCGACGTACGCCCACCCGAACGCTACATGATGGAGCGTTTCATCACCGCGCCGGTGTGGTTCGGCGGTACACCCGATGCCAGTGGTGCCCTGTGCGACGCGCAGATGAAGCCCGCGCCCGACTACCGCCCGCCGCTCAAGCTGGTGTCTCTGGACATCGAGACCACCGCCCAGGGCGACCTCTATTCCATCGCCCTCGAAGGCTGCGGCGAACGCCAGGTGTACATGCTCGGCCCGCCCAACAAAACCGACGCGGTGGACTTCAAGCTCGACTACTGCGACACCCGCGCCCAATTGCTCGAATGCCTCAACCAATGGCTCGCCACCCATGACCCCGATGCAATCATCGGCTGGAATGTGGTGCAGTTCGACCTACGGGTCCTGCACGAACATGCCCAGCGCCTCAACGTGCCGCTGATGCTCGGTCGCGGCGATGAGCCCATGGCCTGGCGCGAGCACGGCAGCCGCAACCATTACTTCGCTGCAGCGGCGGGTCGCTTGATCATCGACGGTATCGAGGCCCTGCGTTCGGCCACCTGGAGCTTCGAATCCTTCAGCCTGGAAAACGTCGCGCAAACCCTGCTCGGCGAAGGCAAGGACATCTCCACGCCGTATCAGCGCATGGACGAAATCAACCGTATGTTCGCCGAGGACAAGCCTGCCCTGGCGCGCTACAACCTCAAGGACTGCGAGCTGGTCACGCGGATTTTCGCGAAAACCGAGCTGCTCAAGTTCTTGCTCGAACGTGCCAGCGTCACCGGGTTGCCAGCCGACCGCAACGGCGGCTCGGTGGCGGCGTTTACGCACCTGTACATGCCGCTGATGCACCGCCAGGGCTTCGTTGCGCCGAACCTGGGCGATAAACCGCCCCAGGCCAGTCCCGGCGGGTTTGTCATGGACTCGCGCCCCGGCCTCTACGAATCGGTGCTGGTACTCGATTACAAAAGTCTCTACCCGTCGATCATCCGCAGCTTCCTGATCGATCCGGTGGGTCTGATCGAAGGCCTCAAGCACCCCGACGACAGCGACTCTGTGGAAGGCTTTCGCGGCGCACGGTTTTCTCGCACCCGGCACTGCCTGCCCTCCATCGTCGCGCGCGTCTCCGAGGGCCGTGAAGAGGCCAAGCGTGAACACAACGCACCGCTTTCCCAGGCGCTGAAAATCATCATGAACGCCTTCTACGGCGTACTCGGTTCCAGCGGTTGCCGCTTCTTCGATACACGGCTGGCTTCCTCGATCACGATGCGCGGCCACCAAATCATGCGCCAAACCCGCGAGCTGGTTGAAGCCCAGGGTTATGAGGTGATCTACGGCGACACCGACTCCACCTTCGTGTGGCTCGGCAGCGCGCATTCCGAGGAAGACGCCAGCCGTATCGGCCAGGCGCTGGTCAAGCATGTCAACACGTGGTGGCGTGAGCACCTGCACAGCGCGTTCGGCCTGCAAAGCGCCTTGGAGCTGCAATACGAAACTCACTTCAGCCGCTTCCTGATGCCGACCATTCGCGGCGCGGAGGAGGGCAGCAAAAAACGCTACGCTGGCCTGGTCACCCGTGCCGACGGCAGCGAAGAGATGATCTACAAAGGCCTGGAGACCGTGCGCAGCGACTGGTCGCCCCTGGCCCGTCGGTTCCAGCAGGAACTCTACCAGCGCATCTTCCACCGCCAGCCCCATCAGGACTACATACGCGACTACGTGCGCCGCACCCTGAGCGGCGAATTCGATGAACTGCTGATCTACCGCAAGCGCCTGCGCCGCCAGCTGGACGACTACGAGCGTAACGTGCCGCCCCATGTGCGCGCTGCGCGGCTCGCCGATGAATACAACGACCGCCTGGGGCGCCCGCGCCAGTACCAGCGCGGCGGTTGGATCAGCTACGTGATCAGCGTCAACGGCCCCGAACCGCTGGAAGTCCGCCAGACGCCGATTGATTACGACCACTACGTCACCCGGCAATTGCAACCCGTCGCGGATGCCATCCTGCCGTTCGTGAATGACGATTTCAGCACCCTGGTCGGCGGGCAAATGGGCCTGTTCTAAAACGCTTGATTCACTCCGGTGAGAGCCTGCACTCTTGGCCTCTGATGATCACCAGACGGCGTAGCGCTCCATGACCCTGCTCACCCTGACCGGCACCGCGGTCGAACTCCAACCCCTGCAACGCGAACACGCGGCCGCCTTGCTTGATGCTGCTGCCGATGGCGAGCTGTGGAACCTCAAGGTCACCCACGTGCCGGGTCCGGACACCGTAGATCAATACATCGAAACCGCCCTGGCCGGGCGTGACGCGGGCACCATGATTCCGTTCACCCTCGTGCGTCGCGACACCGGCCTGGTGGTCGGCAGCACGCGGTTCTGGAAGGTCGACCGGGTCAACCGCAAGCTGGAGATCGGCCACACCTGGCTGGCGCAATCCACGCAAAACAGCGCCATCAACACCGAAGCCAAGCTTCTGCTGCTGACCTACGCGTTTGAAGTGCTGGACTGCGTGCGCGTGCAATTCACCACCGACGAACTCAATGAAAAATCCCGCGCTGCGATCCTGCGCCTGGGCGCCGTACAGGAAGGCATTGTGCGTCACGAACGCATCATGCGCGACGGGCGCAAGCGCAACTCGGTGCGTTTCAGCATCATCGATTCGGAATGGCCGCAGGTGAAGGCCAACTTGCTGGCGAAACTGCAACGATAGGAGGAAAGGCCCATGTACACGCTCTATGGCATCGACGAATCTGGCTCCTGCATGATCGAAATCGCGCTGCAGCGGTGCGCGGTGCCGTGGCGACGGGTGGACGCCGCCTCTTGGGCCGACGGCGAGGGTAGCGACGAGCTCGCCCGTATCAACCCGCTCAAACAGGTGCCCACCCTGGTCACTCCCGATGGCGAGGTGCTGACGGAAAGTGCCGCGATCCTGATCCATCTGGGCCTGGCGTTTCCCGACGCGTATCTGTTGAGCGGCGACCGCGCCCAGATCATTCGGGGCCTGGTGTACATCGCGGCCAATTGTTATTCGGCGATCGCATCGACTACCCGCAACGCTGGCTGGGCAATGCCGATGAAGCGCTGCAGGCGCAATTGGCGGCGGGCACGCGCCGTTATCTGCATCAGGCCTGGGTGGTGTTTGCCGAACAATTTGCCGGCCAGTTGTTCGCGCCCAACGGCGAGCCGAATGCGCTCGGTATCATGGCGGCGGCGGTGTCGCGTTGGGATCAGGCACGCGAAGCGTTGAGCGCCCTGGCGCCAGGCTTTGCCCAGACCTTGGCGCAGGTGGATGTCGACCCCATCGTGGCACCCGTGTTTGCTCGGCATTGGCCGGACTGGGAGGTCTCGTAATGTTTCCGCAATCAAAGGAAACAATGCTGGATGTCGCCTCCAAACCCTTGCGGAGCGGGCATCCTGGCCTACGCTTTCTTAAAGTGGCGTAGGAATCATCCTTGAATTTGACTGTCGCAGACATGAAACTCAAGAACCCTGCATGGAATTCAAAGGAGGTGCGCATGCTCATCCGGTCGCTGACCCTGGCTACCTTGATGGCTTTTACGGGGCCGCTGTTGGCTGCTGATGATATCAACCCGCTCAAGCAGGACCTGGGCAAAGCCCGGCCACTGGTGGTGGTGGAGCTTGATTCCGGCAACGACACACTGGCGACGCTCAAGAAACAACTGGACGAGCCTGCTACCAAGCAGTCCTTTGAAGAGCGCAGCATGGTGTTCTACACCGTGAAATTCGGCAGCATCGGTGCCGAAGGGGAGAAGTTCGCCAAGGACCCCAAGGACAACAAGAAGCTCACGCCACCTGAGACCAACGCGCTGATTCGCGCGCTCAAACTGGGTGCCGGCAGCGGCACCAAAGTGATCCTGGTGGGCAAGGATGGCGAGAAGAAAGTCGAGAAGACCGTGCCACCGGATACCCTCGATTTGAAAGAGTTTTTCAGCGCCATCGACCAGATGCCGATGGCTGAGAAAGAAACCGCCGCCGCACCGGAACCAGAACCCGCTGCACCGGCCCCGGCCAAGGGCGCCAAGCCTGCGAAACATGCCGGCAAGCCCGCTGCGCAACAACTGGATGACTGAACCCAATAGCCGGTAGGAGCACGCTCGCTCCTACCGTTATTTGGCCGCCTTGCGCAGCGGAAACGGAAAGTAGAAAAACCGCAGGAACGCCACCCGCTTGATCACTTCCCCGATCAACAACGGCACCACCACCGCCACGACAAAACCGATACACGCCGCGACAAACGCATGCAGCCCAAGACGCTCCATCAAATCAAACGTCTTGTGCTGGATCTCCCCATGGAAGATCAGCAGGACCAGGGTCGACTGGCCGATGTAGGTCATGGCACGGGTGATCAACGCCGAGGCCATCAGCACCCGCGCCAGCGCCCAGCACAGGTACACCCCAATCACCGCCAGCAGGCTGGTCCATAGCCAGTGGTCGTAGCGACGCTGCGCCAGGTCCATAGTGTCGTGGCTATAGATGAACACTGCCGCGAACAGCACCACCGAAACCAGCAAAGTCAGCAGTGACCCCGCATGGGTACGCAGCCAGTTCCGCAGCAGGTAGCCGTAGACGAAACACGCGCTGCTGATCAGGGTGATGTCCAGGCTGAACGGCAAGCCGGGCAGCACCCAGGTTTGCCCGCCGAGGGTCACCGGCAATTGCCAGAACCAGGGCAGCATCCAGATGCCGAGCAGCAGCGGTACCAGCATCACTGTGCAACTCACCGCCAGCGGCAGGCGCTGGATCAGCCGCAGTACCACCCAACTGAACAGGATCGCCACCCAGAAGTGCGGCAAAAACCACAGCGCCTGCCACGGGATGGTGTCCACCGAGGCGTACAGCACGCCGCCTATGTCCGGCAGCAGCGGTTGGCCGCGCAGTACATCACGCACGATCACATACACCAGCAGGGTGAAGAAAAACGGCTTGAGCAGGCCATCCGCCTTGCGCACCGCCATCTCGACAAACGGCTGCTCAGGCTTGAAAAACACCCCCGACAAAAAGAAGAACAACGGCAACACGAACGACGCCAGGATCGGGTACATCAAGTCCAGGGACGTGGCGACAAACCAGCTGTGGGCATACACGATCACCAGGATGCCGATGCCTTTGGCGATGTCCATTTGAATCCAGCGATTTTTCACCTGAGTGCTCCCGATCGATCATTCATGCCTTGCGCCACGGCTTGAGCCACAGCCCCATGCCGAGCAACACCACGGCGCCCGCCAGGGTGCTCAGCCCCAGTTGCAGCCACACGCCTTCAATGCGAAACAACGCCAGCGCAGCCAACCCCATCAGCAGCGCACTGAGCAGCCAGTGCCGGGCCCAGGGCAGGGCGCCGAGCAAGGCCTGGCGCTGCATCAGCAACAGCGCGGTGCAGATCACGCCGGCCAGGGCGGCCAAGGGGATGCCGGCCAGGCCGAACACAAAGGGCAGGGCGGCCAACAGCAGCACGTTGACCAGGCTGCCGAGCAACTCGCAGCGCAGCGGCTGGCGCGTATCGCCGGCGGCGTAGGCATAGCGCGCGAGCAAGGCGTTCCAGGCGCCGAACACCAACGGCACGGCAAACCAGGCCAGCAGCAGCGGCAACGGCGAATCCGCCGATTGCTTGGGCAGCAGCACTGCCACCAGGCTCGGGGCTGCCGCCACCAGGCCGACGCCGGCGGGCAGGGTCAGCACGCTGGCGGTTTCCAGGCCGCGCTTGAGCAGGGCCAGGCGCTCATCGCCCTGGCGGCGACTCATCATGCCCAGCAGCACCTGGTTGAGGCTCATCAGCGCAATCAGCGGCAGGTTCATCAGCTTGCGCGCCAGGTTGACCCAGGTCACCGCACCTTCGCCCAGCAGCGACGCCACCAGCCGTTCGATCAGCGCCAAGCCTTGGCTGGCGCCATTGCTCAACAACAGTGGGCCGATACGCTGGGCCAGCTCCCGCAAGGGCGCGACGGTCAGTTGCCAGCGCCATGGCCGCCAGCCTTGGCGCCACACCGAGGGCAACAGCGCCAGCGGCATCAACAGGCTGCCGGCCAGGCAGGCCAGGGCCAGCGAGTGCGGTTGGCTGGCGGTGCCCGCGAGGGCGAGGTAAGCCACCGGCGGCAGGTTGAACAGCAACGAGCCCAGCCCCGCGAGGACAAAACGTTCGCTGGCCTGCAAGGGAATGCTGAACAGTGCATGCAGCATCAAGCCCGGCACACACCAGGCGACGATCTGCAGGTTGCGGCTGGCCAATGCCGTGGCGGTGGCGGCCAACCCCGGGCCGAGCACTTGCACCAGCCACGGCGCCGACAGTGTCAGCAGCAGGCTGGTGACCAACGCGATCAGCAGCAACGTCGGGAACAACACCGCCAGCCAGTTCAGGCGCTCGTCGTCCTTGCGCTGCAGGTACAGCGGCAGTGCGGCGGCGCTCAGCACACCGCCAGCCAATGACATGCGCAGCGCTTCCGGCAAAAACAGCGCGATCAGGAAGGCGTCACTGCGCTCTCCGGCGCCCCAGGCCGCCACCAGCAACCATTCGCGAGCAAACCCCAGGCACAGGCCCAACAGGGTCGCCAGGGTCAGCCAGGCGGCAGAGCCGAGCATCAGGGACGTGCCTCATCAAGCAAGGGTTTGCGGTAGGCCACGGACTTCACCTGCGGCAGCCGCGCCGGAAACAACCGCCGCGCCTCCAGCACATTGATGCCCACCATCAGCCAGAACAACGCCACCATCACCACCGCAAAGCTGAAGTAGTGGTCGAACAGGCCGCTGACCAGCGCCGACAGAATCCCGCCGGTGGTGCCCAGCCACAGGGCATTGTCCTTGGTCAGGCGGATGGGGCCTTTTTCCGGGCGCGCTTCACGCCACCAGCGCACGGTCACCGCCACAAAGAACAGCATGCCGACCATGCCGGTCTTGTAGATGAAGTTCAGCCACAGGTTGGAGATACCCAGCAGGTGGGTGCCCGGCACCGGTGGGTCAACCTTGAAACCGATGCCAAACGGATAAGACACCACGGCCTGCGGAAACATGCGGTACTCGTCGAACCGCACTTCGGTACTGGCGTTGTCCGACGAGAAAATCGTCGCCAGGCGTTCCTGCAACGGTGGGTAGGCAATCACCAGCGCCACGGTCAACGCTGCGCCGATCATCAACAGGCGCCCGGTGTAGGGCACGCGGCGCGTGGCCATCCACAGCAGCACCAACGCCAGGCTGACCATCGCGCCGCGGCTGCTGGCCAGCAGCAACGCCGCCGCGCCCAGGCAGGCGACGCCCAGGCCCAGCGCGCGTTTCCAGCCTTGCTCGGTCACGCCGAAGCAGAAAGCCAGGGGCAGCAGCAATGCCATGATCCCGCCGATGGCATTCGGGTGCATCCACGGCGAGCCCATGCGCGAAGACATGGCCTCCAGGCCGAATTTCAACATGTCGAAGTTGCCGTAGTTGAACAGCGCCAGAATCGGCGCAATGCCGGCCCCGGAGCGTGTGCGCACGAACACCGCAATCGACAGCGCCAGCATCGCCAGGCTACCCAGCAACAGGGCGATCACCACGAATTCGCGCTGCTTGCGGTCCACCAGCAATTTGGCGCAGAGGAACACCGCCGACAGGCTCAGCAGCCAGCGTAGCCAGTTGGCCACGCCGCTGGTGTCGGCGTGGATGGTGACCTGGCCGACGAGGAACGGGAACACGCTGAACAGCATCAGCCACAACAGCATCTGGTCGGTGGGGCGACGGGTGAGGCTGGGCGTGTCGGGCAGGCGCGCCAGGAAGTTGTGCCACAGCACCGCGCCCCAGGTCAGGGCCAGGATCGCCTCGCTCACGGTACTGCGAATTCCCAGGTTGATGGTCGAGTACGGCATGAACGTGGCGATCATGGCGAACAACAATAGCCCCCACAACGGGAAGCGCAGGATGGTCACCGCCCCCGCCAGGCCGATCACGGCGAGGAACGCCTTGGCCGGCGACAGCAACAGGGCGAGGGCGCCGAACAGCAGGCCGAAGAGGATCGCGACGAGGCTTGCCAGGTTCACTCTCACTTGAGTTCCTCGATCAGTTCGGCCAGGCGCCGGCGATAAGCGTGATGATTAAAGCGTTGCGCCCACAGCCGCCGTTGCTCGGCGGACCCTTCATCCGGGTGCATGCCCAGGCTGAGCATCAATTGCACCAGCGTCGGGCCATCGGTGGGGGAAAAGCGCGGTGCCGACGGCGGGGTGATTTCATCCAGTGACGTGCCGCTGGCCACCGCCACCGGCGTGCCGACGCTCAGGGCCTCGATCACCGGCAGGCCGAAGCCTTCGGCATAGGACGGCTGCCACAGGCGTGACGCCTGGCGGTACAGCGTATGCAGCTCGGCGTCCGACACGCCACTCAGCGCGCGAATCCCCGGCAATGTGCGCTGGGCTTCGGGCAAATGATCAAGGCTGCCCACCAGCACCAACTCCGGCACGCTGGGGGATTGGCGCCGCGCCTGCTGCCAGGCGTCCACCAGGAACGGCACGTTCTTGCGCAGCTCGCGGGTGCCCACCAGCAGCCAGTAGCGCTGCGGCAGTTGACGTGCGGACAGGTCTGCCGCCCGTTCGGCAAAGCCGTCGACTTGGTTGGGCAACACGCGAATCTTGCCCGCCGCCTTGGGAAACAGCCGCGCGGTTTCATCGGCGCTGTACTGCGACGGGGTCCACACACGGTCGGCGCTGTGCACTGCGTAGGCAATCGACAGGCGATCGCTGGTCTTGTAGATCAGCGCCTTCAAGCGGTTGGCGTGGTAGTTGTTCAGGGTGATCTGGAACAGGTCATGCAGCAGCACCACGGTGCGCAATCCCGTCGGCTTGGGTGGCAGCGGCAGGCCCATATTGAAGGTGCTGATGTACAGGTCGATGTGCTGCTCACGCAAAGCGCGTGGCAGGAAGCCGGCCTCGAAACGCAGGCGATGGTGCGGCTGGTGCATGGCGGTCTTGGCACAGCCCCACGCCGGGCAATGGGCCTGCAAGCGGGTCTCATCGTCCAGCGGCGCCACGGTAAACCGCTCAAGCTCGATGCCCGGCAAGGCGTGCAGAGCGCTTTCCAGTGCGTACACCTGGCGGCTGATGCCCGATTGCGGCGAGGTGCCGACGGTGCGGTAATCCAGGCCTACACGCATGCGGCTTCCCTCTGGCTCAGCGGCACGAGGGTGGCGTACACCTGCTCCAGTTGGCTGGCGGCGACGCTCCAGTCATGGGCGCGGCGCACATAGGCGCGGCCGGCCTCGCCCATGGGCGCAGCGGCTTCCGGACATTGCAGCAGGCGTACCACGGCATCGGCCAAGTCGTCGGCGCTTTGCCCGCCGAGGTAGTCCAGGCCTTCCACCAGGTCCAGCCCCGACACGCCTTGTTCGGTGCTGGCCAGCGGCAGGCCGGCGGCCAGGGCTTCGAGCACCTTGAGCTTGGAGCCGCCGCCATGGCGCAACGGCGCCAGGAACACTGAACAGCTCGATTGCAGGTCGAGCAGGTTGGGTACGAAGCCTTGCCACTCGATACGCGGGTCTTTCCAACGCTCGCGCCAGCTGCCGGGCATGCCGAAGCCGCACACGCTCATGCGCGCCTCCGCACAGCGCGCCCAGACCTTCGGCAGGATTTCATCCAGGGCCCATTCGATGGCGTCGACGTTCGGCGCGTATTCATAGTTGCCGAGGAACAGCACGCGGCGTGTCGACGGGTCGGGATGGGCCGCAGCGAAGTGATCGCAGTCCACGCCATTGATCACCACCGGCACGGGTTTGCCGGCGATCTTTTCCAGGATGTGCGCATCGCCTTGAGTGACCGCCACCACCTGCGTGGCCTGGCGCATCACCCGGCGTTCCCAGCGGGTATAGCGCCATTGGTCGTAGCGAATGAACGGCAGCGACCAACGCGGCAAACGGTCATAGGTGGCCGCGCCCAGGGCCGACTCCACATTGTGTTCGGTCAGCACAAATGGCTGGGATTTACGCGCCAGCGCATCTTCGTAAGGCTGGAAACTGTAGCTGTGCTCGATCTGCACCACGTCCCAATGTTCACCCAACAACCCCGTGAAGGTGTCCTGCAATCCAGCCGACAGGCCATTCACACTGGCCAGCAGCGGGTAGGGGGCAAACAGCCCTGCCACCAGGGTCTTGAGGCTGCGCAAGGGGCGGCGCGGCAGGATGATCAACTGTTCGACAAACGCCTCCAGCACCTGGCGGTCGGCGAGGGATACCGGGTGCTTGTCATGCAGCAGCAGGGTGATCCGATGCCCGCGCGCGGCCAGGCTGCGCAGCAGGTGGAACTGGCGCGTCTTGCCGCCGCTGGTGGCGGGCCAGGGCGAGTAGGGCAGGATCCATAAAATGCGCATGGCGGGCCTCAGTCCCATAACAGGATTTGCAAGTTCGTTTTGACCGGCACGGTCAGGCCGTCGGTACCGGTTACCGGGGTTTGCGTACCGCGCAGCGGGTCATACAGCGTGGCGCTGGCCAGGTTGGGCAAGTGTGCGTTGCCGCCCTCGGCCGACCAGAAGAACCATAACTTGCGCCCGTCGGCGCGGGTCCAGCCGATGCTGAACAGGCCGTCGGGCAATTGGTCGGCGCTGGGCGGGTCGCCGGGAATGAGCGTCGGACCGCTGACCTCGAGGAAATTTTTCAGCGCGGTGTAGACCGGCTTGGGATTGGCGTCGATGTCGAGCAAGCCGTAAGACTGGTCCCGCACACTGGCGCGCTGGTCCAGGTCGCTGAGGGTGAACAGGAAGACCCTGTCGTAATCCAGTGCACTCATCAGCGCCAGGCGGCGCACCACGTAATCGGCCTGGGCCTGTGGGGTGATGATGTCCTGGGCGTCTTTGGGACCGGTGTAGGTCGACCAGCCCCACTCGGTGCTCCACAGGGTCTGCACGCCGCCGTTGCGCAGGGCCTGGTTGAGCGCGGTGGCCCTGGCGATAAAGTCCAGGTTGGCCGGGTCGTTGCCTTCGGGCAATTGGGTATAGGGGTGGTACGAGACGATGGTATTCAGGCTGGCCACGCCCAGGGCGCCGAGGGCATCGAACATGCTCTGGCCGTTGGGCATTTCGCTGAAGAACGCCATGCCGGCGGCTACCACCGGTTTGCTCGGGCTCATGGCGCGCAACGCGGCGGCGCTGGCAGTCAGCAACGCGGCGTAGCCGGCCGGGTCGGCCACCGGGCGCCAGAAGCCCAGCAGGTTCGGTTCGTTCCACACCTGCCAGGCGTCGACACTGGGGTAGCGCTGGGCCAACAGCGCCATGCGGTTGGCGAACACGTTCGGGTCTTTCGGCGGGTACTGGTCCTGATAGGGCGCACCCACCGGCGCCGTGGTGGCGAACGGGGCCGACCCGACCAGGTAGAACACCGACTTGAGCTGGTTGTCCTGCAGTTTGCCCACCAACTGATCCAGCGTCGCCACCTGGTACTGCCCTTCGACCGGCTCCAGTTGGTCCCAATGCAAATCCAGGCGTACCCACTCCAGGCCCAGCGCCTTGAGACGGTCGATCTGCTTTTGATAGCGCTCTGGGGCGAACCACAGGAACTGCGCGTTCACCCCGAGGAAATCCTTCCACGCCAGGGTTTTGTTGCCCTTGAGCACATGGCTTTCGGCATCGGCCTGGCGCCCCCACAAAAACGCGCTCAGGCCCAGGGCGGCGACCACCACCAGGGTAGCGACGTAGGTGCGTTTACGTGGCATGGCGGCTGTCCTCGATGACGTGTTCAAACAGCGCCTTGAACGTCTGCGCGGTCAACGGCCACAAGCGCTCGCGGCCGATTTCGCCGGCGCGTTCGGCCCAGTCCCTGGCCAGCAGCGGCGTGCGTGCCAGGCGCAGCAGTTGCGCGCTGAGCGCGTCAACATCGCCTTCGGGGTAGATGGCGCCATTGCCGCTGGCGACTTCCTCGGCAAACGCGCGAGCGTCGGACGTGATCGCGCCGCGCCCGCACGCGGCGGCCCAGGACAGCGCGCCACTGGTGCCGCGCTGGCGCCCGAGCAGGCCGAGTTTTTTCGATTCGCGATAGGGCAGCACCATCACATGGTGGGCCTGGATGGTCTGGGCAATCTCTTCAGCCGGCAGGTTCAGCCGCCAGTCGATGGCATCCGTCAGCCCGAGCTCGGCGATTTGCTTGTTCAACTGTTCCAGGTAATTACCGCCTGCGCCGAACGCCATTTCGGCGGCGGTGCCACCGGCCAGCGTCAGGCGCACACGCTCACGCAATTGGGGGGCTTGCTTGAAAACAGCGGCCAGGGCCTGCAACAGGTCTTCAATGCCTTTGCCCCGGTAGATAAAACCGAAGTACAGCAGGTGCAGCGTATCCATGGGCGGTAACGGCGCCGACGGAATCGCCAGGTTGGCATGGTGGATCACTGCCACTTTACCCGCCGGCAGTTGCATGCGTTGGCCCAGGCACTCGGCGCCCAGGCGGGTGAGGGTGATCAAGCGCGTCACACCGGCGGCGACCTGGCGCTCTTCACGCAAGGTCAGCGGATCGGCCAGCACCACCGCCGCCTGTGGCATTGGGCTGGGCAAGCGCTCCAGCAGGTTCAGCGGGAATGGCAACCGCTCGCGGCGCCAGACGATGCGTTCCGGATCATGCACCGTGGCGGTCAAGGGCAGTGCCGGGTAGGCCCTGCGCAACTCGCGCAGGGTCAGGAATTCCCCCAGCCGTCCGCCGCCCAGCTCGGCGTGGACGAGGTCTACGCTGTGCCAGTCGAACCCGCCGATGGCCTGTTTGATCGCCTGGTTATTGCCTGCCACACCGGCCAACGGCGTCAGCACCGTCACGCCGAGTTGTTCCAGGGCCGTGCGGAAATGGTTCGCGTAGTCGGCGATGCCGTTTTTCTCCGGCGGCAAAGGGGCGAGCAAGGCGATACGCATCAAAACGCCCCCCGGTACTTGGCGATGGTTTTAAGCACCTTGGCCGGCACCTCGAACTTGCGTCGGTTGATGATGATGCCATCCACTTTGCCGAACGCCGTGTTGAGGATCGACAGCGCGTGTTCAACCACCGGCACCGTGCTTTTGCGGGCTTCCACCACCAGGGCGATCAGATCGGCACGACGCAGGTTGATAAACGCATCGCGGTTATCCAGCAGCGCCGAGGCGTCCAGCAGCACCACTTCGCCCGGCGCTGCGGGTGCGACCCCGCCGACGCGCACCGTGATGCCGTTTTCCTGCAGCAACTGGCGCAGTTGTTCCACCACGAAGGTCACGCCCTCACCATGGCGCGCCGAGGTCAGGCCAAGGGTCAGGCCCTGTTCGGCGATGCGGTCCAACTGCAGCAAACCGTACAGGCGGTAGATGCTCGCGTTGAATGCGTTGGTGCCCTGGGCGGTGCTGGTGTCCAGCTCCGGCAGGGTGGTCCACAGCGGCAAGCCGAACTTGCGTTCTGCCAGGCCGCCGTCGTGGATGCGCTGGTCGAGCAGGTAGCACAAGTAGATCACCAGCAGGCCGACAACGAGCGCAAACGGGAGCGCCAGCACCAGCATCACCAGGGTTTTCGGGAAGATGCGGCCGGGGTTCAGGGTGGCTTCTTCGATCACCGCGATGTTGCTGATCTGGCTGTTATCCAGTTCACGGTCGATGCGCGATTTTTCCAGGTTGTCCACGTACAGCGCGTAGTTGCGTTCGGTGGCGCTCAACTCGCGGGCAAGGCGGGTCAGCTCCGGTTCAATCTCCAGGGCCTGCTTGCGCTGGGCTTCCAGGTTGGCCAGTTGTTTTTGCTGTTGAGTCAGTTGGGTACGTAGCGCCAGGTTGTTGCTCGACTCATCCAGCAGCACCCGCTGCAAGTGGATTTCGAGGGTGTTGGGGGCACGGTTTTCCGAGCTTTGCACGGTGTTGCTTTCATTGGCGACCTGGGCCTGCATCGCGCGGATCGATGCGTCCAGGGCTTTGACTGGCGGCGCGTTGTCCGTGTAGGTGCGCATCATGTCGGCCTTTTCCAGCAGCTTCTGGTTCAGCAGGCGACGCAGATCCTGCTGCTGCGGGTTCAGTGCGATCTGGCGCACCGTGGTCACTTCCTTGGGCTGGCTCTTGAGCTGGGTGCGGGTGCTCTGGATGGCACTGTCGGAGGAAGCGATCAGGCGCGTGGTATTGAACGTTTCGCCACGCAGCACGTTGATGCGCTCGGACAAGTCTTCCAGGCGATCAGTGATGCTCGCCGCGCCGATCTGGTTCAGGTGCGTGAGGATCTGCTCTTTATAACTCTTGATTTCAGTAGCGCTGTTCGATACCTGCCCTTCATAGAAGGCATACAGGCTTTTGCGGCCCAGGGCTTGAGTCCGTTCGTTGATATAGGTTTCAACCCAGTCCTTGACCACCGCCTGGGCAATCTTCGGGTCGCCCCACGTGAAGCTGATGTCCATCACCGTGGAGCCGGCGGCGTGGCTCACCTCGAAGCTCTTCTCCAGGCCCGCTGCCAGGCGTTCGACCGGCGTGGTTTTTTCAATCACGCCGAGGGTTTCCAGCACCGCGCGAATGCCTTCGAACACCGCGCCGACGCCACTCTTCACATAAAACTTGGTGCGCTTCCAGAAGCCTTCCGGCGGCGGTGCGTTGTTGATCACTTCCAGGTAGTGCTCCGCCACCGCGCGTACAATCGGGCGCCCGGTCAGCAGGCGCTCTTCATCGACAATCGGGTCGCGCTGGGTGCTGGGCATCACCAGCGCCTGGCGGTTGCCGATCTCGATGGGCAGCGTCGAATCACGCCCCGGCTTGACCAGCAGGCGCGCGGTAGATTCGTACTTGGCAGGCAGCAAAAAGGCCCCCAGCAGCATGATCACCAGCGCAGCAATAGCGGCCAGTTTGAATTCGTGCCGGAAGATAAAAAACAGGCGTAGCAGATCACGAAAAGAACGGATCTCGATCATGGGATGTCGCTCCTTTAGTTACTGCCGCCGCTGGTGCGCGTGTAGTTGTAGCCGACCCCGATGGACTTGGTGAACGGGATCAGTTGGTTCATGTAGGTATCCACGCCCTGGATGCGCTCGCCCACGTTGGATTTGGGCACGAACACCACATCGCCGCGTTGCAGGTGCACCGGTTTGCGTCCGTTGGCGCCGGTCTTGAGGAGCTGGCTGAAGTCGAGGAAGTAGGCACGATAGGCGCCCTGGGCATCTTCGCGCAGCAGCGCGACCATGCTTGCATTGCCCGCCGGGCTGACCCCTCCGGCGCCGAGAATCGCCTGTTCCAGGGTGTTGGCCGTGGCAATCTGCACCGCCGTCGGGTTATTCACCGCGCCGCCGACGATCACCGAGTTGCCCGGCGCCTGGTTGATGTTCACCGTCACCCGGGGTTCGCGGTAGGTCGCCGCGAGCGCGTGGGTCAACTGGGTGGCCAGCTCCGATGGCTGGCGCCCGGCAACCGGGATCGGTCCCAGGAACGGGTAGTTGATCTTGCCGTCGGTCTGCACCGTGTACAGCGTCAGCTCGTAGATCGTGCTGACGTTGAACGCCGACAGTGTCGGCATCTCGCCGGCATCGCGGACGATGCGCAACTGGTCGCCGATACGGATGCGTTCCACAGCAGGAGGCAGCTGGGCCAATTGGTCGAGGGCGCGCTTGCCGTCCTCGACGGTGTTGCTGTCCGGCGGCTCGATGCGCGCCGGGGTATTGCAGGCGGCCAGGGCCAGCATGGCCAGGACGAGCACGCTTCGCTGCATCAAGGGGGGCTTCCTGTGGGTCATGCTGCTCACCTCCAATAACCGGGAAACATGCTGATGCGCCGCTTGAGGGCCAGGGGCAGGCGGCGCTCAAGATGGCCCAGGCGGTAGCCGAGCCATTTGAACGCACTGCGCACCAGCACTTCGGGCACGCGGTGCAAGGCGCCGGCTTTGCGCAGGGCCGTGAGTTCGGCCAGCACATAGCGTTTGCCTTCGCCCCCCGCGTCGCCAAAGGCCTGCTTGATCCACGGCTCGCGGCCGTAGAACACGCCAATGTCGAAGTAGCGGTGAAACTCGTCCATGAGTTTGTAATCGTGGGAGTGGTGTACCCGCGCGGTGGCGGCGTAGCGCACCTTGTAGCCCTCGAGCAGCATGCGTGCGGCCACAAAGGCGTCTTCGCTGCCGATCACGTCGGCAGGGAAACCACCCACTGCTTGCAACACGCTGCGCCGGTACACGGAAAACGAGTCGGAGCTGAAGCAGGTCTTGATCCCAAGCTCCGGTGCATCGGCCAGGCTTTTGCTGCGGCTGTGTTCCGGGTAGTTGAAGTACCGCGATTGCGCGCCCAGCACACCCGCGTCGGGGTGGGGCAATTGCCGTCCGTAGGCGACGCCGTTGAGTGGGTCCTGCTGCAATTCAGCGAGCAGGTTGGCAAAGGTCTCGGGGGTTGCCGGGATGGCGTCCTGGGTCATCACGATCAGCGCGTCGCCGCCCACCTGTTCGCTGGCCCAGCGCCGAGTGCCGCCGTGGTTGAAGTCATGGGCATCGATCACCTCGACCCGCGCACCGAACGCGCGAAAGCGCGCCACGGTGTCATCGCTGGAGGCGCTGTCCACCACCAGCATCTCGTCAGGTTGCAGGGTTTGCATCTTCAGCGCCGGCAGCAGGCGTGCCAGGTGGCTGGAGGCGTTACGGGTGGGGATGATCAGTGAAGTGCGCATGTCATTTTTTCACCTCGGCAGGCGCGCGGCCGTAGATGTCGTCGAAGCGCACGATGTCGTCTTCGCCCAGGTACTCGCCGCTCTGCACTTCGATCATCACCAGGTCGATGATGCCGGGGTTGGTCAGCCGGTGTTTGTGCCCGGCCGGAATGTAGGTGGACTCGTTGGCGTTGATCAGGAACTCGCGGTCGCCATTGGTGATCTGTGCCGCGCCGCTGACCACCACCCAGTGTTCGCTGCGGTGGTGGTGCATCTGCAACGACAGCGAGGCCAGGGGCTTGACCACGATGCGCTTGATCTTGAAGCGGGTGCTTTCCTCCAGCACGGTGTAGGTGCCCCACGGCCGCGTGACGGTGCGGTGCAGGCTGTACGCCGGATGGTTCTGGCGCTTGAGTTCGGCGACGATGTAGCGCACATCCTGGCTGCGGTGGGCGTCGGCGATCAGCAGCGCGTCGGGGGTGTCGACGATGATCAGGTCGCGCACCCCCACAGCGCCCAGCACGCGCTTGGGTGAGTCGATGTAGCAGTTGTGCACGTCATGCAAAATCGCTTCGCCGTTGACCTGGTTACCATGGGCGTCGCTGGGGGTGAGCTGGCGCAGCGCTTCCCAGGAACCGATGTCGCTCCAGCCAATGTCGCAAGGCACCACGGCCACTTGTCTGGACTTTTCCATCAGCGCCACGTCGATGGAAATATCCGGCGCGCTGCCGAACGCATCCGCATCCAGTTCACGTTGGCGCGACGTTGTGTTTTGCAGGCTCTGGCTGTGTTCCAGCGCAGCGCGCGCGGCTTCCAGCACGTCGGGTGCATGGGCGGCCAGTTCGTCCACCAGGGTGCTGGCCTTGAAGCAGAACATGCCGGCGTTCCACAGGTGTTTGCCGCCGTCCAGGTAGGCCTGGGCGGTGACCAGGTCGGGTTTCTCGACGAAGCGTTTGACCCGGTAGCCATGGCTCAGCGGCTCGCCTTGTTCGATATAGCCAAAACCGGTTTCCGGGTGGTCGGGCTGGATGCCGAACGTCACCAGGTAGCCGGCTTCGGCCAAGTCGCGGGCCTGGGTCACGGCCTCGGCGAACGCGACTTCATTGAGGATCAGATGGTCGGCGGGCATCACCAGCAACTGCGCGTCGCCGCCGAAATGCTCCTGCACATGCAGGGCCGCCACGGCGATGGCAGCCGCCGTGTTGCGCCCGAACGGTTCCAGCAGCAGGTCCAGGGGCAGGCGGGATTTGTTCACCCCGCGGTAGTCGTCGAGGGTACGAAACAACAGATCGCGGTTGGTCACCGTGAGCACGCTTTCCACGCCGGGCAGTTTGGCGGCGCGCAGGAAGGTTTTTTGCAGCAGGCTCTGGCCATCGCGCATGCGCATGAAGGGCTTGGGCATGTTTTGCCGGGACACCGGCCACAGTCGGGTGCCCGAACCACCGGAAACAATGCAGGGAATTAATCCGTTGAGGGTATTCATCAATAGACTTCCTTGGTGGAAAGGACGGCCGGGACCGTCATGAAAACGATGTACAGGTCAAACCACACCGACCACTTGGAGATGTACTCCAGGTCGTACTCGACACGTTTCTGGATCTTGAACAGGGTGTCGGTCTCACCCCGGTAACCGTTGATCTGCGCCCAGCCGGTAATCCCCGGCTTCACGCGGTGGCGCGAACTGTACTCGCTCACCGCCACTTCGAAGGGGATACCGGCGGCTTTGGTCGCCGTGGCATGGGGGCGCGGGCCGACCATGGACATGTTGCCCAGCAGCACGTTGAGCAACTGTGGCAGCTCGTCGATGCTGGTCTTGCGGATGATGCGCCCCACCCGGGTGATGCGCGGATCTGCGCGAGTGGTCTGGCGCTCGGCCGTGAAGTCGCTCTGGTCGGTGTACATCGAGCGGAACTTGAACACGCGGATTTCGTTGTCGTTGTAGCCAAAGCGGTTCTGGCGAAACAGTATCGGCCCTTTGGAGTCGAGCTTGATCGCAAGCGCCGTCGCGACCATCACCGGGGCCAGTGCCACCAGCGCGAGGCTGGCCAGCAGCAAATCCTCCAGGCGCTTGATTACCGGCGACCAGCCACGCAACGGCAATTGCGAGGTGTTGAACATCAGGATGCCGCCCACGTCGGTGATGCGGCTATGGCCGTAGCGCAGGGCGGCCATGTCGGGCACCAGCATCACGCTCACCGACATTTGCCGCAGGCGATTGACCAGCCCGTGGATGCGCTGCTCGGCGGCCCAGGGCAGGCAGATCATCACTTGGTTGACCTGCTCGGCGCGGATGAGTTTTTCCAGGTCGCGGGTGTTGCCCAGCAAGGGCAGGTTGCTCAATTCCTTGGGGATCCGCTCGGTGCGATCGTCGATGAAGCCGATCAGGCCGGAGCGGATGTCACCGTTGCGTTGCAGGTGGTCGGCGACGTGCGTCGCGGTGTCGGTAAAGCCCAGGATCACCGTGCGTTGCAGGTATTTACCGGCGCGCATCAACTTGCGGTACAGGCGCAGCATCAGCAGGCGTTCAAGGCAGAACAAGCCCAGGCTGGCGACATACCAGGCCACCAGGTTGCGCGGGGTCAATTGCGGGAAAAACTGCAGGATCTGGTACATGAACAACAGGATGCAAAACGCCGCCGACCAGGCCTTGATCTTGGTTTTCAGGCGCAACCGGTTGCTGAACAGTTCTTCGGAATAGATGCCCAGGGCCTGGAACAGAATGATCGTCAGCACCGCGAAAAATACCAGCAGGCCGAGGAAATGACCGCGCAGCTCAGGGGCCATCGGGTCGATGAACATCACCAGGACCAGTGGGGGTAAAATGGCACTCAGGCCATGTATGAACTTGACGAAAACAACAAAGAATTCAACAAAACCGGCGCGCGTTAAAAACAGGCTGTCGACGGACGACTTTTCTCGCATAAGACATCCCTCATTGCACTCCAGAGGCAGTTGTACGGTGAGTGGTTCAATAAAGCAGCGGCGGCTTTAAAGGGCACTTCGAACTGCGGAAACTCTGGGTAATACGCAACTATCAATCCAAATGCATAATCCAGAATTGGCTATTCATTTGAATGGTCTTGCGGGGGTGGCGACTAAAGGCGTGTTCCCTTTATGTGTTAGTCAATTAATTGACCGTGCTGCGGAGCAGGCATTCCAGACAGGTTTATCAGTGATATTAGCGGCATTTTATTGACATTCCTTGTCGAGGCATTCGGTGAAGGGGGTGTGTTTTTGAGTGTAGAAATAAATGTGGGATTTTTCCTGTTTAATGGAAAAACCTTTTCGGAAGTCAGTAGGAAAGGGGCACAAGGAGAGGCTGGCAGGGCGCACTAAGTGCCCTGCCAGCGGGACTTTCGCGGGATTAGAAGTTGCCTTTCAAACTCACCGTAAAATTACGCGGCTCGCCATAAAAGTTGCCCCAGGAGGCTGTGCCGACAGTGTTGTAGTAGGTTTTGTCAAACAGGTTGTTGCCATTGAGCGCCACGGTCCAGGTGTCATCCACGCGGTAGGCCAGGCGTGCATTCCAAGTCGCGTAACCGGCCTGTTCGAGCTTGATGGTCTGCACGCGATAATTGCTGCTCTGGGCATTGACCCCGGCGCCCACGCTCCATTTCGACAGTGCGCCGTCGAGTGGGTAGTCGCCCCACATGCGCAGCATGTGTCGAGGTACGTAGGTGTTGGACGTGCCGCCCTCCAAGGCGCTGTCGATGTTCTTCAGTGACTCGGTCTGGGTGTACGTGTAGCCGCCGAACAGTTGCAGGCGCTCGAGGACTTCACCGCTGATTTCCACCTCCACGCCCTGGGCGCGCACCTTGCCGGTGTCGGTGTAGCAATAGCCGTCGGCGGAGGTCGGGCACTGTGCGATGTAGTCGGATTCGGCCGCGTTTTTCTCGATGGCGCGGAACAGAGCCAGGGAACTGTTGAGGCGCCCGTCGAACCATTCGCCCTTGATACCCAGCTCGTAGTTGTCGCCGATCTTGGGCTTGAGCGCGGCGCCGTCGACGGTGGCGTAGGAGCTTTGCGGCTGGAAAATATCCGCGTAGCTGGCGTACACCGACAGGTGCTCGTTGAGGTCGTAGATCAGCGCGGCAAACGGTGTCACTTCACCGGTTTCCCGGGTGCGAGCGTCCTGCAAGGCCCATTCGCCCCACGCCAGGTTGTTGGACTGGCGACGGTTCTCGTACCAGCTTACGCGGCTGCCCACGATAAACATCAACGGCTCGGCCAGGCGCAGGCGCAGGGTGGTGTAGGCGCCATACTGGGTGGCGGTTTCTTTGACCGTGCCGCCGCGATACATATTTGGCCAGAAGGTGCTGTTGGCCGGTTCCGGGAAGTGGTGGTCGGGTTGGTAGATGCCCTGGCGTTTGGGCAGGTTCTGGATCGCGTACACATCGTCCTGGGTACCACGGCTGCCATTCGCACCGAGGATCAGTTCGTGTTCCAGGCCGAAGGCTTCGAACTTGCCGTCTACATAGGCATCGAGGCCGAAGTCCTTGTGGTCGTAGTCCATCAATGCCGCGTAGGAGTTGGCCGTAGGCGTTGGGTTGTCGTAGGCGATGGTGCCTTCGCTGGCGGCGTATTTGGTGTCTTGCAGGTTGCGGCTGTGCACCGCTGCGACCTTGAGTTTCCAGTCATCGTTGAAGTGGTGGGTGAGGTCGGCGAAGAAGGTCGTGCGCCGGCTTTGCCAGTCGTTCCAGGACTGACCCAGGCAGGTGGAACGGCTGAGGTTGGCGCTTTTGCCGTCGGCGTAGCGCGGCAGGCCGCCCCAGCATGGGCTGGCGTCGACGTCTTCATAGCTGGCGCCGAAACCCAGGGTGGTATCGGCGCTGAGATCGACATCCAGGGCACCGTAGAACGCCTGGTCCTGGCGCTTGGAAATGTCCATGTAGGAACCGCGATTCTGTTGGCTGATCGCCGCGCGGCCGCGCACCGTACCGCTGTCATTCAGCGGGCCGCCGGTGTCGACGTCGGCGCGGTAGTTGTCCCAGGTGCCGGCGGACAGCGACAGGCTGGTGGTGGGCTTGGCCTGGGGCCGCTTGCGCACGAAGTTCACCGCACCGCTGGCTGTGCCGGCGCCCTTGAGCATGCCGGCGGCTCCCTTGAGCACTTCCACGCGGTCGTAGATCGCCATGTTTGCGCTGAAGCTGTCGGCCTGGACGTAGTCCTTGCCCATGTCCAGGGGCACGCCGTCGTACTGGTACTGGCCGAGCATCTTGAAGCCACGGGAATAGAAATACTTGCCGCCCATGGGCGATTCGTAGGTGGTGATCCCGGGGGTGCGTTCCATTACGTCATCGATGGTGGTGAGGTTTTGGTCATCCATCAATTGGCGAGTTAACACGCTTACCGATTGCGGCGTTTCCCGCAGGCTGTGTTCGCCTTTGCCGATGGTCACCGCACCCGTGGTGTAGGAACCGGTGCCATCGGTGGTGGCGCCCAACCGCTCACCGGTGACCGTGGTGGCGCCCAGGTTCAGCGCGCCGCTGTCGGCCACTTGCGGCAACAGCAGCCAGGTGCTGTCGCCCTGGCGCTGGGCTTGCAGGCCCTGGCCACGCAGCAACTGGCCGAGCGCCTGCTCGCGGTCCAGGCGACCACTCAGGCCCGGACTGGTCTTGCCGGCGACGCTGGTGGCGTCGTACGACAGGCTGATGCCGGCCTGGCGGGCGAACTGGTCCAGTGCCGTGGCCAGGGAGCTGGCGGCGATGTTCCAGTCGCGGGCCTGGGTGTCGCTGGCCGGCGTTTCGGCCCGTGCGAACAGCGGCGCGGCTGCGCAGTTCAGGCAGGCGCCGAGCAAGGCTGCGTGCACCGCGTGCTTGAGGGGTGAACGTTGGGAGGGGAACGCTTGCATGACCGCGGGATGCTCCTGAAGGAAGTGGACAGAACCGGCCTGTTGATCGGCCTTTCCTTACAGGTCGAGCGGCAATGAGAATTCACCTCATTTATTTTTGAGAAATCACACGCGCGGTGAAACGGTCACCCAATAGCGGCTGCGGTAAGTGACGTCGAGCTTGAGTGATTGCGCGACCAGGCCCAGCACTTGATCGGTGTCGTCCAACTGATAAGTGCCTGACACCCGCAACCCGGCCACTGCTTCGCTGCAGCGCAACAGGCCGTTGCGGTAGCGGCCCAGCTCGGCGAGGAAAGCGTCAAGGCGCATGTTGTGGGCGCTGATCACGCCGTCGCTCCAGGCCCAAGGGTCGAGGCCATTGGCGACGGGGGAATGAATGCCACTGCGGTCGAACAGCACCTGTTCGCCCGGGTGAATCACTTGGCGCGCGCTGGCGGCGTGGTTGTCGGCAAACACCGCCACCGTGCCTTGTTGCACAGCGAGCATTGTGCCTTGGGCGTCTTCGCGCACCAGCAAGCGCGTGCCGAGCGCGCGCAGGTAACCGTCGCGGGTCTGTACCCAGAAGGGCCGGTTGTCGGCACCGGTATTGACCAGTATTTCACCCTGGCGCAACTGCACCAGGCGCCGCTCCTGATTGAATGCCGTATCGAATGCGCTGGCGCTGTTAAGTTGGATCCGGCTGCCATCGTTCAACGCCACCCAACGCCGTTCGCCGGTGGCAGTGCGGTAGTCGGCCATCAAGGCGGGCAGCGGGGTGTAGTCGCGGCCGAGCCAGGTCAGGCCGGCCGCACCGGCCACTAGGCCGAGCAATTTCAACCCTTCGCGACGGCTGATACGTTGCCGCGCCCCGCGCAGGGCGTGGCGGCCAACCTGCGCGGGCAGCTGGTTGAAATCATCATTCATCGTCGCCACCCGCTGCCAGACCTGCTGGTGTTCGGCGCTGGTGTGCAACCAGCGCTCGAACGCAGCGGTGCTGGCGTCGTCGGCCACATTGAAGCGCAGCGTGATCATCCACTGGATGGCCTGGTCTATCAGGCGCGGGTCAGAGGTCGGCATAGCGCAACCGATAGCAGGCGTGGAGCGCCTTGGACAGGTCGCGCTCCACCGTGGCTTTGGACACGCCCAGGCGCTGGGCGATTTGCGCACAGGTCAGGCCGTCCAGTTGCGCCAGCAGGAAGGCTTCTCGCACTCGCGGCTTGAGCTGGTCGAGCAGACGGTCGATGCGTTCCAGGCTGTCGAGAATCAGCAGTCGGGTTTCTTCCGACGGCACTTCGGCTTGGGGGAAATGCGCAAGGCTTTCGAGGTAGGCGCGCTCCAGTTCGCGGCGCCGGTATTGGTCGATCATCAAGCTGCGGGCGATGCTGCTCAGGTACGCGCGTGGCTGTTGCACGGCCTGCTGTTTGCGTGCGTTGAGCAGGCGCACAAAGGTTTCCTGCGCCAGGTCGGCGGCATGTTCACGGCAACCGGTGCGTCGGCTCAACCAGCCGCGCAGCCAGGAGTGATGGGCGTGGTAAAGCTGGCCGATGGCGGCATGGTCCAGTGGGTGATCGCTCGACATGGGCATCCTGGCGCAGCAGTCTTAATTGATAATGTTTCGCATTCTAGACGCTGATCGTAGCCATTCGCAATTACCGGGGAGCAATGTATCCAGCACAATTTTTTGTTCACCCCAGGCGCAGGCACTAATCTCCAGGCTTTTCTCGGTGGAAGGCGCGAACATGATCGATCTTGCGACCCTGGCGATTTTTTCAGGTGCGGTGCTGTTGCTGCTGTTATCCCCTGGGCCGAACATGGCCTTTGTGATCAGCCATGGCGTCACCCATGGCTGGCGCGGGGGCGTGGCCTCGGCCTTGGGTATCGGTGTGGCCGACGTGCTGCTCACCGCATTGACCGCTACCGGGGTGACGGCATTGGTCGCCAGTTGGCCGCCATCCTTTGATGTGATCCGCTATGCGGGTGTGGTTTACCTGCTGTGGCTGGTGTTCAAAACAGTGCAGAAAAAACCTGGGCTGGACACTGCACACCTGCACCGCATGCCCCTTGGCCGGGTGTTTGTGCAGGCGATGCTTAACAGCCTGCTCAACCCCAAGGCGTTGCTGTTTTTTGTGGTGTTTTTGCCGCAGTTCGTACGGCCGGAAGCGGGCTCCATCGCCGTGCAGTTGATGCTGTTGGGGGGCGTGCTTACCCTGATCGCGGGGGTGTTTCACGCACTCCTGGGGATTTTTGGTGGTGCGCTGAGCCGCTTCTTCGCCAGTCGCTCAAAAGGCGCCTGGCTACAGAAATGGGGCTTGGCGACGGTGCTGACCGTGCTGGCGGTGCGCTTGGCGGTGATGTCTCGCCCGGCGTGATCCCTCAATGGGATGAGCTTTATGTGGCGAGCAGGCTCGCTCGCCACAGGTATAGGGTCAGCCCAGTCGTGCAGCCGCGCGCGCCACTATCTCACCCCGCGTCTTGCGCGACTCGGCGGTGCGCTTTTGGGCTTCTTCCAGCACATGCGTAGGCGCTGTATCCGGGCTACCCGAATCGAACGGCGGCGCCGGCGCGTATTCAATCTGCAACTGCACCAGTTGCGCTGCCGCTTCGCTGTATAACTCCGCCGCCAGCACCAGCGCAAAGTCGATACCTGCGGTAATGCCGCCACCGGTAAACAGGTTGCCGTCACGCACCACTCGCTCCTGTACCGGGATGGCGCCGAGCGGGGCGAGCATGTCGTGGTAGGCCCAGTGCGTCGTCGCCTTGCGACCGCGCAGCAACCCCGCCGCGCCGAGCACCAGCGAGCCGGTGCACACCGACGTCACGTAGCGCGCGGTCTGCGCCTGGGCCTTGAGGAAGTCCAGGGTCTGCGGGTCTTCCATCAAGGCGCCCACGCCGGAACCGCCGGGCACGCAGATCACATCCAGATTCGGGCAGTCGGCATAGGTCATGGTCGGGGTGAACACCAGGCCCGTGCTGGAGGTGACCGGCGCCAGGTCCTTCCAGACCAGGTGCAGCTTCACATCCGGCAGCGACCCCAATACGTCATAGGGGCCAGTCAGGTCCAGTTGCTGAATGCCGGGGAACAACAGAAAGCCGATCTGCAAAGTCATGAATGAAGCTCCGATCAAGGGGTAGACGGCTTCACTCTAGAGGCCTAGGCTTTGGCGAATACGCCATTGAGCCCACGAATCACGCCAATATGCCCAGAATTGTCCACGTACTCGCTTTCGATAATGCCCAGGTGCTCGACGTCACCGGGCCGTTGCAGGTGTTTGCATCGGCCAATGACCTGGCACGCCAGCGCGGCTTGCCGTTGCCTTACGCCGTCACGGTGATCGCCGACCAGGCCGGACCGGTGATGACCTCCGCCGGCCTGGCGCTGGTGGCCGAGCCGCTGCCCGCGGTCGACCAACCCTGCGACACGTTGGTGATCGCAGGTGGCTGGGGCGTGTACGGCGCCGCCGAAGGCCCGGCGCTGGTGGACTGGGTGCGCGAAAAAGCCCGGCATACCCGACGCATGGCCTCGGTGTGCACAGGCGCGTTTTTGCTGGCGGCCAGTGGCTTGCTCGATGGTTGCCGTGTCGCGACCCACTGGACCCGTTGCGAAGAACTGGCGCGCAAGTTTCCTGCGTTGACCGTGGAGTCCAACCCGATCTTTATCCAACAAGGTGCCGTGTGGACCTCTGCTGGCGTGACCGCCGGTATCGACCTGTGCCTGGCGCTGGTCGAACAAGACCTGGGTCGCGCGGTGGCCCTGGAAGTGGCGCGGCACCTGGTGGTGTTCCTGAAACGCCCTGGCGGCCAGTCGCAATTCAGCGTGACCCTGTCCCTGCAAAAGGGCGGCAGCCGTTTCACCGAACTGCATGCGTGGATGGCCGAGCATCTGAGCCTCGACCTGAATATCCCGACCCTGGCCGCCCAGGCCGGTATGAGCGAGCGCAGTTTCGTGCGCCACTACCGCGCCGAAACCGGGCAGACGCCCGCGCGTGCCGTCGAACTGATCCGCGTTGAAACCGCGCGCCGGCAATTGGCCGACAGCACGGCGTCGATCAAGCGCATTGCCGTGCAGTGTGGTTTTGGCTGCGAAGAAACCTTGCGCCGCAGCTTTATGCGAGTCTTGTCGGTGACGCCCCAGGCCTACCGCGAGCGGTTCTCGCCGGTGGCCTAGGCGAGCAATTCAAACAAGGCGGCGAGTGTGGCTTGCGGCGCTTCCTGGGGAATATTGTGGCCCACGCCGGGCAACACCTGGCGCCGGTAAAAAGCGCTGAAATGCTCCACATCGTCATCCTCTTCCGGCGGTGGGCCCACGCCGTCATCGGCACCGCACAGCGAAATGCTCGGCACCGCAATCGCCGCTTGCCGCGCCAGGGCCTGCTCGATGGCTTCCAGCGCCGGATCGCCAGGTGCATACATGAAACGGTGGCGATAGGAGTGAATCACCACCTCGACGAAATCCGGGTTATCGAACGACGGTGCGGTCTGCTCATACAGCCCCGGCCCCTCGGCCCAGGATGGCGACCACAGCGACCACAGCAGCTCACAGAGTTCGCGGCGATTGGCCGTCAGCCCATCCACACCGCGCTGGGTGTGAAAGTAGAACTGGTACCACAACCGATGCTCCGTCGCTGGCGCCCGTGGCGAGAGCGACCTGGCAATGTCCTGGATGTTATAGCCATCGCCGGTCACCAGCCCGCGCACCCGTTCGGGCCACAGCGCCGCGACGATACACGCAGCACGTCCACCCCAGTCATACCCCGCCAATGTGGCACGCGGGATCGACAGCGCATTCATGAAATCCAGCAGATCCTTGCCCAGCGCCGCCTGTTGGCCGGAACGCATCACCTGCGCGTCGATAAACCGCGTAGGGCCATAACCGCGCAGGTACGGCACCAGCACCCGGTAGCCGCGTTCGGCCAGCGCTGGCGCGATCTCGTCATAGCCGCGGGGGTCGTAAGGGAAGCCATGCAGCAGGATCACAGGCTCGCCGTCGGTGGGGCCGTGGGCTTCATAAGCCACGTCGAGCATGGAGGTGCGCACGTAGAGCAGGGAGGGAACGATGGTCATGATGGGCTCCTGTCAGGTGTTGAAACTCTAGTCGAAAGACGTGGCGGGATGCCCTGCCTTTGAAGACAGGGCGCTGACGTGTCCAGGGCAATGGACTGGATCTCAGGGCTGCCAGGTAGTCTTCTCCCCACTGAGCTTGCGGTCCAGGAAGGTCGCCGCGCTGATCAACGCCAGATGGCTCAACGCCTGGGGCGTATTGCCCAGGTGGCGGGCCTGGCTGTCGAACTCTTCGGCGTACAGACCCAGCGGGTTGGCGTAGCGCAGCAGTTGTTCGAATTCCAGGTGGGCCTTCTCGACTTGCCCGGCGCGGGCCAGGCATTCGACGTACCAGAACGAGCAGGCGGCAAACGCGCCTTCGGTGCCAGGCAGGCCGTCGATCGCGTTGTCGTCGTTGCGGTAGCGGTAGACCATGCCGTCGCGCACCAGGCTTTTCTGGATCGCCTCAAGCGTGCTCAGCCAGCGTGGGTCGGTGGCGGCGACAAAGCGTACCAGCGGCATCAGCAGCATCGAACCGTCCAGCGCGGTGCTGCCGGTATGCTGCACAAAATGCCCGCGCTCTTCGTTCCAGAAGTTGCTCCAGATGTCGGCGTAGATCGCCTGGCGTGTCTGGTCCCAGCGTGCAAACGGCGCCGGCAACGAGCGCTTGGAGGCCAGGCGGATCGCACGGTCCAGGGCCACCCAGCACATCAGTCGCGAATGCAGGAAGTGATGCTGCTCGCCGCGCATCTCCCAGATGCCCACGTCTTTCTGGTTCCAGATTTCGCAGACCTGGTCGGCGACTTCCACCGTGTGTTTCCAGCCCTCGTGGGAGATGGCTTCGCCGTACTTGTTGACCAGGTAGACCGCGTCCATCAACTCGCCATAAATATCCAGCTGGACTTGGTCGACCGCGCCATTGCCGACGCGCACCGGCTTGGCACCGCCGTGGCCGCCGAGGTGCTCCAGCTCGGTTTCCGGCAGCTCCTGGCGGCCGTCGATGCCGTACAGGATATTGATCTTGGTCGGCTGGCCACAGCAATCGCTGACCCGGCCCTTGAGCCAACGCATATAGGCGTTGGCCTCCTCGACAAAGCCCAGGCGCATAAAGGCGTAGACGGTAAACGAGGCGTCGCGGATCCAGGTGTAGCGGTAATCCCAGTTGCGTTCGCCCGCGGGCGTTTCCGGCAAGCCGAAGGTGGCGGCGGCGATGATTGCGCCGTGTTTGCGCGAGGTCAGCAGTTTGAGGGCCAGGGCCGAGCGGTTGACCATTTCGCGCCAGCGCCCGCGGTAGTTCGACTGCGCGATCCAGCCGCGCCAGAACGTCAAGGTGTGGGCCAGCGCCAGGTCGGTGCAGTCACTGTCGACACGTTCATCGTCCTGGCCGCCGAGTACGAACTCGGCACCTTCTTCCTGATCCAGGGTGAAGCAGGCCACGGCGGCGTTATCTTCGATCTGCAACGGCTGGCTGCCGGACAGGCGCAGGCCCGGCTGGCCGCTGGCGTTGAAGCACACCGTGCCGTCATCGATGCTCGCGTGGGTGGGCGCGCGTGCATAGTCATGGCGTACGGCGCAGCGCAGGTGAAGGGTGGCCTTGCCGCTGACCACGCGTACGCGGCGAATCAGCAAGGGCAGGTCATCGATTTCTTCGCTGATGGCCAGCAGGTCAGTGATTTCCACCACGGCTTCATCGCTGAGCCAGCGGGTTTGCAGCACATTGGTGTCGGGCAGGTAGATCTGTTCGCGGCGGGCGTTGGGCAAGTTCGGGGTGAGCTGGAAAATACCGGCATCGGGGGTGTCCAGCAGTGAGCAGAAGATCGACGGGCTGTCGAATTCCGGCCAGCAGAAGAAATCGATGCTGCCTTTATCGTTCACCAGCGCCGCGCTGCGCATGTCGCCGATGATGCCGTGGGCATCGATGGCGCTTTGGGGTTCGTTTTTCAAATCAACCATTGTCACGAAACTCCGGGTAAAGGCTCATGCCGCCATCAATGAACAGGGTGCTGCCGACTACGTAATCCGAGGCATCGCTGGCCAGCCACACCACGGCGTTGGCCACGTCTTCCACATCGCCGACCCGGCCATAAGGGATCAACTTGAGCAGCGCCTGTTCCGCCGCGCCTTCGGTGGCGGCACGGTTGATTGCCGTACGAATCGCCCCCGGCGCAATGCCGTTGATGCGAATGCGCTGTTCACTGACTTCCTGGGCGAGGGTGCGCATCAGCATGTCCACGCCGCCCTTGGACGCCGCGTAATTCACATGCCCGGCCCAGGGGATCAACTGGTGCACCGAGCTCATGTGGATGATTTTGCCGGCGGCACGGGATACGCCTTCACGAATGCCCTGGTGCTTGAAGAGGCGCACGGCCGCACGGGCACAGAGGAACTGGCCCGTGAGGTTGACGCCGATCACGGCGTTCCAGTCGTCGAGGGTCATGTCGACCACGGCGGCGTCCTTCTGCATACCGGAGTTGGCCACCAGGATGTCCAAGTGGCCGAAGGCATCCAGGGTCTGGGCGAACAAGCGTTCTACATCGGCTTCTTTAGACACGTCGGCGCCGATGGCAATCGCTCGGCCACCCTCGGCGTTGATCTGCTCCGCCAAGGCCTCGGCGGGCGCGGCCTGGCTGTTGTAATTGAGCACCACCGCAGCGCCGGCTTGCGCCAGAGCCTTGGCCGCACCGGCGCCGATACCGGAACTGGCGCCCGTCACCAGCGCCACCTGTTGCTCCAATGAGATACGCATTGCCCACCCGGCCTTAAATTCGTGAGTTCAAGTAGCTGACTGACGGCGCGCAACGGAAGTTCAGCCAGGTGAAATTAGCGACTACAACCATGGTGGAAAATGGAATAACAGAATAATAAAAAATAACCATAAGATACTAAAAAACCGCTAAAAATCGTTTGACAGGTTTTTTTGCCCCGTGTCTTATAAGCACATCTCAACCCGTTCCGCTGGTAGTTCGTAAGTCATGCGGAGTCACCTATAAGAGATGCCTATGTGTTTATCGGCAGCTATAGGGGAACTACCAGAGCAGGGAGCTACGACGTTGCCTAAGTTAGTTATTTTCGATTGCGACGGTGTACTCGTCCAAAGCGAAGAGATCACCCTGTCTGTATTGATCGGCATGCTTAATGCTCACGTGCAGGACGGCAAGACACTTGATAGTGCGCATTTCATTGAGCACTTTCGCGGAAGAAAGATTGCCGATTGTCTGCGCGAGGCAGAGCAGTTATTGGGTATTTTTTTGCCCCGTGAGTTTGAACAGGACTTCCGAATTCGAGCGCTGCAAGCATTGACGCTTAATGTGAAAGCGACGGATGGAATACTTGACGTATTGGAAGTGCTGGAAATTCCCTATTGCGTAGCCTCGAGTGCGCCACGCAATAAGATCGAGCAGTGTCTGCGCCTGGTGGGGTTGTTGCCCTATTTCGAGGGGCGAATATTCAGTTGTTATGAGTTGGGGCGTTGGAAGCCCGATCCTCTGGTGTTTTTGACGGCGTGTGAAACTTACAACGTTGAGCCCTGTGATGCGCTGGTGATTGAAGACAGTGTCACCGGGATTCAAGCCGCTGTTGCAGCCACTATAAAAGTTTTGGGTTTTGGTCCGGTGTCTCGACATCGAATATTGGCCGAAGCCGGCGCGTTACCTTTTGCCGATATGCGTGAGTTACCGACCCTTATTGATAAAGTTACTCAAGGAGCAAGTGTTGTGGGCACACTGGGTTATATAGAGCGACTTAAACGCAATGATGCCGGTTCGGAAGTGTGGTGGGATTCGTCGCCCGTGGTGTACGCGCCGTATAAAAAACATTTGTTGGATAAGTACCCGGCAGCCGCCGCCCATATCGAACAGTTGATGCCGCAGAATTTCTCCCTGCCCTGGGGCTTCAGCAGTGTGACCACCAACCCCCGGCTGGTGACGGCGGCGATCCTCGATAAGAAAGAGTACTGGTCGTCGCGTTTTAATCTGGCGAGCCTGTCTCCCGGGGAATTGCGCAAGCAACTCTACAACGAAGTGATTGCAGAAGGCGCCTCGACGCTCAAGCCGCTGTGGGTCCAATCGGCTCAGGCCGACGGCTGGATCTGCGCCCAGGTCGACCCGTCGGATGTGCGGTGCAGCGAGCGCATGACCGCGCGAGGCGTGGAACTGCATCGCCTGGCGGCAAATGTGATGGTGAAAGTGCCGGGCAGCCTGGAGGGTTTCGCGACGATTGAGCACTTGGTGGCCCAAGGCGTTTCGATCAACATCACGTTCTGCTTCACTGTTTCGCAGTTCCAGGCCGGTATCCAGGCAATAGAGCGGGGCATTGCCAGCGCGCGCCGCAACGGTGTCGACACTTGCCGTTGCAAGTACGTGATCACCTTTATGATCGGGCGTTTTTCCTGCCAACCCGAGTTCGCCTTGCAGGCCGCCGAGCGTGGCCTGGCGCTGGGCCCGGAGGACATGCGTTGGGCCGAGCTGATGATTTACCAGCAGATACAGGCCCTGGTCGCGGCCTCGAAGGTCCCGGTCAAAACCCTGCTTTCCAGTATCAAGGTCGACGTTGACGAACGTGGCCACAAGCACTGCTGGCACCTGGAAAAAACCGGGCTGACCACCACGTGCTACACGCTGACGCCGGATGTGGTGGAGTTTCTGATCGAGCGTGAAAGCCACGGTAAACCCGTGGCACCCGCCCGCGAGCCCCAGCAGGCGCCGGCTGAGACGTTCGCCAGGCTCATCCGCATTCCGTATTTCTGCGAAGCCTATTTCATCGACAGCATCGAGCCCTACGACTTTGGCAATCATGAGGCGTTTATCAACGCCTGCAACGAAGCCAACAGTGCGCATCGGCGCCTGACCGATTACTGCGTGCGCCTGTGTCCGGTGGCGAAGCCTTTCGCACGCTCGCTCAATGCCATCCTGGCCGCTGAATACGGGGTGCTGGCATGAACAAGATGGTCGGGTTATGGGCGCACCCGCGTTCCCGTTCCACGGTGTTGGAGCGTGTGTTTATCGAGCGGGGGGATTTTGAGGTGTTCCACGAGCCGTTTGCGCATATGGCGTTTTCCGCAGATTCAGTGATTCCTTCGGATGAGTGGGATCACAGTTTGCCCACTACGTATCAAGGCATAAAAGAGCAACTGATCAAGGCCCGGGAAAGTGCCAATGTCTTTCACAAAGACATGTGCTACCACTGCCTGGATAACTTGAAAGTTGACCGCGACTTCCTGGCGCAACAACACAATATTTTTATTATTCGCGAGCCCGCCAGCAGCATTGTTTCCCATCATCGGGTACATCCCGATATGCCCGTGCAGGCCATCGGGCATAAAGCCTTGTATGAGATTTTTTGTGTGGTGACCAAACTTATCGGAAAAGTGCCTTATGTGATTAATGCCGATGACCTTGCCGCTGAGCCGGAGCGTGTCATTCGTAAACTGTGTGACTACTTGCAGATTGAATTTCTGCCCCACGCCATGACATGGAAACGCGAATGCCCACCTCAGTGGAAAACCTGGAGGAGTTGGCATGTGGCGGCGCAGAACAGTGAATGCATTACTTCGCCGGATAAACCGCGTATCGACATGGAGGCTTTCGATCAGTCACCGAAATTAAAAGCCTTTTACGAATACCATCGGCCTTTCTACGCGCGCATGAATGAATTTTGCCAATAAGGATTGTTGTATGAAAAAGTTGATTGTCACCGGTGCGGCCAATGGAATTGGTCGGGCTACCGTGGAAAAGGCTATCCAGGCAGGTTATTTCGTTATCGGTGCCGACAAGGATGCTGAAGGCATGCGTGCGTTGCAGCGTGCTTACACGGCGGATGTATTGGAAGCGCATGTCGCGGACTTTTCGGATAATGCGGTGATCAAGGGTTTTATACCTGCACTGTACGAGCGCCACGCAACGATTCATGCGTTAGTGAATAACGCCGGTATTTACCACGGCAAAAGCGTCTACGCCTATTCCGATGCAGAAGTGGACGAAATCCTAACGGTGAACCTCAAGGCACTGGTTTATCTCTCCAAAGACTTCGCCGAACGGGAAATGCAACACGAGGCGCCGCGCAGCATCGTCAATATCGCTTCTGTGGCCGGCGAAGTGGGCAGCTGCGATGCCTTGTACGGCGCCACCAAGGCGGCGGTGATCGGCCTGACCAAAGCCAATGCCTGGAATTTCGCGCCGTTCGTGCGGGTTAACGCGGTGTCGCCGGCGCTGATCCATGACACCGCCATCTACGACACCATCCCTGAATACCGCCGCGCCGAGTACGCGCGCCAGGAAATCCTCAAGGATCCGATCCTGCCCGGCGGCGTTGCCGAGGTCATTTTGCTGGTGATCAGCGATGCCATGCGTCATATCACCGGTAAGGTCATTCCGGTGGACAACGGAGCCTACCCACGATGAGCCCGTCAGCCCGCAAAAAGAAACTGCTGCTGGTGGGCGCAGGCAACCTGTGCCTGCAGATCCTGAAGATTCTCGGGCCGAAAAATGCCTTTGAATTCGTGGTGCTGGGACGCAATGAAGACGCGACCTTGCGGCTGTGCAACCTGATGGCACTGTCGTGTGCACAGTTGGGGCACGACATCGCGATCAAGCCGGTGATCGCCGACCTCACCGATATCGGCCGGGTGACCCAGGTGCTGCGTGCAGAGGCGCCGGACCTAGTGGTGAACTGCGCGTCGTTGCAGTCGTGGCGGGTGATCACCGGATTGCCCAAGCTCTCGTTCGAGCAGCTCGACCAGGCGCAGTTCGGCCCCTGGCTCCCCATGCACCTGACGCTGATGCATCACTTGATGCAGGCGGTAAAAGCTTCCGGCATCGTGACCCGGACGGTCAATGCGGCCTTTCCCGATGCGGTCAACCCGATCCTGGCCAGGGTCGGTCTGGCGCCGGATATTGGCGTTGGCAATGTGGCCAACCTGATCCCGGCGGTGCGTTTTTCCATTGCGCGGTTGCTGGAGTGTGCGCCTGCCGATGTGCAGGTGCGCCTGTATGCCCAGCACTATTTCAGCCACTACGTGCCGCGCGGCGGCTTGCCCCCGCGTGCCAGTTACCGCTTGTTGTATGAGATTCGTGACCGTCCGGCCGTGACCCGCCTGCCGGCCGAAGCGATTTTTTCCACGGTTAAATCCGAGTTCCGCCGCCTGGGCGGTGTCGATGGGCAGTTCCTCACGGCGTGCTCGGCCGTCACCGTGATCGAAGGGCTGTTTTCGCCCACGCCGGTGCGGGTGCACGCGCCCGGCCCGCTGGGGTTGCCGGGCGGGTATCCGGTGTGGTTGCAGGAGGGGCGGATCAACGTGCAGTTCAGCGCAGACTGCCCCCAGGACGAAGCGGTGCGCATCAATACCATCTGCCAGAGCCAGGATGGCATCGATGAAATTCATTGCGATGGCTCGGTCACCTACAACCCGCAATGCATGGCCGTGATGCAGGCGATGCTGGGGTACTCGAAGAAAACCATGTCGATCGAACAGTCCGCCGAGTTCGCGCACGAGCTGTCGAGCAAATACCTGTCTTTCAAACATTCAACCTGGTAGGTGTGTGATGAATCAGATGTCGGGGCACAAGCACAGCGAAGTCGCCAGTTACGCCACGCAATACTCAAAAAAATTCGTTGAACGCTGGGACGACTTAATCGATTGGGACAAAAGAAAGGCGGGGGAGAACGGGTTCTTTGAAAACCTGCTGAAGCAGCACGGCGTGAAGTCGGTGATCGACGTCTCCACGGGCAGTGGTTTTCATGCGGTCCAGCTTAAACAGGCGGGGTTCGATGTCGTCGCCACGGACGGCAGCAGCACGATGTTGACCAAGGCCCGGGAGAATTTTCGGCAACGCGGGTTGACGATCGAATCGCACTACAGGGACTGGCAGTCCCTCGATCCCGCCGAACTGGGGCGCTTCGATGCGGTGGTGTGCCTGGGCAGTTCGCTGTGCCATGTGTTTGCAGCCCATGAACGGTTGGAGGTGCTGGAGAAATTCAGGGCATTGCTCAATCCGGGCGGTTTGCTGATTGTGGATCAACGTAACTTCTTTGCCATTCGCGCAGGCAAGTTCAAATCCAGCGGTAATTACTATTACTGCGGTACGCACGCATCCGTCGGCTTGGGGCAGGTCGATGAACACGTGTGTGAGTTCATCTACTCGTTTGATAACGCCGAGCAGTACCGGTTGCAGGTCTATCCGCTGTTGCCGGGCGAGTTGAAGGGGGAGGTGCTCAAATCCGGATTTTCCACCCATGAGAGTTACGGTGATTTCCAGCGTGACTACGACATGATGAATTGTGATTTTGTCATCCACACGGCGCGTGCCGTTTAAGGAGTGCCTGATGAGCACACTGGTACAGAGTAGCGCCCGCCCGTTGGACAGCGTGGTGCTGGCGGTGGTGTTGACCGGGTTCGTGGCCAGTACCTATGGGTTTGGCGTCTACCTGTTCGCCAACCTGGTGGTGGACATGCGCCGCGACATCGGTTTCGACTACACCACGGTGGGCTTGATCACCGGCGGCGCGCAGATCGGCTTCCTACTGTTTTCATCGGTCACCAGTTATATCAGCCGTTTTTTCGAAGGCTGGAAAATCAGCCTGGTGTCGACGCTGATGACGTCCCTGGCGTTGCTGGGGCTGAGTGTCAGCAACAGTATCTGGTTGTCCGGGGCACTGTTGATTTTGCTCGGTGGCTGCTCGGCTTCGGTGTATATCCCGCTGGCAGAGATTGTCACCAAGGGCTTCAGTCCGGGTAATCGCTCGCGGGTCATGGGGTTGATTTCCAGTGGCACCAGCTACGGCGTGTTCATCAATGGCTTGCTGGTGTCGTTTCTCACCCTGCAGGGCGGCTGGCGCTCGATCTGGCTCACCGCGGGCCTGATCTCGGTGGCCCTGTGCGGGGTGGCCTGGTTTCTGCTGCGCAACATGGTGGCGGGCAAAGACGCCGGTTTTTCCGGGCAGCGTTCGACGGCCTTCGACAGCCACGCACCTTGGTTGAGTCGCTCGCTGTACCTGACTTGGGCGATTGCCTTTTTGAATGGGATGGCGCTGTTGCCGTTCCAGACGTACCTCGCACCCTTCCTGCGGGATGAGTTGGGGGTGTCGGTGCAAGACGCCGGGTTTGTCTGGACCACCATCGGTGCGGTGGGCATGGCCTCGGGCTTCCTGGTGGGGTGGATCGCCGACAAGGTGGGCGTCAGGACGTCACTGGCAATGTGCTTTCTGAGTGCGGGGCTGGCGGCCACCCTGGTGTTCAGTTTCAACAGCCTCCCGCTGTTCTACCTGGCCGCGTTTTTGTTTGCACTGGCGTTCTACCCCATCTTCGGGCTTGTCCCCAGCTACATCGGGCAAATCGTGCCGGTCAGCCGACTGACCCAGGCATTTGGTATTGCCAATGTGCTGATCGGCTTGGGGGGCGTATGCGGCAACTTCCTGGGCGGCTTTTCCAAGGACCTGACCGGCTCGTTCTCGACCGTCTATTGGGTGGTTGCGCTGTTGTTGTTCGTGCAATGCCTGATGGTGTTCCTGTTGGGTAAACCGCCAGTTTCGGTGACGGAGGGTCAGCGGCCATGAGTTATTTTCCGGAGCGTCCAGACCAGAACCTGCATGCGTTTGCGTTCAGCCATCTCAGCGCCGAACGCTCACGTATGCCGCAAAAGCCCTTGGTCATCTGGATGACGGGCATCTCGGCTTCCGGCAAGTCGACGATTGCCGATGCGCTGGATATGGCCTTGCAGGCCCGGGGGCGCCTGACCTGCATCATTGACGGCGACTCGGTGCGCAGCGGCCTGTGCCGCGACCTGGGTTTTACCGACAGTGACCGCGATGAGAATATCCGGCGGGTCGCGGAGGTCGCGCGCTTGATGCTGGACGCGGGGCTGGTGGTGATCGTGGCGCTGATCTCACCGTCGGCGGCCAGTCGACATTACGCACGCGCCATTATCGGCAATGAGCATTTTGTCGAAGTGCACGTGGATGCACCGCTGGAAACCGCCGAAAAGCGTGACCCTAAAGGCTTGTATAAAAAAGCCCGCCTGGGGCTGATCAAACACTTCACCGGTATTGATTCGGACTACGACGTGCCGATCTTTCCGGAAGTGCACGTGGACACCCAGACGCTGTCTGTCGAGCAGTCTGTCGCGACTATTCTCGATTGGGTGGCCCGCAACGACGAGTGCACATAGCCGCTGGTCTTTGCGCCGCAGTGGCGGTGCCTGCACGTTCAGAAAACAAGGTAATCTGCGCCATCGCAGCCATACCGCGTTTTTTCAGGAGCAGGCATGACGCATTTCACCGGCACTGCAAAATCCATCCGCCTGATTGGCGGGGCCCAGGTGTTGGACTTCATCAATACCACCAACGGCCGCCGCCCTGGTTCGCCACTCAAGGTAATGGAAGAGCGGCTCACCAGTTTTCAGTTCTTCTTTGAATGGGCGCTGCACGCCTCGTTGATCTCTGCCCAGGAGTTCGCTGAATACAAGGCCATGGTGTTCGAGTCGCCTATTTCCTACCAACCGGACCTGGACGCCATCATTGCGTTTCGCGAATGCCTGTACGCGGTTTTTTACCCGTTGTCCTTGCGCCAGGTTGCGGCCGATGAAGCTTTGCAGCAGATCAACCTGAATTTCCAGCAAGGCGCCGCCTGGCGGGTGCTGCGCACGGTTGACGGGACGCCGGCCTGGGCGTGGAAAACCTGCACCAACGCCCAGGAATTGACCGCGATGCTGATCGGGCGCCTGGCGATCGAAGCCACGCAATTGCTGGTCTCCGGCGATCTTCGCGCGCTTAAGTGCTGCACGGCCACCGACTGTGATTGGATATTCCTGGATATTTCCAAGAACAAACTGCGCAAATGGTGCCAGATGAGCGTGTGCGGCAGCCGGGAGAAATTGAGCCGCCTTAAAACCCAGGAAACGCGCCGCGAGGTCCACAGCGACGGTTCTGACCTGTATCGGTTGGGAGACGTCACAACTCTGTAGGAGCTGCGATTTTTTTCCCCGTTTCTTACATCCTCGCAGCGCCTATTGCTGCTGATTCAGGAACCGTTTCCGACATAAGTGCCACTCATGGGGACGCTGATGGGCTTCGACGATACGTTGGAGCGGCAAGCTGAAGATCGCGCCCACCGTAATGGAGAAAATCATGTCGGTATCGATGTCCGATACACACGCCTCTGTCTCAACTTCTGGTCTTTCCCCGATCACTTCTGCACCTGAGGTCAACGCCGCTCGCCCGGAGTCGGCCCCCAATGGTCAAACGGCTACAAGCTTCAGCTTCCTGTCTCGGCACAGCCAGGGCGGGCCAGTGTTCGGTGATCAGCAGTCGTTGGGAACCCATCTGCATTCGGCTGATAACGAGGCGCAGCACTACAGTGTGCCTGCTTCGCGGGGCTTCATCGATTCGGCCAAACACTGGGTGGGACATTGGTTCGCGGGGCATCGTCCACCCCATCATCCGGGCTGCGGTCACGCACCACCAAGACCGAATCCTGGTTGCGGTCATCCGCCGCCACGCCCCGATCCGTGCATGGGTAAACCGTACCCGGCCCCGCCATGCCGGCCTCATCAGCAGTATTCGTTGAAAAACAACGAAGAGTTGGCCCAGCAGTTGCTCAATAACTTCGATGCCTTCAGGGACCGCAAAAATCCCGGATATGTCAGCGTTGACAGTATCCATGCGATGGCAAAAAAGGGCTGGTCTCCCAATCCCGTCACTAACGCCAACATTCGCCTGGCTAATGAGTTGTTGCGTCGTCCGGAGCTGATGAGTGCCCTGGACCGGCACACGTCTACCGGCGCGCTGGATGGCCTGATCGACCGGCAAAATGTGAGTTCGGTGATCAGGGGAGAAAACGGCTTCAAATACAAGTCCGACAAGGAACTGGCCGGTGAAATGCTGGAACATTTCGACGATCTGAAAAGCAATCCCCACGCGCAGGAGCTGAGTTTCAATGACCTGCGCCGGTGGGCGGCCCAGAGGCCGAATGGGCACGCGTCCAGGAGTCATCTGATCCAGCTGGCCCAGGAAGTTCTCAAGCGCAGTGACATGTTGGCGAAAATGGACAATATCGCAGGTCGTGACAATGACGGCCGAATCAGTCGGCACGCGCTTCACTACCTTTCCCGCTGACCGAAGCCCAGGCACCGCAACTGAATGCCGGTGCCTGCCTCCCTTTTGTCTGGAACTGTTTAAGCCGATTGACCACCTAGGTCATATGCACCGGCCTTGATCAAACCGGTCGGCTTTCAGATTCAGAGTGGAGGGCTAGCCAATGACGTCAACCTCGTTTCACCCATCCCAGCCTGGCTATCGTGAGCTCTTTCTTAGTAACCGTGATGGCGATCCGAGCGTGTCCAGAGACGACATCACCACGTCAGAGCCCCTGGCCCCAGAGGATGTGCATGCTGTCGAAACCAGACGCATGAGGGCCTTCGCCGGTCAGCGAAAATTCCAGGCACCCGTCGAGGCAGACTTTACCAGTGGCATGCTCGCGACCGGACAGGTGCAGGGTGAGGACGCAAAGCCGCTCAAATACTTCAGGTTGATCAATAGCCTGACGAGCTGGTGGCGTCGGTAAAGCGGGGCCCATCGTCGCTTTTTTACATGCTGTCATCGGTCTCCGTCGAACATCCGGAACTGTCGTGTTGGTCCAACCACACATGAGGTACTTGTCTGAGGGGAATCCATTCGTGATGTCGACCGTCACGGGGACGATTACCGGGCAGGTATGTATCGGAAGAGTGTTGGAGAAATCCCATGTCAATCGAGGGTGTACTACCCCACGGTCTGCCCTTGGCATCGGGCGAGCCGGTTCTACGACCCACAGCGCCAGAGCCGTTCCCCCACTCTGGAACCTGGGAGGAAGTTCGTCCTGCGCGCCCCGATGGGGTGCCGCGGGTGCCCCTGCTACTGCGCGGGACATTGTCGGCTCTGCATCACCGAGCGCTGCAGAACCTGCCTGTTAAGCGCGAGAGCCTTGCCCTGCCCGGTGTAATGTCCACCGACAGCCAACTGGCGCGAGCCCTGGAAAAAGACTTTGGCAGGCTGCACCCATTCCTGAACGAAGGGCGTTTGACCTGGACGTCATTGCAGCGCGTTGCCGCCGAACGTATGGGGGAAAGCGAGGAGTTGGACCGAACAATTCAGGTGGTCGGCGAAATTCTGAAGCGCCCGCGGTTGAATGATGCGATTTTGAGCCGCGACGGCGATGTCACACGTGACAGTCTTCGGGCTGCTGCCTACAGTTTGCAGGGGAACAGCTCTCCGAGTGTGTTCAGCCAGGACCCGTTCCATGCCCAGGGCAATGCCCAGGTGGTGCAGGCCCTGCAGGGCCAGTTCGAACAATTGAGAGACAGTGCGCAGGATCGGACGTATCTCTTTGAACAGTACCAGTACGTCGAAATCGCCACGCTCAAGGCCGTCATGCAGGATCCATATGCGGTTGATCAACGGGGTGCGCCTGTGTTGGATCTTTCCACTGGCATGCATCAGCCCAAGTACGACGAGCGCTGTGTCTATATCGCAAAGAACATTCTTGAGCGGCCAGGTTTGTTGCCTTCACTGGAACGTGCGAACCGCACGCGACTGTTTGGTCCGCCTCAAAAGGAAGGCTGGCTCAGCAACAAAAGCCTCGATGTTTGGCTGGAGGAGGATCAGGTTCGCAAAGCGCGCTGATGCCCTGGGTCATACCTTGAGGATCTTGCCACTGAGGGACACACCCGCCAGCAACAGTGCGATCAGCACAAAGGCGCTGCTCAGGTTGCTGCCATGAGCAATAAAACCGATCACCGCGGGGCCTGCAAGAATGCCGGCATACCCCAAGGTAGTGATGGCTGGCACGGCGATATGCTCCGGCATCACCGTTTGCTTGCCGACGGCGGTGTACAGCACCGGCACGATATTCGAACAACCGGCACCTACCAGCGCATACCCCAGCAACGCGGTTTCCCAGGCCGGAAACAACGTTGCCAGCAACATGCCGGCAGTGGCCAGTGCGCCACCGATCACGATCACACGGGTTGCGCCCAGGCGCCGCACAATGGCATCGCCGGTCAGGCGTCCGGCAGTCATGGTCAGGGCGAAGGCGGCGTAACCCAGGCCGGCGTAGGCTTCGTCCAGGCCGCGTTCGGCACTGAGGAACACGGCGCTCCAGTCAAGCACTGCGCCTTCGGCCAAAAACACGATAAAGCACAGGCAGCCGATAAACAGCACCACGCCGTGGGGAATCGCAAAGGCCGGGCCCGAACTTTCACTGCCGTAAGGCAACAAATGTGGCCCGGCCTTGAGCAGCGCTACCGCCATGATGACGATCACCACCAGGGTCGCTTGCAGAGGCGACAGACCTAACCCCAGTAACCCGGCAACCCCAGCGGCGCCGACGATCCCTCCCAGGCTGAACAAACCATGGAAGCCCGACATCATGGTTTTGCCACTGGCGCGCTCAACAATCACCGCTTGCAGGTTCACCGTGGAGTCCACCGTGCCGAGGCCCGCTCCAAACAGGAACAACCCGGCGATCAGCAACGGAATCGAGCTGACCGTGGCCAGCATGGGCAAGGCCAGGCAGATCATGATCGTGCCGGCGCTCAGCACGCGTCGGCAACCGTAGCGAGACGCCAACGCACCGGCGGCCGGCATGGCGATGATAGAACCCACCCCCAGGCACAACAGCAGCAGGCCCAGCGTGCCCTCACTCAGTTCTGCGCGCGCTTTGGCGTATGGCACCAATGGCGCCCAGGCAGCAATACCGAAGCCGGCGATAAAAAATGCGATGCGGGTCGACATTTGCTCCAGCCGCCCGGGAACCACGGGTGCTGGGGTGGGGATGGCAGTCATGAAAAATCCTTGGTTTTGCGTTCAACGAACGATGTCCGGCGCGACATCGTTGCACATCAGGCCTTGGGGGGCGAGTCGGGTACCCTCGAGATAGGCGGCGATGAATTTAATTTTCAAAACCTGGAACGTTATGGCAGTTGGTAACCACACATGGATGGTCTTTGCGGGAGGCGTTCTGGACGGTGCGTCATCCATGTGTGAACTGGTGAACCCCGGGCTCTCGCGGTGGATTACCGTCTTCCAGAACGCCTCCCACAAACCCTGCATTGTGTAATACGCTGCTGGCCAATCCTGTAGGCAACCGAGCGGATGCACCGATGAAGACTGCAAGGCAAACGGCGCCATGACCCAGTTCTATGACGCACGGGGTAACATTTACGGGGTCGCCAGCCCGGCGTTTTTACGACAGCAGGGTATCGAGGTGCCCAGCAGCGCGGCGCAGGCCGCGGATACTCGTGAGGTCTGGGCTGCGTCGGCCATACGCTCCGAATGCGAGTGGGGCTCGACGCCGCGCTCGGTGGATGCCAAGGCCCACCGTTGTGACGGCTTGCTGATTGGCCCGTTCCAGGCCGAGCCGCCGTTTGACCTGTTGATCGTGAATACCGATGGCTCCCTGGCCGAGCGCAGCGGCAATGGGTTGACGATTTTTGCCCAAGCGCTTACTGACCAGGGCTTGATGACTGAGGCCTGTGATTTGCGCGTGCACCATGACAAGCCTGACGTGGTGTCGCCGGTGGTGACTCGCGTCGCGCCTGCCGTCCATGAGCACCGCTCTGGATTCTGGCTGGCATTGGGTTTGCCCGGCTTCGGGCCGTCGTCCGTGGGGGCGCAAGGGGTGGAGCAGGTGTTCCTGGACGGCGTTGAACTGAGCCATGTGAAGGCGTTGGCGGCGATCAACCCACAGTGGGCCTACAGTCAGTTTGTGCGTGTGGGCAATCCTCATTGTGTGACCTTGGTCGAACAGGTGTCAGCCTTGCCGGACAATCTGCAGATGCAGCAACCAGCGCTGTTCGAAGCGTTGCAGGCGATCGCCTTCGCCCCTCCGGCAGGAAGCGGCGAGCCCTGTTTGGCTGGCGTCAATTTGCAATGGGTCGCCAGGCAATCCCGCAACCGGGTGGTTGCCCGGGTGTTCGAACGGGGAGAAGGCCCCACGGCGTCCTCCGGGACCAGCGCCAGTGCCGTGGCCTGTGCGGCGTGGCGAGCGGGTTGGGTGGAGGGCGATGAAGTCGCGGTGGTGATGCCGGGCGGCACTGCGCCAGTACGCTTGCATACCCAGCTCGATACACTGCTGAGCGTCAGCCTCTTCGGAACTGCACGGCTCCAGGTATAAAGTCTTTTGGACGGCTGATGCCCTGAGTGGGTGTCAGCTGTTTCGCTATCAATTCATTTATTAGATGAAAGTTGGTGTAGGGCATTTCTGATGCTTAAGAAGTGGCACATTGGCTTGATTTATTATTTTGTAAAAGACATTTCAATTTCAGTCGTACGAAACTTCTTTTTTATTTTTCCGGAGCCGATTTTTTCCTGAGATCGCTAAGCTTTACGGCGTTCAGGCGCTTTTCCTCGGCAACTTATTCCATGTTTGGCGGGGGGAGTATTTCAGTTCGGTAATAACTATAGATATTGGCGGGTAACAACGGATGGTTAACGCGTTTGTTTCGTCACGTTTCAAATTAATCCTTCCAGGCATAAAGACTGACTTTCAAGTACTGGCGTTCAAAGGTCAGGAGGTTCTTGACCTGCCGTTTTTCATTCAGGTGCAGGTGGTCAGCGAAAACCCTTCACTGGATCTGGAGTCACTGCTCCACCAGCCCGCCTACCTGGCTTTCGGCGACGTCAATGAAGGCCTGCACGGGCAGGTTTACGCGATTGGCCGCGACGACCCCGGGCGGCGGCTCACCCGCTATCAACTGACGTTGGCGCCGCGTCTCGCCTACCTTGCCCATCGACGCGACCAGCGGATTTTCCAGCAGCGCAGCGTTCCGCAGATCATCGCGGCAGTCCTCGAACAGCACGGCATTCTGGCCGACCGCTATGTGTTTGAACTGGGACCGGTGGTCTACCCCCCGCGTACGTTCTGCGTGCAATACGCGGAAACCGATCTGCATTTCATCCAGCGGCTGTGTGAAGAGGAGGGCATTCATTACCACTTCCGTCATAGCGAGAGCCAACATGTGCTGGTGTTTGGCGACGACCAGACCGTATTTCGCCGCCTGCCCGCGCAGCGTTATTCACCTGCCGGCGGGCCGCAGGCCGAAATGCGGGTTATCCAGCGTTTCGACGTACGCCTGGCCACCCGCAGCCAGCAAACGGTGCGACGTGATCACGACTTCGAGCATCCGTCCTTGTGTCTGCAAGACGCCGCAGGTTCTGCCTCGGCGCAACTTCTTGAGGACTACCGCTACCCGGCTGGTTTTACCGGCCATGCACGGGGCGCGCGCCTGGCTCGCAGAGGGTTGGAGCGTCTTCAGATCGGCCGATATCGGGCATTGGGCAGGAGCGACCAACCGGTGTTGCGCAGTGGGCATTTCCTTGAGCTACACGATCATCCGGATCCGGCCTGCAATAATTTATGGTTGATCACTTCGGTCCGTCACGAGGGTTATCAACCACAGGTGCTGGAGCAAGCGGCAGGAGAGGTGGGTGCATTCCAGGGGTATCGCAACCGTTTCACTGCGACACCCTGGAGTGCGCCGTATCGACCGCCCCTCAAACATCCCAAGCCGACCCTCCACGGCACCCAGACCGCAACGGTGACCGGGCCTGCCGGTGAGGAGGTGCATTGCGATGCATACGGTCGGGTGAAAGTACGGTTTCACTGGGACCGACTGGACAAGACCGATGACAAAAGCAGTTGTTGGGTACGGGGGGCCTCTGGTTGGGCGGGAGACGGGTTTGGCGCAATGATGATCCCGCGGGTGGGCATGGAAGTGCTGGTGACGTTCCTGGAGGGCGACCCGGACCAACCGTTGATCAACGGTTGCCTGCCCAATGCGTTGCACATGCCGGCCCATTCCTTGCCGCAGCACAAGACCCGCAGTGTCTTGCGCAGTCGCAGCACCCCGGGTGGTGGCGGCTCCAATGAATTGCACCTGGAGGACCTCCGTGGCAAGGAACTCATCTACCTTCGGGCTCAACGGGACCTGGAGCAACAGGTGGGGCATGACAGTCGCCTGGAAGTGGCCGGTGAGCGGCGTGAAATCATCCGAGGGTTAAGTACGGTTCACCTGGAAAGCGAGGAGCATCGTCACGTCAGCGGTGACCGCAAGGTTGTGCTCAAAGCCAGCGACCACCTGGACGTGCAAGGCGATAGCCAGACGTATGTCGGGCAGACCCTGGTGATTGAAGCCGGGCAACAGGTGCATCTCAAGGCGGGTGCCAGCCTGGTGATCGACGCGGGTGTACAACTGAGCTTCAAGGCCGGCGGAGAGCACCTGGTGATCCAGGCGGGTGGCATTTTCAGCAGTCGGCCCATCACCCTCGGCGGCACCCCGTCCGCGATCGGGTCGGCGAATGCCCTGTCGGTTGCGCAGAGCCCGAAAATCTCCGCCACACAGGGCGTCATCATGCACGTGGCCAGGCAACTGGATGCGGACTTCTGCCCGGTATGCGAGCGCTGTCGCGAAGGCCTCTGCACTGTCAGCGGGAGGGCAGCCTGATGGAAAACCTGCCAAACCAATGGATGACCCAACAGCTGCAGGCTGGGCACAGGCTGTGCCTGATGCTTGAGGGTAATAACGCAGCCTGCCAGCCAATGCTGGCGGTGCGCGGTTTCCCTGCGTACTGCCGCCTCTACGCACAAACCCCACTGGCGGAAATGGCCACGGCTGGCCCCGTGATGCTGTTGCTGGACCAGGTGGGTGAGCCCGCGCTGCTCGATCTTCTCCAAGAACCTGAGATGAATTGGGGGTGGTTGGGCAGTTTGCCAAACGCGGACCTGACGGACATGTCCCGGCATTGGCGCGACCGGCTGCTGGTCGGGCCGGAGAATAACCGGACGCTGTACCGTCTTCACGACAATCGTACGTTGGCGCGCGCACTGAACCATCTGGGTCGTGAGCAATGGCCAGCATTCCTCGGGCCACTGATCAGTGTGTGCTACTGGCATGAAGGCCGTTGGCACTGTGCTGACAACCCTGCTCCCGGAGCCTATCCGATGCCCGAGCCAGCCCCTTGGCTGAACACGCCCAACCCGAATGCCAGCGCCATCCTGCACGCCAATATCCTGCGTTACCTGCTGGCTGAGCACAGTGAAGACCTGGCGGCATTGGTTGAATTCCAAGACCCCAAGGCCTGGTTGACCCAGGTGCTGGAACAGGCTCGCACTTGGCGATGGAGCAGGCCGGAACAGTTGGAGTTTCTGGTCGTGCGACGGTTGGAAGAGGCCACTCGCATTAGTGTGATTCGGTGGCAGCCGATGGCGGGGGAGGTACCGGGTGATCACTTTGAACGGGTGCTGCAGCAGTGGCACGGGTTGGAGAAAAAGGATGAATAGGCGTGTCTTTGGTGTGTTGCTCGCGCTGGCAATGGCGGGACTTTCGGGGTGTGCGATGAATCCGGTTGATCGCTTTACGTTGGAGATGGATTTACCTGCGGAATTTGAACTTAAAACTGCCGCCAACTACGGGCCCGCAACGGGCGAGACCTGCACCTTGCCAAGGCGCCGAGGCAAGAGGCCGGAGCGGAAGGTCTTTTTTACCGAGTACAAGCCGGTGGCGAGTCGGGCGAGTTATGAATTGCCGCTGAGTGAAACGGTACAGGGGTGTCCGCTGGTATTACGCAGTGTGGAGTTTGATTTTTACGCGAAGTGGGGAGCGCGGGATTCGGATGTTGGGGGGGATGTGGGGGGGATTTCCATTCGGGATCGTCTGGAGGGTGATAGGCCAGAAATGCCTGAGTCGGGAGTTCAGGAACTGTCTTGGCAATGTCAGTGGTTGTTTCGGACCGTGGGACCGATACATGCGATCAGAAAGGTTTTGAACTGTAAGTCGCTGGGTGCTACAGGGCAAAAATATAAAGCTGACTCGGGCAGTGTTTTTTCGCGAGATGAATTGGGCGGGAAAAAAGTATTGATAAAGCTGAGCCTCATTAGTGAGGAGCGACCTTATATGGGTGATAACTGGGTGCGTTTTCCTCAAGGATGGAAACGCTGTCGAGGCAAAAGTTTTGAGGACCAGTACGCGTTTTGTGGGGGGAACACTACAGATTTCAAATCCTTCAAAATGCCCGATGGGCGTGTATGTGGCATATATCCAAGTTGCAGTGAATAAGGATGTTCAGGCATGACGATGGAACAATGGAAAAAACCGTTTTTTGACGAAAAAATGCCCGCCTGTACGGTGCGTGGAGACTGGCTGAGTTTTTGTCTAGTGGACGAGTCCGGTGACGGGAAAGCTTATGGAGGGCTCAAGTATGAAATTTTTGACAGTGCAGGGCAGCGATACGCCGGCCGTTTGAATGGAGATGGTTTTGTACGATTAGAGGGGCACTGCCGTGGTCCTGTAGTGTTGGTTTTCGATGCTATGTATCAGGAGTTGGGGAGCTACTATTCGACATTGCAGAGGCGAGAAAAGTATCCGTTACCCATCACCGACCTTCAGGTCAGAGCTGAACAAACGAAATTTTCAAAATCCAGCGGTGAGCAAGCCGAGAGCAATTCTGCGCGACAAAAAGCTGACCACTTTTATCAAGTTGAAGTGAGCGACTTGGTTCGTCAGGGCTCCCATCTACCTGCCGTGACACCCACTGCTTACCGGCCCAAACGCCACGCACTAAAAATGATGGCCGATCTGGGGTTCGGTCCGTCCCAACCCTCCTTATCAGGGGTCGTGTTGTTCCCGAGCAATCACACCGTTCTCGAAGTACGTCCACTGCGAGCCCTGCGTCCAATGTTATCCACGGAAGACCGCTTCTGTGCATTGAATCTGTACCAATTGGCACTGTTTGCGGCGTTGAGTTACTGCGATTTTGGCCAGGAGCCCCCAGACAAACCATTTGATCAAGTGCGCTTTCCACTGGATCCCAGTGTTGGAAATTTGTTTGCTGAACAACTATCTGGGTTTAACCAAGCCTGGCGAGTTGATCCGGAGCAAGTGCGACGTTTTTATCCGCTTTATGAGGATGTCCCTTACTCACGGCGTTTTGAAATTCTGCCCTTCGATCCTGAGCTGTATCCGCAAAATCGTCCGGAGTTGGAGGAAAAACAGGAACACCCTGCGCGTTTGCACTTCTTCGATGACGAAAAAGGCGGTACTGATACCCAGGCTTTCATAACCCACCACGATGAGGTCATCCTGATAGCGGTGCGTGGCACCGCCAGCCCATCTGATGGATTGCGAGATGCCAACGCCCATCAAGTGCCCTTCATCGATGGCGTAGGCAAGGCGCACGAGGGGTTTTATCAGGCTTACCGGGCGGTACGTAACTTCGTGCTGCGATACCTCGACCAGTTTCATGTTGGGCAACGAATAGTTATATGCGGTCACAGCCTTGGCGGCGCCATCGCGTTGCTCCTGGCTGAGGGGCTGCGCCGAATTTCCGACGCTCACTACAACATCCTCCTCTACACCTACGGCGCTCCCCGCGCCGCCGATGCAGCGTTCACTACCGGCGCCTCCACGTTGGTCCACCACCGCATCGTCAACCACAACGACCCGGTCCCCAGCGTCCCGGCTCCTTGGATGAACACCACCGCCAAACTCTGGATCCCCGGTGCCGTCACGCTATTCAGCGCCCCCACGACCGGTGGCCTGTTGTTCGCCGCCGGCCTGGTGCGTATCGGTGGCAACCCCTACCGACACCACGGCGATCAACAGCACTTCATGCCGATCGTACTGGCGGACGGTACGCATTCTTCTGTGCTGTGGAAGCCCGGCTGTGAATCCATTGAAGAGGCCGGCCGCAACCGAGCATGGCAAGCGCAGGGTGACATGCCTGATCGCGACGGCCTGATCAAACAGTTGGTGCAATACGAACAGCATTTCATGACCGCCAGCTACATCCCGGCCGCCTGGGCGACGTTGCGTCGCTGGCAACAAGCCGTGGATAGCAACGGTCCTCTGGTGACCCAAAGAGAGTTTGAACTGCTCGACCATGCCCTGGCGACCATGCGCAAACAACTGCAGGACAAGCGGCGTGAACTGACCCGACATCGCCCGGCCAACGACCGTGGCTATGAATACCATGAGCCGCTGAACGCCGAGATCGACCGCTTGCACACCAGTCGCGAACGCCTGCAAACCCTGCGCTGGCGTCGTCTTGAAGCGCGTGATGTGTACGGCAGTCATAGCCACTCTTCCAACCTGCAACCCAGTCTCCAGCGTTGGTTCCGTCATCGCGAAAACCAGCAACTGCCTCAGGTCGCCAGTATCCCTCCCGCCACGCAGAGCGAGTTGGGGAGGGCGCAACCGCTGGATCTCGACTCAATCGTGTGACCGGCGTGCTTATACAAACTCCACCTGCGCCGGCTGGCGCTTCATCAACACCTTGCCGTTGCGAATCGAGTACAGCGGCAGCCCTTGGCTGCGGACCATTTCGTAGTCACTGTCTGCCGAGAGGATCAACAGGTTGGCTGGACGCCCGGCCTCAAGGCCATAACGGTCACCCAGGGCCATGGCCTTGGCGCTGTTGTCGGTCACCAGGTCGAGGGCGCTTTGCAGGTTGCGGTAGCCGAGCATATGGCAGATGTGCAAACCGGCTTCCAGCACGCGCAGGATGTTGCCGTTGCCCAGCGGGTACCAGGGATCGACGATGGAATCCTGGCCAAAGCACACGTTCATGCCGGCCTCCAGCAACTCGTTGACCCGGGTGACGCCGCGGCGTTTCGGGAAGCTGTCGAAGCGGCCCTGCAGGTGGATGCTTTCGGTGGGACAAGAGACGAAGCTGATCCCGGAGTGCCCCAGCAGGCGGAAGAGTTTGGCGCAGTAGGCATTGTCGTAGGAACCCATGGCCGTGGTGTGGCTGGCAGTGACGCGGGCGCCCATGTCGCGGCTGCGGGCTTCTTCGGCGAGTACTTCGAGGAAGCGTGAATGTGGGTCGTCGGTTTCGTCGCAGTGCACATCCACCAGGCAGCCGGTGCGTTCGGCCAGGTCCATCAGGAACTTGACTGAACTCACGCCTTGGTCGCGGGTGTATTCAAAGTGGGGGATGCCGCCGATCACATCGGCGCCCAGGCGAATGGCTTCTTCCATCAGCTCGCGGCCGTTGCGGTACGACTCGATGCCTTCCTGGGGAAAAGCGACGATTTGCAGGTCGATCAGGTGCGTGCTTTCTTCGCGCACTTGCAGCATGGCCTTGAGCGCCGTGAGGTCGGGGTCGGTCACATCGACATGGGTGCGTACATGCTGGATGCCGTGGGCGGCGAGGGCCTGGATGGTTTTTTTGGCGCGGGTCCTGGTGTCTTCCTCGGTGATGGTGGCCTTGCGTTCGCCCCAGCACTCGATGCCTTCGAACAGGGTGCCGCTCATGTTCCAGCGCGGTTCGCCGGCGGTGAGGGTGGCATCAAGGTGAATATGCGGTTCGACGAAGGGCGGTATCACCAGGTTGCCGGCCGCATCCAGGTCATCGGCCGCCATTACCGGCGCTGTTATTTGTGGGGTGATACTGGCGATCCGGCCGTGTTCCAGGTGCAGATCATGCAGGCCTTCACGGTTGCGCAGGCGGGCGTTGATGATGTGCATGGGCAAGTTCCTCTTGGCTAAAAACAATCAGGCAGACAGCCGCCAGATCATCAGGGCGATACCGATGTCCAGGCGGTCATAGGCATTATCCAGCGTCAGCCCGCACAGGGCTTCGATGCGCTGGACACGGTGTGTCAGGGTATTGCGGTGTACGGCCAGGCGCTGGGCGGCGGCCACAAGGTTACCATTCTCGTGAAACCAGGCTTCCAGGGTCGGCATCAGGCTGGGCCCGTGGTGCAGGTCATGACGCAGCAGCGGGCCCAGGCGTTCATTGAGGAATTGGTCGAGCAGGGCGCGATCACGCACGCCGCTGAGCAGCTTGAGCACGCCCAGTTCGTCATACACGCACAGGCCGGCACGTTCGCTGAACCGTCGCGCGGCGGCCAATGCCTGGCGCGCTTCGTCCTGCGCCTGGGCCAGGCGTGCGGGTGGGTGTGCGGCGGCACTCAGGCCGATAAACAATTTCAGCGGCGCCAGGCGCAGGTTGAGCGGGTTCAGCCAGTTGGCCAATTGCTGGCGGTTGATCAAGGCCGTGACGGCATCCGGTGCCGGCAGCAGCAGGGTCCATTGCCCGGCGCGCCCCAGTACCGGCAATACTGTCGATAGTTGACGCAAGCGCCGGCTGATACCGTCGTGTTGCCGCGCCAACTGCGCCTCCACCTGTGCTGCGTCGCCTTGGGCAAACAGCAGTTCACTGCCTTCCAATTGCAATTGCACAACCTGCCAATGCCCGTTCAGCGGCATACCCAATTGCACGGCCCGATGCAGCAGCAAATCCAGGGATTGATAATCCCCGGTCAGCAAGCGCTCCAGCACGTCGTGCCGCGAGCGCCCCAACTGCTCGGACTGGATCAGCGCCGAACCAATCGCCTGGGTCACCAGCACCATTTTCAGCGAGTAGGGCTGCTCGATCAGCGGCATGCCAGCGGCTTCGGCGGCGTCGAGCAATCGCGGGGGGATCGCCTGGATGTACGTCGCTCCTGTCAGGATCACCAACCCGGCCACTTGGCGCTGGCAGGCTTCGTCCAGCAGTAGCAGGAGATTGGCCTCATCCCGTGGGTGGTTGATGCCGGTGACGAACACCAATTCACCGCCCAGCACCCACTCGGCGATCCCGCTGTTTTCCGCCACATACGGCCAACGCACGACGTTATCCAGGGCGGCTGCGCCGGCGCGCAGGCGCATGGATTCCAGGCCCGGCAACGCCAGTACATCCGCAATCGTCAGGCTCATGCCCGGGCATCAGCCAGAGGCACGCGCAGCACGGCGGTGAGTGCGATGTAGGTCAGCGACGCAGCAGCGATACCCACCAACGGCGCGACCCACGGCGAGTTGAACGCCAGCACGGTACCCACCGCGTACGCCACCAGCCCGGCCCAGTTGAAGGCCGGCAGGCGCGCATCCGCCAGGCGCGGGTAGTGGCCGCGCCAGCGGTAGAAGAAGTCCGCCATGATCACCCCGCCAATCGGCGGAATCACCGTGCCCAGCAGGATCAGGTACGGCACCAGCATGTCGTACATGCCCAGCAACGCCAGCAAGGTGCCGATCACCGCACCCGCCAAGGTCACGGTTTTGCGGCGCTGGGTGCGCAGCAGGTTGCAACCGGCCACGGCGAAGTTGTAGATGGTGTTGTCCTGGGTGCTCCAGATATTGAGCAGCAACATGGCCATTGCCGCCATGGCGAAGCCTTGCAGCAGCAACACTTCGACCACGTCGGGCTGCTGGTAGACGATGGCGCCATAGGCACCGATCAGCACCATCAAGCCATTGCCGATAAAGAACCCGATCAGGCTGGCCAGCACCGCGACCTTGGCCGAGCGGGAAAACCGTGTCCAGTTGGTGGCCTGGGTGGCGCCGCTGACAAAGGTGCCGAACACCAGGGTGATCGCCGTCGACAAGTCCAGCTCGCCGGTCGGCACCACTGCCAGCAGCCCGTCCAGCCCGCCGATTTTCGCCGTGGCGACCCACATCGACAGAAACAGCAACAGGCCCATGGCCGGTACCGCGATGTAGGATAGAATCTCCAGCCCGCGATAGCCCACGTAGGCCGTGGCGCAAAATACCAGGCCGAACAGCACCATCAACGCCAGCACGCTGCCCTGGCTCAGCTCGAAATACTTGCCGAGCACCACGGCGGCCGTGGCGGTGCCCCAGGCGTACCAGCCGATCTGGGTGAAACCGAGGATCAAGTCACTGAGCTTGCTGCCCACCTCGCCAAAGCAGAAGCGGCCCATCAACACCGAGTTCAGCCCGCTCTTGAACGCGATGTAACCCAGGCCTGCGGCGTAGATACCCAACAGCAGGTTACCCAAGGCCACCACGCCGAGCATCTGGGTGAAACTGAACGCCACCCCGAGCTTGCCGCCGGCAAACATGGTCGCGGTAAAAAAGGTGAAGCCCAACAGCACCATGGCGGTCGACGCCAGGCCTTTGCGCGCATGCATGGGGACTTCGCTTAAGGGGTAATCGTTGCCCGGTTCTTGCTGCGTCATGTCCGTGCTCCCTGAATGAGTGACGCAGGCCTATTGCACCGGGCGTGCCAAATCAGCGGCAGTGACAGGCGCACGGTCGACGCTGTGCATTGTGCACAGTATTTATAGCCAAACCGGGGGGAAATGTAGGCGGGAGTGTTCGCAGTGCCCAATCGGGCACGAAAGCGGTGCAGCAGTGATACAAATTGGATCAGTCGAACAGCGTCTGCGTGGTCTCGCCGCGATGAAAGGCAAACGCCGCCTCGAGATCACTTTCGATGGTGCGTCCCCGGGACAACTGCGGCAGGTCATCCAGGCTGAAAAAGCCTACCTCGGTGGTCTCGAACCCAGCCACCGGCGCCAGTTGATCCACCCGGTCACACAGGAAATACAACTTGTAGAAATCCCGCACATCCGGCCGGTACAACCCCTTGGCCTTGTGGGTGACGCTGTACAGTGCGCGCGCCGTGACGCTGAGCCCGGCTTCCTCGCGAATTTCCTTGATGATATTTTCCGCCGCCGACAGCCCGATATCGGCATAACCACCGGGCAGCGCCCAGCAACCGTCGGTGGCTTCGCGCACCAGCAGAATCCGCTCACCCTCGATCACCGCGCCACGCACGTCGATCATCGGCGTCGAATAGCGCTGGGCGAAATCCGAAACCAGCCCGGTGATGCGCTCCAACGGCACGTTGCCCAACTGCGCCAGCATGCTGTGGGCTATCTCGGCGATTTCCTCGAGGCGTTCGCGCTCGAAATCATCGGTGCAAAAGTGCAGCCCCGTGGAGGCCAATGCTTGCAAGCGTTTGGCTTGGGCCAGCCAGGTTGTTTCCATGGACATCTCCTCGGTTGCGAATAAAGGGAAGGGTGGAAGGTTGCTACGTGGGGCACAAAAAAACCACCGCAAGGGTGGTTTTTTAACATCGCCGGTTTACTCGCCGCGATAGATGCAGCCACTGGTGCAGGTCTCGTGGATGCGGATCGCACTGAGCTCCGGCAGCAGAGGTTTGAGTTCATTCCAGATCCACTTGGCCAGCACTTCGCTGGTGGGGTTTTCCAGGCCTGGGATGTCATTGAGGTAGTTGTGGTCGAGGCGTTCGTAGAGCGGCTTGAAAATCGCCTTGATCTCCGAGAAGTCGCGAATCCAGCCGGTATGGGGATCCAGATCGCCGCTCAGGTGGATCGCCACCTTGAACGAATGCCCATGCAGGCGCCCGCACTTGTGGCCTTCCGGTACATGGGGCAGGCGGTGGGCGGACTCGAAGGTAAACTCTTTGAAGATTTCCACAGTATTTTTCAGCTCGGTCAGGTATCTGGCAGGCGGCGAGTTTAACAGCTTGATCCCGTACCGCGCATACCGCTTGGTCAGAGCGCCTGCAAGCGCTCGCCCAAGCCACCGTTATCGGCCAGTTGCAGAAACTCATCCCCCAGCCGCCGGCTCTCGCTCATCGCGGTTTGCCAGTACTTGTTGCGGCTCGGGTCGTCGCCCATGAAGCGCTTGAAGTCGCTGCGGTCCGGCAGTTTGCCGTGGGGCAGGCGGGCCAGGTAGTCCTTGGACGGTGCCAGCAGCAACACATCCTGCAAGCCTTGCTGGTTGCTGCGCCGCCATGGCAGGCCCTTGTCGAACCAGCCGGGGATGACCCGGTCGGTGAAGTGCGGGTACAGCACGATGTCGTCGCCGTGGTAGGGCAGGTCGAGGTGGTAGTCCAACAGGCCGCCGTCGCGGTAGGTGCCGGTGCCTGCTCCGGGCAGGTCGCGCACGCCTTGCATCACCATGGGGATCGAACCGGACGCCAGCAGCGCCTGGCGCAGGTTGCCGAGTTCCAGCTCAAGAAAGCGTGATGGAAAATCCTTCAACGGATGCACCGGCGGGGCCTGGCGCGGGTCGTGGATGATCAGCCGCTCGAAATGCCGCGCCAGCCGCGCACGGCCGCGCAGGTTGTCGGCAATCACCGATGACAGGGCCAAGCCCAGGCGCCCGCGGTGGTCATCGGCGAGCAGGCCGTGGCTCTTGACCACCATGATGTTCAGCCGGTAGTCGGGGTTGTCCAGCACCCGCGCATCGCGGCCGGCCAGCAGGTCGTCGAGCATGCGCTGGCAGCTGCGGCTGACTTCGGCCATGGTCACGCCTTTGGCAAAGCTTTGTTCGTTGTACAGGCGGCCGAGGTCCAGCAGGCCTTGCACCGGATCGGGCAGGCAGGCGCTGGCAAACCGCCAGGAACCGATCGATGCGCCGATCAACGCGCGTTCCCGTGGCGCGCGCGGCAGCCAATCGCCGAACAACGCCAGGTCCAGGCCCTGGATTCCCAGCGCCTTGGGGCCGCCGGCCGCACCGGGAAGGATGCCGACATCCGCAGGCGCAAGGCCTTGTTCACGAATGCGCGTAAAGGCGCGTTTACCGGCCTTGAGGGTCAGGGCGGGGAACTTGATGTGGATGGCTGTCATACCGGTCTCTGTTCAAGCGAGGTGTAGGAGCAAGCGTGCTCGCGAAAAACGTTAACGATACCGCGTGAATCCTGAATAAACATCGTAGCCCGTCGTGCCTGCTGGAAATTGCCATGGTGGCAATTCAGTTTCAGTTAAGTTGCAGCAGATACCGTGGCCGATGTAGGAAAAATATCGGTAACGGAGACTCATCATGAAACGCCTTACTGCTCTGGTCGCCGCCTCTATCATCGTCTCCACGGCGACTCTGGCCGGAGCCGTGGACCCCGACAAACCACTGACCGTGCCCGCCACTGTTACAATTGTCGCTTTCGACCAGCTCGAAGCCACAGCCCAGGCTTTGCACCCCGGTTCAACGCTGCTGGACACCGACCTGGACGAGGCTTACGGCAAGTATGTCTATGAAGTCGAACTGCAAGATGCCGACGGCATTGAATGGGAGGTCGAATTGGACGCGCTCACCGGGCAGGTTCTCAAGAATCATCAGGATACGTAATGAAGGTTAATTTACGCGCCGGCAGTCGAGCGGCGCTGGTGCTGGTGGTGTTTTGCTCAGGCTTGCAGGCCCGCGACCTCAACCAGGATGAAGCCCTGGCGCTGCGCCAGCAGGGAGTGATCCTGCCCCTGGAGCAACTGTTGCAGCAAGCCATGGCGCGGTATCCCGGCTCACGCTTGCTGGAAGCCGAGCTTGAGAAAAAGCACGGCCAATATGCTTATGAAGTGGAATTGGTGACCACCGACGGTGTGGTGCGCGAGATCAAGCTCGACGCCACTAACGGTGTACTGATCAAAGACGAGGAAGACTGATGCGCCTGCTCCTGGTGGAAGACAACGTACCCCTGGCCGATGAACTGCTGGCCGGCCTGCAACGCCAGGGTTATGCCGTCGACTGGCTGGCCGATGGCCGTGACGCCGCGTACCAGGGCCGCAGCGAACCCTACGACCTGATCATCCTCGACCTCGGTCTGCCCGGTTTGCCTGGCCTTGAAGTGTTGGCGCAATGGCGTGCCGCCGCGTTGGCCACCCCGGTGTTGATCCTCACCGCCCGCGATTCCTGGGCCGAGCGCATCGAAGGGCTCAAGGCCGGTGCCGACGATTACCTGAGCAAACCCTTTCACCCCGAAGAGCTGCACCTGCGCATCCAGGCGCTGTTGCGCCGTTCCCACGGGCAGGCCAACCAACCCACCTTGCAAGCCGCTGGCCTGCATCTGGACGAAGGACGCCAATGCGTACTGCGCGACGGCGATGAGATCCAACTGACGGCCGCTGAATTTCGCCTGTTGCGCTACTTCATGTTGCACCCCGAACAGATCCTCTCGAAAAGCCACCTGGCCGAGCACCTATACGACGGCGAGACCGAGCGCGACTCCAACGTGCTGGAAGTGCACGTCAACCACCTGCGTCGCAAGCTCGGCCGCAGCGTGATCGAAACCCGGCGTGGCCAGGGTTACCGGTTCGGCGCCAGCCCTGCATGAAGTCGATTCAGCGCCGCCTGAGCCTGGGCCTGATCAGCGTGATGGTGATCGTCGGCGTGGTGCTGGCGCAAACCAGCCTGTGGTTGTTCGAGGCCGGTTTGCAACGCTACCTGGAAGCCGGGCTGCGCAACGATGCCGAGAACCTGCTGGTCGCCCTGGTACGCGGGCCAAACGGTGTACAGCTGGATGAACAGCGCCTGTCGCCGGCTTACCAGCGACCGTTTTCCGGGCATTACTTCCGTATTGATTTTGCCAACATTCACTGGCGCTCTCGTTCGCTGTGGGACCAGGAGTTACCCCAGCTGCCGGAGGCTGGGCTCAAGGGCAACCTGCAGTTGGGGCCGGAAGGCCAGCAATTGCTGGTACTGCGTTCGGACTACAAACGCTTCGGCCAATCGATTTCCATCAGCGTGGCGCAGGACTACACCCCGGTGCGGGAAAGCTTTCGCCTGATGCGTCGGATCGGCCTGGTGCTGGGGCTGGCGGCGTTGCTGCTGGTGTTGTTTTTGCAGCGAGTCACCGTACGTCGCGCCTTGCGCCCGCTGGAAACCGCGCGTAACCAGATCGCCCAGTTGCAACAAGGCCAACGCTCGCAACTCGACACCCACGTGCCGCTGGAGCTGGAACCACTGGTCGCCCAGATCAACCACCTGCTGGCTCACACCGAAGACAGTCTCAAACGTTCGCGCAACGCCCTCGGCAACCTCGGCCATGCACTGAAAACGCCACTGGCGGTGCTGTTGAGCGCAGCGTCGAGCGAGGCGCTCAAGGATCACCCCGAACTGAGCAAACTGTTGCGCGAGCAATTGGAGCAGGTGCAACAACGCCTCAACCGCGAACTCAATCGCGCCCGCCTGGCCGGTGAGACGTTGCCGGGTGCCTTGTTCGACTGCGAAAAAGAACTGCCCGGCCTGCTCGCCACCTTGAGCATGATCCACGGCGAACACCTGGACCTCACTTACCACGTCGCGCCGGGGCTGCAACTGCCCTGGGACCGCGAGGATTTGCTGGAGCTGCTCGGCAACCTGCTGGACAACGCCTGCAAATGGGCGGATGCCGAGGTGCGCTTGAGCGTCAACGAGACGCCGCACAGTTACCTGCTGGCGGTGGAAGATGACGGCCCCGGCATTCCCGAGGCCCAACGGGACCAGGTATTCAGCCGGGGGGCACGCCTGGACGAACAGATCGACGGCCATGGCCTGGGACTGGGGATCGTGCGCGATATTGTCGAGGTGTGGGGCGGGGTGTTGCAGTTGCAGGAGAGCGAGCTGGGCGGCTTGAAGGCGTTGATCGAATTGCCCAAACGCCATGGCTGACACACCGTAGATCAACATGTGGGGGCGTCCTGAACCTAAAAACTCAGAGAGCCTTTGTATCGCCACTGCGGAGTTTTCTTTGTTCAATCGTTCAATTTAAACCTGAAAGCGGCGCCGTTTTTTGACATGCGGCCCGGCCTGCTGCAAAGTGCGCGCCCTCTAATAAGACCTCTTTCAAGCCTGCACGCTGGCTGCCACCCGATGGTTGCCTGGGCGCGGGCATGCCTGTTTTTATGTTTCTGCTTGAGGTAACCATGATTAACGCAGTCATCGCCGCGGTCGGCACCATGCTGGTGCTCAGTCTGTCCCGCGTGCACGTGGTCATCGCCATTATCGTCGGCGCCCTGGTGGGCGGCCTTACCGGTGGCCTGGGCATCGAAGCCACGCTCAAGGCGTTCAACGGCGGTTTGGGTGGTGGTGCGACCGTGGCCTTGTCCTACGCCTTGCTCGGCGCTTTCGCCGTGGCGATTGCCAAGTCCGGCCTGGCCCACGCCCTGGCGGACAAGGCCTTGCTGCTGGTCGACCGTCAGGAAGCCACCGGCGGCAACCATGTCAAATGGCTGCTGATCGGCCTGCTGTGGGTGGTCGCGATCGCGTCGCAGAACATCCTGCCGATCCATATCGCGTTTATCCCGTTGCTGGTGCCGCCGCTGCTGTATGTGCTGACCAAGTTGCAGCTGGACCGGCGCCTGATCGCCTGCGTGATGACCTTTGGCCTGATCACGCCGTACATGTTCCTGCCGGTGGGCTTCGGCAATATTTTCCTCAACCAGATCCTGCTGGCCAATGTGGCCAAGAGTGGCGTGGACATCAGCCAGGTCAACGTCACCCACGCCATGAGCCTGCCGGCGCTGGGCATGGTGGTCGGGCTGCTGGTGGCGGTGTTTGTCAGCTACCGCAAGAAGCGTGTGTATGACCTGGAGAAAATCGAGCGGGTCGAGCAGGTGGCGGTGCAGTACAACCCGCTGACCCTGCTGGTGGCCGGCCTGGCGATTGCCTCGGCGTTCATCATCCAGTTGTGGCTGGACTCGATGATCATCGGTGCCCTGGCCGGGTTCCTGATTTTCTCGGTCTCGGGCATCGTGCGCTGGCGCGACACCGACGACCTGTTCACCGAAGGCATGAAGATGATGGCGATGATCGGCTTCATCATGATCGCCTCGTCAGGCTTTGCCGAGGTGCTCAAGGCCACCGGCGACGTGCGCTCGCTGGTAGAGGCCTCGGCGGCGTTCATCGGTCATAGCCGTGGGGTGGGCGCGTTGTTGATGTTGCTGGTGGGGCTGCTGGTGACCATGGGCATCGGCTCGTCGTTTTCCACGGTGCCGATCCTCGCGGCGATTTTCGTGCCGCTGTGTGTGCAGTTGGGCTTCAGCCCGCTGGCCATCGTGTGCATCGTCGGCACTGCCGGGGCGTTGGGCGATGCCGGTTCGCCCGCCTCGGACTCCACCCTTGGCCCGACCTCCGGCCTGAATATCGACGGCCAGCATCACCATATCTGGGACACCGTGGTGCCGACGTTCCTGCACTACAACATCCCGTTGCTGGCGTTTGGCTGGTTTGCGGCGATGACACTCTGATCTACAGATTCACCGCCGCAGGCCGATAACCTCTCAAGTCGCCAAATAAGAGAGAAAAGCCATGCGTCTGAGTCTGAAGGCCAAAGTCCTGTCCCTCGCCGTTGTGCCGGTGTTGCTGTTCGCCGTGGTGATCAGCCTGACCACCGTGTGGATCCTCCAGGGGCAAGCGCGCAACGAGGTGGATGAAACCCGCCAGCGCTTGCTCAATAACGCCAAGGCCACCCTGCAAAGCTATGTGGAAGTGGCCATGACCACCATCAAGCCGCTCTACGACGCGGCCGCACCCGGCGATACGGCGGCGCGGGCCGAGGTGGTCAAGCTGCTGTCCAACACCAGCTACGGCAAGGACGGTTACTTCTTTGGCTACGACTCCGAGACCATCCGTCTGTTCAAGGGCAACAGCCCCGACGGCGTGGGCAAGAGCTTCAAGGACAACCGTGATCCCAACGGTGTCTACGTCAACCGCGACCTGGTCAAGGTCGGCAAGGACGGCACCCACTACCTGCAATACAGCTCGACCCAGCCCGGCCAGACCGAGTTGGTGCCCAAGATGGGCTACACCGAATATCTGCCCAAGTGGGACATGGTCATCGGTACCTCGGTGAACCTGGATGGCATCGAAGCCCAAGTGGCGGTGGTTGAGGCCAAGGTCGAGAAGCGCATGGAAGGCGTGCTGCTGAGCATCCTCGGCGTGGCCGTGGTGGTGCTGTTGGTGATCGCCGCCGCCGGCATCTTGCTGGCCAACACCATCCTGCGCCCGCTGCATTTGATGAAAGCCAACCTCGACGACATTGCTGCCGGCGAAGGCGATTTGACTCGCCGCCTGGCCATCACCAGCCAGGACGAGCTGGGTGACCTGGCCGGTGCGTTCAACCGCTTTGTCGACAAAATCCACGGCCTGGTGCGCCAGATCACCGAGATGACTACCCAGCTCACCGGCCTGGTCAGCCAGGTGTCGGACCAGGCCCAGCGCTCGGAGCAGGCCATGGAGCGCCAGCGTCACGAGACCGACCAAGTCGCCACCGCCATCAACCAGATGTCCTCCGCTGCGCAAGAAGTGGCGCGCAGTGCCCAAGGCGCCTCCGTGGCCGCGCAACAGACCGACGCCGAAGGCCAGGCCGCCAAGCGCGTGGTGGACGGTAGCATCGCGCAGATCCACGCATTGGTGAATGACATCCGCAGCAGTGGCGTATCCCTCGACAGCCTAAAGCAGGATGTGTCGTCGATTGTCAGCGTGCTCGGCGTGATCCGCTCGATTGCCGAACAAACCAACCTGCTGGCGCTCAACGCAGCGATCGAGGCCGCGCGGGCAGGGGAGGCCGGGCGTGGTTTTGCCGTGGTCGCCGACGAGGTGCGCGCCCTGGCCAGCCGCACGCAAACCAGCACCCAGGAAATCCAGGGCATGATCGACCGCCTGCAAAAAGGCACCGAGGCTGCCATGGATGCGATGCGCCGCTCCAGCGATGCGGGCGATGGCACCTCGGCCAAGGCCAACGAAGCCGGGGCGTCCCTGGACACCATGGCCCAGTTGATCGGCACCATCAACTCGATGAACGCGCAGATTGCCAGCGCCGCCGAAGAACAGACCGCCGTCGCCGAAGAGATTAACCGCAGCGTGCATCAGATTGCCGTGGCGGTGGACAGCGTGGCCGATGAAACGCAGTTGGGCGCCCAGACCTCGCGCAGTCTGGCGGACCTTGGTCAGCGGCTGGGGCAATTGGTCGGTCAGTTCAGGATCTAGACGTCGCGCATCAACAGGCCAAAGCGCAAATCCATCTCGGCCGGCAGGGGCACATACACCGTGTGCCCATCCCCAGGCGCCACGTCGATGGCTTCGCCTTTGGTGTTGTGCAGGCTGGCCAGGTCAAAGTGGAAGTTGCCGGCGGGTGTCATCAGTTCCAGGTGATTGCCCACCGCAAAGCGGTTCTTCACCTTGACCTCGGCCAGCTCGCCACGGCGCTCACCGGTCAACTCGCCGACAAACTGCTGGCGCTCGGACACTGAGCTGCCGTTCTGGTAGTTCTGGTATTCGTCGTGAACATGGCGGCGCAGGAAACCTTCGGTGTAGCCGCGTTGGGCCAGGGATTCCAGGTTGGTCATCAGGTTGCGGTCAAACGCACGGCCGGCCACGGCATCATCGATTGCCTGGCGATACACCTGGGTCGTGCGTGCGCAGTAGAAATGCGATTTGGTGCGGCCTTCGATCTTCAGCGAATGCACACCCATGTGGGTCAGGCGCTCCACATGTTGCACGGCGCGCAGGTCCTTGGCATTCATGATGTAGGTGCCGTGTTCATCCTCGAAGGCGGGCATCTGCTCGTCGGGGCGGTTGGCTTCCTGCAGCAGGAAGACCTGGTCGGTAGGCGCGCCGATTCCCAGTGTGGGTTCCGGTTGATACACCTGGACAATATCGCCCGTGGCGTTTTCCACCGCCGGGGTAGCCTGGTATTTCCAGCGACAGGCATTGGTGCAGGTGCCCTGGTTGGCGTCACGCTTGTTCATGTAGCCGGAGAGCAGACAGCGCCCTGAATAGGCCATGCACAAGGCGCCGTGCACAAACACTTCCAGCTCCATGGCCGGCACCTGCTGGCGAATCTCGCCGATTTCTTCCAGGGACAGCTCCCGCGACAGGATCACCCGGCAAATCCCTTGCTGCTGCCAGAACTCCACGCTGGCCCAGTTCACCGTATTGGCCTGCACCGACAGGTGGATCGGCATCATCGGGAAGTGCCGGCGCACCAGCATGATCAGGCCCGGGTCGGACATGATCAGCGCATCCGGGCCCATGGCGATCACCGGGGCGAGGTCCTTGAGGAACGTCTTGAGCTTGGCATTGTGCGGCGCGATGTTCACCACCACGTAGAACCGCTTGCCCAGCGCGTGGGCTTCCTGGATGCCGAGCGCCAGGTTGGCGTGGTCAAACTCGTTGTTGCGCACCCGCAGGCTGTAGCGCGGCTGGCCGGCGTAGACCGCGTCGGCGCCGTAGGCGAAGGCGTAGCGCATGTTTTTCAAGGTGCCGGCGGGGGCGAGCAGTTCGGGAGCAAGGACGAGAGGCATGGGGATCAGGTCGCAAAAGGCCGCGAGCGTAGCCGAACGTGTGCCGGGCTTTATTGATCTGGGTCTACGCTTACCGCAACAAAGATGGCACTCCCAGGATTTGCGGTGGACTAAGCAGCTGGACGCAAACGCGCGGCCTGCTTTTTTGACATGGATCGGACATGAATCAAACCAACCTGCAATTCAAGACCCTGCTGTTACTGCTGGCCCTGGTGACCGTCGCCTTTATCTGGATATTGCTGCCGTTCTACGGTGCGGTGTTCTGGGCGGTGATCCTCGGCATCATCTTTGCGCCGATGCAGCGCCGCCTGCAGCAGCGCTTCGGCTGGAACCGCAACCTGACGTCCCTGACCACCTTGATGGTGTGCCTGGTGATCGCGATTCTGCCGGTGATCATTACCAGCGCTCTGCTGGTGCAAGAGGGCGCCACACTCTATAAAAATGTCGAGAGCGGCAAACTGGATGTGGCCGGCTATATCGAGCAGTTCAAGAACTTCCTGCCGCCATACTTCCAGCACCTGCTGGACCGTTTCGGCATGGGCAATCTGGAAGGGCTGCGCGAGAAGATCGTCAAGAGCGCGATGCAGGGCAGCCAGTTCTTTGCCACCCAGGCGTTCAGCTTCGGCCAGGGCACATTTGATTTCCTGGTGAGTTTTTTCATCATGTTGTACCTGCTGTTCTTCCTGCTGCGCGACGGCCCGGAACTGGTGCGCAAGGTACGCACGGCGGTGCCGTTGGCCGAGCCGCAGAAGCGTCGGTTGCAGCTCAAGTTCAATCGGGTGGTGCGTGCGACGGTCAAGGGCAACGTGCTGGTGGCCGTGACCCAGGGCGCGCTGGGTGGTTTGATCTTCTGGTTTCTGGACATTCCCAGCGCGTTGCTCTGGGCGGTGTTGATGGCGTTTCTGTCACTGCTGCCGGCGGTAGGTGCGGGGATTGTGTGGGGGCCGGTGGCGGCCTACTTCCTGTTGAGCGGTTCGATCTGGCAGGGCGTGGTGTTGGGCCTGTTCGGCGTGTTTGTGATCGGTCTGGTGGACAACGTGCTGCGACCGATCCTGGTGGGCAAGGACACCAAGATGCCGGACTACCTGATTCTGATCTCGACCCTGGGCGGCCTGTCGGTATTCGGCCTTAATGGGTTTGTGATCGGGCCGCTGGTGGCGGCGCTGTTTATGTCCAGTTGGGCGCTGTTTGTCGAAAGCAAGCCGCGGGTCAAGCTGCCGTTGCCGTAGGGGGCAGCTTCAAGCTTCAAGCTTCAAGCTTTAAGTTTGTAGCTTGTAGCTTGCAACTGCTTCTCTGCTGCTTCTTTAGTCGTCAGCGGGCCGCTGATGGCTTCGCCGTCGCGAACCAGGTACCAGCAGGCGAGCAAACCCAGCTCTCGGAGCGGGGCGGGGACGGCGCTGCCAATGACGGACATGATTTGAACAGTGGGCATAAGAACCTCCAATCGCTATGGAGGTCACCTTACGGGGCGCAGGCGCTCAGGAAAAATCATCTGGCTCGATAGTCGACATCAACGGAAGGCGTCAGTCGACTACTTGATCGAGCATGCTCACCACTTCCTGCTCATTAAGCAGGCCTTTGCGCACCAGGTTTTCCGCCAGCAGCGCGAGAAACTTGGCGCTGCGGTGGCCTTCCAGGTGCTTGAGCTCCGTGAGGGCGCTGTAGACCTTGCTGGACGTACAGAGGCCAGCGGTGCGATGCGGGTTTTGTGTGGGCATGGTCAGTCGTCCTTGTTGTTATTGAGTGGACAGGATTGATAGTGAGAGTGTGTCGTGACACAAACATGACAGCGTGAGCCCCGTTCGGGCAAGTAGACTTTCGACCTTAATAGTGTGGGATTGCAGTCTGGGCATTGTCCTCAGAGCGACCTTGGCAGGATAAATCCGGACGTTACCCACAAAAAAAGGCCCCGCGAGTGGGCGAGGCCTGTTTCATGTGTGACGGTTGAGACTTACCAGCCGCGGTGGTAGTAGCCGTGGGGAGGGCCATAGTAGCCGCGCGGTGGACCGTAATAGACCGGCGCCGGGCGGTAATAAACTTCCTGTTGCACGTACACCGGTGGCGGTGGTGCGTAGTAGACCGGCGGCGGCGCGGCATACACCGGCTGCGGTTGCACATAGACCGGCTGCTGCACATAGACCTCACGGGGTTGGCTGGCAACCACGGAGCCCACTACGGCGGCGCCGACCAGCGCACCCAAGACGGCTGGGCCACCCCATCCACCACCACCGTGGGCGGAGGCTTGGCCTGCCATAGCGAGTGCACCTACCAGCAAGGCGATCTTGGGGATTGTACGAATCATGGTCATTCCTCGGTTAGCCCCTGCGCTTGTGGTCTGCAATCAATAGACTCAAGTAATGTCGCGGGGATACTTTTAAGACAACGTATTTCTGAAAAACAGCACGGCCGATAGGTAAAGGTTGTGTAAGGTCTGTACCGATTTGCTTACTCAAAGGAGTTATCCATGCAGATGCACCCCAACAAGGACACCCAGTTGTGCATGTCACTGTCGGCGCGTCCCGGGAACTTTGGCCTGCGTTTTCATAACCACCTGTACGAACAGCTGGGTCTGAACTTTTACTATAAAGCCTTCAGCAGCCAGGATTTGCCCGGCGCGATAGGTGGTATCCGTGCATTGGGCGTGCGTGGTTGCGGGGTGTCGATGCCCTTCAAGGAAGCCGCCATTGCCTTGGTGGACGAACTGGACGATTCGGTTCAAGCCATCGACTCCCTCAACACCATCGTGAACACCGACGGGCACCTCAAGGCCTACAACACCGACTACATCGCCATCGAACAATTGCTCAAAAAGCATGCCGTGCCTAAAGACTCGACCTTTGCCCTGCGTGGCAGCGGCGGCATGGCCAAGGCCGTGGCCAGCGCCTTGCGCGACGGTGGCTATGCCAATGGCGTGATCGTGGCGCGCAACGAGGCAGCAGGGCGGGCATTGGCCCGGAACCTGGGGTACGAATGGCGGGCTGAGCTGGGTGAACTGCGCCCGCAGATGCTGATCAACGTGACGCCCATCGGCATGACGGGTGGGGCCGAGGCGGATGCCCTGGCGTTTGAGGCGGATGCCGTGGATGCAGCAGATACTGTCTTCGATGTGGTAGCGATCCCCGCCGAAACACCATTGATCGTGCGCGGTCGTGCCAAAGGCAAGCGGGTGATTACCGGGCTGGAGGTGATTGCGATCCAGGCGTTGGAGCAGTTTGTGCTTTATACCGGCGTGCGGCCTACGGATGAACAGTTCCAGAAGGCAGTAGCCTTCGCCCGCAACTGAAGGCCACTGCAGCTCTAAATGTGGGAGGGGGCTTGCTCCCGATAGCGCTGGGTCAGTCAACACTTTCATTGCCTGATACACCGCTATCGGGAGCAAGCCCCCTCCCACATTTTTACCGCGTCAGGCCTGTTCCAGTTGCGCCAACCGCTCTTCCAGAGCTGCAATTCGCGCTTCAAGCTCTTCGATACGATCCAGCGAGACTGCGCCGGCAGAGCGTTCCACCGGGCTTCCCCGTGCGGCGATAATCACCTCGATGTCCGCCGGATCGCCCAGCGCATGGGTATAGCGATCTTCCCGCTGCCCCGCCTGGCGCGGCACCAGCAGCGCCAGCCCGCGGGCAATCAGGCGTTCCAACTGGTGCACCACCTGCTCGGCATCTTCGAAGTCATGCATGCGCCCGCTGCGGGTCAGCAGTTCGTTGACCGTCTGCGGCCCACGCAAGAACAGCAGCCCGGTCAGGATCACCTGGGCCGGTACCAGTTCCAGCGCCTTGTCCACGCGATGCTCCCAACGGTCGGCGCGGCTGCCCATCACCAGACGCGTGAAGCCTTGGCCTTCCAGTGCACGCAGACTCTGGCCAACCTGGCCCTGGCTCAGGTTCATCACCGGTTCGCGGCTGGTCTTCTGGTTGCAGGCCAGGACCAGGGCGTTGAGGGTCAGGGGGTAGGTTTCCGGGTTGGTCGCCTGTTTTTCGATCAGGCAACCCAGGACGCGAATTTCCGTGCTGTTCAGGCGCGGCTCAGGGGTGTCGGTGTCGTGCTCGGCGGTCATCGCGCTTTCCCTATGCTGTGAACGCACTAGCGTAAGCCGGAAAAAATAAAAGACAAGCGCCTGGCGTAATGCCAGTCAGTTAAGAGATAGAACGGGCAAACAGTAACCTGTGGCGAGCGGGCTTGCCCCGCGCTGGGCTGCGCCGCAGCCCCAATAAGAGCGCTGCAGTGTGCCAGGCAGGTCCGGGGCTGTGCTTTGGGGCTGCTTCGCAGCCCAGCGCGGGGCAAGCCCGCTCGCCACAGTTACAGGGTTCCTCCTTAACTGACCGGCATTAAGCGCCTGGCGTGTCTATAATCGCCGCTGGTTCCAACCCTGCCATTACCCATGAGACTGCCATGACTATTTCCCTGTACGCCGCTTCCATCCCGGTCTTCAAGCAAATGCTCACCGCCCTGAGCGATGTGCTGAACAAAGCCGAAGCCCACGCCACGGCCAAGAACATCGACCCTAACGCCTTGCTGCAAGCGCGGCTGTTCCCGGACATGTTCCAACTGGTACGCCAGGTGCAGATCGCCGTCGACTTCGCCAAGGGCGTTTCCGCGCGCCTGGCCGAGATCGAAGTGCCGAAATACGAAGACACCGAAGTGACCTTCGCCGACCTGCAAGCACTGATCGCCAAGGTGCTGGCGTTTGTCGACACCATCAAGCCGGAACAGATCGACGGCAAGGAAGGCATCGAGATCATCACTCGCCCAGGCACGCCGAAAGAGAAGCGCTTCAGCGGCCAGTCCTACCTGTTGACCTACGGCCTGCCGCAGTTCTTCTTCCACGTCACCACCGCGTACGCCTTGTTGCGTCATAACGGTGTGGAAGTGGGCAAGCGTGACTACATGGGCGCTTTCTAAGCACCCAAAAAAAGCCCGGGGTGGTTCAAGCATGAACCGCCCCGGGCTTTTTTACGCCTGGCGTTTAAGCCGACTGCTCTTCCTTGCCCAGACAGGCGGCTGCTGTAAACAGCACATCGGTGGACGAATTGAGCGCGGTTTCCGCCGAATCCTGCAGCACACCGATGATGAAGCCTACGGCCACGACCTGCATGGCGATCTCGCTGGGAATACCGAACAGGCTGCACGCCAGGGGAATCAGCAGCAGCGAGCCACCGGCCACACCCGACGCGCCACAGGCACAGACCGCCGCGACCACGCTGAGCAGCACGGCGGTCGGCAGGTCCACGGCAATGCCGAGGGTGTGCACGGCCGCCAGGGTCAGCACGGTGATGGTGATCGCAGCACCGGCCATGTTGATCGTGGCACCCAGTGGAATCGACACCGAGTAGGTGTCTTCATGCAGGCCCAGGCGTTTGCTCAAGGCCAGGTTCACGGGGATATTCGCTGCCGAGCTGCGGGTGAAAAATGCAGTGATGCCGCTTTCGCGCAGGCACATCAGCACCAGCGGGAAGGGGTTGCGACGCAGTTTCCAGAACACGATGGCCGGGTTGACCACCAGTGCCACGAACAGCATGCAGCCGATCAGCACCACCAGCAGGTGGGCGTAGCCGAGCAGGGCGCCGAAGCCCGAGGTGGCCAGTGTCGAAGCCACCAGGCCGAAGATACCCAGCGGGGCGAAGCGGATCACCACGCGCACGATCAAGGTCACACCGTTGGACAGGTCATCGAGCACCGTGCGGGTGGTTGCGCTGGCATGGCGAATGGCAATGCCCATGCCGATGGCCCAGGCCAGGATGCCGATGAAGTTGGCGTTCATCAACGCGCTGACGGGGTTGTCCACCACGCTCAACAGCAGGCTTTGCAGAACCTCGCCGATGCCGCCGGGGGCGCTCACGGTTGCGTCGTGGGTGGCAAGCACCAGCGATGAGGGAAACCACATGCTGGCAATCACCGCCACCACGGCAGCCGCAAAGGTACCCAGCAAATACAGGAACAGAATCGGCCGGATATGGGTTTCCTGGCCGTGTTTATGGTTGGCGATCGACGCCATCACCAGCACAAACACCAGGATCGGCGCCACGGCCTTGAGCGCGGTAACAAATACCTTGCCGATAAACCCGGTGGCCTTGGCCGCCTCGGGCAACAGCAAGGCCAGCAGGATGCCGGCGATCAAGCCGATGACGATTTGCGTGACCAGGCTGATACGAGCCAGTCGTTGGAAAAGAGAAGGGGCAGCAGTCATATAAAGGTTGTCTCTAGTTTTTTTAAGGGCGCAGCAATGCAGGCGGAAAGGGCTGTAGGAAGCAGGTCGCGAAGTCTAGCATGCTGCTGGACCTGTCCCGCTTGCTGCGGCATTGGGTCGCCGGGGCTTCGCAAAAGCCGGACATACTCTGTTAAGATTCATCCCTCTCACCTTTCCTATCCGTCAGCGGGCCCTTCGGGCTGTCGTTGATGTCGTCGTTTCTGGAGTTTTCATGTTGTTTCCCATCCTGCTGCTGTCGGCCGCCGGCTTTACCGTGCTGACCACAGAATTCGTTATCGTCGGCCTGTTGCCGTCCATCGCCCGGGACCTCAACGTCAGCGTGTCCCAGGCCGGCCTGCTGGTGACCTTGTTCGCGTTTACCGTGGCGGCCTTTGGTCCGTTTCTGACGGCGTACTGCGCCCGTTTCCCACGAAAGCGTCTGTTTATCAGCATCCTGATCCTGTTCGGCGTGGCCAATACCGTGGCCGCATTGGCGCCGAATATCTGGGTGATGGCGTTGGCGCGCTTGATCCCGGCCCTGGGCCTGCCAGTGTTCTGGGCCCTGGCGAGTGAAACGGCGGTGGATATTGTCGGCCCCGAATACGCCGGACGCGCCATCGAGAAGATCGGCTTCGGCATCGTCTGCGCCACGGTGTTCGGGATTCCGGTGGGCACGCTGATTTCCGATATGTTCGGCTGGCGTTCCGCGTTTGCGATCCTCGCCGTGGTCGCGCTGGCCAAGGCCTTGCTGCTGTTTATCTACCTGCCGGTGACCCAGCCGAAGAACGACCAGGTGTCGTTGCGCTCGCAATTCAAGATCCTGCGCAACCCGCTGATGCAGGGCCATATCCTGCTGTCGATCCTGGTGTTCAGCGGCATGTTCACGGCTTATACCTACCTGGCGGACATCCTTGAGCGCCTGGCCGGTTTCGACGGCACGCTGGTGGGTTGGTGCCTGATGGGCTTTGGCGCGGTCGGGCTGATTGGCAACTCCTTGGGCGGGCGTGCGGTGGACCGTCACCCGCTGATCGCCTCCATGGTGTTCTGCGGTTTCATGATCGCCGGCATGGTCGCGCTGGTACCGGCGATTCACTCCACGATCGGCCTGGCGGCGGCGATGGCGGTGTGGGGCGTGACCCAGGCGGCGATGTTCCTGGTCAGCCATGTGCGGTTGATGAAGGCCGCACCCCATGCGCCGGCGTTCGCGGCGTCGTTGAATATCGCCGGGGCCAACCTGGGGATCGGCCTGGGGGCGATGGTCGGCGGGCATGTGATCGACACCCTCGGCCTGGGCAGCCTGGGCTTTGCCGCTTCCGGGTTTATCCTGGTGTCGATCCTGCTGGCGCTGTGGCTGATGACCGCCAAGCAAGCGGTCGCGTCCAACGCCTGAACGCTCAGGGCAGGGCGGTAAACAACTCTCGCCGTGCACCTTCGGTAATCGCCACGATGCCGGGGTGCTTGACCTTGCGCTCCACCGAAATCGCGTAGAACGACTCGGTGACGGCATCGGTCTGGCCAATCAACGCCACGCCGTACTGGCGCACCACCTCATCGGCGATCACGCTGGGTGCGATGAAAATCCCGCTGCCGGATTGGCCAAACGCCTGCATCAAGGCGCTGTCATCGAACTCGCCGATGATCCTGGGTTGGATCTGCTGCTCGGCAAACCAACGCTGCAAGCGGCTGCGTACCACGGTTTCCGCGCCGGGAATCAATAGGGGGGCGCCATGCAGGCACTGTGGGAAATCACCGGCATACCTGTCAGCCAATGCCTGGGTGGCGAAAAAACTGATGCCACATTCCCCCAGTTTCTGGCTGTAGCCCTTGATGTCCAGGTGCGAGGGCATGGGGCTGTCGGAGATCACCAGGTCCAGGCGCTGGATCGCCAGATCGGCCAATAAACGCTCCAGTTTATCTTCACGGCAGGTGATGCGCAGTGGCTCGCTCAGTTCCATGGTCGGCGCGATCAACCGGTACACGATGGACTTGGGCACCACATCCGCCACCCCGACGCGGAACACAATCTGTTGCTCATTGGGCTGCGCGCGCAGCATTGCCTCCAGTTCATTGCCGGTCTGGAACATCTGTTCGGCATAGGGCAGGGCCTGGCGCCCGGCCTCGGTGAGTTCAAGCTGGCGGCCTACCCGTTGAAACAGCGCAATCCCATAGGTTTGCTCCAGCAGGCTGATCTGCCCGCTGATGGTCTGGGGCGTGAGGTTCAGCTGCTCGCAGGCGCGCACGATGCTGCCGGTCTTGGCCACCACCCAGAAGTAATGCAACTGTCGATAATTAAGCATGATGGCTATCACTTCGTAAAAACCGAAGTATAAGCGAGAAAAATACGAATTTTCCTGAACTGTTTGCCTGCATAGAATGCCTCGCTATCGCGGGGCCACTATTTGGACCCAATGGTTCTAACGAGGAAGACATCATGAAACTCAATTCCCTGGGCGCGGCATCGTTGCTTGCGCTTTCATTGGTGATGATCAGCGGTTGCGATCAGGTCGAAAAAAGCGCGCAACAGGTCATGGGCAAGGCCACCGAGTCGGCCAAGCAAGCCATCGATGACACCCAGAAGGCTGCCGAGCAGGCATTGAGTGAAGCGACAAACGGCCTGATCAATCCACAAAAAAAGGACGATCAGGAAGAAAACGAGTCTGAATCGAACACCAAAGAAACCTAATCTCCCAGTACAACGTCAGGACTGACCTATGGATTACCTTTTACAACTGGCCGCCAGCCCCACCGCCTGGATCGCCCTGGCCACCTTGATCGTGATGGAAATCGTGCTGGGCATCGATAACCTGATCTTTATCTCGATCCTCACCAACAAATTGCCCGAGAAGCACCGGGCCAAGGCGCGGCGCATCGGTATCAGCATGGCGTTGGTGTTGCGCCTGGGCCTGTTGAGCACCATTGCGTTTATCGTGCAATTGACTACCCCGGTGTTCGAAGTGCTCGGCCAGGCATTCTCGTGGAAGGACATGATCCTGATCGCCGGTGGCCTGTTCCTGGTCTGGAAGGCCACCACCGAGATCCATCACAGCATGGACCCGGAGCCTGAAGAGAAGACCAGCACCGGTAATGTCGTGGCCATTGGCTTTGCTGCGGCCATCGGGCAGATCCTCTTGCTCGACCTGGTGTTCTCCATCGACAGCATCATTACGGCGGTGGGCATGACCGAGCACTTGCCGATCATGATCATTGCCGTGGTGACCTCGGTGATTGTGATGCTGGTGGCGGCCGAGCCGTTGGCCAAGTTCATCAACGACAACCCGACCGTGGTGATGCTGGCCCTGGGCTTCCTGATCATGATCGGCATGACGCTGATCGCCGAAGGCTTCGGTGCCCATGTGCCTAAAGGCTACGTCTACGCGGCCATGGCCTTCTCGGCGGCCATCGAGTGCCTGAACATCGCTCGGCGCAACCGCCACAAGCGTCTGCTCGCTGCCCGGCAGTAACGCTGCAACCCCAAAGGCCGGCTGTGCTCACAAGAGCCCAGCCGGCCTTTTGCTGTCTGCTAGAATCCGCCCACTTGATAGCTTGAGGTCCACCATGAACGAGCCGATTCGCCTTACTCAGTACAGCCATGGCGCGGGTTGTGGCTGCAAGATTTCGCCCCAGGTGCTGGAAGTGATCCTGGCTGGCAGCGGCGCGCAGAACCTCGACCCCAACTTGTGGGTGGGCAACGCCTCTCGCGATGACGCGGCGGTGTACGCCATCGACGACGAGCGCGGCGTGGTCTCCACCACTGACTTTTTCATGCCGATTGTCGATGACCCCTTCGACTTCGGCCGTATCGCCGCCACCAACGCAATCAGTGACATCTACGCCATGGGCGGCGACCCGTTGATGGCCATCGCCATTCTTGGCTGGCCGGTGAACGTGCTGGCGCCGGAGATCGCCCGTGAAGTGATCCGCGGCGGCCGCTCGGTGTGCGACGAAGCCGGCATTCCCCTGGCGGGTGGGCACTCCATCGACGCCCCCGAGCCGATCTTCGGCCTGGCCGTCACCGGCATCGTGCAAAAACGCCATATGAAGCGCAACGACACCGCCACCGTCGGCTGCCGCCTGTACCTGACCAAACCGTTGGGCATCGGCATCCTCACCACCGCCGAAAAGAAGGGCAAGTTGCGTGAAGCGGATATCGGCCTGGCCCGTGACTGGATGTGCACCCTGAACAAGCCCGGCAGCCGTTTCGGCAAGCTGGCCGGTGTGACGGCAATGACGGATGTCACCGGTTTCGGTCTGTTGGGCCACTTGGTGGAAATGGCGGACGGCAGCGCTGTGACCGCACGCATCGAATACGACAAAGTCCCACGCCTGCCGGGGATCGAGGACTACCTGGACCAGGGCTGCATGCCTGGCGGCACCTTGCGTAACTTCGACAGCTACTCAAGCAAACTCGGGCGCCTGCAGGAGCTGCACAAGCGCGTGCTGTGCGACCCGCAGACCAGTGGCGGCCTGCTGATCGCGGTCACCCCTGAAGGCGACGCCGAGTTCCACGCGACGGCGGCTGAATTGGGCTTGAGCCTTGAGCCGATCGGCCAATTGGTTGAGCGACAGACCCACGCGGTAGAGGTGTTTTGATGGCAACTGACATCACCGATTACCGCGACATTTTCCTCAACGACCGGCCGATGATGGATACCCGCGCGCCGGTCGAATTCGCCAAGGGCGCGTTCCCAGGCGTGATCAATCTGCCGCTGATGACCGATGACGAGCGGCAACGCGTCGGCACCTGCTACAAGCAGCAGGGCCAGCAAGCCGCCATTGTGCTGGGGCATGAGCTGGTGTCGGGGGCGATCAAGACCGACCGTATCGAACAATGGGCACGGTTTGCCCAGGCCAATCCTGACGGTTTCTTGTACTGCTTCCGTGGTGGGCTGCGCTCGCAGATCGTGCAGCAATGGTTGAAAACCGAAGCCGGTATCGAGTATCCACGGGTCGGCGGTGGCTACAAGGCCATGCGTACCTTCCTGCTGGATACCCTTGATCAGGCGGCAGCCCATTGTGATTTCGTGCTGCTGGGCGGCATGACCGGCACCGGCAAGACCGAGGTCCTGGGCCAGTTGCGCAACGCCCTGGACCTGGAAGGCCATGCCAACCACCGCGGTTCCAGCTTCGGCAAGCGCGCCACGGCGCAACCCTCCAACATCGATTTCGAAAACCGCCTGGCGGTGGACCTGCTGAAAAAACGCGCGGCTGGCATCGAGCAGTTCGTGGTCGAGGATGAAAGCCGCATGATCGGCAGCTGCGCGCTGCCGTTGCCGTTGCACAAGGGCATGCAGACCTTTCCGATGGTGTGGCTGGAAGACAGCGTCGAAGGCCGCGTCGAGCGCATCCTGCGCGACTACGTCGTTGACCTGTGCGCGGAGTTCATCGCGGTGTTTGGTGAGCAGGGCCAGGCGTTGTTTGCCGAGCGCCTGACCCAGAGCCTGGCCAATATCCACAAGCGCCTGGGCGGCGAGCGCTTCCAGCGGTTGCAGGCGATCATGCAGGATGCCCTGGCGGAACAGCTGCGCAGCGGCGCCGTGGACCTGCATCGCGCCTGGATTGAAGGGCTGTTGCGCGAATATTACGACCCGATGTACGCCTTCCAGCGTGAAAGCAAAGGCGCACGGATCGAGTTTGTGGGAGAGCAGGGCGCCGTCACGGCCTATCTGCGCGAGCGCGCCCTTAGAGGATAAACGCGCCGATCAACCCACACACCACGCCTACCAGCATGGTCAGCCCGGCCACCGTCACCAGGACCCGCGCATCGAAATCCTTGCGCAGCATCAATAGCGACGGCAGGCTCACGCTGGGCAGGGTCATCAGCAGGGCCACTGCCGGGCCGGTGCCCATGTCCAGGGTCATCATGGTTTGTACGATGGGGATCTCTGCCGCTGTAGGAATCACAAACAGTGTGCCGACAATCGCCAGCGGCACCAGCCACACCAGGCTGTTGGTCATGGCGCCGTCCACATGGGGGAACAGCCAGACCCGCGCGGCGCCTAGCACCAGCACCGCCAGGATATAGATCGGTATCGTGCTCCAGAACAGCTGCCACAGGGTACGCAGCCACCGACTGAGGAAAGGTTGCGCGTCGACCTGGCTGGCCTCGGCCACCGCGTCCAGCGCGACTTCCGGCACCTGCTCCGGCCGCGCGATGCGCTGTGCCACCAGTGACACACCTACCACCAGCACAATGCCCGCCACCAGCCTCAACGCGGTAAAGCCCCAGCCTAGTACAAAGCCCATGAACACCAGCGTCGCCGGGTTCAGCACCGGGTTGGCAATCCAAAAGGCCAGCGCCGCGCCCACCGACACCTGCTGGCGGCGCATGCCCGCCGCGACAGGGGCCGCGCAGCAACTGCACATCATCCCCGGCAGGGCGAACAGCCCTCCGCGCAAGGTCGAGCCCAGGCCGGCACGGCCAAACAGGCGCAGCAACCAGTCGCGGGGGATCAGCACTTGCAGCAACGAGCCGAGGATCACCGCCAGCACGGCGGCTTTCCAGATCGCCAGGAAATACACCTGGGCGTAGGCCAGCGCCGCTGCCAGGGGTGAGCTTTGTTGATCGTTGAGGATCGAGGCGCCGATGCTGTGGTTATCAGCGGCGACAAACGCCTTGAAGTAGTAGGGCGACCACTTCACGTAGTAGAGGCCTACGCAGGCTACCAATAGGAATAGTGCAGGTTTCCACCAGAACGACCAGCCCCGGACGGGCTGGGTGGAGGAGAGGTTAGGCATGGTGAGGATCCGCTGATGAGTCAATTGCGACGCATCATACGCTCTCAGCTGTCGGCACTCACCTGCGTCGGTTGCGGGCAGGATTCCTCACCGTCGTTCAAGCCCTGCTTGTAGTTGCGGCTAAGCAGCGAGGCTTTGCCGTTATGCCAGGTCAGCGTCAGCACGTACAACGTGTCGTAGTCGCTGCCGGACCAGTCGTCGGTAATCGTGTGTTTTTCGCCGGAGGCTTCACTCGCCACCTTGTTGATCAGCTCCGGCAGGTAGCCGTGGGACCAGGCGGTGTAGATGGTGGCATTGTGGTACTTGTCTTCCACCAGCTCGTCGGCCAGGTCGCTGGTGTCATTGGCCGAGAACTTGATGTTCACCGGCAGGCCCAGCTTGATGGCGCTGGGGCTGATGGTCATTAACGGGCGAATATAACTGTAGGAGTTGTCCAGTTCGCCTTCCTCGACATTGCGCGTCGGGTTGGCGGCGAACACGAAGTTGGCCTTGCCGAATTTTTCCGGCAGCAGGGTGGCCAGGTTCATTGCGCGGTTCAAACCCTGGCAATTGAGCTGGCCCAGGCCGCCGGCAGGTTTTTCGGCGTGGCGCAGGAATACCAGGGTTTGCACGCCATCCACCGGTTGGGCGCGGCTTTCACGGGCATCAAGGGCGGCAACCATGGCGCCGCTCACCAGCAGCAGTGGCAACATGATGTATGAGTAGCGTTTGAGTCGTTGCACAAGGCGCAGAGGCTTGATCTTCATTATAGGTTCGAGTCTTCGTGCGTCACGTTAAGGCGGACAAGCCTGGCCCCAGTGACGCCTGGAGGCGTCCTGCGGTGTTCCGTGTCGGGTATAGCGAGGCGCCTCCATTCACCGTTTGAGCGCACTTAAGAGTGCGCGCGGGCGTATTGGTTCGCCCACGCGGGATAATAGCCCGCTGATGTTGCGCATTGATGACCCATGCAGGACACCGGGCAGATGACTATGATGGGGACTTTCTGCCTAGCCAGGGATTTCCTGATGAACCCACTCGCCGCGTTCCCGATCAACAGTAAGTGGCCCGCCCAGCACCCTGAGCGCCTGCAACTGTACTCGTTGCCCACGCCCAACGGGGTAAAAGTCTCGATCATGCTTGAAGAGCTGGGCCTGCCTTATGAGGCGCACAAGGTCAGTTTCGAGACCCAGGACCAGTTTTCCCCCGAGTTCCTGTCCCTGAATCCCAACAACAAAATCCCCGCGATCATCGACCCCGACGGCCCGGCCGGCCAGCCGCTGGCGCTGTTCGAGTCCGGCGCGATCCTGATCTACCTGGCAGAAAAAACCAGCCAGTTGCTCTCCGAAGATCCGGCGACACGTTATGAAACGATTCAATGGCTGATGTTCCAGATGGGCGGTATCGGGCCTATGTTTGGCCAGCTGGGGTTCTTCAACAAATTTGCCGGCAAGGCCTACGAAGACAAGCGCCCCCGCGACCGTTATGCCGCCGAATCCCGGCGCTTGCTGGAGGTGCTGGAAAAGCGCCTGCTCGGCCGCACCTGGATCATGGGTGATGACTACAGCATCGCCGACATCGCCACCTTCCCCTGGATTCGCAACCTGATCGGTTTCTATGAATCGGGCGATCTGGTCGGCATTGCCGACTTCCCTAACGTACTGCGCGCGCTGGACGGCTTTGTCGCCCGGCCGGCGGTCATCCATGGCCTGAGTATTCCGAGCTGACGTATGCCGACTTTCGATTTTAAACAACTGGATGTATTCAGCAGCGTGTCGCTCAAGGGCAACCCGCTGGCCGTCGTCCTGGGGGCCGACAGCCTCGGCGACCAGCAGATGGCCGACTTCGCCAAGTGGACAAACCTCAGTGAAACCACGTTTTTGCTGACACCGCGCGATCCTCGGGCTGACTACCGGGTGAGGATCTTTACGACCTTGCAGGAGTTGCCGTTCGCCGGGCATCCGACGCTGGGCAGTTGCCATGCGTGGCTCAAGGCTGGAGGCATGCCCAAAGGCGACGAGATTATCCAGGAGTGTGAAATCGGCCTGGTGCGTATCCGTCGTCAAGGCGATGAACTGGCGTTTATTGCGCCGCCGTTGATGCGCTCCGGCGCTGTGGACTCCACGTTGTTGGAGCGTGTTCGCCTGGGATTGGGCCTGGCGCCGGGGGCCATCGTGCGCAGTCAGTGGGTCGACAATGGCGCGGGGTGGCTCGCGGTGATGTTGGCTGAGCGTGATCAAGTCCTGGCTTTACAGCCGGACTATTCGCAACTGCAGGGACTGGCCGTCGGCGTGATTGCACCTTGCAACCCGGCTGACGACGACGTGGATGCGCAGTTTGAGGTGCGTGCCTTTGTCGCAGGTGACGGAGCCCAGGAAGACCCGGCCACCGGCAGCCTGAATGCCGGCGTTGCGCAATGGCTGCTCAGCGAAGGGCTTGCGCCTGAGTGCTACGTGGTCAGCCAGGGCACGGCCATGGGGCGTGCGGGGCGTATTCGCGTCGAACGCCAGGGCGATGAAATCTGGATCGGTGGCGTCGTCGCGGTGTGCATCGAAGGGCGTCTACAGCTCTAGATCAATAAATTATTACCGCCCCCGCAATACACTGTTGGCCCCTTGGCGTTTGTACTGCCGGGGCCTTGGGGCATAAGCTTTCGCCCCAAAGATTTCCAGCCACTTTTTCAGGACAGCCATGACCAGCCAGTTCCCCCAAGCCCGCCCCCGTCGCCTGCGCCGCTCCCCGGAGCTGCGTGGCTTGTTCCAGGAAACCGAGTTCACCCTCAACGACCTGGTGCTGCCGATTTTCGTCGAAGAAGAAATCGACGACTTTGTGCCGATCACCAGCATGCCTGGCGTTCGACGCATCCCGGAAAAGAAGCTGGCGGCTGAGATCGAGCGCTATGCCCGCGCCGGTATCAAGTCGGTGATGACCTTCGGCGTGTCCCACCACCTGGACGCCAACGGCAGTGACACCTGGAAAGAGCGCGGCCTGGTCTCGCGCATGTCCTCGATCATCAAGGACGCGGTGCCGGAGATGATCGTGATGTCCGACACTTGCTTCTGCGAATACACCGACCACGGCCACTGCGGCGTGATACACGGTGCCCACGTCGACAACGACGCGACCCTGGTCAACCTCGGCAAGCAAGCCGTTGCCGCCGCCCGCGCCGGTGCCGACGTGATCGCCCCCTCGGCCGCTATGGACGGTCAGGTCCAGGCCATCCGCCGCGCGTTGGATGACGCCGGCTTCACCCATATCCCGATCATGGCCTACTCGACCAAATTCGCCTCGGCCCTCTACGGCCCATTCCGCGAAGCTGGCGGCAGCGCGCTCAAGGGCGATCGCAAAAGCTACCAGATGAACCCGATGAACCGCCGCGAAGCCGTGCGCGAATCGCTGCTGGACGAACAGGAAGGCGCGGACGCACTGATGGTCAAGCCGGCCGGTGCCTACCTCGACATCATCCGCGACATCCGCGAAGCCTCGCGCCTGCCGGTGGCGGCGTACCAGGTCAGCGGCGAATACGCGATGATCAAATTCGGCGCCCAGGCGGGGGCGATTGATGAGGATCGGGTCGTGCGTGAAACCTTGGGCTCGATCAAGCGCGCGGGTGCGGATTTGATCTTTACCTACTTCGCGATGGACTTGGCGTTGGCTGGGATCTAAGGGCAGCGTAAACCCTGTGGTGAGCGAACTTGCCACAGGGGAGTGTGGTTTATCTGGGGGGCGTTGATTTGTTTTTAGATAACGCTTTAAAGACCGGCTAATCGTTTCAATTTCTGAACGCTGCTTCGCTTTTATAAGTGTTGAGACATTTTAGTAGCACCGTCATAAAGTGTCTTTTGTCAATTATGTCGTCCTCGAAATAGGTATCGAACAAGTAAAAAACAGATTCGAAGTCTTCGTCTGTCGACAGATAATGCTCGATCGTTTCTATGAACCAAAGCTGCTCATCTTCTCTGTATGATAAAAACTCCGGTTTGGTTAAAATATCAAAAAGCACTGAAAGCTCAGTTTCATCATTAATGTTTTTTGATGCGATGGTTTCTTCTCGCTCTAAATTTTTTGTGTTTTCTATGCAGTAAGTAAATAGCAGGCCTCTCAATATTTTCAGGTCTGGTTTCTTTTTCATTCTTCGAACTCCGTATAAGCAGTAATTGGTTTTCCGTCTCTGTTTAAATGCACAACGGCTTTTGACTGCTTTCCATATATGAGCCCCTCTCTTTTATATCCCTCACCGACAATTTTTCCCATGTCCATCGGTTTTGAGGATTGCGATCTGCCATTCAGTTTGAATATTAAAATAGCTCGTTCAATTGCATTGAATTGATCTCTGTGACTAAGAAAGTGCGTAGCTGCGCTTGGTGGTCTGGGTTGTCCCGCATTTCTCCCTCTATCGAAGATCTCGATTTCTCCGGTGGTGGGGTTCCTAGCTGTTTCTACTCGTTCAAGTTGAGATATTAATGATGTTTGAGCTCCGTGTTTTTCTAGGAAGTGCGCTCCCGGAATTGACGTTTCCAACTCCGATAGATGTCGGTGAATATTTGACTCCGCAAGCTCATCAATTCTTGCCTGTCGCTCCACACGTGTCAGTTGCGGTAAAGCGGGCTCTCCGTGATTGACACTTTCCGTAGGTGTCGGAACGCTCGTGCTTGGCTTACATCCATCCCCACCTGGACATGTGCTCAAGCCTAACGGATCCACCCATCCCGTTGGATTGGGCACGTACTGGTACGCGTTGATCCCACCCGCCAACTTCACCGGGTCTGGCGTCAGGTAACGACCAATATCCGGATTGTAGTAGCGATGACGGTTGTAGTGCAGCCCGCTTTCCTGATCGAAGTACTGCCCCTGAAACCGCAGCGGGTTGTCGATTTTGCCTTTGTCGAGTCGGCTGATCTGGCCGTAGGCGCGGTAGTGGGCGGACCAGACGATGTCGCCGTCGGGTGCGGTGAGTTCCTGCGGTGTGCCGAGGTGGTCGAGTTGGTAGTGGTAGGGCTTGGTGTCTTTTGGGCCGAAACCTTCAAGTAGCGCCAGCGGGCGAAAGCTGTCCGGTTCATAGAGATAACTGCGATGGCGGTCCGCATGGTGCTCGGCAATCAGCTTGTCGCCTTGCCAGAAAAACTCCGTGGTTATGCCGTCAACGGTTTTGCTGATGCG